>Ga0079306_1000212_pt1 | contig 65827 bp, 46 predicted proteins | sample Methanotroph_Enr_FD_79181 | JGI IMG/M metagenome (GOLD analysis project Ga0079306, IMG submission 79181) | Enriched soil microbial communities from Old Woman Creek wetland in Ohio, USA - Methanotroph_Enrichment_5 | ecosystem: Environmental > Terrestrial > Soil > Wetlands | place: USA: Ohio... | reverse complement strand
TTATCTTTCAAATTATATATCAGGCAACGGAATAAATGTAGTTGGATTCAATACGATCCCTTATTTCAATCAAACCCGCACTCCAAAGGAGATAGCCAGTGATGTTCAGCGGGTTATGAGTAATTTTTCAGAAGTATGGGGGAAAAAGAAGGTAATACTTGCCGGGTATTCATTCGGAGCCGAAATCCTGCCTTTTGTTTATAGCAATATGGAAGGAACATTCCGAAATAAGGTCGCTTGCTTGGCCTTGATTGCTCCCTCCAACCTTGCTGATTTCAAGGTGAGCCCGATTTATTATTACAACCCGACCAAGGGTAAACCGGTTGCAGATGAAATCTCCCATTCGAAGGCAACTAAAACCCTTGTATTTTGCGATAAACAAAAGAACTCATTGTGCAATTTTGTTCATGGGAACGATTCCATTGACATTGTTCAACTTAATTACGGGCATATGTTCACCGGTAAATATAAAGAAGCATCGGCCCTGATCATGGCGTCTATTATCATGGAAACAGAATAGAGATAGTTTACTGAAAACCTGAATCAATATTTAATGATAATAGATCCACGAAACAAAAAGGGGTATGTATTTTTTTTTTCGGATAGATTTGTAATAAATTCCTCAATATCCATGAAATAGCCATCTCGTCATGAAAAATGACGAGACCAACTGGTAATGATAATAAGATCAATCATGGCGTATTCCCTGTCTGCTGACAGGCAGGCATCTGACCTTTAAAAACCAAATTATTTACAGATGAAAAAAATGTCACCTTTATTTACTGTCTATTTTCCTTCATTAATTGGGATCCTGTTGTTTTTAACGACAGCGGAATTGCAGGCCTAGGAACAATTTCCCTGTGATTCAATCGTATCAGCCGGAAAATTATCCGGGCTTACTATTGAGAAAGCAAACAAGGAGTGGCTACACGAAGGTCTTTCAACCTACCTGGAATTCTACCGTGCTTTACGGAAATACTCCCTTCCCAACCAGGTACCTCCGGCTGTTTGGTTTAACCCAATACCACTTGGTAAAAATATCAGCAACTACTGGAAACCTGAAACTCCTTTACCTGCTGTCCATAAGAAAATACTGAGGCCCCATAGCCTGAATTCTCTTGCTTTTTACCCGGTTTCTGACCTCGCTGAGCTAATCAGGACCCGCCAGGTTACTTCTGTCGAACTGACACGTTTTTACCTGGAACGATTGAAAAATGGTAATCAGGAATTAAATTGCGTGGTGACCTTCACTGAGGAGCTTGCTTTAGCTTCTGCACGGGAGGCTGACAAGGAAATTGCTGCAGGGCATTATCGCGGACCCCTCCATGGAATTCCTTTCGGAGTTAAAGACCTTCTTGCAGTAAAGGGTTATCCGACTACTTGGGGAGCAACACCCTATAAAAACCAGCAATTCACGGAATCAGCCGCGGTGGTTGAACAATTGCAGGAGGCTGGGGCTGTGCTTATTGCAAAGCTGTCCCTGGGAGAACTGGCCATGGATGATATCTGGTTTGGCGGGCTGACAAGAAATCCATGGGACCTGGAGCAGGGTTCCAGCGGGTCCTCAGCGGGCTCAGCTTCTGCGGTATCAGCTGGGCTGCTTCCTTTTGCCATTGGTTCCGAAACCTGGGGTTCAATCGTCTCTCCATCTACCCGTTGTGGGGTAACTGGACTTAGACCTACCTATGGAAGAGTGAGCCGATCCGGGGCCATGGCACTTAGTTGGACCATGGATAAAATTGGCCCGATATGCAGGAATGCCAATGATTGTGCTCTTATTCTGGAAGTTATCAGTAAGAAGGATCCCCGGGATCCGGGTCAATTCGATGCCCCTTTCATGTATCCAACCAAGGTAAATAAAAAAAAGCTGAGGATTGGCTGTTTGCAATCTTCATTCGATCACGATACTGCGAATGCTCAGAATAACAGGAATTCGCTGGAGGTAATTCGAAAAATGGGCTATGAACTGATTCCCGTCGAGCTGCCGGATAACCTGCCCGTTCAGGTCCTGTCGATAATACTGGAAGCAGAGGCAGCAGCAGCATTTGATGAATTGACCAGGAGCGGGAGAATTGATGAGTTGCGCAGGCAGGAAAAAGGCTATTGGCCGGATCTGTTTCAACGGGCACGCTTTATCCCGGCCGTTGAATATATCCAGGCAAACCGCTTTAGGACTGAATTGATCATTGAAATGGACGCCTTGTTCAATAAGGTAGATATCATCATATCTTCTTCATTGGATGACAAGCAATCACTCATAACAAATCTTACGGGGAATCCCTGCCTGGTCGTCCCTAATGGTTTGTATGACTCCAAACACCCCGGCAGTATCAGTTTCCTGGGAACCCTCTTCGGTGAAGCGGCTTTGATTTCATTCGCCAAAGCTTTCCAGGAAGCAACGCCCTATGACGAAATGCATCCGCCCCTGTTTATCCCGGAATAGCAAATTAATAACCATTTTTTTGATGGTATTTTTACTCCCATCTATGGATCACTTCGGTTGCAGGACTAGGACAAATACTGATGCGGTTCCATTGTTTCTGACATTCAGATTTATCCGGCCTGGCTGCAATTATAAACGCAATTTTCCCTGCTGTATCAATCGAACCAGAAACGGCTTTTGGGATTCTCTATTTCTTTTTCAAGATATCCTTCATTTTATTCTGCCATTATGGGAATTAAGGCATCTTCCGCTGAATCCAGACCTGTAGCCGAAAACTAAATTCCAAATTTCCCCATTGATAATTCTTAACAGAACCCCTGATTTTATTAACAAGTAGGGTGATAACCCGACTCTTTTAGATGCATTACAGTCGACTTTCTTTCTTTTTTTGACCCATTGGTCATAATGAGCATATCATGCATTACGAGGCTTTAATTTGCCTGTTTTTAACCTGATGAGTGAAACCTTGAAAGGGGATAATGGGAAAGGAAAATTCCGATGAAAAATGAAAACTTTTCAACGGAATTTTGGAGTAATTTTTCTACTCACTTCTATGTCTTTCAACCCTGGATACTTTTGATCCCTTGCCGAACCCGGTCAACAATTTTATCCTTGCCGATCAAAGCTGCCATCTCCATCATTCCGGGTCCGGCACTTGTGCCCACCACACATAATCTGAGTGGATTCATAAGTTGTCCGATTCCTATTCCTTTATCTGCTACAAATTGTTTGGTAGCTGATTCAATAGTTTCAACATTATAGGGATAGAGTTCTTCCAGAACAGAAATATATTCAATCAGCAGGGTAGAGGTTTCCGCTTTCCAGATTTTTGCCACTACCTTTTCATCATAAACTTCAGGTGCATGAAAGAAAAACAGGGATTGATCATACAAATCCGGGATGAGGACTGCACGGTCATGGATGAGGCCGCAAACCTTTTCAGCATAGTCCTGTGATACTTTTATTCCTTTTTCTTCCAGGATAGGCATAAGGTAGGAGGCAAGCTCAGCTGCCGGTTTGACTGAAAGATAATGGTGATTGAACCATTTGGCTTTTTCAGGATCAAATTTGGCGCCAGACTTGCTGCAACGATCAATTGAAAAATCGTGCACTAGTTCCTCCATGCTGAATATTTCCTTATCTGAATCCAGGTGCCATCCGAGCAATGCCAGCATATTCATGAAGGCTTCTGGAAGGTAGCCCGACTCCTTATACCCTGACGACACTTCTCCCGTTTTCGGATCTGTCCATTGGAGAGGAAAAACCGGGAAACCCAGGCGGTCGCCATCCCGTTTACTCAGCTTTCCATTTCCATCAGGTTTTAAAAGGAGGGGAAGATGGGCAAATTCGGGCATAGAGTCTTCCCAACCAAGGTAACGGTATAGCAGGACATGCAAGGGAGCCGATGGAAGCCATTCTTCGCCCCGGATTACATGCGTCACTTCCATGAGGTGATCATCAACTACATTGGCCAGGTGATAGGTGGGCATGCCATCCGATTTGAATAAAACCTTGTCATCAAGCAAGGACGATTCAACGGTTACCTGTCCACGGATCTGATCGTTCACCAATACAACCTCATTTTCGGGAATTTTGATCCGGATCACGTAATGAACTCCTGAATCAAGCATTTCCTGGACTTTTTCAGCAGGCAGGGTCAGGGAATTCGACAAGCTGTCCCGTGTGGAAGGTCCGTATTGAAAAGTCAGTTTCCGGGATTCGAATTCCTTTCTGAATTTATCCAGCTCTTCAGGTGTATCAAAGGCATAATAGGCGTAACCGGCAGCTACCAGCTGATCCGCGTATTGAAGGTAGTATTCCTTTCGTTCACTTTGCCTGTATGGCGCGTGGGGACCACCGATGTGAACCCCTTCATCGAATGAAATTCCGCACCATTCCAATGAGTCTACAATATATTGTTCCGCCCCGGCAACAAAACGGCCCTGGTCGGTGTCCTCGATGCGAAGGATAAATTTGCCGCCCATTTTTCGGGCAAAAAGGTAGTTATACAATGCCGTCCTGACTCCCCCGATATGCAAGGGGCCTGTGGGACTTGGAGCAAACCTGACACGGACTTCTCTCATGGAATAAATTCTGTTAACCCGGCAAAGATACAAAATAGGCAGGATGCAAGGGTGATACATCCACAGGGCTGAAATCAGCCAAACAACAATCCGTTGTATTTGTTACCTTTGTAGGTTAATACTATGTGAAAACAAGATTCGTTTTATCAGCGGGATGTGAAATGTGAATACTCTGGTTATACCGTGCACTGCCAGTAAACTATGGAAGACAATTATACATTGCTTATCCGGAAAATCGATGAATTTATCCGGAAATATTACAAAAACCAGCTTATAAGGGGACTGCTCTATACAGTTGCCTCCCTGGGCGGATTTTACATTGCACTAGTCCTGCTGGAATACTTTACCTGGCTCAATACATTGACCCGCTCCATCTTCTTTTACCTTTTCCTGAGCACTTCACTTGTAATTATAGCATTATATGTTCTTGCGCCCCTTGGACGCCTCAGGCGTATAGGGAAAATTATTTCCCATGAACAGGCTGCCTCGATTATTGGGGTTCATTTTGGGGAAGTTAAGGACCAATTATTAAATACATTACAACTCAGGCATCTGAAACAGGATGATGTACTGAGCCGGGATTTGATAGAAGCCAGTATCAATCAGAAAATCAAAAAGTTGCAGCCTATTCCATTTACGGAGGCAGTCAATTTGAGAGAGAACAGGAAATACCTGCGGTATGCTTTGCCTCCGGTCGTGTTTCTGATAGCAGCCTTGCTGATTTCACCCTCGCTTATCACGGATCCTTCCAGCAGGATTATCCATCATGGGAGGGTGTTTGAACGCCCGGCACTTTTCTCCGTTGAAATTACCAACAAAAGACTTGAAGCCATCCAGCAGGATGATTTTACTGTTAAGGTCAGGATAAAAGGCGATCAGATTCCTGATCAATTTTACATCGAGACCGGCGGGGCAAGGTACCGGATGGATAAGTCAAATACAGTCTCCTATGGCTATACATTCCGTAACCTTCAGCAAAACACTAAGTTTGTAATTACAGCCGATAAATACAACTCAAAGGAATACTCAATACGAGTTTTTCCAAAGCCAATCATCCTGTCGTTTGATATTCATGCTGCATATCCTGCTTATCTCGGGCGTAAGGCTGAAACTTTTGACAATAGTGGCGACCTTACAGTCCCCGAGGGAACCCAGCTTACCTGGAAGTTCTATACAAGGGATACCCGTAAACTGCTTTTCAGGATAGGGGATAAGGTAAATGAAATAGCGGCCGGGAATTCCAATGCTTTCCAGTATTCCGCCCGCATGATTTCAGGGCTCAGTTATTCTGTATTTTCTGCAAATGAATACTTTACCAGCCGCGATTCACTATCCTATGTTGTGAATGTCATTCCTGACCTGTTTCCTTCCATATCAGCCGAGGAATTCAGGGATTCTGCCTACGACAGCCGGATTTATTATAAAGGATCTGTTAAGGATGATTATGGCATAAGCAGACTTTCATTTAATTATACATTGAAAAAGGCAGGGGAGGAGCAAGCAGGGGAACTAAAGACCAAAGAAATTGGAATCGAGAAAACAGCCCTGCAGCAGCAGTTCTATTATTTGTTGGATGTAGCCACTCTTTTTGTTACCCCGGGTGATGAAATTGAATACTACTTTGAGGTCTGGGATAATGACGGAGTGCATGGAAGCAAATCGACCCGCACGCTGAAGCATGTTTTCAAGGTGCCTACGCTGGAGGAAATTGAGCAACAAACAGCTGAAAAAAACCAGGATATCAAGGATAAGATGGAACAGGCGATGCGCCAATCACGCTTGTTGCAACACCAGATTGATGATATGAACAAGAAACTGGTGGATAAGAAGGAGATAGGATGGCAGGAGAAGCAGCAGCTGAAGCAGATGCTGGACAAACAGCAAGCTTTGCAGAACCAGGTTGAACAGATTCGAAAAGAAAATATTGAAAAGAGTAAAAGCGAGCAACAATATAAGGAAGTATCCCCTGACCTGCTCGAAAAGCAACAACAGCTTGAAAAATTATTTGATCAGATCCTTCCTGAGGAAATGAAGAAAATGTTCGAGGAATTGCAGAAAATGCTGGATAAGGTGGACAAGGATAAGGTCTCAAAAATGCTTGAAAAGATGAAAACCGATACCAAGGATCTTGAAAAGCAATTGGACCGGAACCTGGAATTGTTCAAGCAACTTGAATTCGAAAAGAAATTGCAGGAAACAATTGATAAGATGAAAAACCTATCCGAAGAGCAAAAGAAACTCTCGGATGAAACCCGGGAAGCCCCGAAGGAAGAAAGCCCAAAACTGGCTGATAAACAGGAGCAGTTAAATAAGGACTTTAACGAGTTACGTAAGGACCTGGATGATCTTCAGAAGAAAAATGCCCAGTTGGAAAAGCCGAACGAAATGGCAAAGACGGATCAGCAGGAAGAAAAGATCCAGAAGGAGATGCAGGACAGTAAGGAAAGCCTGAAGCAAAGTAAAAACAAGGGCGCTTCACAGTCGCAGAAGAATGCTGCCGAAGAAATGGATGAACTAATGGAATCGTTAAGCCAGATGCAGGAAGACATGGAGGAGGAAAGCAATGCGGAAGATGAAGCTGCATTGAGGGATATCCTGGATAACCTGGTCAAGATTTCATTTACCCAGGAAGAATTGATGAAACGGCTGGACAATGTCGGTTCAAATAATCCTAAGTATCTGAAAATCATTGAAGAACAAAAAGATTTGAAGGATGATTTGCAGATGGTTGAGGATAGTTTGTATGCAATTGGTAAGCGTCAACCGATCATTGAACCGTTTATTCTAAGGGAAATAACTACAATAAATACGAATGTTGAGGATGCGACCACAGCACTAAACGACCGAATGCTGCCGGCTGCTAAAGGAAAGCAGCAATATGTGATGACATCTGTGAACAACCTGGCTTTAATGCTATCAGAGTCTTTAAAGCAGATGAGCCAGCAGCAAAAAAAAGGGAAGGGGTCATCCAATGGATCCTGCAACAAGCCTGGTGGTGAAGGTTCAAAGATGAAGTCCATGCGGAAACTCCAGGAGCAGCTGAACAAGCAGATGCAGCAAATGAAGGATGGAATGGAAAAGCCGGGGCAAGGCAAGAAAGGCCAGCGGCAGATGAGCGAACAACTTGCCAGGATGGCTGCTCAGCAGGAAGCGTTAAGGAAGCAGTTGCAGCAAGTGGGTGAAGATCTTCAACAGCAGGGAAGCGGGATGGATAAGAAAATCAAGGAAATGATGCAGAAAATGGATGAAACGGAAACCGACCTGGTCAACAAAAGGATAACTCGTGAAACGCTTATGAGGCAACAGGAAATTGAAACCCGCCTGCTGGAATCTGAAAAGGCACTGCTGCAAAGGGAACAAGATGAAAAGAGGGAATCAACGGAAGCAAAAGATATTTTTTTCAATAATCCCTCAAAATTCTTTGAGTACAAGAAATTAAAGGAAAAGGAAACAGAGATGATCCGTACGGTTCCCCCGAGTTTGAAACCTTTCTACAAGAGTAAGGTGAATGCATATTTTCTTTCATTTGAATAAAACCAGCATACCATGATATCGTTTTCAAACCAGGAAACCAGTTTTTTTTTAAAGAATAAGCTTAAAATCCGTGGATGGATAAAATCCATTGTAATGGGTGAGGGGAAGAAAATGGGAGAAATTGCTTATATTTTCTGTACGGATGAGTACCTGCTCAGTTTGAATAGACAGTATCTCCGTCACCAGACACTTACTGACATCATTACCTTTGATTATAGTGAAAAAAGCCGGGTCGCAGGAGATATTTTTATCAGTATCGACAGGGTGAAAGAAAACTCAATAAAATATTCCAGGTCATATAACGAGGAACTTGCCCGAGTGATGGCTCATGGAGTGCTTCACTTGTTGGGATATAAGGATAAGACAGAAACAGATAAAGCAGCAATGAGGGTGAAGGAAGAGCAGTACCTGGTCTCGAACCCAAACCTGTAAATTATGCTGAAATCCTTGATGATAAAGGGTTATGAAGAATAGTTCCACGTGAAACAAATGGAAATTGTTTAAAGAATACGATATAATTGTTGTTGGAGCCGGTCACGCTGGTTGCGAAGCTGCAGCTGCAGCAGCTAACCTGGGATCTTCTGTATTATTAATCACAATGAACATGGGGACCATAGCCCAAATGTCCTGTAATCCAGCTATGGGTGGGATAGCCAAGGGCCAGATTGTGAGGGAAATTGACGCATTGGGAGGATATTCTGGAATTATCACAGATAAAACAATGATCCAATTCCGGATGTTGAACCGATCCAAGGGTCCTGCAATGTGGAGCCCCAGGGCACAAAGCGACCGCATGCGTTTTGCAGAAGCCTGGAGGTTGCAGTTGGAGAGTCTCAGGAATGTTGATTTCTGGCAGGACACTGTAACCGGGATACGGGTTGAAGATGGCAGGGTACGGGCAGTGACTACGTCAATGGGGCAGACCATATACTCAAAAGCAGTCGTCCTTACAAACGGGACTTTCCTGAACGGTATAATCCATATAGGGACCAAATCTTTCGGAGGAGGAAGGATAGGAGAACGATCCGCCCAGGATTTAACAGAATGCCTGGTTCAACTTGGATTTGAATCGAAACGGATGAAAACCGGGACCCCTGTCAGGATAGATGGAAGATCCATCGATTTCAGCCTGATGCAGGAGCAAAAAGGGGATGAAGACCCCGGGAAATTCTCTTATACCAATACATCAGCACTTTCTAAACAAAGAAGTTGTTATATCACCTATACCAGCCCGGAAGTTCATGAAATACTTAAGACCGGGTTCGATGATTCTCCCATGTTCTCGGGAAGGATTGAAGGTGTCGGGCCAAGGTATTGTCCATCTATTGAAGACAAGATAAACCGTTTTGCCGACAAAACCCGTCATCAACTCTTCGTCGAGCCGGAAGGCTGGGATACGGTGGAATACTACCTTAACGGATTCTCCTCCTCCTTGCCCGAAGACGTCCAGGTTAAAGCGCTGCATAAAATAGAAGGCCTGGAAAATGCCCGTATCTTTCGACCAGGATATGCAATAGAATATGATTATTTTCCCCCTGTTCAACTGCAATATTCCCTGGAAACAAAGCTGGTAAAGAACTTGTATTTTGCCGGCCAAATTAATGGAACCACCGGGTATGAAGAAGCTGCTTCCCAGGGATTAATGGCAGGGATTAATGCCAGCCTGGGGACACAGGGGAAGGAACCGTTTATATTAAAACGGTCAGAAGCCTATATTGGCGTATTGATCGATGACCTTATTACAAAGGGAGTGGATGAACCATACAGGATGTTCACTTCGAGGGCTGAATACAGGATACTTCTGAGGCAGGATAATGCTGATATACGGTTAACACACAAAAGTCATTTGATTGGACTTGCATCTGAAGACCGACTCCTTAGAGTAAACCAAAAGAAAGAATCTATTTCCGCGTTGATTTCGTTCCTGTTGAGCGAAAGTGTTTCACCAGAACAGGTGAATGGCCTGCTAGAAAAACTGGATACTGCACCCATCCGCCAGAAAGCAAAATTGGGAGCTTTGTTGCTTCGTCCACAAGTGTCATTGGCATCATTGATAAACCATATTGACTTCTTAAAGGAATACGTCAATAAATCATTTAATCCAGATATTGAGATACAGGAAGAAGCAGAAATACTTGTAAAATATGAAGGGTATATATCCAAGGAACAAGAGATTGCCGAAAAGCTCTCCCGCTTTGAAGATATTCAGCTTCACCTGGATTTTGATTACCATAGCCTTGTGTCACTTTCCTATGAAGCCAGGGAAAAGCTTTCAAGGCTTAGACCGGCCACCATCGGCCAGGCATCCCGAATCAGTGGAGTTTCACCTTCTGACATAGCGGTCTTACTTGTTTATCTAGGCAGATAAGTGTTGTTTCACGTGGAACAATAATAATGAAGAATGGATTGCAAGTATTATCAGGCTTACTCTTGCATGGATTTTTGAATAGCAAACAAAAACGATTTATATTCAATGGAATTATTGCCAAACTGTCCCGTTTGTACTTCCGGGAAAATTGAACACTATATTAATTGTAAGGATCATTTCCTGACAAATGAATCATTTTCCATTGTTCGTTGCATGGACTGCGGTTTACGGTTTACCAACCCCAGGCCCTTGAGCGGGGATTTGGGACATTATTATAAATCCCCGGATTACATATCGCATTCCAATAGCCGGAAAGGATTTTTCAATGGCATCTACCATGAAGTAAGAAAATATACCATTATAAGAAAATATAGGATGATCTCCCGATTTTCAGGGGGAAACAGTATCCTGGATATTGGTTGTGCAACTGGGGAATTTCTCAGCTATATGCATTCAAGGAATTGGGTTACCTTGGGGATTGAACCAGACCAGCAGGCCAGGGATCAGGCCAGGGAAATGCATGGGTTGAATGTACAGGAAGAATCCTACCTGGACCAAATTCCTAATAATTCATTAGATGTAATTACACTTTGGCATGTGCTTGAGCATGTATCGGATTTACCGGGTCGGATGGCAACTCTCGAGAGAATTCTCAAACCGGGAGGAATCCTGGTTGTGGCTGTCCCCAATCCTGATTGTTACGATGCAGTTTTGTATGGGGAATTTTGGGCCGGGTATGATGTACCCAGGCATCTTTATCATTTCAGCAGGCAAAGCATGGAAAAATTGCTTATCCGCAATAAATTAAAACTTAAACATATCCAACCCATGAAATTTGATTCATATTATGTGAGCATGCTCAGCGAAAAATATAAGCATGGAAAGATAAGATGGCTGCAAGGATTTTGGAATGGATATTGCTCAAATTGGAAAGCCAGGAGTAGCGGTAACTACTCAAGCCTTATTTACATTTCAACAAAGGAAAAACTCGATTAACTGCCTTATAATGCTTTTTACCCCTGGTTTGGAAGTGTATCCTGAAAAAAAAGAGATCGCCCGTTTAAAAGCTTTATTTTAGGTCACTTTTTAAGCGTAATTTCCTTAGTTTTTACAAAAAAAGCATGATTTTCAAAAAAAAACGCAAACGGCTATTTTTTTTACTGCTTTTTTTAAGCATCCTACTGTTCCTTTCCGGAACAGTCCTTTCCTATTTCAATAATCGTGTTAATCAACCTGAACGAATAACAAAACGACTGTCTGATGAAATTTCCAGTTCTGAACTAGAACTGTCAACCAGGGTCGGGGCATTATTATATCAACTGAATAATGTTCCATTTCCAAGATTTAAGGTAATTCTTTCTGAACGGTATGATGATTTTATCAATAGCGGCTGTATTTACCTGGTATATCAAAAAGATAGCCTGGTTGCCTGGACGGATAATGCTTTCCAGGCTCCGGGAAGATTGGATGAAAAAATACTCGCACATCCGGTTATACTGAGGGGTAATGGGTATTACCTGCAAAAATCCTTAATTACCAAGGATTGGAGTGTTGTTGGTCTTCAACTGATAAAGTATAGGTTTAAATATCATAATGAATATTTACCCCAGGGATACTTTAAGAGATTTAATGCTCCGGTGGAATCGGAGATTTCATTATTGCCCGGGGTACACGATGTCGTTTCATCTGACGGGAAATTCCTTTTCTCTATCTCTCTTGATAATGGCGTGAAACCTGGAATACTCTTTATGTTTCTGGTCTTTACACTTTATGTTTCCAGCTTTCTTTGCCTGGTGGCTGCATTATTCTCTGCCTACCTTTTACTGTTCCGTGTTATTGGTAGCCGTTGGTTGATGCTGTCTTTCTTCATACTGGATGTTATTATTCTTAGGGCTATTCAATTTTATTTCCAGTTTCCCTCTTTTTTTTACGATAGCGACCTTTTCAGCCCGGTCTATTTTGCCTCATCCGATTTGCTTCCTTCCCTGGGCGATTTGTTGATCAATACCTTCCTGGTTCTTCAGCTTTCTTATTATGTGTTCAAATATTCACATAAAAAATCGTTGCATGTTGCTAAAAACAGGATTATTGGTATAGGATTGGGAGTCCTGATCAATTTGCTGGTTCTGGGGCTGTTTGAGGTTTTCAGGATGCTGATGAGTGGACTGGTCATTAACTCTAGTATACCATTAAAATTTGACCGGTTGCTCAGCCTATCAGCCTTAAGCATAGCCGGACTTGTGGTCATTGTTTCTTCCTTGTTTGCCTTTATTCTACTGGCAATTAGCCTTAGCAGGATGAGTAGCAGGCTTATTTGCAAAAAGTCAGATACTATTATTGCTTTGGGGCTGGTTTTGCTTTTGTATGCAGGTTACATTTATACGGTAGAATCAATTGATCTCTATATTCTTGTCCTGGTAAGTGTATGGTTGATACTGATTAACCTGGATCGAAGACAGTATAGCAGTATATTGAAAACAGGCATGATATTCATCTATCTGTTAATACTATCTATTGCTGCTACATACATGGTAAACAGTTATTCCTCAGAAAAGGAGCATGAACAGCGAAAGATCATGGCAACCCATCTATCTGATCCCCGCGATCAGCAGGCTGAATATTTTTTCAGGATGACGAAAATGGATATAAGCAATGATAAGAATATTATTAATCTCCTTTCAAAGAAAACTAATGACTCTATAAAAGAAAAGGAAGCTATCAGTTATGTGCGGAAGAATTATTTCGGTGGATTCTGGAACAAATATGACATCCTGATCACAGTTTGTCATTCAGGGAAAAAACTCAGCATAAATCCTGAAAACATTGTAACAGAATGTGATTCTTATTTTGCTGAGCATATAAAAAGGGATCTCCGTGAGATAGATACCACAAGTTTGTATTTCCTTGACAGGTCTATTGATATCACCTATTATATGGGTAGAATTCCAGTAATGATAACAGGAAATGGAGCCCCCCGCCTTTTCACTTTCTATTTGGAATTCAGCGCCAAGAACTCGAACAGGGGATTGGGATACCCTGAATTATTAATGGACAAATCATTGCCCAGTTCTGAAAACTTACCAGGCTATTCCTACGCTTTTTACTACCAGGGAGAATTGGTGAGGAATGTTGGGAAATACTTTTATGATATTGATAATAAATACTTTAAAACGAGGAGGACGGATTTCAGTTTCATGAATAGAAATGGATATTCTCACCTTATTCATTCAATTGATGATAAAACTAACCTGATTGTTAGTATTGAAAAACCGGGCATCGCTAACCTTCTTGCACCCTTCTCTTTTATCTTTTTCTTCCTGGTAATTCTACTATTCATTATCCTTCTAATTACCGGTAACACGTTCACATTCAGATCAATAAGTTTAACTTTCAGGTTAAGGTTGCAAGTTTTTATCGTGGCTTTAATATTAAGCTCTTCCTTACTGATAGGAGGTATCACGATTTACTACCTAAACCAGCTGAACTATAATAAGAACAAGGATATTGTTAACGAAAAGATGAATTCGGTGCTGGTGGAGATGGAAAACCGTTTCGGGACTTCAGGATTATTGATGCCGTCAATGAAACAGGAATTCAATGTTCCGTTGATGAATCTATCCAACTCCGTTTTTACTGACATTAATGTATATGGATTGGACGGTTTCCTGCTGGCATCAAGCAGAAGCCAGATATTTGAGGAGGGACTGGTTGCCGGCGAAATGGACCCGGTCGCTTTGAGCATGCTTGCTGACGATAGGAAATCATTCTTCATACATAATGAAAGGATAGGAAATTATACTTTCCTTTCTGCATATGCCCCACTGAGAAATTTTGACAACAAACTCATTGGCTACCTGAACCTTCCCTATTTTGCCAGGCAGGAAGACCTGCGGCAGGAAATGTCAAAACTCATTGCTACCTATGCCAATCTCTATATTATTATTATAGCCCTGGCAGTATTCCTGGCCTTGCTTATTTCACGGTATATCACTCGCCCGCTTCAGCTGATAAGGACTCAGTTGGGCAACCTTCAGCTTGGGAAGTCTAATGCTAAGGTAAAATGGAACAGGGCTGATGAAATTGGCGACCTGGTTGCCGAGTATAACCGGATGATTGATGAATTGGCCCTGAGTGCTGAAATGCTGGCACGTTCAGAAAGGGAATCAGCCTGGAGGGAAATGGCCCGACAGGTAGCCCATGAGATCAAGAATCCCCTGACCCCAATCAAGCTCAGCATGCAACATCTCATCAAAGCATGGGATGATCATGCCCCTGATTGGGAAAACAGGTTAAAACGGTTTTCTCAGACCCTCATCATGCAAATTGATACCCTTTCGGCTATCGCGACTGAGTTTTCAGATTTCGCCCAAATGCCCCAATCCAATTTTAAAAACATTGATATAGTTGATGTAATGCATCATTCCGCCCAATTATTCAAAGAGCAGGAAAACGTCTCTATCATCTATCCACAGGAAAGGGGTGTGTATTATGCATTTGCTGACGAAAACCAGATGTTGCGTGTTTTCAATAATCTCATTAAAAACTCTATCCAGGCCATCCCTTCCGAAAAACAGGGGCTGATAAGGATTGAACTTGAAGACAGGGACTCTCAATGCCTGATTGTTCTGACTGATAATGGTTCAGGAATTCCAACCGAGCAGCAGACAAGCATCTTTTCTCCCAATTTTACTACCAAATCGGCTGGCATGGGCCTTGGCCTGGCGATGGTAAAGAACATCATTGATAATTCGGGTGGTCGCATCTGGTTTGAATCCAAAGAAGGCAACGGAACCAGTTTTTATATTCTCCTACCTTCGAATGTAAGCAACTAAATATTTCCAGAACTTTGATTTTAAGTACTTTTGCCAGCCGAAATAACGATCATAGTTGAGCCAGATAAAGCAATTAGCCTCTCAGACAGCCATTTACGGGTTTAGTTCAATTATTGCCCGGTTCATCAATTTCTTTTTTGTACCCATCTACACCCGAATGTTAAGCCCGGGGAATTATGGACTTGCAAGTGAATTGCTCGCATATATAGCGCTGTTGCAGGTGGTGCTTACTTTCGGCCTGGAAACGGGGTATTTTCGATTTGCAAATAAGGAAAAAGATAAAGCTGGCATACTTTTTTCCACGGCAATGACTTGGTTGTTGCTTACTTCCGGTGTGTTCCTGGTTTTCGTTTTCCTTCTCTCGGGACAGATAGGTTCTTCCATGGGGCATCCTGCAATATACCTGAAGTATGTTGCACTTATTCTTTCAATTGACTGTTTTACAGCTATTTTCTTTGCAAAACTACGTTTTGATAATAAAGCCTGGTTGTTTGCAGTATATAAGTCAATTAAGATTTTTTCAGAAGTAGGCTTCAACATTGCGCTATTCTTCTGGGCACCATCCTGGTTGGCAAAGCATCCTGACAGTTTCTTCCTGAAACTTATTCCTGCTCTTCCTGATTATGGATATATTCTCCTGGCAATCCTCCTGAGTGGTGTTGTCTCCCTGGTATTGTTCCTGCCACAGATCCTGCGCACACCCATCCGGTTCGCGAGCGAGCAATGGAAGAATCTTTTGGTTTATTCCCTTCCTTTAATGATAGCAGGTCTGCCTGGAGTTGCCAATGACTATGTGGACCGGATATTGTTCCGCTATTTTTCACCAACAACGTCTCCATGGCTTGACCAACTGGGTATATATAGCGCAGTAATGAAACTTGCTGTGATTATTACACTTTTTGTTCAGATGTTCCGGTATGCAGCCGAGCCATTCTTTTTTGCTTCGGCTGAAAAAACCAATATGAAAAAGATTTATGCGGATGTGATGAAGTATTTCGTTGCTTTTTGCATGTTTCTTTTCCTGGGAATAGTCTTTTATGCAGATTTGTTTGCCCTGATCCTGGGAGAGGATTTCAGGGGACAAATGGGAGTCCTTCCAATTGTCCTCCTGGCCAACATACTGCTTGGCGTTTCGTTTAATCTGTCAATGTGGTATAAACTTTCAGAACATACCCGGTATGCAATTTATATTACAGTTCTTGGGTTAGTGATTACTGTTTTGCTTGACGTGCTGTTTATGCCCCTGTATGGCTGTTATGCCGCTGCCTGGAGCCGGTTGTTGAGCTATGTAGTAATGATAATAGTGAGTTATGTATTAAGCCTGCGATACTATCCTATTCCGTATAATCTCAAGGCAATTTTTGTTTACTTTGCAGTTGGTCTCGGCCTTTTCGGGATAAGTGACCTGCTCATGCATCAGTCTATCTGGCTGCGATTGTCGGTCAATACAGTATTATTAGGGATGTATCTCCTGTTTATTATTCGTTTTGAAAGAATAAATCCAGGGGCTATGTTAGTCAGAATGCTTAAAAATCCTGGTAAAGAGAAATAACTCATAACAATACATGCAAGTAAAAATCGTTAACCAATCACCATATGCATTGCCGGAATATGCCACGGTCCATTCAGCTGGGCTGGACCTGAGGGCAAATATTACCGAAGCTATTGAATTGCAACCGCTTCAACGAATGCTTATTCCAACAGGGCTTTTCATTGAATTGCCAGAGGGATTTGAAGCCCAGGTCAGGCCCCGAAGCGGTCTGGCAGCAAAGCATGGAATCTCGATTGTCAATACTCCGGGTACCATTGACCCGGATTACCGGGGTGAAATAAAAGTGATTTTGGTTAACTTATCAGATGTTGCTTATATACTGAATCCCGGCGAACGGATAGCACAGATGGTGATTGCCCGTTTCGAACATATTGTTTGGAAACAGGTTGAAAAACTGGCTGAAACAGACCGGGGTGAAGGGGGATTTGGTCATACAGGCAAGCATTAAGCTCTATAATAGAAAATAAATAATAAGCAAGAATGCAGAGAATTTTTATAGCCTTTCTGGTACTGTTACTTCTTTTTCCTACGGTAATGGTGAAGGCGCAGAAGAAGGAAAGAGGGCGGAAACGCCATAAAACGGAGATGTCAAATACAATGATTGACAAGAAGGCCGCGACGGAAGTCTTTATTGACGGAACCAAAGCCCGGATACTTGGGGATTCAGAAAAAGCGGCTTCATTGTTCAACCGCTGCCTCGAAATGGATCCGACGAATGATGCAGCGATGTATGAATTATCGCAGATATACTTTGCTCAGAATGATTTCGTTACAGCAGCCAGCTTAATAGAACAGGCAATTGAAACCGATCCGGCGAACCCATATTATCGCCTGTTTTCATTGGATGTTTATGGCAAATCAGGCCGGAAGGAAGATCTCATGAAATCATGCCTTCAGCTGGTGAAACAATATCCTGACAATGTTGACTATAAATTTGAATTGGCTACTGCATACCTGATGCTGGGTAAAGGAGACGATGCAATCGATACCTACAATTCGATAGAGTCGGTTTTGGGAGTTACTGAAGAAGTTTCCCTCCAAAAGCAGCGGATTTATATGATGGTGAATAAAACCGATAAAGCGTGCGCTGAAATTGAAAAACTTCTTGAAGCATTTCCTGAGGATGCCAGCAGGTACAACTCCATGTTGGCAGAGATTTACATGCAAGCCAATAAGCCGGATATAGCAGCGGGGTATTATCAGAAAATCCTGGAAACCGATCCCAATAATCCATACGTTCATATTTCCTTATCTGACTATTATCGGAAAAAAGGGGATTATAAACGTTCTTTTGAAGAATTGAAATCAGGATTTGCCAATCCATCCCTGGATGTGGATACAAAAATCCGGGTTATGATGGCATATTACTCCATACAGGAAATCTATAACGATAAAAAAGACGAAACATTTGAACTTTCGGAGCTGATCCTCAAGGCCCATCCGCGCGATCCCAAAGCTCTTTCACTTAGTGCCGACCTATTATTGAATGATAAGAAATACAGTGAATCCCGCGACAGGTACAAACAGGTGATTGCTATCGACAGTAGCCGCTACTCGGTTTGGGAAAGCCTTTTGCAAGCCGAAGCCTCCCTGACTGATTGGAGTAACCTGGTGACAGATAGTGATCGTACCATTGATTTATTCCCATTTCAGCCATTGCCGTACTTTTTCAATGGGGTGGCTTACCTTCAGCTGAAAAATGCTGAGCAGGCTATCAAGGTGCTTAATTCCGGGGTAAAATTAGTTGCCGACAATCAACCCTTGCTGACCCAGTTTTATACATATTTGGGAGATGCTTACAACCAGGCTCATCAGAATTTATTATCCGATCAGCAGTATGAAAAAGTCCTGAAACTGGACCCGAATAATTCCTATGTGCTGAATAACTATGCATATTACCTGACCTTGAGGGGAGCGGACCTTGAAAAAGCGCTTGAAATGGCAAAAAAGGGTGCAATGCTTGATTCGCTCAATCCTGCCAACCTCGATACCTATGGATGGGTTTTTTACAAAATGGGTAATTATGAGCAGGCCAGGATTTGGGTTCGGAAAGCTATTGTTGCAAGTGCCAAGGATGATCCCGATATTATAGAACACTTTGGCGATATCTTGTTCCGCTTAGGCGAAATCAATGAGGCCATCGAATACTGGAATAAAGCCCTGAAAGCCGGGAAAGGTTCAGATTTTCTTGAGAGAAAAGTGAAAGAGAAAAAATTGATTGAATAACCAAGCAATGACAATGAGAAGATTAAGCTTATATTTAATCCTTGTGCTGTTGGTTTCTTCCTGCAGCTCGACAAAAAAGGCGATCAGGGAACCTCTCAAGGAAGAAGGTGCTGATTACCTGATCAACAAATTGAAGAATAATGAAATAAAATTCAATACCTTATCAGCAAAGTTTTCGGCCACCTATTTCCGTGACAGGAAAAAGACCAATATTTCAGGGCAATTGCGGATTAAACGCGACTCTGTTATCTGGATTTCTATCACACCAATGCTGGGTATTGAAATGGCCCGCTTCATGCTAACCCCTGATTCAATCAAATACCTGAACAGGATCAATTCAACCTATATGCTTAAGGATTTCAAGTACATCAACCAATTGCTGAATAAAACACTTGATTTTGACATGGCCCAGGCTTTCCTCACCGGGAATGATTTTTCGCTTTACGAGAACAATACGTTCAGGGCTACTATTGATAGCAGGGAATACAAACTTAGCACCAGCAACAGGCGCAAATTGAAAAGGTTTGTCAGGCGGAGCGATGAGCAGATAAGTATTCCACTTCAAAGCATCTGGCTCGATCCAGAACAATTCAAGATTACTAAAGTGCTTTTAAAGGAAGCTGAACGCGATAGCAGGAAGTTCTCAGCAGAGTACTCCGGCTTTGAAGAAACTAGCGGTCAGCGAATGCCGTTATCTTTGGATTACCGGATAGAAACGGATAAAGAAAAAGTGAGAATTAAGATCGAGTACTCCAAAATACAGTTGGACAATGATATTTCTTATCCTTTTTCAGTACCGGAAAGCTATTCGGAAATCGAAAAATTCACTATAAAGTAGCAGGAAATCAATACAATGAGCATTGGAATATTTAAGCAATTTGCACACGGATGGCTGACAGTCATCCTTGTAATTTGTATTTCTATACTTATTCCGGCACAGACTCAAAAAGTCAAACTTCAGGAACGAAAGGCCAAACTGGAGCAGGAAATTCACAGCACCAACAAGTTATTGAACCAGACGCAGAAAAATAAGGCGGCAAACCTGAACCAGCTTTTCCTGATCAACAAAAAGATTAACCACCGCGAGGATCTTATCCAGGCTATTGGCGAAGAGGTCAACGGCCTGGATGGACAGATCGGTAATCTTAGCGATACCATATACCGGCTTACCAGTACGCTCAGCAATCTTAAAGCGGAATATGCAAAACTGATCAATTCCACCTTTAAAAACCGAAATGCTTACAGCCGGTTAATGTTCATTTTTTCTTCCAAGAATTTCAACCAGGCTTATAAAAGACTCAAATATTTGCAGCAGTATACTGCCTATCGTAAAGCCCAGGCCCAGGCAATAAAGAATACACAGCAGCTGCTTGGCAGGAAGAAAGGAGAATTGGAACAGCAGAAAACCTCAAAGCTAACCTTAAAGCAAAAACAGGAACTGGAAAAGAATGAACTTGCCCAGGAAAAATCTCAAAAGGATAAAGCAATTCAAAACTTAACCAAACAAGAGAAAAACCTGCTCAGGAAACTTAAGGAAAAGGAGGCCTCTGTGAGCAAGTTGCAGAATACAATTGAAGCCCTGATTGCTGATGAGATAAGGAAAGCGAATGAAGAGAAGGCAAGAAAAGCTGCAATTGCTTCAACAAAAAAAAGTGCTGAACCATCAAAAAAAGGCATACCCGAAAAGTCAACCGGCTTAACTGAAAACAAAGGCAGTACGAAAGCACCGCTTCCGGCAAAAGGAAACAGCATGTCCTCAAATGCGGAAGAAGTTGCCTTGTCCAATGACTTTTCAGGAAATAAAGGCCGGTTGCCCTGGCCGGTGGAGAAAGGGGTTATTGCAGCTACGTTTGGGGAGCATCCCCACACGGAATTCAAAAACATCATAGTAAAAAATAATGGAATCGACATTGCAACAGCAACGGGTGCAAAAGCCAGATCGGTATTCGACGGAGTTGTTACCAGTGTTATGTCAATCGCCAGTATGCACTATGTGGTAATCATCCGCCACGGCGATTATTTGACAGTTTATTCCAACCTGAGGGAAGTATCAGTAAAAAAGGGAGATAAAATAAAAGCCCGTCAGTCAATCGGAAGTGTTTTCACCGATCCTGAAGACAATAAGACTCTCCTGCATTTCGAAATCTGGCACGGCACATCTCTTCAAAACCCCGGTTCATGGATTGGGCGGTAGGCTTTTTGAAAAATTAACTACCGCACTCAGCTATTTAATTTATCTTTGCAGTCAACTTATTACTCTTAAATACTTCATGATCATGGGGAAATTAGGTCCAATGGAAATAGTACTGATCCTTGCAATTGTTTTGCTGCTTTTTGGAGGCAAAAAAATTCCTGAACTCATGAAGGGATTAGGCAAGGGCGTAAAGAATTTCAAAGACGGAATGAAAAATGATGAAGAAGAATCAAAGCCGGGAAGCACTTCCGGTAATTGATTAGCTCCTGATTCTTGCGATTACCGGATCGCTATCCCTTTCTGAATCACCTGGCTTGGATTGCCGGGTTGAATCCGGATACTAAACAGCCTGCTTGTACCGTTAACACCTTTTAACAAAGGATTGTGAATTAATAATGTAGAAAGCCCGGTTTACACGGATGGTTTTTTATATTTTTATCCCCACCTTAGTTTTGGTAAGTTTCCGGGTAAAAAAGAGCTTGTGTATAGTCGTTAATCAAACTTAAACGAGAAGTTGATAAGCAAGAAATAGCCATCGATTGTTGAATTTCCAGCAGGGATTCCTATAAAGCCAATCATGGTGTCCGCTTCAGTTCGATGTATCATGTTAAAAAGAAATTAATAACTGATGAAATAGCCATGAGAAAATTTTCACAACAACCGAAAATGAAATTATGGCGTATTTCATGCGACCTCTAAAAACAAATTAATAACGCATGAAATTATTAAAGATCATAGTTGCATTGTTGCTGGGTTCAAGTACTCTTTTATTTGGCCAGCGAGCGCAGAACTCTGTGGATCAGGTACCGGTATCACCTGAAACCGAGTTTACTGACGATAACCTTATTGTAGCTGCCCTTGACAGCCTCAGCAACCTGAAATACTTTGAAAGTGTTGAAAATACAAAAAGCCATCTTTTCAACAATAAATATAATTTTCTGCCCAATTTTATTCCCAGCTACCCTGATTCGGTTTACTATTACAGGATGCAACGCCTTGATGTTGAATCACCAATAGAACTTTCCTATAACAGTTACGTCAAAGCCTTTATTGACCTATATGCCAATAAGAAAAGGGGGACCACTTCCCGGGTCCTGGGCCTGGCCCAGATCTATTTCCCGTTGATTGAGCAACAATTGGATATGTATAACCTTCCGATTGAACTGAAATACCTTGCTATCGTTGAGTCAGCTCTGAACCCTGAAGCCCGCTCCAGGGTTGGGGCATCCGGGCTTTGGCAGTTCATGTACTATACCGGGAAGGTATATGGGCTGGAAGCTACCTCATACGTTGATGACCGCCATGACCCTGTAAAGGCTACTTCAGCTGCTTGCCGTCATTTCAAGGATTTATACAACATTTATCATGACTGGCTGTTAGTCCTTGCTGCTTATAATTCAGGTCCCGGGAATGTGAACAAGGCCATCAGGAGATCCGGTGGCAAAATGAGTTTTTGGGAAATCAGGAATTACCTGCCCAGGGAAACCCGGGATTATGTTCCTGCCTTCATTGCTGTAAATTATGTAATGAATTATTCGAATGAACATAACCTTTACCCGATTATGCCCAGGATCGTATACCATGAAACGGATACGGTTGCAGTCCATTCCCCTCTGACAGTTAGCTTGCTTGCAGAAAAACTGAAAATGCCCGTTGAAGACCTTAAGTTCCTGAATCCCACTTTCCGTAAAGGTTTTATTCCTGCTACAGCAAACAATCCATACTATATCAGGCTCCCTCTCAAATCAGTTGCTGATTTTATCAACAACGAACAAGCATTATATGCTGCATTTCAGATAAAGGGGTATGATCCCGCTCAATACATGGCACAGACTTCTGATGAGGCAGCCTTTAATGTTGTGACCAAGAAAATTTCCCATAAAGTTCGCAGGGGTGAAAATATTTCATCCATTGCCCGGAGATACGATTGCACTACCCAGGAAATAAAGAAATGGAACCATCTTCGCAGGGCCAGTGTTTACAATGGTCAGAAACTGGCAATATACGTGCAGACGCGTGTAGCCGTTCCCGGAGCTAAAAACAGGAATAAAAACACGCTGCAGGACAGCAAGGCAGAGAATACCTTTGCTCAAATCAATAATGACAGTATAAAGGAGAAAATGCAGGTTCAGTCAAGACCCTCTTCAGTTGTTGTGAAGCCTAAATATCATGTAGTTAAAAAGGGGGAATTCCTTTCCAGGATTGCCACAAAATACAAGGTTTCCGTTAATGACCTGATGACCTGGAACAATATGAAAAACAAGAATGTTTTGGTCGGCCAGAAAATCAGGATAAATGCGCCTCAAACTGCGATTGCTGTTTCCTCTCCCAAAGCAGATACCAACCAGAAGGTTGTTCTGAATGCAAAGGGAAATAATGGTGAAAAGGAAAAACTGATTTACTATACTGTTCAATCTGGTGATACCCTATGGAGCATTGCTGAAAAGTATGAGGGCATTACTGTTAACCAGATCCGGGAATGGAATAATATAAAAAGCGAGGAAAAGCTTAAAGTCGGCCAGAAAATCAAGGTAATAGTCCCTGGCGGCTGAAGGGAAATTCCAGTTTCTTAATCAATCCTGGAGTCAGATTTATTTCACATTTATCTGGGCACATTATGCCGAAAATAGAAGAACATCCTGGAAGAGGGTGATGTTGAAGAAGCCATGCAGGCAGCAGGAGCCGTGGGAGATGACCGGTTTTAAAAGCGAGCCCCGGGATATGTGGCGCCTGATTCCTTTACCCATGGCACTCCAGAACAGCGTATGCGCTGGTTCTCCAAAGGGTATCAAACCGGAGCCCCGTCTGCTGCCAACCCCTTCTCACAATAAACTGTTATGCTGCTAAATATTTGATTCGGATAATCACCTAACCATTATAAGTATCGCTTCATTGACCAATGTTTGACTTTTGGATTCACCTATCCAAAAGTTGCCTTATTTTTGAAATCTGATTTCAAAAATCAATTTTCCTTCGTAACTTTATACTGTGAACAAAAACTAATACTCATTCGTTATTCTTGTCAGTTAGGATTTTATTGTAATATTTGAGTGTGCTCCCCCGGATAATGATTCCTGAAAGCACCATTGAGCCAGAGTTCTTTTGTCACTTCCCATTCCTTGATTGCTGGTTAGCATCATTTATCATCTGACCAGAAGATTTTCCGTACTTCCTTAAAGAGTGTCTGTTATTCTGATACATCAATTGACTCAGGTATATCGCTTTCATCCAAAAAAGAATACGTATATGAAAATCGACAAGATCAAAATCACAGGTCAGGAATTACCCAAACTGGCAGCTCCTGTTCCGGAAGATTCTTACCTTGAGTTACGGGTATCCTACCTGGTAGGGCATACTACCAGGGGTGAAATGGTGAGTTATGATGTAGAGCTCAAGGATGATGAGATCGCCGAAATTGTATTTGAGGATGGCACCTCCTGGTTCGCCAGTTCCTATACCTTGCAGGAAGCACTTGATATCCCGATGAGCGTTTCTGACAGGGCCGGGGAATCCATTATTGAACTTCCAACTGAGATCCGGGCCGATAGCGCTGAAAGAGGATTCGTATCCAATATCGCGCTTAAGATATTCAACATCTTTGCTAAAAAAGCCGGCACTGCCATGGTCGACTTTTCCGTAAAAAATTTAGCTGCCCGGCTTGAGGACCGACAGTTGGACGAAAAGATCGGTTTATTCAGGCTGGGGCCCAATTTCGAGCTTGAGAAATTTTCACCCTCTGCCGTCAGCAAGCCCTATTGCCTTCTCATCCACGGGACGGCGGCATCCACGGAGAGTTCTTTCGGTGACGTACGGGGCAGTGAATTGATGAAATACCTTTCCAACACTTATGAGGACCGGATCCTTGCTTTCCAGCACCGTTCCCTCACCGAAAACCCAGTTCAGAATGTGCTGGCCCTCATGAAACAGCTTCCCGATCAGTGCACACTTCACCTGATCACTACCTCGAAAGGAGGACTGTTAGGCGAAGTACTTTCAAGGTTCTGCTCGGTTGATGGAGATGGTATTGGTTTTACACGATCGGAACTGGAAATCTTACGCAAAAATTACCCTCTGAGGTACTTCGACAGCCTGGTAACCGATATTGAATCAATCAGGGAATTGGAGAGAAGCAAGAAGATCGTTGTCGAAAAATTCATTCGCATTGCCTGCCCGGCCGGAGGTACCATCCTGGCCTCCAACCGCCTTGACCATCTTTTTAATATAACGTTCAACCTGCTGGGACTGGGAACTGGACTCTCAACCAACCCGGTTTACATTGCCTTCAAAAACCTGATCGCTGCTGTTATTGACACCAAGAACAAGGTAGATGTATTGCCGGGCATTGAAGTGCAGCATCCTGCTTCACCGTTTATCAAAGCGCTCAATAGTGCGGTCGATCCCACCAATCCGTCCAGTTCGGTTGTTATCAACAATTCATTGGTAGTGATTGCCGGAAATACCAAGCCTGCCTTACGGTTTAGTGCACTGCTGATAATCGCCAGCAAGCTCTTCTTTGAGGGGAAGAATGACCTGATTGTTAACACTGACTCCATGGCCAGTGGTACCCGGCGTAAAGGAATGGTGCAACAATTCCTGTATGAGGAGACTGACATCAATCACTTCAGGTACATGTCCTGTCCTCGAACCAAATATGCTGTAAAATCGGCGCTGGAAACAAAATGGGGAGAAAAAATCCCTGAATTTACCGAGCAGCTATTGAGCGAAACTGTTACGAGCGAACGCAATATTCTTTTAAAGCTCGAAATGGGAGAACTCTTCCCAACAGATGCCAGCGGTTCAAAGCCGATTGTAGTTCTTCTCCCCGGCATCATGGGATCCAACCTGTCCCTCGACGACACTCTCCTTTGGATCAACTATCCCAGGTTTATTTTCGGTGGGTTGAGGGACCTTGCCAATCAGAATGTAAGGGCAACTTCCCTGGTTGCCGCCTCATACCGGAAACTGACAAAATTCCTGCAGGAGACCTATGATGTTGTGGTATTTCCCTTCGACTGGCGAAAGCCGATGAAAGAATCAGCCCGTTTGCTTGACCTGAAACTGCAGGATCTGATGAAAACCGGGCAACCTGTCAAGCTGATTGGCCATTCCATGGGAGGTGTGCTTATCAGGGATTATATGAAGCTTTATCCTACCAACTGGCAGAACCTGAACCGGTCAGCAGGCTTCAGGCTCATTTTCCTGGGATCACCCCTGAAGGGTTCCTTCAGAATCCCCGCCGTGCTGATGGGCAAGGATAGCATCATCCACAAGCTGAACATGATCGACCGTGCCCACTCTGTTAAAGAATTACTGCAGATATTCTCGAAGTTCAAAGGCCTACTCGGTTTGCTACCCTTTACCAAGCAAGGAGAATACGACTTTGGGAAAGTGGAAACATGGGTAAAACTTCGCGAAGGCATCGGAGAAGTGGACTGGCCCCTTCCCACAGCAGAGGACCTGAAAGAATTCGCGGATTACAGGGAAGCCATGTGCGATATAATGACAAATGAAGATCTTTCAAATGCTGTCTACATTGCAGGGCAGGATAAAGTGACCCCGTCAGGGTATTATATGCATGAAACCCCGGCTGGCAAGGATCTTGTTTTCCTATGTACTGGCGAAGGAGATGCCAGTGTTACCTGGGACAGTGGTATTCCGGCAAACCTGATTGAGAAAGACAGGGTGTATTATGTGGATGTCACCCATGGTTCACTAGCCAATGAGCCTGATATGTTCAAAGGCGTTAGAGAAATCCTTGAAACAGGCTCAACCAGTCAGTTTACCCGTACAAGACCCTTGGTTAAGACTGAAGAAAAAGTGTTTATATCCTCTGAATACCGCGATTTTGACCTCTCCCAATATGGCCTCGAGAATACTCTGCTTGGCTTGGGTTCAAAACCCCAACCGGTTGCTAGAGAACTGCCCATCAGGGTTTCTGTAAGTCTGGGCGATTTGAAGTATGCACGATACCCCACATTGGCCGGGCATTTTGAAAATGACGGTGTATTATTTGCCGAGAAGGCAATCGATGACTTCCTTGGTGGCATCCTGAGCCAGCATCATAAACTGGATATTTACCCTGGTTCCATCGGCAGCAACGACATATTCCTTCCCACACATTCCGTATTTAAAGGAGCCATTATCATCGGGCTAGGCAAGCCAGGTGAACTTTCAGGGCCATTGCTGACGAGTTCGGTGGAACAGGGAGTGGCCAATTACCTGCTGTATCTGTCCAAAGCCGGGCTAACCTCGTCAGCTGACCAGAAAACAAATGGGCTGACCGGTATCTCCTCCCTGATAGTGGGATGCGGTTATGGCGGACTCTCCATTGAAACCTCCATCAAAGCCATCGTCCAGGGGGTGTTTAACGCCAACCTCAAGATCAGGAACCTGAAGCTTGAAAATCCGAAAACCATAGAGCATATCGAATTCATTGAACTCTATGAGGACAAGGCTATCAGCAGCTTCATCACTGTCAGCAGGATTGAAAAAGATGAATCCAGTGTGTTCCGGATCATCCGGGAAGGTGACAGGATCAAATCGCTGCTCGGGCATAAAAAGAGGATCCCCCTTGATTCATCAGAGGGATGGTGGAACAGGATTTCAGTGGAAGCTGAAGGAGATGATAAATCTATCCGGAAACTTGTTTTCAAGGCCGACACCAGTAGCTCAAGGGAGGAAAAACAGGATCTGCTTACCACCCCGGCGCTGATGGAAGAGATCATCAGCGAGATGTCTACGAATCATAACTGGACGGCAGACCGGGCAAAAGCTATTTTCGAATTGCTCATCCCCAATGATTTCAAGGACAAACTGAAACGGCATGGCAATATCATCTGGTCGGTTGATACCTACTCGGCAGGATATCCCTGGGAATTGCTCCAGGAAGGCCTTTCCGATTCTAAACCCATGTGTATCTCTTCGGGGATGATAAGGCAGTTGAGCACTATGGAATACAGGAAACAGATCAGGACCGTGCCCAGGAATAAGGCACTTATAATTGCCGACCCCCAGCTTGGAGGTTACTGTTTCCAGCTTCCGGGAGCCCGGCAGGAAGGTGAAAAAGTGGCAGAACTCTTTGCAGCGGAAGATATTCCACTTGAAAAGAGTATCAATGAGACCCACATCGAGATCATCAGGAAGATGTTTTCCGATGAATACAAGTACATTCATCTTTCAGGCCATGGCTCCTTCAATAAAGAACATCCGGAGGAGTCAGGGATGGTGATCGGTAAAAAACTGTTCCTTTCAACACGTGAGATCCAACAGATGAGTACTTCACCGGAACTGGTCTTTGTGAACTGCTGTCACCTTGGCAAGTCGGATTCTGTTGCAGAAGAACTTTACCAGCAACGCTTCAGGCTGGCAGCCAACATCGGCATCCAGCTCATCAATAACGGGGTGAAGTGTGTTATAGCTGCCGGATGGGCCGTGGATGATTCTGCAGCCTTATTATTCGCTGAGGTTTTCTATAAAAAGATGTTCTGCAACAACACCTTTGGGGAATCTGTTCATGCAGCAAGAAAGGCTGTGTATGAAAAGTTCGGCGAGAAAAACACCTGGGGAGCCTACCAGTGTTACGGCGACCCGTTCTATCGCTTTGAGCACCGCCGGGGTGCTTCTTCCCCGAAAGAACTGAACTACCTTCTTGCCCGTGAAGCTGAAATTGACCTCGATAACCTTCTCAGTGATATCGAAATCGGCAAACAGACTTCAGCCGAATTTATTGAAAAACTAAAAAGAATCATCACGGCAGTAGATAAGACTGATATCAGGAATTCCCTGATTACGGAAAAAGAAGCATTCGTATATCTTGAAACCGGTGATTACGACCAGGCATGCAATGTTTTCGGCAAGTTACTCAGCAGAGAGGATACCTCTTACTCCTTTTCTGCCATTGAAAGGTTCTACAATGTCAGGGCTAAAAAGACCATTTCTGATTACCTGAAAGAGGTTAAAAACAATGAAACCAAAAACAGTGTCGACAAAAAGAATTACCTGGAACAGATCAATAAAGTAATCGATGATTTTCAGACCCTGTTCATCATGAGCCAGACCCCAGATAGGTTCAACATGCTTGGCAGCACCTATAAACGCCAGGCATTCCTGCTCACCGAGAACGATAAGCTGAGGGCGTACAAGCAGGCCGCCTATGCCTACTACAGGGGTTATAAACTCCATCCGAAATGGTATGCCCTTACCAACTGGCTGGCCATCGAAGAATCCCTTGTCCTGGTTATGCAGACGAGAAAGACCGACCTGAATGCTGAAAATGTACCCATTGGTTATCAGTTCCCTGGTCAGAAAGAGTCTATTGAGATGCTCGACCGGATGAAACCCGACCCCAGCCTGTTAACGGAAGACCTGAGCTACTGGGACCTGGTATCGGAAATCAACATCAGGTTGTGCAAATATATTATTGAGTTCGATCCTGATAAAGGACCCAGCATCCAGGTATTTGCAAGCGAACTATCGGAGTTATGGAAAATGGCCGGCTCCAAAGGAAAGCGCTTTGCTGAGATTGAACACCTGGAATTCCTTATCGATATACTCTCCACCTCCAAGAATAGGATTGCAGGAAAATTATCCGAAAATCTTATCATCCTGAAGAATATCCTTGAGAAGATTGTTTGATCCCTTTTCCTGCTCATCGCTGACTGGAAAAATAATTAGCTGACGGGAGGAATATAACCAAAGCAATTAGGCAGTGACAGAGTGAACCTGTATCCGCAAATCTAAAACAAGTATCAATGGCATACATTCCAGGATTTGCTTACGATATCTTCATAAGCTATTCCCACACCAATAATCTTCATCCGGAAGAGGAACCCAAGGGATGGATTGAACAATTCTTTGAGCGGTTGAAAATCCTCCTGGCCCAGAATTACGGAAGAACAGACAAAATCCAGGTCTGGTGGGACAGTAAGAGGCTTGCTGGGAATACTAAGTTTGATGCATCCATTCAGGAGGGTATCGAAAAAAGCGCCATTCTTTTGTGTTTAAATTCATGGGCTTACCTCGAATCGGAATATTGTAGAAAAGAAAGAGCAATCTTCGCCCGGGTCAATCCACCTGAAAAGATGACAACCAGGGCATCTCACAACTACAGGATCATCAATGTGCTGCTTAATAACATCCACTATGCCAACTGGCCTGCCGAGTTTGAAGGTACCTGTGGTTTTGTGTTTCACGATGGCAAAGAACCCGATGACTATGGTGATCCGATAGACCCCACCAAGATTGAGTTTAAGGATAATCTGCATGAGTTGCGCGATGCTTTGGTAGGCCTGATTGATGAAATGAGCAAGGAAAGAATGAGTGCTGAACAAAAGGAAGTGCGCGAAACCGAGGATCAGGAGCAGCCTTTTACCATTTTTATGGGTGAAGTAACTGATCCCCTGCGGTCGACCAGAAAAAAGATCATTGCGGAGTTGGTAAGCAAAAATTTTGTTGTACTGCCTGATGTTCCCCCTCCTTATGAATCAGCCGCCCACGCTGAAAAGGTGAAACGAGCCATTGAGAAATGTGACCTTTCGGTTCACCTGCTGGATCAACTACCTGGCAAAGAGATCATTGATGCTCCCGATACCGGTTATCCCCAGCAACAGGCTCAATTAGGGCTTGAAGTAGCTAATCCGAAGATCATTTGGATTCCCACCGATTTAAAAACAGAAACTATTGAAGATAAACCTTATAAAGACTTCCTCGCCAGAATTGAACGGGATCACAGCAATTTTGGAAGCGTCGATTTTATAAGAGGTTACTCCAGCAATCTTGCAAGGGAGATCATCGATATTGCTGAATCCCTGAAAAAGAAGCCTGTTACTAAAGGGGAGAAAGTATCCGTACTCCTCGATACCCATTACCGCGACCAGTTGTACGCTTTCGATATTTCCAAAACACTTATTGAAAACCAGATACAACCCTATGTGAATCCAAGTGAAGATGATCCCCACCGAAACCTCAGCTTCTTCGAAGACAGGATCAGCCAGGTGTCGAAGCTGATCTTCCTCTATGGCAGCGTAACACGCGAATGGGTCGTGGAGCGGATGAGCACCGCCCTGCAGATGATCCTTATCCGGAACCTGCCGATCCAGAATTTCTTCATTTACATGATACCGCCGTTAAAGCATAGAGAAGACATTGCGCTTAAACAAAAGTTCCTGAAAATCGATGTAATCGACAACAGCAACCAGCCCATCTTGGATCATGCCTTAATGAACAAGTTTATCCTGGACCTTAAAGCCATAGCTCCATGATCACCGATAATCCTTATGTTGGGCTCCGACCGTTTGAGACGGATGAAAGCTTGGTATTCTTCGGGCGTAATGACCAGGTCCATGAATTGCTTCAACGGTTACATGACCATCATTTTGTCGCTGTTATCGGCAGTTCAGGCTGCGGGAAATCATCACTGCTCCGGGCTGGCTTGATCCCGGCGCTGAAAGCAGGATTCCTCATCGCCGATACTGATTCCTGGAATATCTCCATCATGAAACCAGGCCAAAATCCACTTTTCAACCTTGCTGAAGCTTTACTCAGCCAGGTCGAAAAAGGAGCAGATGAGGCTGTGGTGAAACAATTCATCCAGGATATCAGGGAAAAAGGAAAAGACACGATACTCGAAAAGATCAGGCAGAACGAAGAGAAGGGTCCTGTCAACTTCTTCCTGCTGGTGGACCAGTTTGAAGAGTTATTCCGGATTTCGCTTGAGCTGGGAACTGCAGAAGCCCGAGATGAAGTCAACGATTTCGTCTCTATCCTGCTTGAACTGGCAAAGCAAGCTGATCTGCCGTTCTTTGTGGTGATCACTATGCGGTCGGATTTTATTGGAGACTGTAGCCAATTCTACGGCCTGCCTGAAGCTATGAACGAAAGTCTTTACCTCGTTCCGAAACTCACACGCATGCAACTGCGGACAGTAATTGAAGGCCCTGCCAAGCTTTTCGGAGGAAAGTTGAATCCTTCCATTACCTCATTTCTTCTGAATGAGCTCGACAAAGTGAAGGACGAGCTCCCGCTTCTTCAGCATGCATTGATGAGAATGTGGGATTACGAAATAAAGACCAACCATAGTGGAGAAATCGACTTCACCGACTATGAGCAGATCGGAGGTATAGAAGGAGCCCTTTCTAGGGACGCCGATAATACCTTAAAAAAACTGGATGAGAGCGATGCCCGACTAACAAAAACGATCTTCCAGGCGCTCACTACTATTGATGACAACGGGAGGAAGATCAGAAGACCTGTCCGGCTTAAACAATTGAGCAAGATCAGCAGAGCTGAGCCGAACAAGATTTTGGAGATCATCAATCATTTCAATCAAGATAAAAGATCATTTCTGGTTGTAAACAAGACAGGTGTACCTGATGATTTCAGCATCGACATCTCTCACGAAAGCCTAATCAGGCAGTGGACCCAACTCAGCAACTGGGTGGACGAAGAAGAAGAGCTGGCTTCAACATTCAGGCGACTCATCGACTCTGCAGAGCTGTACGCCTCAAAGAAAAAGGACCTTCTTTCAGGTGTTGAATTACAGAGTACCCGGTTGATCAGGGTTCAACCCAAGGTTTCTCTTTCCTGGGCAAGGCTCTATCGCCTGAAAGGGTATGAGGCAGCGATGAATTACTTGAGAACCAGTGAAGACGAAGAGTTGCGAAAGGTGAGGCGTAAAGAGATCAAGGTACGATTGACGCGAATCATAATCGCTGCGACGGGGACTATTCTGCTGGTTTTGACGGCATATTACCTCTTTATTAAGAACCAGGCGGCACAGAAGAGCTTTGTTAATCAGCAGGTAACAGAGAAGATCGATTCTATTACAAAGGAGATGGATTCAACGCTCAGATTCAAAGATAGTCTCCGTAACCTAGGATTATCCAATGCCCGCATCGATACTTATAACAAGTCGGATCTAGACAAGTTCGCCAGGATGAACAAAATGATAACAGCACTCGAAAAACGTGCTGATACTACTTTTAACATCGAATATTTCCCAAAGCTATCTGATGAGGACAAGGCAATATATGCACTTAGAAAACTGGGATTTAAAGTAGCGATAAAGAATCCTACAGATGAGATGTCGACAATTGCTACCAACGCAATCTGGATTGGAAGGCAGGCAAACATGAAACCTGAAAATGTGAAACTTATAGCTTTATACCTCATCAGAGCAGGTATCAAGATCAGGTCGATAAGGCAGTTCGATAATCCCAACGGTGATAAGAGCAGAATAATTCAGATAGGAGCAGGAAGGGCCTATCTGCGCAACCAGGTCTGGACAATTGACCAGGTAATGCACCGGAGATCGTTTGATGGTGATGGCCGACCCTGACAAATATTCCGCTGATTAAGACCAAACAAATTCTGATAATCTTTATAATCCACCTAAAAACCTTGCTATATGCCAAAGTATTTCGACATCCACAACCACCTGTTCAACAAGGATTTCCTTGCTAAAGAATTATTATATCGCCTGTTAAAGGAGTTCAAGAAATTCCTTCACCTCCAGGGCGATGACCGGGGATTTGTTGAAACCACCAGGGGCCTGAAAAAAGTGATACAGGCTTTGAAACGCTTTACACATGCAATCAGGGTCTTTACCCGCAGAGATTCTACTGCCATCTATGAGGAGATTGACAAGACCTACAAAGGGCAATTCATTCTCACCCCTCTCACTTTTGACCTCACCTGGTGCTTTGCTTCTTCTGCTGACCGCGACATTGTCCGTGAGAATGTAAGCAAAGTCTTTGAAAAAGAGATGGAGACAATGTTCGAGATGGTGGAACAGAAGACCAGGTCCTTTTCGAGGGACATCAACGATGCCACATCCAGGGAAGAGGATGAACTCTGGAAGGAATACCAGGCAGAGAAAGCAAAATTCATGGAATCTGCCAGGGAACTGCAGGGCTTTCACCAGGAAAACCTTAGCCGTGAGATCAATATGCGTGGCACCCTGGACATTCCTGATTCGGTGGATGGATTCAAGGAGCAGATCAAGCAATTGGAAGTCTTGAAGCAACACCTTGATTACAAGGATATGATATTCCCTTTCCTGGCAGTAGATCCACGCAGGCCTGACATAGCCAAATATGCTGTAGAGAACATGGGCAAAGGCAAGTTGTTCATCGGGTTGAAATTATACTGCCCGAATGGATATTCGCCCACCGATCCCTTACTCTTCGGCCCTGAAGGAGAAAGAGGCGGCATTTATGCCTTTTGCGAGGACAATGGCATTCCCGTTACCGCGCACAATTCCGACGGAGGTTTTGCTACACTGGCAAAATCGGTTGTCATTAATGGAGATATCCACGTAAACGGCCAATTGCATCATCTCGATAATGAGAAGCTCATTTTCAGTACCAGCATATTGGAAAAGGATGCTGTTTACGAAAGGGCTGTTACACTGAACCACCCCATGATCTGGGAGAAGGTTGTTCAGAAATATCCGAACCTGATCCTGAACCTGGCGCATTTCGGGGGTGGGGACCAGTTGAATGCAGCATTGGATAATCCGGGCAACATGACGCTCTGGTCGAACCGGATCATCTCGCTTGTGAAGGATCAACGCTATAAAGTGTACACTGACCTCTCCTGTTCTTCCAACTTTGAAGTGATCAGGAAGTTCATTGCCAGTCCTGTGTACCAGGAAATCAAAAGCAGGACCCTTTATGGTTCTGATTTCATCCTGCTCCTGTTATTCGAAAATGATTTCGACAAGAATGTTGAGCAGTTCATGACACTGTTCGGAAGCGATTTCGATATCATTGCCGGTACCAACCCGAAGGAATTTCTAAAGAATGTGCTGTGAAAATCAAAAAGTTACAATCCATCATCACATATCCAGTAAAAACGTTCTTCATGTATTTTAATTCCGAAATATGAGGCACCTGAAAATAATAAATATCCAGACCTGGGATGAATACCTCGATTTAATCAATAGTGAACATTTCAGGAACGGGGCATTCCGCGGACAGCTTGATACGAACTGGCAGTTATGGCCAACCATTACACGGGAGCTGATGAATCGGAAAGTAAAGCCAAAGTACTGGACTGAACAGGAGCACAGGGCTATATGGATCTTTCAGCGAAAAGCCATCCATTTCCTGGACAAAGTTCCTGACATTGGTGACACCTTCCGCTGGATGGCCCTGATGCAGCACCATGGTGCCCCGACAAGGCTGCTTGATTTCACCTGGTCACCCTATGTTGCCGCTTTCTTTGCATTGGAATCCAGCACAACAGATGCTGCAATCTGGGCTATCAACACTCCCAATATTGGCACACACTGCTTTGTCCCTAAAGCACAGGCCGACACCTGGGTTCCTTCGCCTGAAGAATCCTTGAACAGGTTCGGAATCAAAATTGATGAGGTAGCTATAGGAGAACCTTTTTTCAAGAATCATCGGCTGATTGCCCAATCAGGAACTTTTGCTTGTCCTTTCGATATAACCAAACCTATTGACGAGATTTTAACTGAAAAGGAAGACACTATTGCCAAATTTGTGCTCAAGGGTCCGAAATTAAGAAAACAGGCTATGCAAGAGCTTTACCGGATGAATATCACCCATGCCACACTTTTCCCGGACCTGGACGGACTCTCCCGTTCCCTTAGATATGAACTTGAGACCCATTTTAGGTATGATCCTACGGAGTAAACAGGGATACAGGTGATTTCAGTTTGTTCAAGGGTATGAAGTGAAATTGTATTCTATGCTGTTCAGATCAAACCTTAACTTACTTTGTTCAAAAATATGTCGAACTCACATTAGGTTTGCTCTCGGATTTATTAGCCATGAAATAACCATGGAAAAATTTTCACACCAACCGAAAATAATCCGCCTCAGTTAATGTCGTATTCCTTCAGGCCTTTTAAAAACAAATTATTAACACATGAAAATATTTTTTAGCATCTGTGTATCAACTGTAATTTTTGTTGTATATTTGACCACATGGTTAAACCATTTGGTTAGTTATCTTGTTACATGACATCTATCTTAAGCAATACTGAACTTCTAATCCTTGAAGCGGCCCGAAAAGTGTTCATTCACAAGGGATTTGCCGGGGCAAGGATGCAGGAAATAGCAGATGAAGCCGGCATCAACAAAGCTTTGCTGCATTACTATTTCAGGGGTAAGGATCAACTGTTCGAAGCGGTTTTTGCCCAGGCAGTAGCCAGTTTCTTACCCATGATTAAGGATGTACTTGAAGCAGAAATACCCTTCAGGGAAAAAATTGTTAAGTTCGTTGATACATATGTTGACCTCTTGCTGGCAAACCCCCATATACCAGCCTTTGTCATACAGGAATTAAATACCGATCCCTTGAGGTTTGTTGATAAGCTGAAAAACTACGGGATAAATCCTGAAATTTTATTTGAGCAGATAAAGATGGATGTGAAAAATGGCCAGATAAGGGAAATAAGGGGTGATCATTTTATCGTAAATCTCCTTGGAATGTGCCTGTTCCCTTTTATTGCCCGTCCTGTTGTCCAGGGGATGCTCCGGAAGAGCAATGAGCAGTATGAATTATTCCTGCATGAAAGAAAGAAAGAAGTTGTTCAATTTGTTATGCAATCAATAGCATTATCATGAAGAAAATCATTTTACTGTTGCTTATAGGAGCATTGGCGGGCACAATAGGAGCCCAGGAAACCCCGGTCTCCCTGCAGCAATGTTATCGCCTGGCGCTTCAAAACCACCCGCTTTCTGCACAAAATGCACTTCTGGAACAAACAAGCCAATTGCAGCAAAAGATATGGGATGAGAATAACCTTCCCCAATTGAACCTTAACGGACAGGCTACATACCAAAGCGCAGTTACTGAATTGCCAATCAAGATACCGGGAGTTAATTCCCCTGATATTCCCAAAGATCAGTTTAAGGTTACCCTGGATGCAAGCCAGGTAATCTATGGGGGAGGAACCATCAGCAACCAGAAATTGGTTGAACAAAGCAGTCTGGCCATCAGCAAACAGGGAACGGAATCGGATCTCTATAAGATCAAGGAAAGGATCAACCTGGTGTATTTCAATATCCTCCTGACCAACTATACCCTGGATGTATTGAAAATAAATAAGGAAGAACTGGAAGCACGGCTGAAAAAAATTGAGTCAGGGATAAACAATGGAACGGTACTTCCTGTGAATGCAGCCGTGATTAAAGCAGAGTTGATCAAAGTTGAACAAAAGAGGATAGAAACTGCTTCCCAGCGCTCATCATTGATTGCCTTGCTGGAAGTCCTTACCGGGACATCAATCCCGGAGAATTCCACCTTTACTTTACCGGATATCATTGTCGATCTTGATCATTACAGCAATCTTCGGCCGGAATACAAGTTGTTCGATTTACAGCAGCAAAGGATAGATGCCATGAAGAATCTTACCTGGACAAAGAAAAATCCCCGGATGTATGCATTCGGAAACCTGGGGTATGGCCGTCCCGGACTGAACATGTTCAAGGAAGAAGCGGATCTTTTTTATATTGTTGGGGCCAAGGTCAGCTGGAATTTCTGGAACTGGCACCAGACCCGACAGGAACTGCAGATGTTGGACCTCAGCAAGGATATGCTTGAAAACCAGAAAGAGGCTTTCGACATCAATACCCGGGCTTCGATCCAACAGTATCTTTCCGATATTTCCAAAACAATGGAGCTATTAAAGACGGATGAAGCCATTATTGCCCTGCGAACTGAAATAACTGACAATGCATCCAGCCAGTTGGAAAACGGTATACTTACAGCGACCGAATATCTTACCGAATACAATGCTGAAATCCAGGCACGCCTGTCAGAAAGTCTTCACCAAGTGCAACTGATGCAGGCTAAAGCAGCTTACCAGGCTGCCACCGGGAATCTATAAAACCAAACAAGGAACAAATATTTCATCAATACTGAAACCTATGAGAGTCTTTTCCCTTTTTTCATTTGTCTTTATACTTCTGTCCTGCAGCAGGAATGATGAATTGTCGGATGCTTATGGAAACTTTGAAGCCATAACCGTGAGCGTATCGGCCGAATCCAGCGGAAAACTTCTCTGGCTGAAGGTGGAAGAGGGACAGGACCTGCTGGCTGGCCAGGTGATAGGCCAGGTGGATACCACGGACCTTCTCCTTAAAAAATTGCAGCTCCAGGCCCAGAAAAAAGCGATTGCCACAAAAATGTCCAGTGTTGAAGGCCAAATTTCAGTTCAGCAGCAACAAAAAGCCAACCTGATGGTTGAAAAGGAAAGGATTACCCGCTTACTCAAGGATAAAGCCGCCACCCCAAAACAATTGGATGATGTGAATGGGGCAATTGAACTCGTGGATCGCCAGGTATCCTCGATCAAAACTCAAAATGCCGGAATCATTGAAGAACAGGAGGTGGTTGAAAGGCAAATTGCACAGGTAAATGAATCGCTTAACAAATGCCATATCCTGAACCCTGTTTCAGGAACGGTACTTGTAAAGTATGCCGAGGCAGGTGAAATAACAACTCCCGGAAAAACCTTGTATAAGATTGCTAATTTATCAGAACTTGAGCTAAAGGTGTATGTTTCGGGCGATCAATTGCCTTCGGTCAAAATTGGACAAAAGGCAGAAGTGCTGATCGACAGCGATAAGAAATCGAACAGGAAACTGGAAGGCACCATCAGCTGGATATCCCAAAAAGCTGAGTTCACCCCCAAGATTATCCAGACAAAGGAAGAAAGGGTGAACCTGGTATATGCTGTAAAAGTGAAAGTGCCTAATGATGGAAGCTTGAAAATTGCTATGCCCGGAGAGGTGAATTTTAAATAATCATATGGCCTTTCTTTTTTTGATTTGCAAAAGAGCGCCAGGGAAAAATGTTGGATTGTTTTTAGTCTTTTTGATTCAGTAAGTAAGAATTAACTGATAAATTCCGTAAGATTGTATTAACTAAAGAGTATTCTTTCAGCACGAGCATGTTCGTTAACCCTAAATCGGATGAGGATCACACATGCAGGTTCAATCCGGAATTAATTTAAAACTACTGCGGATGAAATACGTAATCATTGCAACGCTGGTTTTTGCAGCATTCTTTTTTCCAACTAAAAGCCATGCCCAATCAAAGGTGGATAAGATCGCAGGGTATTACCTTACTTTCGATGATGAGACGGGGGCTGAAAAATCGCAGGTACAGATTTACAAGGCTAACAATGGAAAGTATTATGGGAAAATTGTCTGGCTGAAAGAGCCTAATAAAGGTGGTAAACCCAAGGTAGATGATAAAAACCCGGATGCTAAACTCCTGAATCGTCCAATCATGGGGCTGTTAATCCTGAAGGATTTCACTTACAACAGCGGTGATAATGAATGGAGCGACGGAACCATATACAACCCGTCAAGCGGTAAAACCTATAACTGCTACATGAATTTTGAAACCGTTACCAAGTTGAAGATACGGGGATATATCGGGGCATCCTGGATGGGCCTGGGCAAAACTGCATATTGGACGAAAGAGACAGGTTTACGAAAATAGGGATAGGTTAAGGCCTGGCCCTCTTAGTCACCGTTCATTTTAAATTATTGAACCTCGGTCTGATTGATGCTTGTTTTGACTCATGCGCCTTGGTCAGGGAAGGGTTACTTTATCCAAGAATTCCATGTCATCATCTGTTATTGTCGAACAGCTCAGCAAGAACTTTGGCCAAACACTTGCACTGGATAACATCTCTTTTGAGGTAAGTCCGGGCGAGCTGTTTGGGTTTATTGGTCCCGACGGGGCCGGCAAAACCACCTTGTTCAGGATTCTTACCACCCTGATGCTTCCGGGGAGCGGGAAAGTTACGGTTGAAGGATTGGATGTGGTAAAGGATTTCAGGAAGATTCGGGATATTCTCGGGTACATGCCGGGGCGTTTTTCGCTCTACCAGGATCTGACTGTCCAGGAAAACCTCCGCTTTTTTGCCGGGATATTCAAAACCACCCCTGAAGAAAACTATGATCTTGTTAAGGAAATTTACAGCCAGATAGAACCCTATAAAAACAGAAGGGCCGGGAAACTTTCAGGCGGCATGAAGCAAAAACTGGCGCTTTCCTGCGCCCTGATCCATAAACCGAAAGTATTGATTCTCGATGAACCTACTACCGGGGTGGATGCCGTTTCGAGAAAGGAATTCTGGGAAATGCTTGACCGCTTGAAAATGACCGGGATAAGTATCCTTGTTTCCACACCCTACATGGACGAAGCCAGCCGCTGCGACCGGGTAGCCCTGATCCAGGGCGGCAAACTGCTAAGTATCGACAGCCCCGGAAATATAATCAGGAAATTTGAATATCCCCTTTGGGCAATAGGTGCCAGGGATATATACCCGCTCCTGGCCGATCTGAGGCAATTTGAGGCCACCAGGACAGCTTTTCTGTTCGGGCAGCATGTTCACCTTTCGACAAGGGGAAAAGGCCGGGAGGGCGCTTTAATCCAGGAATACCTGGAGTTGAAAGGGCATATGGACGTAGATGTCCGCCTGACCGAACCCACGATTGAGGATTGTTTCATGGAATTAATGGTTTAACTGACAGTTTTAACATGAAAGTCAACAGTATTCAATCCTGCTGAACCCCTTGTAATTGTAATCCTGATTAAAAAGCATCTTTTGGAAGAGCCCCATCGTATAATTGAAGTTGAGAATCTTGTCAAAAAGTTCGGACACTTTGTGGCAAATGATCGCCTTACATTTACAGTAGGGCAGGGTGAGATTTTTGGTTTTCTCGGGGCAAACGGGGCAGGAAAAACAACAGCCATGCGTATTCTATGCGGGTTATCTTCACCAACTTCAGGGAAAGTATCGGTTGCCGGGTTTAACGTATATACCCAAACGGAAAAGATCAAGCGGAACATTGGATACATGAGCCAGAAATTTTCCCTTTATGATGATCTGACGGTCTGGGAGAATTTCAGGTTTTATGGGGGAATTTATGGGCTTTCTGCAAAAAAGATCCGGGAACGGACTGACGAATTGCTGGGGAGGCTTGGATTGCTAAGTGAAAAGAACCGCATCCTTAAGGAAATTCCGTTGGGCTGGAAACAAAAACTGGCCTTTTCGGTGGCAATCATCCATCATCCTTCCATCGTATTCCTTGATGAACCCACGGGGGGGGTTGATCCTGTTACCCGGCGGCAATTCTGGGAAATGATCTATGAAACAGCCAGGGAGGGAATTACCGTTTTCGTTACCACGCATTACATGGATGAGGCCGAATACTGCCAGCGGGTAAGCATCATGGTGGATGGACGGATCGTGGCACTTGATACCCCCGTGCGGTTAAAGGAAACCTACCAGGTATTGACTATGGAGGAGGTGTTTTTGAAACTGGCAAGGGGCTGAGGTTGACGGGAGGGCTCTCGTTTACAAGCGGACGTGTTGATTGGGAGATGTAGGGAGGGCGCGAGGGAGGGATTAGGAGATGTGATGATTTGAGGATGTGAAGATTGGACTTGAAGCAGGAAGTAAGATGTCGGAAGTAAGAATTTCACAACTCAGCACCCGGCACAGAAGCTGGGCAGGATTAGGAGATGTGAAGATTTGATTGTCACATTGAGCAAAGTCGAAATGGAATACTCGTGCCCGGTCCAGTGAAGAAAGATAGAAGTTTGAGCCAGGGGCTTCGACTTCGCTCAGCCTGACGAGGTAAACGGGAAAGAATAATAGAAAAATAAGCTTATAGTTTATTCTATCCTTTAGAACGAATGACCACGAATTACAACCCAACACAACCACTTACAACCAAAGACTACGAATAACTACTAATTACTACCCAACACTATCAATTACATCCAATTACAACCAATTACCACCAATTACAATGAATAACTACGAATCACAGCGAATGACCATGTATCACAACCTATCCCAATAAATAACCCCCTCACAAATCCCCATGAAAGGCTTCATCATCAAGGAATTCTATCATATTTTCCGGGATATCCGGACGATGATCATTTTGTTCGGGATGCCGGTGGTACAGGTCCTTCTGTTTGGGTTCGCGATCTCGAATGAGATAAAGAATGCCCCAATTGCCATACTCGATCACTCCAACGATTATGTTACCCAGCAGATCACCAATAAACTGCTTTCTTCAGGATTTTTTGTGAGAAGCGATAATGTGCGCGACGAAAGCCAGATCCATGGCATCTTCAGGAAAGGGAAGGTAAAAGAGATCATCATTTTTGAGAGCAATTTTGCCCGAAACCTTCAAAAGGAAAAAGTGGCTCATATCCAGCTGATTGCCGACGCATCTGATCCCAATACAGCTAATCTTATTGTAAACTATTCCAATGCGATCATCAACAATTACCAGCAGGAATACTTTGCCGGTAAGGCCTTGCCGGTAGAAATTACGACAGAAACCCAGATGCTGTATAATCCAGGACTGAAAAGCGTGTTTATGTTTGTCCCCGGGATAATTACCATCCTGCTGATGCTGATTTCAGCAATGATGACATCCATTTCCATTGCCAGGGAAAAGGAACTTGGAACCATGGAAGTACTACTGGTTTCCCCTCTCCGCCCGATGCAGATCGTTGCTGGCAAGGTCCTTCCTTACGTTATCCTGTCATTTGTCAATGCCATCACCATCCTCCTGATGAGTTATTTCATCTTTGGAATGCCGGTGAAGGGCAGCCTTGCGCTTCTGCTCGCTGAAAGCATCCTGTTTATCGTAATGGCGCTCTCCCTGGGGATATTTCTTTCCACGGTGAGCAACAGTCAGCAGATGGCCATGATGCTGAGCATGTTTGCCCTGATGCTGCCAACCATCCTGCTTTCTGGCTTTATCTTTCCAATTGAGAATATGCCGCTTCCATTGAGAATTCTCAGCAATATCATGCCTCCCCGCTGGTTTATAATTATCATTAAAGCGATTATGCTCAAGGGGTTGGGAATACAGTATATCTGGAAGGAAACCCTGATCCTGGTGGGAATGACCATCTTCTTTATCGGGCTCAGCATCAAGAAATTCAAGATCAGGCTGGAATAATCAAATGGAAAAAGGAATCAATTGAAGACAATACTTTACATATTACAGAAGGAATTCAGGCAGATCTTCCGAAACAAGACCATGCTTCCGGTCATTTTTGTGATCCCCATCGTCCAGTTGCTGATACTTGCTTTCGCGGTAACATTTGAAATCAGGAACATTAACCTGGTGGTGGTTGACCAGGATCATTCCCCTATGTCGAGGGTGCTTATTTCAAAATTTAAGGCGCCTGAATTCTATACGCTGAAAGGCTATGCCCCAACTTACATTCAGGCTGCCGAACTGCTGAAAGTGGGTAAAGCACACCAGGTGCTGGTAATTCCCAAGGGATTTGATAAGGACCTGGTAAAGGAAACAAAATCAAGCGTGCAACTAGTGACCAACGCCATTGACGGAAGTGCGGCAGCCATAATGAATGCGTATGGGGTGAACATCATTATGGATTATAACCAGGAACTGTCGGTGAAAACACTGAGTGGAGCGGATTTCAGGCAACCTTTAAGTGTAAGCCATTCCTATTGGTTCAACCCCGATCTGAACTATACCACCTACATGGTGCCGGGTATTTTAGTGCTGCTGATCACGATTATCGGCATGTTTCTCTCTTCGATGAACGTGGTACGTGAGCAGGAGATCGGCACGATTGAACAGATCAATGTTTCTCCAATAAAGAAATACCAGTTTGTGACAGGCAAATTGCTTCCTTTCTGGTTTATTGCCCTTTTTGAACTTGCATTTGGCCTGACGTTGGCCCGCATGATTTTTCATATTCCCATAGTTGGTAGCGTTTACCTGATCTTTGGGGTTGCCGCGGTATACCTCCTGGCGGTCCTGGGTATTGGTTTATTCATCTCAACACTGGTAAATACCCAGCAGCAGGCCATGTTTCTTGCCTGGTTTTTTGCCGTCGTTTTTATTATGATGAGCGGACTGTTCACCCCGGTTGAAAGTATGCCCCATTGGGCCCAGCAGGTAAACCTGATCAATCCCATCGCCTATTTTATCCGGATGATCCGCATGATCATGCTGAAGGGCTCCCAGTTTCCGGATATTGCCCGTCCTTTCTTCTCGATGGTCGTTTATGCAGTTTTTGCGCTTAGTATGGCAGTGTGGAGGTACAGGAAGGTGGCCTGATTGTGGGATGTGAAGATTTGAGGATGTGCTGATGTGCTGATGTGAAGATGTGAAGATTTGAGGATGTGAAGATGTGAAGATTTGAGGATGTGAAGATTTGAGGATTTGAGGATTTGAGGATTTGAGGATGTGGAGATTTGAGGATGTGAAGATTTGAGGATGTGAAGATTTGAAGATTTGAGGATTTGAGGATTTGAAGATTGGGCGATCGGGAGTTGGGGAGATTGGGAGAAGGGGCGATGAGCAGAGGGCGCGATGAGGTGAGCGGAAAGTGAAAATTTGAAACGAGTGTCACTTTGAGCAGAGCCGAAGTCCTTACTCAATCGCCTTGTCAGACTGAGCGAAGTCGAAGTCGCTGCTCGTTTACTCAAGTAAGCTTTTGCCAGTAAGGGGATGCAGTTGGCGGGAAGGAATCCTTTTGCTTTTGGTTAGGACGACAATAAGACGTTAATGCGGGAACTCCGGAAGTTAGGGTTATGTCCCCAGCCTCGGCAGCTCAGGCATTATCAGGGCCAGCGGTATTGATTCGTTTTTCTATTGTTTCAATTACCTTTTCTTTTGCCAATATATACATGCCTATTCTCTCGTCGGTGATTCCATTATTTATTGTGAAGGTATAGTGAGGTATTCCATCAATTATATTTGCCTCGAAATATTTAAAGAATATTGAAGTGTTTTTTTTGAGTTCTTCGGCAACCTCAATGATGTGAGTAGAAACAGCAAATAAACTGTTATTTAACTTTGAAAAGGATGAAAGCACAGCCAAAGAGGCTTCACAGGCATCCTTTACATTGGTCCCGCGAAAAATTTCATCAAAAACTATAAACAGGTTACCTGCCTGGTTAATTTTTTCTGCAACATATTTCACTCTTAGCACTTCACAGTAAAAATGACTGTAGCCTCTGTTAATGTTATCCGGCAGGTTAATAGATGTAAGCAATCCATTGAATATTGAGGTTTTCAGTTTTATTGCCGGCACTGGAAAACCCAGGTGTGAAAGATATATCGAAATACTCAAGGATTTCAAAAAGGTTGACTTTCCAGCCATATTTGGCCCGGTGAGAAAACAAATATTCGTTTGAGGGGTGAATTCAAAATTATTCTTAACCGGGTTATCAATGAAGGGATGAAATAATGCTTCTGCATGGTATTTGTTCTCCTCTCTTGAATATTCCGGGAAGGAGAAACCTGACTTAGTTGTAGCATTAACAATTGATATAAATGCATCAAACTCATAAATCATTTCCAATACGTCTTGAATATGGCCGAGATTTGACTTCCTGAAATAGAAATCAAGTTTCCCGAGTTCCAGTGGATTTAGTGTTCGGCGATCTTTTAACGCGATTACAATTTTTAAGGGGGTGTTATTAAAGATTTCGAAAATCTTAGCTCTGCAATTGCTGATATATAGAGGAGTATTTTCAGGGTTAATGCTGATTACCGAAGAATAAAAATCATTCAGGGCTTTGATTAGGTTCATTATACCTCGCTGAATGATATAGTATTCATTCCGTGGTCCGAATAAATTACTGATTGCTTTAAATATAGATTTTGACGAAGAAAATCTGGCGGGAATATTTTGTTGCTTATAATAATACTCGATAAAATCAAAACACTCTTTTTCAAATCGATACTGTAAACCGGAACTTTGAAAATATTTTAAAACCTGAATTCTCTGTTCCAGGAAGTCAATATCTGTCAGGGGATTGTTGAAGAATAGCTCCAACTTGTTTTTTCCACCGCTGGTTTTGGTATAATTGAAAAATGAAAAGACTGATTTCTCATCCTTGCTTTTCTCTCTTAATTCTAAATCATTTAATGTCTGCTTATCGATAGTAAATATCATAAAAGTAAATTTATAATCATTGGCATTAACTCATATCCAGCCAAAGAATAATTAACATTATATCATAATATTCAAACAGTTACGATCCATATCAATCCATATCAATGAATACCTCCAACTCATTTCTCAATCTTCCCCAAAATCCGGAATGCTTCTATAAGGCTTTCCTTTACAGGGATAAATGTATAATTGAATCTTTTGCTGAATTTTTCCGAGGTATAGAATGATTTGGCGCGTGCAGAGCGGAGGTTTTCCCGGGTTACCAATGCCTGTTTGCCGGTGATTCGGCTCCGAATCCATTCCAGTCGCCAGGCCAGGCTCATGGCTACCCTGCCGATGGGGATGAAAGGAGGGCGTTTCCCAAGGACCTTGGCAGCAATAATGAATAGTTCCTGTAGGGAGAGGTTTTCAGAATTCAGGATGAACCGTTCTCCGGAAATGTCACTGTCCATTAGCAGGATCATAGCACGTGCAACATCCTTTACATCCACATAACCGTTGACGCCCTTGTTGTAAAAGGGGATCATTTTCTCAATACTATGAAATAAGCGGTTGGTGGCTTTCGGGTGACTTCCGGCACCCAGGATAACGGAAGGGTTTATGATTACCGCTTTCAGCCCTTCTTCAATTCCTCTCCACACTTCTCGTTCGCCACCATATTTACTGACGGAATAGCCGGAATTCAGCCTGGACGTTTTCCAGCGGGCATTTTCATCAATGGTCCCCCCATGCTCAGGCCTGCCCAATGAAGCAATGGAACTCACATAGCACAGTTTTTCAACTCCCAGTTGAAGGCAGGCATTCACAATATGGGCGGTCCCTTCAATATTGGTAGTAAGCATTTTCCTGCGATCCCGGGGATCAAAGGAAATATAGGCAGCACAATGATAGACCTGCTGCACGCCCTCTATGGCTTTATAAACCGAGTAGAAATCAGTGATGTCCCCTTCCACCCAATCGATAAGGGCGAGCTGAGATTCGCTGCCATTCATGCATTGGAAGATTGCCCGGAGTTCTCCCGGATCCTTGCGCTCTCTCACCAATGCCCGAATCCGCTCTCCCCGCTTGGTGAGTTCATAAAGAAGATAAGTGCCCAAAAGGCCGGTCCCGCCTGTAACCAGTATCATAAAGCAAATCTAAGCATTATTGGAATAGCGTTTGCCTCCTGTCTATGAAAACGATTTCAATAGTTTGGTGGAGGTGTTCCGGAAAGTTTATCCAGCAAACGCAAGGTGGTATAAGTCCTGAAATTATGCTGATCTCCCAGTGAATACGCCCTGCTTACATTATCGGGCAATTGGGCATATTCTACGTTAAATACCGGTTTGCCTTGATTTTGCCATTTAGCAAGCTGAGAAATGTAGAACTGCGAATCCCCGGGATCCACCGGCCAGTCCCCCTGACTGCCCCCGTTGTCGGGATCCCCCGCCCCATCGTACCAGATGTCTTCCTGGGCAATGGCATCGAACAATCTTACATATTCCGGGTATTCACCCATTTCTGCACCATTCTGGGCGATAAATATGAAATTGCTGTCCAGTTCTTTGCTAAAAGATGAAAGTTCCGCTATAAACGAAATCAGTTCTTCTCCAGGGTCTTTTCCTTCCAACTGGGCGGCATTCCTGACAGCGGGATCATCGAAAACAAGGAGCCAATCGAGGTAAATTCCATCGTATCCGTCATTAATGATCTTTCCAATATACCCTTTCATGATGGATTTCCATTCGGGGGCCCAGTATTTAACTCCGAAACTGTTATTCCATCCATCCGGGTCCGGGTCCAGGATCCAGGACGGGTTTCCCTGTTGCCAGCCTGCATTCCAGTAATAACGGTAACTTTCTGCCTGCCCTACATCAATATAGCATACTACGAGTTTTTTCCCACCCTGGGAATTCAGAGAATTATGAATGCGTTCAATATCCATTTGGGTGTTGTAATCTTCCGATCCTGAAATACTGCGTTGCTGGTCCATTACAACCAGGTCATAATGGGAGGAGCAAATAGCGTCAATGCTTGCCGGATCTTCAAGACCATCGATCTGGTAAGCCCAGAAGCGAACATCCTTAAGAGATGCTGCTGCAATATTTTCAGATCCGGGATCCTTTTTACATGAACAAGTAATAATGAGTGCTGCGAATAGGAGGATGATCAATATCACGGAAAATGGACCCCTTCCGGAATGTATCTTAAAATTTATATACCTGGAGGCAATCATTGATACGTAAACGAAAATAAAATTCAAATATGTTGCAGTAAGTCAACTTAATTTGAATGCCGTGTCCTGAATACCAGGATATTGTTTTTCTCCCCGGCCTTTCTCCCGAGGTTGTTATATAAATCTTTGCTATTCAAATAGTTTCGGTCAGTTAGGAGGATGTAGTCGGCTCCCTGCCGGATATAATTCCTGAGGTACTGCACGCTTAATTCAGATGTGTCCCGAAGGTTCCATCCACACCGATCGATAAAATACAACCCTCCGTTGGGTGTGAGGTCCGTGACCAGGACCACCTTCTTGTCCTTGTCCACTCCAATCTCATCCAGGTAATCCTTAGTTCCCTCCAGCTTGTTCCCGATCACTGAAAAAAGGTCATTTTCAGTTTCATACCGTTGACTTAGTTTTTCACCTGCATATTTCAGGCTCAGGAGACATAACAGCAGGATCGCGGAACGGACCACCCAGCCTTTGATGAAATGTGGAAACCGCTTACCGATGGCAATAAAGGCACTTGTAACCACAAAAACGATTCCCGGGATCAATGCAATGAAGTAATAATCATGGTTACGGAACTGTTCAAAAAAAAGCAGGAAATAAAGAATGGATCCTGCCCCCATGAAAGAGGAAATTAGCAGTACCAAACGATCTGCGCTCCTGATCAGTACCAGTCCTAAAACGATTAGAATACCAAGGAAATGAAGGGTGCTTTGGTAGTAATACTTTGAATACCAATAATTACTGATATAATCAAACACCGAGCTGATGCCGGCTTTGTCCATATCCCAGATTGCCCTTGTATTCAGCAGGAAATAGGTGTCATTGTTTCTTGCATTGTATAGGATAGCATAAGCGTTCCATGCAATGACCATCAGCAGGGTCAATGAAAAATACAAAAGGATCTTTTTATTGGACGTTAATACAGGCAGGATTCGTTTGCCTTGAATAATATCAGACGCTATAACTGTCATCAAAAAGCTGGCAGGGTTGATGCAGAAAGTTACTTTAAGCAGGGAGGCCAATGCAAAAAACAGGAATCCCGCCAGCAATGAGCAGGATTTTGCCCGGTCAAGAAAGTACAGCCAGGAATAATACCAGCCGGCCAGTGCAAAACCCAGGGCCGGGGCATCCGGCAGGTAATTGTTCGTGTAATAGAGAAGTATAGTGGAAGACAAAAAAAGGAATGTGAAAACAAACGAATAGAAAATATCCTTAATTAAAAGGATCAGTAAGCGGAACAGGGAGAAAAAACCGAAGGATACGATGGCTGTATTGAGCAGGCGCAAAATAAATTCGTGTTCACCGAAAAGTTTGTAGAGACAGGCAGTGAGGTAATATAGTATCGGGAATTCACAGGCAGCTTTGCCTTCTGTGCTTAATAAACTGTAAACCCCCGGCTCAAAAAAATGCATTCCATGATTCACATAATATCTCACGAATGATAAACTGTCGGACTGCCTGATAAAATGAATGCCTTGCGGATGCAGGAAGAGTATGCGCTGGTAATCAAGGAATCCATAAACGACCAGCAATAATAGAATGAAGACCCCATTCCTGTATGTTCTCAGGAGCGGGGCAATTCTATTGGAATGGAAGCTGTTCATGATAGGGAAATTCCGGGTGATCCAAAGGGGGAATGATAGAAATGAAAATTACCAGGCGTTTTTGATTCGTTTCAATTTATTGAACAGTAAGGATTTCCATCCTAATTCCGGGATTGTGACTTCGCCGGAATAAGGTTCCCCTATTTTCAGGTATTTCGATGTAAAGGTTTTTGAGGTCATCCCCCATTTTAACAGGAACATTTTCCTTCCTTTATTCTTCTTGACGCGCCTGGTTGATTTTGAACCAAAATGATAGACCAGGCTGTTTCCTTTTCCCTTGAACAGCCGGACTCCAGCTTCAATAAGTTTCATTGAAAAATCAGGATCTGAATACATTCCCGGGCTGAATTCAATGCTCAGTCCACCCACCAGGTCCCAGGTATCCACATGAACCAAGTTGGGCGGCCAGGTACTGCCGTTCCAGTCTCCGACGCAAAGCGCGGAATACTCCTTCAATAAATCTTCTTCTTTGAAACTTTCAATATCCTGCCCGTAATCCCTCACGATTACACAAGGATTCCCGGTTTCCCTGGGTTCAATCATGGTGCAGGAAAGCATAAAGTTCCTGCTGCCCAGTTCTTCAATCTCCGCCCATAAGCCTGTATCCCAGCCTGGAAGCAGGTACATGTCATCATTCACATAAACGATATAATCGGATTTTACAAGTGAGCGGGCGCTATTCAGTCCGAAGCAGATGCCGATATTGGTCCTTGAGTACACATAGTCAATGTCCCCATGGGCTTTAAGCCAGTCCGCAGTTCCATCCTTACCTTCGTTCACTATTACAATCACCTGGATATCGAAATGTGAATTCCTATTGATACTGTTTATGCAAAGTTTCAGGAAATCAAGATTGTTCCAGGTTGGGATCAGTACGCTGAATGTATACCTTGATTTACCGGACTTCTGAACTTTCAGGATGTTTTCGGTCATATTTGAACAGGTAAGGGGCTATTGCTATCTGTTGCAAAGATAGCAGAAAGGCTAAATATCTATTCTTGAGGATAATCATGGTTGAACATCCAGCCGATACCGAATTTATCGGTACACATACCAAAGCGGGCATTCCAGAAGGTGTCTTCAAGGGGCATGGTGATTATGCCTCCTGCCGATAGCTTTTTGAAAGCTTCCTCAAGTGTTGGAACATCTGCAAAGTCGAGGGTAATACTGAAATTATTGCCTACTGAAACCTGTTTACCCGGCATGGTATCCGAGGCCATCAGTTTTTGGTCACCGATATCCAGGGTGGAATGCAGGACTTGTTCTTTATGACTGTCAGTGATTACCATCGGTGAGTCCTTAAAGAGCTGTATTGCAAGTTCACCTCCCAGGGATTTTTGGTAAAAATTCATGGCGTCCTTGCATTGGCCATCGAAATTGAGGTAGATCATTAGTTTCATGCTGGATGGGTTTTAGGGTAAATAGCTAGGCGCAGGGCGCTTGGTGCTTCATTGTTTTTTTTCGTTAATCAATATTTTCAGTTTTTGAAATTGCTGTCCTAATCGTTGAATACAAATAGTTTTCACTTTTATCCGTCAAATTGGGAAGTATTGTTTGTTCTAATGCCTCTTTTAGTTCCTCTGAAATCGTCCTTGAAGTTTCATCAGGTTCAATTCAGTTTTCAAAGAGTTATCGCATTTTATATATTTTATTAACTGTTCGTACGGATAATTGGATAGCGCAAAGTATATAAACTCGGGCAGGAATAACTTCAGGCAAATTGCCAACAATTTCTGTTTCATTCCTGGATGTCGGAATACCAGTAGTCAGTTTAATGGGAGGATTTTTTATCGATCAATAGAAAATCAGCCAGGGCAATAGCAGTTACAGCTTCAATAATAACCGGCATACGTAAGGCAATGCAGGTATCGTGCCGGCCTTCAACCTGCAGGTTGTCCGGTATTCCTGTCCTGAAATTCAGGGTTTGCTGAGGCAAGGCAATACTGGACGTAGGTTTTACGGCCACCCTAAATATCAGTTCGTTGCCATTGGTAATTCCACCATTGATTCCACCGGAATTATTGGTGAGCGTTTTGCCTGAAGAGTCCACAATAGGGTCATTATTCTGGCTCCCCAGCATACGAGCAGCAGCAAAACCGGAACCGAATTCAATTCCCTTTATTGCGGGTATTGCGAAAACCAGGTGGCTGATAACGGATTCGATGCTGTCAAAGAATGGTTCACCCAGCCCGGAAGGAATTCCATTGGCTGTACATTGGACGATACCCCCGATTGAATCCCCTGATTCCCGGATGGATTCAAGAGCTTTCATAATATCCTTTTCTCCTCCTATTTCCAGGAGCTCAGAAGTAACAGTTGCCGGTGAAATTATTTTTTTTGCCAGTACCCCTGCAGCAACCAGCGCAAGGGTCATCCTGCCGGAGAAATGTCCGCCACCCCTGGGATCGGAAAATCCTTCATATTTTACACGGGATGTAAAATCAGCATGGCCGGGACGAGGAATGTCGCGGAGGCTTTCATAGTCTGATGACCGGGTATCATTGTTTTCAACCAGAACCATTAAAGGAGCACCAGTTGTATACCCGTTATAAACGCCTGAAAAGAGAGTTGGAAGGTCTTTCTCTTTTCTTGGCGTAGTCCCGGATGTTCCGCTTCTGCGACGTGACAGGTCAGGTTCAAAATCTGCCACATCCAGGGGGATTCCTGCAGGGATACCATCCATCACAACACCAACTCCCTTGCCATGGGATTCGCCGAAAATTGAAATACGAAATAACCGCCCGAATGAATTCATAGGATTCCTGTTTTCTTGTTACTTAATTTTTATTCCCATTTTCTGAAGACTTGCGAAAAAATCAGGGAAAGATTTATCAACACAATTTGCGTCGGTAAGGGTTATTGGTCCGGTTGCACCTATTGCTGCAACGGCAGCCATCATGGCTATCCTGTGATCGTTGTGGGAACTCAGGGTGGATTCGCGGACTTCTCCTCCGCGGATATGCATCTCATTTCCAAATATTTCAACCCTGATCCCTGCTTTGCCCAATTCTTCAGCAATGCTCTGAGCCCGGTTGCTTTCTTTATGAACCAGCCTGTTTGTGCCACAGATCACTGATATTCCTGAACAATAGGCTGCCATGGCTGCCAGGGGAGGGAACAGGTCAGGGCTCTCGGAAGCATCAAATTGGAATGCTTTCAGGGGATCCGAATGAACTTTTATCGAATCACCCTCTATGACAATATTTGCCCCGGCTTTATACAAAGCGCCCAGGATTGCCATATCTGCCTGTTTGCTGTTCATCCGCAATCCGCTTAATTCTATACTTCCTTTTATTGCCCCGGCAACCAGGAAGAAAGCGGCATTACTCCAGTCGCCTTCAACTATGTAATTGCAAGCTTTGTAAGCCTGTTTCCCCGGTATGGTAAATTTTTCAAAATTTGAATTTTCAATAGAAATCCCGAAATCAGCCAGCAATTCCAGCGTCATTTCAACATAAGGTTTACTTTTCAGCTGATTCACCCTGATCTCCGAATCCAGGGGTGCCTTTGGAAGAGCCATAAGCAGCCCGGTAAGCAATTGCGAACTTTGGGATCCGTCTATCGTGGCATTCCCTCCCTGGAGAGGACCCTTCAGATGAAAGGGTAATAAACCTGAAGAAGATTTAAAGAATACGCCCATCTGTGTGAGAGCTTCTTCTATCATTGTCACCGGTCGTTTTGTCAACGATCCTTCACCGGTAAAAGTAAACGGCTGTTTTTGCAAGGCTGCCACCGGGGCAAACATGCGCATTGCCAGCCCGGATTCCCCGCAATTCAAGATCTGGTCTGTTGGCTGTCCCCTTCCAGAGATTATTATTTCTCCAGTAGAAGTGGATAGTAATGCACCCAGGTTCCCGGCGACCCTGGCCGAGGCTTCTGAATCCCTGCAATGAGCAGGGTTTCGGATCACCGTTGTTCCTTCAGCAAGCAACCCGGCAACTATGGCCCGCTGGGTCATGCTTTTGCTGGGAGGGGCTTGTATGCTGCCTTTTACTTCCGAAGGATAAATAACCTGGTTCATCTGAATTATACTCAGTTGCTTCTTCAAATTTCCATATTATTTTCCAAACGATGCTTCTTTTTCATTCATTTTGGCATTTACGATTCGGTAAAGGGCCGAAAACTTCCAGGAAACCAGGAAACATGAGTGGCGACAAAGAAAAAATAATTTGATGATGGCTCTTCAGAGAAAGCATTAATTATTTGGCCGCAAAAGCAAAATCAAGATGAAAGTATGGATTTCAAATTTATTTTTGGCAATTGTATTCTTATCATCACTTACCCTTTTTGGCCAGGGTGCTGGTAATAAACCAGGAGGTAAATCTACTGATGAAGCCATTGACAAAGAAGCCATGAAAAAGGAAGTACAGGATGCATCTCTGCATGCATGGAATGGATATAAAGAATATGCCTGGGGAATGGATATCGACGGATACCCATATATCCGGTGGAATAGATTCCTGTCTGGAGTATATGCTCAAAGCGTCTATTCTTTTTGAGGATAGCGAAATGCTCGGTATGTGGAAAAACAGCTCCCTAGCCGTCAACACCTATCTTGCTGACCGGAAATCCCAGGGCTTTGGTATGGCCATGCGGATGTGAACACATGGGTAATATCTGCTACCAACTATGGAGCAATGGATGCATTTTTGCAGGTAGCCTTGCCCTGGCTGGTGACCTTGAAGATGCTGCTGCCTTGCAGGAATCCAATTATAATATGTGGATGATAAAAGGCATAGAACCTGAAGAAATCGATTACAGAAGCATGAAGGTTACTTCCCCTGGTTACGCTTTACGCCCCTAAAACCTGGAAGGCACTTATTACCTGTATCAATTCACAGTAGATAAAAAATACCGGAAAATGGGCCGGAAAATATTTCAGAGCCTGCTATTATACTGCAAGAATGAAGTGGGCTTCTGTGCACTTAAAAATGTTGAAACAAAAGAGAAGGATGATTCCATGGAAAGTTTCTTCCTGGCTGAAACACTGAAATATGCTTACCTGTTGTTTGATGACACGGAAAGATTGCCGTTCAAAAAGGTGATATTTAATACTGAAGCCCATCCGTACAATAGGGTTAAAAAAGATTAACCATCCCGTTTTTATGGCCAGCTGCTGAATAGTTTTTAAGGTTCAAACTTACTTATAAAATGTTGAGGCCGTCAGAAGAAGGGAATCAAAATCACCCATACCCTTACAGCCTCATTTCTTTCTCCATGTCTCCCTTCCTCCCTATCTCCCCATCCCCATTTCTTTATTCAGGGTCCTGTTCTTTCTCAAATGGATGCCCACAACGTCCGGCAAACTTTTCCCTCTGTTCGGCTGTGAGGTTCTGTCCGTGATGATGCATCCATGCTTTCCTGAAGTGAGAATGGGGGTGACAGCTGTCACCGGCATGTGCATACTGCATAGGGCCGTGCCAACCATGATGATATTTGCCCTTCCAGCCGAAGAGAAGCCTGGCAAGGATTAAAATTCCTGCTGCCTGCAGGAATGTAACGGATCCCAATCCAAACATTGACGGGATCAGCCAGTTCCATAGACCCATTGTAATAAGAGCACCAATGCTAATGAATGCTATCGGGAAAAGGATGAATAAGAATCTGAATTTGCATTTCATAATTAATTGTTTTTGTGATTTAAATTGTTAGCTATTTGTTGGTAAAAAATGCCTTATGAAAAGGTAGACGAGTGAGTGATCAAAATACTTTAACTCATCAAAGAAAAAGCCTGCCAGGAAGACAATCCAGCAGGCTTACGATTCAATTATCCGAAATTAGTGCCCCCTGTGTTCGCATCGGGCTTTATATTCCTCACGGAATTTTTGTTTTTCCTCTTCCGTCATTTGTGCCCATTTTTTCCTCATTTCCCCTGAACGGGCAAACGGATGGTGGTCCCTTTCACCTCTGTGGAAGCCGAAGCCACCGAAAAGGATCCTGCTTAAGACCAGTAATCCCAGTGCTTGCCAGTAATTGATAACTGTTGCATGGATAACATCCGGCAATATCGAATTCCATAGCATCATAACTATCCCTGCCAACGCAAGGAATACCAAAGGGATAATAAAGAGGGAAAAGAGTTTTCTTTTTTTCCGGTTATAAGGTGAATGAGAATGATTGAGCATGTCCATTGAATTAATAATTTAAAAAGTCGTTGTACAGGCTCTCCAGCCGGTTACGGAGGTGCTTTACCGCGTATCCTTTCCTGGAGATAATGGTTTTAAGCTTTTCACCTGTTTTATCAGCAATTTCCCGCAGGGTCAGGTCTTCGAGTTCATTCCAGACAAAAACCTGTCGCTGGTTTTCAGGTAATTCATCAAGTGCAGCAATAAGTTCTTCCCAAAAGACTTCACGGAGTTGTTGTGTTTCTGGATCCGTTGTGTCGGCAAGTAAAATTTCGCGGATATCCCATGCTCCGTCCTCATCCAGGAACTCAAGTTCTTCGATGGATTGGGTGCCCTTTTTACGGTATCTGTCAGTTATCTTATTGCGGGCAACCTGGAACAGCCATCCACTGATCTGCCCGATCTCATCCAGGTTCACAACATTGCTCAACTGGTACCATACATCCTGTAAGATATCGCGCGCATCATCATCGGAGTTTACCCTTCCGCGGATAAACCCGAAGAGCCGCTTGCTATAGCTGCTCACTGTATCGCCGATGCGCTGGTTCCTTGATTCTGCCATCAATAGTGTTTCGTTCGCAATCATATTACTATGAGAGACGAATTCATTGTGGTTTTACTTTATAAATAAACAAAAATGGATGCTTCGGGTTTTACCGGATAAATTCTCGCAAGTCGGATTTTAGAATCCATTCCAATTCATCAAAGTCTTCGACCCGGGTTTTCACAAAAAGAAAGCCGAATAAGGGGAATTCAGTATGATCAGCGGGTCTGAATTCAAGCGGGTGCTTAAAGTGGGTCAGCAACCGATCCCGGTCAAAGGATAGGATCTCTTTCCCGGGAACCCCGGTGGAATTATTCAATACGATAAGGCTGTAAAGAGAATCATCCTGCTCCCTGAGGATCTGGACCCAATCAGGTTTTCGGCCGACAAGGAAATATTCATAGGAATTGATTCCATAGGCATGCCAGGTAATATCGGCTGTAGTGCACCATCCACCGAAACGAAGGGGATTGACCTCTATCGGCACAATATTTCCAAAGTCGTCAATTCGGACTTCTACATGTAAAGGGAAATTCTTCAGGGGGACAAGTTTGCCGATCTGTTCCAGGAAATAACTCATCCTGTCCAGGTTTTCATGAAGGATGGATTTGGATGTCATATATACCCGGTCACTCACATCATCGCCGGAGGCGAAGAGGTGTTTTAGGATATTGAGGATGACCGGCTTGCCGGTTTCATCAAAATAAGCGTCAAATGCAAATTCTACGCCTTCAATATATTGTTCCGCCAGGAATACGGAAATATCAAGTACTTCAGTTGGATACAAAGTTTTAATGGAGTGAATATCAGCATGGATGCGCTTCTTTACGCCTTCCCATTCCGGGTGGTTATTGACTGTATAGACCCCCAGGCTGAAAAATCCTACCGAAGGCTTGATGACAAATGGTACGGGAAAATCTAGTACAGAAAGGTCCTGTATATCATCAAAGGCAATTTCCCTGAAAAAGAAGCCTGGGAACATGGATTGCGTAAGGCGTCGGAAAGCCGCCTTGTCCTTGAATTTTTGTATGGTTTCCGGAAAGCCTGTAAACCCAAGGTGCCGGATGATCCAGTTGATTGAATTTTCGGAATTCGTGTATATACGAAGGTTTGTATCCTTCCTGACCTGATCAATGGCTCCGGCTTCGGTAAGGCAGAAGGAGTCCATGTCTGGATCGAAATGCTTTGGCCCCGAAGGTTCAAGGACCGGGAAGTTGTTCCGGATAATAGTTTGTTTCAGAAAATCAGAAACATAAGGAAGATCAAGCAGGATCATGCCAGGTAAGTTCTATTGAATGGCAAATTTAACATAGAAAGTACTTGCAATCTTGATTTTCTGGAATTGCAATTCAGGAAATGCTTTGGCGCTGATTCCTTCGGCCTTGTATATGTTTTGGAGTTCATACTGCTGGCTGACCTGAGCATTGGCCGTGGTATAAATGTCCGGCCGGTTTTCCATGATTACCAGCGGCTTCCCGGTCTTTTCCCCAATCGCATTCAGCAGGTAATCCGCCTTGTCTTTCGCTGCCTTGATAGCCAGGATTTTCACTTCTTTCCTGAATTCCTCGATCCTGGAATGACTGACCCTTGCTATTTTGGCATCCTCAATCTTAAGCTCATCCAGTTTTTCGAACACCTTTCCAAGGGTTGCAGCATTGTTCACTTTTAACAGGTAGTCGGAAGTGGAAATCACATCTCTTTTTGCAATTTTCACCCTTACATAATCGGAAGTTGCATCAGAAAGAGAAAGATCTTTCAGGTCAATGCCGATAGAAGTAAGCCCTTGTTTCATAGCTGATTCCTGCTGTTCAATACTGTGTTTCTCTTTTCCATCCTGCCGCTCCTTGAGGGAAATGGAAATAAAGATCTCATCAGGAACAACTTCTTTTTCGGCAGTTCCTGTCACCTCGATATAAGGAACTTCTTTCTCGGCAGGAGTTAAAGGTTGCGCATTCCCGGCAAATGCCAGGCAGAATAAAAACGGGATAAGGACTAGAATGATCTTTTTCATGGTTTAGGTTGGATTAGGGATTATCTATAAGAGACTGACTAAAATTGAAAGATTTTCAGGTATAAGTCTGATTAAAATGCCACAAAGCCTCTAAGGCACTAAGATTCACGAAGCGAAATATTATTTTCAACTCTTTGTGTTTCTTCGAGTCTTAGCGCCTTTGTGGCTATATCAGCGTCACAAAAACTCTAAGATAAAATTAAACATAAGGTCTAAATCGTTATTGGATTCCGGAGTATATCAGCATCAAATTTCGGGCCGCAATTGCCTTGTTTAATGAATCTTAACATGGATTATTGGACAAATATGCCTCCACCAGGCATCTTGCCAGGGGAAACCCAGCAGGCAAAGCGGCTATGAAAAAACAGTATATTTGCCTTAAACGGCCCCCATATGAAGATTACCAAACACAGATTCCTGGTTCTTCTTACTTCTGTACTATCAATTACCATTATCCTAAACCTGGGGCAACTCTATGGATCCTGGAATTTCCCCCAAAATCTTCTCATTATTAGCCGCTGGATCGCGGTCGGCATGATCATCTGGCAGGCATTCCGCAGAAAATCGCTTACCACCTGGATCCTTATCAGCATGGTAATTGGGGTGGAATTTGGCCATGATTTCCCTGATATTGCCATCCATCTGAACATTTTCAGCAAAATCTTTCTGCGTATGGTGAAAACCATCATTGCCCCTTTACTCTTTGCCACGCTAGTGGTGGGGATTGCAGGACACTCCAACCTTCGGCAGGTAGGGAGGATGGGGTGGAAATCAATTGTGTATTTCGAGATTGTATCGACCATAGCCCTATTCATTGGCCTGCTGGCTATAAATATCAGTAAGGCAGGCCTGGGGGTGACCATTCCCCCGGTTCTTGCGCAGCAGGGAATACAGGAAGTCAAACCCCAGACCTTTGAGGAGGTGGTGTTACACATTTTCCCTGAGAACCTGGCAAAAGCTATCTACGAAGGACAGGTCCTGCAAATCGTGATATTCAGCATACTTTTTGGCATTGCTGTGGCTATGCTAAAGGAAAAGCACAAAACACGCATGGTCAATTTTGCCGAAAGCCTTTCGGAAGCCATGTTCAAATTCACCAACTTGGTCATGTACCTGGCCCCTTTGGCCGTTTTTGCAGCTATTGCCTATTCAGTCGGGCATATGGGGCTTGGAATTCTTACTAACCTTTTCAAGCTGCTGTCCACATTGTATGTGGCGCTGACTGCATTCATCCTTTTGGTCTTTTTGCCTATTTTGCTCATATTGAAAATACCGTTACGCAATTTCATCCGTGCTATTTCGGAGCCGGCTACTCTCGCCTTTGCTACTACCAGTTCTGAATCAGCGCTTCCACGGGCCATGGAAGCCATGGAAAAATTCGGGGTACCGCGGAAAATTGTTGCCTTTGTCATCCCCACGGGGTATAGCTTCAACCTCGATGGCACCACCCTGTACTTATCGCTGGCTACCTTATTTGTGGCGCAGGTGGCTGGAATACCCCTCACTATCGAAAGGCAATTGCTGATCGTCTTTACGCTCATGCTAACCAGCAAGGGCGTTGCCGGGGTACCAAGGGCCTCCCTTGTGATCCTGTTGGGCACAGCCGCCAGTTTCGGGCTCCCTATCTGGCCCATATTTATTATCCTGGGAATCGATGAACTGATGGATATGGCCCGGACCGCGGTGAACGTAATCGGCAATTGCCTTGCCACGGTTGTAATTGCCCGCTGGGAAGGAGAATTTGATGATGTTGCCGCCCGGAATTTCAATGTGGAGATGTTGGATAAATAAATCGTTAGTTCTTCGTTTGTTAATTTTGCATATTCTTTCAGAGGTATTGTAATATTGTATTATATGGGCTTAAAGGTAAAAATGGTTCAATAAGGGATTTATTGCATTCATAGTATCTATACTAAATCTTAATGAAAATGCGAAGCAATTTTCGTTTAGATTGATTTATGCCGGGGCTTTCCGCCTGAGTATTGGATTATTCGCAAAATGAAATAGCAACGGTATAAGTCAGGGCTAAAGCCATTATTTTAGCTCCCATATTCTAATCCCAGCCTTAAGGCTGGGATTAGAATATTGCCCTTCAAGGCGCCTTCAGGCATGACATATTCCTTGCAAATGTCAAACCAATGCCACAGTTTTTCAGAAATTGGATCAAAGGGGATACAGGGAATGTATAAAAAATCCTCAGCGAAGACATATTTCAGCTTTTTAGCCAAAAATTAACAAAGAATAATTTCAAATCTGGGCAAACCTGATTTCACTAGGCAACCTTTCAAGATACTGGTGTTTTTCGATTAAACAGTATTGACATATTTTATCTATGTCAATGTTTTGTAACTTTGAGTAATCAGATTGGCTGATTGTTTCATCCAGAGACAGTTTTGTTGGCATATTCCATAGTATTGAATTCACAAACGATGATAAATCGTTAACTATAAATATTAAGAATATTAGCATGAAAACTACATTGCTTTTTTCAACATTATTGCTGGTATGCATTACAGGGCTTTTCAGCCAGAATCATCCACCAGTTGCTGTAAATGATACGGTTACATGTTTCATGGGATATTTTGTCGATGTGAATGTTTTGAAAAATGACTTTGACCCTGACGGAGACTCAATTTATGTAGCTGGCATTCAGAGTTTACAGATAATAAATGACAGCACATGGAGAGCAACTCTGCATAACTTATACCCGGATAACTACGAAACAGTAAAGCAATACTTGTACGAGATTAAAGATAAAACAGGCGCGGCGTCCTTCGCATATGTGGTAGTAAAGATAAGGGCTATAGCTATGTTTGATTTCCTTAATGTTAACAATATTAATGCACTCATCAGCCCTTTCGGAAACCATTTCTGGGATTTGGACAGCTCCCGGTTTGAGGTACCGAAAGGATCAGGGATACATTCTTTATTCAATCAAGCCTTCTGGATTGGAGGGTTAGATGATACTTCTACATTGCATATCGCTGCTGAAAGATACCGACAAACAGGAAGCGACTATTTTACCGGACCCATTTCGACTTCCTATGATACCAATTATTTATTGAAATGGAACCGCCTTTGGAAACTGGATAAGGAACAGATTCGTTATCACATCAATAACTGGTCAAAATGGGGGTATATTCCCATTGAAGCCATTGCAAACTGGCCGGCCCATGGTGATAGTCCATTCGGGCAATCGGCAAATATTGCACCATTCTATGATTCGGACCTGGATCATATCTATAATCCAATGGCAGGCGATTACCCCCTGATCCGGGGAGACCAGGCCATTTTTTTCATCCTGAATGACATTAAAGAATATCATACGGAATCAAAGGGACGTCAACTCGGAATTGAAATTCATGGCATGGCTTATGCCTTCAACCACCCAGATGATTCAACTTTAAACAATACCATATTCATGCACTATGAGGTTATAAACCGTTCTGTTACAAATTATCACGACACCTATTTAGGCTGGTACACCGATTTTGATCTTGGATATACTGCTGATGATTACCTGGGAACGGATGTGACCAACGGTATGCTATATTCCTATAATGGTGATTCTATTGATGGAAATGGAGAGACCGTCTCTTATGGCGCCCACCCCCCGGCACTCGGAATGAAAGTAATAGGGGGTCCTTTCCTGGATGCGGATGGAATTGATAACCCAAAAGGGAATTGTGATGAGGGAATAAATGGGTTGAATTTTGGAGATGGGATTACGGATAATGAAAGAATGGGGCTAAGTTCTACAGTAAATAGTGGATGGAGTAATGGGATTTACAATTTCAACCCTTATAATGCAATAAAGGGAGGATACATTCCATATGGTGAGGGAGATAGCATTCATGCTGTTGGGCCAGCCTGTAAATATGTGTTTCCAGGTGACAGCGATACTTTATGTAATTGGGGTACCTATGGGACTCTCCCGTATGGAGGGTTCAATCAAAACGGGTATTACTGGACTGAAAAAACTGTGGGGAATTTACCGAATGACAGGCGAGCTGTTGGTTCTGTTGGTCCTTTTACCTTTAACGCCGGGGAAATGGTCCCCGTGGATTATTGCATCACCTGGGCCCGCGATTGCCAAGGGGATAACATTTCTTCGTTGGAATTACTCAGAGAACGCATATCATCAGTTTCGCCATCCTGGAAAACCCTGATTGAACTTCCTAAAACCTATAATGGCATTGTAGAGAACACGCCACTAAAAACAATAAAATTCTACCCCAACCCGGTTCATGAAAATGCGACAATTATACTTGATGGCAAAGAGCCTCTTCATTACTATCTTTATACTATCGATGGAATGCTGGTTTTGAAAGGAATCCTGAAACCGGGCTCGAATAGCCTGGAATTTTCTTCGCTGAATCCGGGGGTATATCTCCTCAGGTGTGGGGATAAGCACTTGAAAGTCATTAAGATATAGAGGGTTAAACCAATTTCTTCCTGATGAACCTAAAGAAATTCTTTTTTTACCTAGGCGGATTGATCATTGTAGGGATGCTTGTCCTGATTATTTATATGTACCCGTTTTATCACTTTTTCTTTACGGAAGAATCTATTGTAATTGACAAAGACCTAACCGTAATTAGTGGTGCAGGCAATACAGCGATTTTGGTGACTGACAGCGCAGTAGTGGTGATAGATACAAAGATGAGACCCATGGCTAAAAAACTTTTCAGTCTTGCAAAAGAAAAGGCCGGGAATAAGAAGGTCATCGTGATTAACACTCATTTCCATGGTGACCATATCAATGGTAATCAATACTTTATTAACTGTCCCATTTATATTGGAGGCTACGATACTGCATTTGCAAGGAAGAACATAGAAGCAAAAAACCGGCCGACGGTTTTCATCAAGGACAGCCTGATCCTCCCATTGGGCAATGAGACATTGGCTTTATATAACCTGGGCCAGGGTCACACCTATGCTGATCTTGTAGTATATTTCAAAAACCGCAAATTGCTGTTTTCGGGGGATCTCGTTTTTAACCAGGTTAACCCCGCGCTGATGAAGGATGATGGAACGGATATTGAAAAATGGAAAATGATCCTGGACCAGGTCCCCAGGCGCTGGGTGATACAAACTGTGGTCCCCGGCCATGGCAAACCGGGGGGAGCGGGAATGATGGCGGTATTGAAACAGTATTTCACAGATATGCAGGAGGCCGCGTCCAACCCTCATAAAACTTCCGAAATTAAAGCCAGGTATAAAGACTGGATGAATATGCCACTAATGGCCTCCCCCGATAGGACAATTAATTTTATCAAGGGGAATTAGACTGTAACGCGAAAATTTAATTGCCACGAATACACGAATGAAGGCGAATGTATTCGTGATAATTCGTGCATTCGTGGCTTTTCTTGATATACTGAGCAGAATTCAATTTGTTCCGGTTTCTGTTCATTCAGATTCAAACTTTTTCAGGATATTAATTGTTATCAGGTTGTTCTATTAATACAGTTCATCATGGTAAAAGATCCCAAGATTCCCGTTAATTATCATACTGTTATGCCTTCCTGTTCGTAAATGGGGCCTCTCAATTTATTGACTTTGTCGGTAAGGTGTTTGGAGCAACTCTCACGTTAATTTAGTGTTTGGTTTAAGAAACTATAACAATTTCAGAACTCAGAACCGTTCGTCTTTCCAAACAGCAACTTACAGGAGCAGGTTTCATTAGCCCGAAAGAGCTGGTTTCCTGGATGGGTGCTTTGCAAGCCCAGAACTTTGCCATGGCAAAATGGGCTATTGGAATACGCCTGCCCGGGTCGATTGAAGCGGGAATCAATTCCGCAATTGACGGGGGAGAGATCCTTCGCACACATGTATTGCGACCAACCTGGCATATTGTTTCTTCAAGTGATATCTATTGGATGCTTGAACTCACGGCACCTGCAATCAGGTCTTCAATGCAATCAAGGCTCCGGGAACTTGAACTTACTGAGGCCGTTTTATCAAAAAGCAATTCAATCCTGGAAAAAGCCTTGTCGGGGGGCAATCACCTTACAAGGGAGGAGTTGATGGAGGAACTGGGTAAGGTAAATATCCTGACAGATGGTAACAGGTCTTCCCATGTGCCTTGAAATGCTTTCCAAGGAGAACATGGAAATTGTATCATGTAATGTAGAAACCTTCGGTGAATTTTTTGACAAAAAAACTGAATTGATTCAAAATCCCGATTAAGCCAAAATCACAAAGTGTAAATCATGTAAATCTTCGATAAAGTTATGTAACGATTGTCCTTTTATCTGCAGGTATCTTCGTATAATCTCAAATTATACATAAAGATGAAGAATACCAATCCTAAAGCTACTGGGCCCGATCGTGCAAAGGCGGAAAAGGCTCTCCTGAAAAAGCCGCTGAAAAGAGGCCCGCAGTTTTCTGAACCCGAAGCCCTGAGGCTATTTCATGAACTTGAAGTTCACGAAATTGAACTGGAAATGCAGAACGAAGAACTCAAAGTGGCCAGGGCGGATGCCCAGGATGCAGCCAATAAATATACCGAATTGTATAATTCTGCCCCATCAGGATATTTTACACTTTCACAGGAAGGTAAAATTATGGGGTTAAACACACGCGGGGCAAATATGCTGGGTAAGGAACATACATCTCTCATAAAAAGTCAATTTGCCTCTTATATCCACAATGATTCAAAACAGGTATTCAATTTTTTTCTTGGTAAAATATTTGAAACCAAAGTCAAGGAAACCTGTGAGGTTTTTCTGGGGCCAAAAGTCAATAAACCAATTTATTGCTACATCACCGGTATAGTAAGTGAAACCCAGGGGAATTGCCTGCTTACCATGATTGATATCACCGGTCGCAAGACGGCTGAAGATGCATTAATTGCTTCTGAAACCCGCTACCGTCGTTTATTTGAATCAGCGAAAGACGGGATTCTTATCCTGGATGCAGAAACAGGAATGATCGTAGATGCAAATCCTTTTTTAATAAAGTTATTGGGCTTCACAGAAGAACAATTGATAAACAAGGAAATCTGGGGAATTGGATTCTTTAAGGATATTGCCGCCAATAAAAAGAAATTTCTGGAATTACAGCAGAATAAATATGTCCGGTACGAGGATTTACCGCTCGAAACAGCTGACGGACGAATGATACACGTTGAATTTGT
>Ga0079306_1000211_pt1 | contig 65940 bp, 60 predicted proteins | sample Methanotroph_Enr_FD_79181 | JGI IMG/M metagenome (GOLD analysis project Ga0079306, IMG submission 79181) | Enriched soil microbial communities from Old Woman Creek wetland in Ohio, USA - Methanotroph_Enrichment_5 | ecosystem: Environmental > Terrestrial > Soil > Wetlands | place: USA: Ohio... | reverse complement strand
GCCGAGGCACCGGTTGCGATGATGAGCGCGTCGCAGCTGTAGGTGCCGTTGTCGCCCTCGAGGATGAACGGAGGCTGCTTCACCTGAGAGGTGTGGATGTGGTCGTAGATCATCTCGGTGCCGAAGCGCTCGGCGTGGCGCCGCATGCGCTCCATCAGGTCGGTCCCCATGACGCCGTCCGGGTCGCCCGGCCAGTTGTCCACCTCCATCGTTTGCATCAGCTGCCCGCCCTGCAAAAGGCCGGTGATAAGCACCGGATTCAGGTTGGCGCGAGCTGCATAGATCGCGGCGCTGTAACCGGCCGGGCCGGATCCAAGTATAATGAGACGGTGGTGAATCGGTTCCATTTGCCATTCCCTCCAACGAGACTTTGGCCGGAAGATTAGCAGTATATCGGCCAAAATGCAAGGCGGCAAAAGGCGCCAAACCACCTAAGTGATTGACCCCAATAGACCCCTCTGCTAAGATTAAAACCATTGAGGTATTCAATGAGAACGGAGGACAAAGTGAAAAAGATTTTTCTGGTGGCCCTTTCACTGGGGCTTTTGACGGGAACTCAGGCCATGGCACGAGATATCAGTTTCATAAACGGCATCGGGCAAAGCTCGTTCAAGAGCCTCAGCCGGCAGGCAGGTGCTGCTATCTCCTTCAAGAACACCGCACCGGCCGAACCTCTCGGCATCACGGGTTTTGATGTCGGCATCGAGGTATCGGCGGTCGACATCAAGAGCGACGCGGATTACTGGAAGGCGGCCTTTGGCAACGATGCACCATCCTACCTGCTGCTCCCGAAACTCAGGGCTCGCAAAGGGCTCCCGTGGGGCATCGACGTCGGTGCCATGTACTCCTATGTGCCGGATTCCAACATCCGGCTGTACGGCTTCGAGGTAAGTAAGGCGCTGCTCGACGGAACCGCGGCAACTCCGGCACTCGGCATCCGCGCCACCTATTCGAGGCTGGCCGGCGTGGACGACCTTGACCTGCAGACCGCCGGGATCGATGCCTCCATCAGCAAGGGGCTCGTCTTCATCACCCCGTATGCCGGCATAGGTGCGGTCTACGTGAACAGTAAACCGACCGGGAGACTGCAGTCTCTCTCCAGTTCCCTTCCGGGCGGACCGCTTAAAACAGAAGAACTCTGGCAGCCGCGCTACTTCGCTGGACTCAAAGTTTCTCCTCTTCCGTTTTTTGGCGTGACCGCCGAGGTGGAATACCAGGAGCGCCCGATCTACTCGCTTAAGGCGGCCCTCAGCTTTTAACACCGTGAGCCAGGAGGGGGCTTCGTCCCCCTTCTGCCGGGGTATCACATGCACGCGCACGCCGAAACTCATCTGGACCAGAGCATCGCAGGACGCTTCAAGTTCGCCATTTTCCTGACCGCGACCACCCTTATCGCAGAGCTGATCGGCGGACTCTGGACTAACTCTCTGGCCCTGCTCTCCGATGCGGCGCACGTTTTTCTCGACCTGTTCGCGCTGCTCCTCTCGCTGGGCGCCATCAAGCTCTCCTCGTTTCCGACGACGGAAACCCGCACCTTCGGCTGGCACCGGACCGAGGTGTTCGCCTCCTTCATCAACGGCAGCACGGTTTTCATCATCGCGCTCATCATCTGCTACGAGGCGGTGGGCCGGATCTACGAGCCCCAGACGGTGAAAAGCCTCCCCATGATGCTCATCGCCGCCGTCGGCCTGGCCATGAACCTCTTTGCGGCAGGTGCCCTGCATTCGCACTCGCACGACGACCTGAACGTGCACAGCGCGTTTCTGCATATGGTCGGCGACGCCGCGGCGTCGGTTGGCGTCATCGTGGGCGGCATCATCATGTACTTCACCGACTGGTACCTGCTCGACGCGGTCATCTCGGTAGGCATCGGCTTCGTCATCTTCTGGGGTTCCTGGAGGGTGGTACGCGACTCGGTGCACATCCTCCTCGAGGGAGTGCCGCGCGGACTCGATGTCAACGAGGTCGCGGCCGCCATCCGCGATGTGGACGGGGTCGAAGAGGTGCATCACCTGAACATCTGGACCATCTGCTCCCACATCAACGCACTGTCAGGGCACGTGGTGGTCCCGGCCGGCTTCCGCGGCGAACATGGCGGCATGCTGAGGAAGATCGAGGAGCGCCTGTTCGAGCGTTTCCACATCTCGCACACCACCCTGCAGTTGGAGAGCACCCGCTGCACCTCGGACGACGGCCACGCCAAGCAGTTCCGCCACCGCCCGCGCGCCGCGTCCCATGCCCATGCCCATCCTCACCGGCATGGGCATAGCTGCTCCGGTGATCACCACCACGACGATCACCCGCATCACGACCATTAACGCTATTCCTTCCGGACAGGTACCTCATGCTCGATTACAATCTGATCCTCAACGCGGCCCATCGACTCAAGAAAAGGGTGCGTCGCACGGAGCTGATCCACGCCCACCACTTCAGCGAGCGGCTCGGCCTGCCCCTCTATTTTAAATGTGAAAACCTGCAGCGCACCGGTGCCTTCAAGATCCGCGGCGCGCTCAACTTCATGACCTCCCAGCCCCGCGAGGCGCTGGCCGGCGGCGTCATAACCGCATCGGCCGGCAATCACGCCCAAGGCGTCGCATTCTCCGCCGATCTGCTCGGCGTCAAGGCAACCGTGTACATGCCGGAAAGCACGCCGCCCCAGAAGGTCTTCGCCACCCGTGACTACGGCGCAACCGTGGTTCTCGAAGGGAAGAACTTCGATGAGGCCTGTGCTGCCGCGCTGCGCGACACCGAGGCGAGCGGCGCGCTCTTCGTGCACCCCTTCAACGACCCGTACGTCATGGCTGGTCAGGGGACCATCGGGCTGGAGCTTCTGGAGGACCTGCCTGACTTGGCCAACGTCCTGGTCCCTATCGGCGGCGGCGGACTGATCGCGGGAATTGCCTGCGCCATCAAGGAAACCCACCCGCACGTCCGGATCATCGGCGTCGAATCGGCTGCCGCACCCTCGATGCAACTCTCCCTCAAGAAAGGGAACATCGTAACCGCTTCCATCATGGCGAGCCTTGCTGACGGCATCGCGGTGAAGACGGTAGGAGACCGGACCTTCCCCGTGGTGCGGGATTTGGTGGATGAGGTCGTGCTGGTTGACGAGGAGGAAATCGCTCTGGCCATCGTTTCGCTTTTGGAACGGAACAAGCTCATGGTGGAGGGGGCCGGCGCGGTAGGTCTGGCGGCGTTGCTGAACGGGAAGGTGAAGCGGCTTTCGGGGAAAACGGTGGCACTTCTGTCGGGAGGCAACATCGACGTGAAGACCATCGCCGTGGTGGTGGAGCGCGGGCTTTTGGCGGCCGGCCGCTACCTGAAGCTGAAGGTGGAGTTGGATGATGTCCCGGGAGCGCTGGCGAAGCTTTCCTCGGTGATCGCAGAGGCGAGGGCTAACATCTCCATCATCACCCACGACCGGCGCTCCAAGTCCCTCCCCATCGGCAGGACCGAAGTGCTGGTCGAGCTGGAAACCAGGGGCGCCGAGCACATCCAAGAAGTGGTTCAGCACCTGTCGCAGAGCGGGTATTCGCTGGAAGTTATCAGATAGGGGCAGAGAAAGGCAGCTGGAGGCATGTAACTACTCTTTCACCACGTGCTCCTTGATCACCCGCAGGAAGGCGTCGCCATAGCGCGCCAGTTTGTGCTGTCCCACACCGGTAATCTTCAGCAGTTCCCACTTGTCCTTGGGCATCTGGGCCGCCATCTCGGCCAGCGTCGCATCGGCGAAGACCACGAACGGCGGCACCTGCTGCTCGTCGGCGATCTCCTTGCGCAGCGCCCGCAGTTCCTGAAAGAGTTCGCTGTCGTAGCTCGGCTTCTTGGCTGCGGCGGATTTTTTCTCCACCGTCCGCGTGTCCCGCGGCTTGGCCAACTCCAACCGCTCCTCGCCCTTCAAAAGGGGACGTGCCCGCTCGGTGAGTTTCAGCACCGAGTAGTTCGCCAGGTCCTGCTCCAGATATCCCAAATGTAGCAGCTGTCTGATCAGGCCGCTCCAGGCGTCCTGCGAAAGGTCCTTGCCGATGCCGTAGGTGGAGAGCCTGTCGTGTTTAAGTTCCAGCATCCGCTGGTTCTGCGAGCCGCGCAGCACCTCGATCACGTGCATCATCCCGAAGCGCTGACCGACCCGGTAGACGCAGGAGAGGGCCTTGCGGGCGTTCTCGGTGGCATCGAAACGCTCGGGCGGGCTCTCGCAGATGTCGCAGTTGCCGCAATCCTTCTCCAGCCGATCCCCAAAGTAGCCCAGAAGCACCCTGCGTCGGCAGGTCTGCGCCTCGGCGAAGGCCGCCATGCAGTTCAGCTTATGCAGCTCGATCCGATTCTGTTCAGCGTTGCCGCCGCTTTCGATCAGGCCCCGCGAGATTGCTATGTCGCCGTAGCCGAAGAGGAGCAGCGCGTCGGCAGGGAGGCCGTCACGTCCGGCGCGGCCTGTCTCCTGATAGTAGCTCTCGATGCTCTTGGGCATGTCGTAGTGCACCACGAAGCGTACGTTCGACTTGTCGATCCCCATCCCGAAGGCGACCGTCGCCACCACGACCTTGATGTCGTCCTTCAAAAAAGCGTCCTGCACGCGGTGACGTTCCTTGTCCGGCAACCCCGCATGGTAGGCCGCCGCCTTCACGCCCGCAGCATCGAGCTTCTGGGCAACCTCCTCGACCCGCTTCCTCGACAGGGCATAGATGATGCCCGCCTCTTCTTTTCGGCCCGCTAAGAACGCCGTCAGCTGGTTGAAGGGCTTTTTCTTCTCCACCACCGTGTACCTGATATTCGGGCGATCGAAACCGGCAATGTAGCAGGCCGCGTCGGCAAGTCCCAGCCGGGCGAGGATGTCCGCCCGGGTCTGGCTGTCGGCTGTGGCGGTGAGGGCAATCATGGGAACCTGGGGAAAGATCTCGCGCAGGATGCCGAGTTGGGCATATTCCGGCCGGAAATCGTGTCCCCAGGACGAAACACAGTGCGCCTCGTCAATGGCAAAAAGGGAAATGGAAAGGGACTTGATGCGTTCCAGGAAGCCGTCGCTCAAAAGGCGCTCCGGCGCCACATAGAGGAGCTTGAGCTCGCCGCCGTGCAGTTGCGCCAGGACGCGGCGCGCCTCGGCCTCGGTCAGGGCCGAGTTGTAGCAACCGGCGGCTACGCCGTTCTCGCGCAGGGCATCCACCTGATCCTTCATTAGGGAAATGAGCGGGGAGACCACCAGTGCGGTGCCGGGGAGGCACAGGGCGGGAATCTGGAAGCAGAGCGACTTGCCTCCGCCGGTCGGCATGAGCACGAAGGCGTCGCCGCCGGCCATCACCTGCTCGACGATCTCCTGCTGTTGAGGCCGGAAGGACTTGAAGCCGAAGACCTCGTTGAGAATTTTTTGGGGAGAAAGCGGCATGCGCGGAGACCGTTGGTTGGGAGTGGGTAGCTCGGCTACGATTAAGTTGAGCTCAAAATACGCCTAGTGCAGGCAGAGCTGGGAATGGCTGGGCCTACCCAGGCGTGTGGCTGGTGGCACCGTCCTTCACCGGTGCCTCTCCCGGAGGGGCCTCTCTTTGGGAAAGCTCTCCACCGGTCAAACCTTTACCATAAAATCACCAATGCGGGTCTTGTCAACTCGCTGGAAAGGATGACGGTTCGGCCACGGACGTAACTCCGATTCCCCTGTCCTGTAAAAATTTGCGGGTAAGCGAGGCGCCGTTGGAGGGATCGGAAAGCCCGGGGCGCTGGAGATCTTCAAAGCCGTCCACATCGCACCAGGGAGGGAGCAATGCCGGCGTTATTCCCGCCTCGCGCCCCCTCTGCAGGCTCACAGCGAGCACCTCGGGGCCGGACCAGGGGATCTCGCGGAACAACCCGCAAGAACCGCCACTCAAACCCACCAAATAATAGCCGCCATCCTCGGCGGGCCCGAAAACCGCTTCCTTGCCATCAGCCAAAAGCCGAAACGCCTCCTCGACGAAGTCGAGCGGAAGGTCCGGAGCGTCGCTGCCGATGATCACCCGCTCCCGATACCCAAAGGTGCTCAGCGTGGCAAAGGCATCCTCCAGGCGCTCTCCAAGGCCCGCGTGGTGCTGGGGAATCAGCAGCAGGTCCGAAGCGATGCCCTGGAAAAATTCGGCATCTCCCTCATAAAAGATGACCGTATCGCACGGAAGTGCGCGAACCCTGGCGATGGTGTCCAAAAGCATGCAGCGGTAGAGTTCGGCGCCCTCTGCGAGAGAGAGCTGCGGGGTGAGGCGCGTCTTTACCCTGCCAGGACGTGGGGTTTTAGCGAAAACGGCGAGAACGGTCTTCATTGGAAGTTCATTAATTTAAAACCTTGAATTAGCGAGTAAAAGCTAGCTTTGTCCACAGTTTTGCAGTTTATCAACAGACTTATCCACAGCTAAATCAGTCAAATCGTTGACCGACACCAGTGGCGGGCCTAGGGTTTGCTCCGTTCGATGGCCGCATAAGCTGAGTGTTTATGAATAGATTCGAAGTTTTCCGCCTCGACCGAGAACCAAGTGATGTTGTCCAGGGCAAGCAGACGCACCGTCGCCTCTCGCACCATATCTTCGACAAATCGGGGGTTTTCGTAGGCACGCTCGGTGACGAATTTCTCGTCCTCACGTTTCAGGAGCGAATAAACCGGCGAGGAGCCGCACTCTTCGATGATCTCGATTAGGTCCTCGATCCAGATGAACTCGTTATAGCGAACCTGAACCGTCATGATCGAGCGCTGGTTATGGGCGCCGTAGACTGAAAGTTCGCGGCTGCAGGGGCACAGCGAGGTAACCGGCACCTTGATGCCGAGCACGAAATCGAACTCGTCCGAGAGCGAGGCGCTGAAGGTGCAGGAATACTCCATCAGACTCTTGGCGCGGGAAACCGGCGCCTCCTTCTCAATGAAATAGGGGAACTCCAGCTCCATGTGCGCATTCGAGGCACCCAGCTTCTGCTTCATGGTGGCCAAAATGGCCTCCATCTTGTCCAAGGCGATCTCCTCACGGTACTCGTTAAGGATCTCTACGAAGCGGCTCATGTGAGTTCCCTTGAAGTGGTGCGGGAGGTCCACGTACATGTTGATGCGCGCAATCGTACTCTGGAAGGAGCGGTTCTTGTCCATGACGACGATCGGATAGGAGATGTCCTTGACACCGACCTTGCCGATGGCGATGTTGCGGGTATCGCGGGTGAGCTGCACGTCCGTAAGCCGCGGTTTTCCGGCGAGTTTGGAAGCCGTCTCACAGCATGAGGTTTCGCCGGAAGCTTTTCCTGAAGTCGTATCTTTTACCATGTCGATTATCACCCTTTGGAACCGCCAACATTTCCCCAATCGCCCTCCGAATAAGGATGGGATGAAGGGGAACTTTCACCGGGCAGCGCTTAAGCGCGTGCCTCGCGTTTTCTCTGCCTCGCTCGCTCACGCTGCACGTTGACTTCTCCTCCCGCTCAGACGAGACGGCGCATTAGACTCAGGCTTTGACGTAGCGCGCCGGGTCCGCCACACCAGCCTCGGCAAACCCCTTCAGGCGCAGCCGGCAGGAGTCGCACAGGCCGCAGGCCGCTCCATCCTCGGTCGGATCGTAGCAGGAATGGGTCTGGGCGTAGTCGACGCCGAGCGCGAGGCCCTTCTTGATGATCTCCGCCTTGGTGAGACTTATAAGTGGGGTGTGAATGGTCATTCTGTGCCCTTCGACCCCAGCTTTGGTGGCGAGGTTGGCCATGGTCTCATAGGCCGTGATGAACTCAGGACGACAATCCGGGTATCCGGAATAGTCCAGCGCGTTTACGCCGATGAAAATATCGAAGGATCCGAGCACTTCGGCCCAGCCTAAAGCGAAGGAGAGGAAGATGGTGTTGCGGGCCGGGACGTAGGTGACCGGAATCTCGTTCTCCTCAACGCCTCCTTTAGGCACCGCCAGGTCAGAAGTAAGTGCGCTCCCTCCCATCTTTCTCAGATCGAAGTCCACCAGCAGGTGATCAAGGGCTCCCATGGGCTTCGCGTTGCGCTTGGCGACTTCCAGTTCGTGCAGGTGTCGCTGACCATAACGGAAGCTGATGGCGAAGGGCTCGAAGCCCTGTTCGCGGGCGATAGCCAGACAGGTGGTTGAATCAAGCCCGCCGCTGTACAGTATTACCGCTTTTTTCTGCATTGCTCACCTCGTTTGCTGCTGCGTTGTTCTTTGCGATGGGAGCGGCATCGGAGACGGCGCATCCCTCGCCCGGCCTTTGGCCCCCTCTCCCGGTGGATGAGGTACGGACTCTGGCCTTCTCCCGTTGTTAAGTCTTAGCCTTTTCCTCCAGCTCAGCCTTCGCTATTCCTCAGGTCCTCTGTGTTGAGGCCTTACCAGTGTGGAGGCTTTTGGCCTTGGCTTCTCAAATGAAAGGGCCGCGCCGATGATCCGGTGCGGCCCTGTTGGCTACTCTACGAAGCTCTTCAGCTTCTTGGCCCGGCTCGGGTGGCGCAGTTTCCTGAGCGCCTTCGCCTCGATCTGCCGGATACGCTCGCGGGTCACCTCGAAGTCCTGCCCCACCTCTTCCAAGGTGTGGTCACTCTTCTCGCCGATGCCGAAACGCATCCTAAGCACCTTCTCCTCACGCGGGGTAAGGGTGGAAAGCACCCGCGAGGTCTGCTCGGAAAGGTTCGCCTTAATGACGGCCTCAAGGGGGGAAACTACTCCCTTGTCCTCGATGAAGTCCCCCAGGTGGGAATCCTCTTCCTCGCCGATCGGGGTCTCCAGGGAGATCGGCTCCTTGGCGATTTTCAGGACCTTCCTCACCTTGTCGAGCGGTAGCGCCATGCGCTCCGCGATCTCCTCAGGGGACGGCTCGCGGCCGATCTCCTGCACCAGCTGGCGGCTGGTACGGATCAGCTTGTTGATGGTCTCAATCATGTGGACCGGAATCCTGATGGTACGTGCCTGGTCCGCGATGGCGCGGGTGATCGCCTGCCGAATCCACCAGGTGGCGTAGGTGGAGAACTTGTAGCCGCGCTGGTACTCAAACTTGTCCACCGCCTTCATGAGGCCGATGTTGCCTTCCTGGATCAGGTCGAGGAACTGCAGGCCGCGGTTGGTGTACTTCTTCGCAATGGAAACCACCAGGCGGAGGTTTGCCTCGACGAGCTCGCTCTTGGCCAGCTTCGCCTTACGCTCGCCTTCCTCGATGGCCAAAAGCGCGTTGTGCAGCTCACTCGCCTTGAAGCCGGACTCCTGCTCGATCTTGACCAGCTTCTTCTCGGTGGAGCGGTAGCGCTTCTCGAGCTTCTGCGCCTCGTCCTGGGAGAGCTTCAAGCTGCTCTGGAACTGAGCCTCGCTGGCGCCTTTCAGGCTATCGAAAGTAGTCAGGAAAGGTTCCTTCTCGGTCGCAGACTCTTTCTCCAGCTCGGTGATCTCCTGGTTGACGTGGTCGACCTTGACGGAGAGTTCCTTCAGACGCTGGGCAATCTTCTCGATATGACGGTCTTTCAGGCGCAGCGATTTGAGGAGATCCGCCATCTTCACCTTCAGTTCGCCGTACTCCTCCTGCAGCGTCTCGCGCTCCTTGGCATTCAGGGTCAGGGGCTCCAGGGCAACCTGGATCTCCTCCATGCGCGTGTCGTGCTCCTTGATCTCGTCGATGATGCCGAGGACGCGCATCGCCTGAAGGTCCTCTTCACCTTCCTCGATGACCTCTTCCTCGACGTCCTTGCTGATCTCGATGGCGCCGATCTGGAACTTCCTCAGGCGTTCGCCCAGCGAGATGACTTCCTTGACGGTGATCGGGGTGTTCAGGATGACGCTGGCGACATCGCGCTCGCCGACCTCGATCCGCTTGGCGATTTCCACTTCGCCCTCGCGGGTCAGGAGGGACACCGAGCCCATTTCGCGCAGGTACATGCGGACCGGGTCGCTGGTGCGCCCGAGGGTGCCCGGCTCGAACTCGACCTCTTCCTGCTCCCCTTCGTGCTCCTCGTCTTCCTCAAGGTCCATCTTGATCTTGGGGATCTTCACCTTTTGGGCGGAGTCCACGATCTCGATGTCCATATCGCCGAACATGCTCATGACGTCGTCGATCTGGTCGGACGAGACAATATCGGGAGGCAACAGGTCGTTCACCTCTTCATAGGTGAGGAACCCCTTTTCCTTGCCGAGGTCGATGAGCTGCTTCACTTCATCCATGCTTTTCTTTGCCATTTACCACGCTCCGCTACTACTCGATTCCTACTATAATAATTTCGATTTCTTATTACGCAATGTTTCCAGCTCCATGAGGATCTCCCGGTATCTCGGGTCCTCCGGATCGAGCTGCGCGAGTTCTACGCGAAGGGCCTTGCCATCTCCCTTCATCGCGCCGCGCTGCAGAGCCTGACGGCACTGCTCGAACGCCTTGATTGCGTTCATGTCTTCCAGGTGGTCGTCCTGCACGAAGAGCGAGGACAGCCGCGTCCGCTCCTCGGGAGATTCCAGTTGTTCCAAAACGGCAGGCAGGTCGACGTCGCCGTCCACCGACTGCTCCAGGATGGATTCTGCCACCCTCAGGTGCCCGCCGCTGAACAGCTGATCGGCGCCCAGCTCCCGTACCTTGACGACCACCTCCGGGAACTTCACCATGAGCGTAAGCAGCACCTCTTCGGTGCCCGCGCTCTGGCGCGTTACCGGCTGCGGCCTGTGCTGCTGCCTCGGGGGCGGCACAGGCGCGCCTCCCACTTTTTTACGCAGCATAGCCAGATCGATGCCGACCGCCCGGCAGATTTCCTTCTCGTAGAGCTCGCGCTCGAGGGGGTCGGCGATCTTCATCAGCCGGGGGGAAACCTCGTTGACGAAGGCTACCTTCCCCTCAACGCCGCGGAGGTCGGTAGATCCGATCACACCGCGATAGTAGAACTCAAAGATGGGGAGTGCCGACTCCAAAAGCGGCGCGAAGCCCGCGGCCCCCTCGCGCCTGACGAAGGTATCCGGGTCGTCGCCGGACGGCACCTCGATCACCCGGGCGGGAAAGCCTTCTTCCAAAAAAAGCTCCATGGAGCGGATCGTTGCCTTGCGGCCGGCCTCGTCTCCATCAAAGAGCATGTACACCTTTTCGGCGTAACGCCTCAAAAGCTTCAGGTGTTGCGGCGTTAGCGCGGTACCACAGGTGGCGACCACGTTGGTGAAGCCGGCCCGGTAGAGCGCCAGGTGGTCGAAGTACCCTTCGACGATGATGGCGCTCCCCTGTTCGCGCATCCCCTTCTTGGCGAGGTCGAGCCCGAAGAGCACCTCGCTCTTGCGGTAGACCATCGACTCGGGGGAGTTTATGTACTTCGGCAGCGAATCGTCCATCACCCGCCCGCCGAAGCCGATGGCGCGCCCGTGCAGATCGGCGATGGTGAACAACAGACGGTTGCGGAAGGTGTCGTAGTAACCGTCCCTGCCTTCCCGCTTTCTCAAAAGCCCGAGCTGTTCCGCCTGGTCCAGCGGCACCCCTTTGCGCTGCAGGTGCTTCACCAGGTGGTCCCACCCCTCGGGCGCGAAACCCATCCGGTACACTTCGGCGGTCCCGTTGTCGACGCCGCGGCGCTCCAGATAGCTTCTCCCGGCGCTACCCGACTCGTCGTGCTCCAGCACGCGGCGGTAGAACTGGGCGGCCATTTCGTTAATCTCGTACAACTGGTCCTGCTCGTCGACCTTACGCTTTTCCTCGCGGGTGAGCGGCCGCTCCGGAATGTCCACCCCGACCCGCTTGGCCAGGAACTTGACCGCCTGAGGGAAGTTCATCCCCTCCATGCGCATCACGAAGGTAACCACGTTACCGCCGGCGCCGCAGCCGAAGCAGTGGAAGATGCCGCGCGCGGGGTTCACGTTGAACGACGGAGTCTTCTCGCCGTGAAACGGGCAGATGCCCTGGTAATTCGCCCCTGATTTTCTGAGGCTCATGTAGCCGGAGATGATCTCGAGGATGGGGGCCCTCTCGCGCACCTCCCTAACCTTATCGTCCGGTATCATCGACACGTGCTGTTCCTTATCCTGCAGCCCATCTCCAATGAAGCCCCCTCCCTGCAAAGGGAGGAACGGGGTGGTGATGGGGTGATTCTATTGCGTCCTGGCTCCTGCGCCAACCCGCGAAAATTACTTGTGCGTGGCCCCTTCCCAACCGGCGGCAATGCTGCTGCCGGTGGAGGCAAAGGAGTGCGCCGTCTTCGAACGCGCAATGGCACCCTTCACCTTATCGGGCACCGGTTTCGTGGTTCCCAAGTAGAGCACCATGCAGATCACAAAGCCCCCCTCGAGAAAGCCGAACACGACACCGCCGATCCGGTTGATCCCTCCAAGCAGCATGATCTTGAAGATGACGGTGAGCAGATGACCGAGGAAATAGAAAAGGATGCCGAGCAGCAGAAAGATGAGTAGAAACGAGAGCGGCTGCGCTACCTGGGACGGGAGATTGATGAAGACCCGGATGCCCTGGCTGAGAAAGGAATAGTACCTGAAGGCGGCCCAGCCACCGATAACCAGACCGAGCAGGGAACACGCCTCCCGCACCAGCCCTTTTGAGAACCCCTTTGCGACAAAGAAAAGCAGAACGGCCCAGATAAGAATATCGAGAAGGATCATCCACGCACCTGGTAGCTGCCACAAAGTAAAAGAAGGGGCAATCGCTAGAATCGCCCCCACTCAATACACCGGAAAACCCGCAACCACCCCCGGAAGGTCATTCCGGGGGCGTCGATCATGCGAGTTTCTGCTTTACAACTTCGCTCACCAGTTTGCCATCTGCGCGGCCGGAAACCTGAGACTGTAGGACCTTCATCACCTTGCCCATGTCCTTTCCGCTGGTAGCGGAGGTTTCCGCGATAGCCTTGTCCACAAGGGACTCCAGCTCTTCCCGTGTCAGCTGCTGGGGGAGGAATTCCAGCATGAGCGCGAGCTCTGCCTCCTCCTTATCCACAAGCTCCTGCCTGCCTGCTTCTTTGAAAAGCCTGATGGATTCCCTGCGCTGTTTACAGAGGGTAACGATGGTTTCAGTGATCTCCCGGTCGTCCATTTCGCGTTTCAGCTCGATGTCACGGTTTTTCACCGAGGAAAGGATCATGCGGATGGCGGAGAGCCGCAAACTGTCACGACTCTTCATTGCCGTCTTCATCTCCGCAGTCAACCTTTCCCGCAGTTGCATATACCCCTCTTAGTCGACCATCTTACGCTGTTTTTTCAGCGCGCGCTTGCGTGCGGCGATGGCCTTTTTCTTTTTCTTGATACTCGGTTTTTCGTAGTGCTCTCTTTTACGCACTTCCGAAAGGATTCCAGCTTTCTCGCACTGTTTTTTGAACTTTTTCAGTGCAAGCTCAAAGGGTTCAGCTTCTTTTACCTTTACTCCCGGCATTCATATTCCCCCCCCTTCTTTCTCTAGATTTACAAATTTGTGGGTTGATCGGGCCGGCAGACTTTTACAACGAATGAGCAATATACCACCACGAAGATATTTGTCAATTAATTTGTACCGACAGGTAAACTCATTCGACCCGCGAGGCTTTCTCCACGATGCCGGAGGTACCGAAGCGGCGGCGCAGCTCGGCGTAGACCTCCTCGGGGTCGATGTCGTAGAAGCCGAGCAGCACGAGGTTGTGGAAGATGAGGTCGGCCGTCTCGTAGACGATCTCCTCCCGCTGGCCGCCCTTGCCGGCGATAACGACCTCGGTCGCCTCCTCCCCAAGCTTCTTGAGGATCTTGTCGATTCCCTTGGCCATGAGGCTTGCGGTATAGGAGGAGTCGCTGGGGTTCGCCTTGCGCTGTTGGATCACGCGGTAGACTGCGGAGATGATGTCGTCGGTAGGTTTTTCCATGGTCGTTACTCCTGCTCCAGCTTCAAATTGCACATAGCGCTGCACGTCAGCAGTCGGCGTTCTATCCAATTTCTAATCAAGACGCGAGCCCTCCCCCCCTGGCGGGGGAGGGCCGGGTGAGGGGGAAGCCGCCGCCAAGGGAAATCTCCCCGAGCCGGCAAGCCCTCAGCGGAATCTCTCTCCCGAAGGGCAAGGGATTCCACTCAGACTATTTCTAAATGCGTACCGCAACCCCGCGTTCGCGCAGGTACTGCTTTGCCTCTTCGATGGTGTGTTCGCGGTAGTGAAAGATGGAGGCCGCCAGGCAGGCGCTTGCGCCACCCTGGGTGAAGCCGTCGTAGAGGTGGGACAACCCGCCGACGCCGCCCGAGGCGATGACCGGGATGCTGACCGCGTCGACCACGGCGCGGGTGAGCGGCAGGTCGTAGCCGTCTTTAGTGCCGTCGCGGTCCATGCTGGTCAGAAGGATTTCCCCGGCGCCCATGCTCTCCATGCGATGCGCCCACTCGATGGCGTCGATCCCGGTCGGGTTCCGGCCACCGTGGGTGTAGACTTCCCAGCCGCCACCCTGCCTGCTGCGCGCGTCGATGGCGACCACGGTACACTGCGAACCGAACTTCTCGGCGGCCTCGCTGACAAATTCGGGCCGATGCACCGCCGCCGTGTTGATGGAGACCTTGTCCGCCCCGGCGTTCAACAGGCGCCTGATGTCCTCGACCACCCGGACACCGCCGCCGACGGTGAGCGGCATGAAGACGCGCTCCGCGGTGCGGCGCACCACATCGATGATGATGTCTCGGTCGTCGGAAGATGCCGTGATGTCGAGGAAGGTAAGCTCGTCGGCCCCCTGCGCGTCGTACAACTCGGCAATCTCAACGGGATCGCCGGCATCGCGCAGACCGAGGAACTGGACACCTTTCACGACACGCCCGCCCTTCACGTCGAGGCAGGGGATGATTCTCTTGGTCAGCATAAGTTGTTTCTCCGAAACAACAGGTCGAGGTTAAGGTTGAGGTTAAGAAAAAGCCCCAAACTACCGCCACCTGCATATTGTTCTCCGGTTGAGGTTCCGCTCAACCTCAACCTAAAAACCTAAACCTGCTTCTTAGTGAGCGCGATGGCCTCGGCCAGCTTGATGGCGCCGCTGTAGATCGCCTTGCCGGTAATCACGCCGGTTACGCCCGACGACTCGATCGCTATCAGGTTCTCGATGTCCTTCAGGGAGGAAAGCCCGCCCGAAGCGATGACCGGGATGTTGATCGACTCGGCCAAGGCCTTGGTCGCCTGAATGTTCGGTCCCTGCATCATGCCGTCCCGGCTGATGTCGGTGTAGATGATGGCCGACACGCCGTCCCCTTCGAACTTCCGAGCCAGCTCGGTTGCGGTGATGCCGGTCACTTCAGCCCAGCCCTGGACCGCAACCATGCCGTCCTTGGCGTCTATCCCCACCACAATCTGCCCGGGGAATTTGGCGCAGGCTTCTTTGACGAACTCAGGATTCCTCTGGGCTGCGGTGCCGATGATCACGCGGCCGATGCCCATGGAAAGGTACGCCTCGACGGTGGCGATGTCCCTGATGCCGCCGCCCAATTGGGTCGGAATGCTGACCGCCTTCACGATCGCCTCAATGGCGCTGCGGTTCTTCGGTTCGCCGGCGAAGGCGCCGTCCAAGTCCACGATGTGGAGCAGTTCGCCACCCTGGCGCTGCCATTCGGCTGCCTGGGCGCCCGGGTTATCGTTGAAAACCGTGTCCTTGTCCATGAGCCCCTGCTCGAGACGGACACAGCAGCCACCTTTCAGATCAATTGCAGGAATGACGATCATTGCAACTCCGTATAAAATTTCGGCCTTTAGCCTATCAGATCTTTCTTCAACTGACGACGCCTCCGCCTCACAAAAGGTCGGAACGGTCACCTGCCCTACTTCATGGTCGCAAAGTTCCTGAGCATCGACAACCCCTTGTCCTGCGACTTCTCGGGGTGGAACTGGGTGGCCATGATGTTGTCGCGCCAGATGGCCGCGCAGAAATCGATGCCGTAGTGGGTGGTTGCTGCCACCACGCTGTCGTCGTTGGGCTTCGCGTAGTAGGAGTGCACGAAGTAGACGTTGCTTCCGTCTGCCACGCCGCCGAAGATCGGGGCGGGACGCTTGATGGAGAGCTGGTTCCACCCCATGTGGGGGACCTTGAGGTTTTCGCCCCCTTCCACCATCCCGTCGGCAAAGCGCAGCACGTTGCCGGGGATTACGTTCAACCCCTGGTAGATGCCGAATTCTTCGCTCTGGGTGAGCAGCAACTGCATTCCGACGCAGATCCCGAGAAACGGCTTGCCTTCCTCGATGACCTTCAGGATCGGCTCGACGAAGCCGGCTTCTTCAAGATTTTTCATGCAGTCGCGGAATGCGCCGACGCCGGGCAACACCACCCGCTCCGCATCCTTAAGCACCTTGGGATCGGCGGTCACGACTGCGTCGAACCCGATCTTCTCGAACCCCTTCTGAACGGAGCGGAGATTTCCCATGCCATAATCGATAATTGCGATCATATACGAATCCTTTGAATCAATCGGTTAGCAGGTTCACGAGCTGCAGCAGCACCCTCACCCGGCCTTCGGCCACCCTCTCCCGGAGGGCGAGGGGATGATCCTTCTCCCCGTCGGGAGAAGGTGCCCCGCAGGGGCGGATGAGGGATACGGCTCAACGGCAGGTTGCGGACCCGTCGGAGCCCCTACAGCTTCCCTTTGGTCGACATCACACCTTCGATACGCGGATCCATCTGGGTCGCCATGTCCAGCGCCCGGGCCGCGGCCTTGAAGCAGGCCTCCAGGATGTGGTGCACGTTTGCGCCGTACATGACGTTGACGTGGAGGTTGGCGCCGCAGTGGTTCACAAAGCCCTGGAAGAACTCGTGCGCCAGTTCGACGTCGAAATCTCCTATCTTCACCTTGGGCAGTTGGACGTTGTACACAAGGTACGGCCTGCCGGAAAGGTCGGTTGTCACACTGGCCAGGGTCTCGTCCATCGGCACGCTGGCCTGGCCGTAGCGGCGGATGCCGCACTTGTCGCCCAGCGCCTCTTTGAAGGCGGCCCCCAGGACGATGCCGATGTCCTCGACGGTATGGTGGAAATCGATATCGATGTCACCCTTGGCCTCTACCGACAGATCGAACAGGCCATGCCGGGCAAAGAGGTCCAGCATGTGATCGAGAAAGGGGACCGAGGTGCAAATGCGCCCTTCACCTTTGCCGTCGATGGTGAGGGAGAGCTTGATCTGGGTTTCCTTGGTGATCCGTTCGATGACTGCCGTTCTGGCCATGGCGTTTCCTCCGTGAGTTCTGTTGGTACAATCTCCACCCGAAGCACGCGTCACGAGCACCGGGAGCAACGTGGGGGAGCGGCTCTAGCCGCGCATCACCTGCAGAAACCGCGGTTGGAGCCGCTCCTGCAGCTTACTGACAGGTTACCGTCCCAGCCTTAAGCTTATCGACCTGCCGTGGGCATCCAGCCCTTCCAAACCGGCGATCCTCACGATATCCGCGCCGACCCTTTCCAATCCGCCTTTGGTGAAGTAGAGGATCGAGCTTTTCTTGACGAAATCCTCCACCGACAGCGGCGAGAAGAAGCGGGCCGTGCCGCCGGTGGGGAGGGTATGGTTGGGACCAGCCAGGTAGTCGCCCGCGGCTTCGGGGGTGTAGTGCCCCATGAAGATGGCGCCGGCGTTGGTGATGAGCGGCAGGATCTCGAACGGGTGCTCGACGGCAAGCTCCAAATGCTCCGGGGCGATCCTGTTTGAGAAGGAGATCGCCTCGTCCAGCGTTCCGGCGACGATGATGACGCCAAAGGATTCCCACGACTTGCGCGCGATGGCCTGACGGGTCAGTTCGCGCAGCTGGCGCTCGACCTCGATGGCCACCCGCTGCCCAAAGGTACGGTCAGTGGTGATCAGCACCGAGGAGGCGAGTTCGTCGTGTTCGGCCTGCGACAACAGATCGGCCGCAATGTGGACCGGATCGCCGCTGCCGTCGTTGATCACCAGGATTTCGCTGGGACCGGCGATCATGTCGATGCCCACCTGGCCGAAGACGAGCTTCTTGGCAGTGGCAACGTAGATGTTGCCCGGACCGGTGATCTTTTCTACCCTCGGGATGGTCGGGGTGCCGTAGGCGAGTGCTGCCACGGCTTGGGCGCCGCCGATCTTGAAGACGCGGTCCACGCCGGCCAACTTGGCCGCCACCAGCACGTGCGGGTTGGTTTCGCCGCCCGGAGCCGGGGCCACCATGATGATTTCGCCCACGCCGGCAACCTTGGCAGGCACCGCGTTCATGATCACGCTGGAGGGGTAGCTGGCCTTGCCGCCGGGGACGTAGATGCCGACCCGCGCCAACGGCGTAACCTTCTGCCCCAGCATGATGTCCGACTCCTCGGTGGAGAGCCAGCTCTGCTGCTTCTGCTTTTCGTGAAAACGGGTCACCCGCTCGACGGCGTGCTTAAGCGCCGCCAGGTCCCGCTCGTCGACAGTGGCAAAGGCATGGTCGAACTCGGTCTGAGTCACTTCAAGCCCGCTGGCATCGCACTCCAGCCGGTCGAAGCGCCCAGTGTACTCAAGAAGCGCCTCGTCGCCGCGGCTGCGCACTTCGGCGATAATCCCCTGGACAACCTCTTCGACCTCGCGGCCCGACTCCTCGCTACGCTCAACCAGAGCCGAAAACTTCGCGTCAAAACCTTCTTCTCTCATATCGAGAAATTGCATGGTGACCTCACTGCTTTTTCTCCCCCGCGTTGGGCGGGAAGGATGCGGAGGTGTGGTCGAGCTGCTACGGAATCACCCGTGGCCGCCCTTTCCGCTCTCCGACCCGCTCCGATAGAGCGAGGGGGTTGTGTCTTGACCTTTGTGCCTATCTCTAGCCCGGAAAAGGGATTGCTGATTACGATCAGGGAGTCAGCTGCCGCTCCACGGATTCCAATCTGCCCTGGAACACCGCGAGCTTCTCCTTGATCTCCTTGATGCGCAGCTCAAGCTCTGAACTCTCCTTGGAGCCGGATTCCATGGAATCCTCGATCAGCTTCAGCCTGTCGTTGATTTCCACATAACCATCCTCGACGATACCGAGGCGGTTGTAAATGGAGTCCAGATGGCCCAGCACCTCGGAGAGCCGCTCGTCGTGGCCCGCTTGGTTCCCCTTTAGTGCGTCGAACTCAGGTTTGAGCATCTTCTGGTAGAAATCCAAAAATGCGTCAGCCAGCACTTTTTCCATGGAAGCCGTTCTCCTTCCTAGATATGCTGCTCCAGGCCCTCGATAATCTTCGAGATCCGCTCGTGCTTGGTCTTCAGGCTGGCGCGGTTCACGATGAGCCGGCAGGTGATCTCGGCAATCGTTTCTATCTCAACGAGCCCGTTTTGCTTCAAGGTCTCCCCGGTCTCCACCAGGTCGACAATCCGCTCGGAAAGCCCCACGAGGGGTGCCAGCTCGATGGAGCCGTAGAGCTTGATCAGTTCGACCTGTATCCCTTTGGCGGCGAAATACTTCTCGGTAATCTTGGGGTACTTGGTGGCAATCCGGATGTTGTTCCAAGCCGAAGGGTCGTCCTTGCTGGAGAGCTCCACCGCTTCGGCCACCATCAGCCGGCAATAGCCGAATTTCAGGTCGAGCGGTTCATAGAGATCCTTCTCCTGCTCCATCAGCGTGTCTTTGCCCACGATGCCAAGGTCGGCGCAGCCGTACTCGACGTAGGTCGGCACGTCGGTGGCACGCACGATCATGTAGCGCATCTTCTGCTCCGCGTTCTCGAAGATGAGCTTCCTCGTGTCGGAGAGGAGCTCGTCGCAGTCGATGCCGATCTTTTTGAACAGGGCAACGGAGTCCCGAAGGATGCGCCCCTTGGGGATGGCAATAGTAACGAAATCGTTCATTAGAAAACCTCTGGTCCGGCTAGGTATAACAACTCAACAAAATAAACGGCAGGGGCACCAAAGACCGCAACCTGGCGCTTGCAGTGCCCCCGAACTACTTCTTTACTGGCTGTCGTCCCTTACCCTGACGATATCGGCGCCCAGGGCGGCCAGTTTCTTCTCGATCGCCTCGTAGCCGCGGTCCAGGTGATAGATGCGCGACACTTCACTGGTGCTGTCGGCAGCCAGGGCCGCCAGGATCAGGGAAGCGGAGGCGCGCAGGTCGGTCGCCATGACCGGAGCACCGGAAAGGGCCTTCACGCCTTTCACCGTGGCACTGTTCCCCTCGACGGTGATGTCGGCGCCGAAACGGAGCAGCTCGGAGACGTGCATGAAACGGTTTTCAAAGATGTTCTCCGAGATGACGCTGGCCCCTTCGGCGATGCACATGAGGGCCATGAACTGGGCCTGCATGTCGGTCGGGAAGCCGGGGTACGGCCTGGTCTTGATGTTGACGCTCTTGATCTTCTTGGGGCCTTTGACACGGACGATGTTGTCCTTGTTGCTGATCTCGACGCCGGCATCCAGCAGTTTGAATGCCAGTGCGTCCAGGTGATCGAGACGCATGTTGTGAATCCGGATGTCGCCGCCGGTGATGGCAGCCGCCACCATGAAGGTCCCGGCTTCGATGCGGTCCGGCATGACCGAGTGGCAGGCCGGGGTGAGCTGGTCCACGCCGACGATGCGGATGGTGTCGGTACCGGCGCCTTCGATGCACGCCCCCATCTTGATGAGGATGTCGGCCAGGTCGACGATCTCCGGCTCACGCGCCGCGTTCTCCAGGATGGTTTCGCCCTGGGCGGTGGCCGCAGCCATCAGAAGCTGCTCGGTGCCGCCAACGGTGGGGAGATCGAAGTGTATGCGGGCGCCTATCAGCTTCTTCGCCTTCGCCTCGACGTAGCCGTGCTCCAGGGTGATCTCGGCACCCAAGGCGGCCAAGCCTTTCAGGTGCAGGTTGATCGGGCGCGCGCCGATGGCGCAGCCGCCGGGCAGCGACACCCTGGCCTGGCCGAAGCGCGCCAGAAGCGGGCCGAGCACGAGGACCGAGGCGCGCATGGTGCGCACCAGATCGTAGGTTGCCTCGAAGCTGTTCAGGTCCGTGGTGTCGATCTTGACCACGTTGCCCCTGCCGTCCACCCGGGCTCCGAGTTGTTCCAACACCTTGATGGTGGTGTTGATGTCGCGCAGGAAGGGAACGTTGCTGATCTCGTGGCAACCGGGCGCCAGGATGGTCGAGATGAATATCGGAAGAGAGGCGTTTTTGGAACCGCTCACGGTCACGTCGCCGGAGAGTTTTTTGCCGCCGTTTATTATCAGTTTGTCCACTGCTTACCTCTGTCTTTTCTTTTAGATTGCCTTCTAAGCTCCGCCACGAGCACCCTCACCAGCAGAGGAATGAAGCGCGAGCGGAGTCGCCATGAAAGTTGCTACTAGCCTGCCAGCCTACCGCCTGCGACCCGCTCGATTTCCGCCGGGTCTTGCGCGGTGAAACATCCTTCAGTAAATCCCGCGTCCTTTAAAAGTCCGAGCACGTCGGGCGCCTGCCCTGCACCTACCTCGAACAACAACCAGCCGCCCGGGTTCAGGTGGTCGGGAGCGCCCGCAACGATGGTACGGTAGAAGTCGAGGCCGTCGACTCCGCCGTCCAAGGCATTTTGTGGTTCGAAGGCGCGTACTTCCGGCTGCAGCGTCTCGAGCTCGGCCTTGGGTATGTACGGGGGATTGGATACTATCATGTCGAAGCGCCGCCCGGCAAACGGTTCCAGCAGCGAACCCTGGAAAAATTGCACCGATGCCTCGTGCCGCTCCGCATTTGCCCGGGCAACCGCAAGTGCTTCGGCAGAGATGTCGACGGCGCAGACTTCGGCTGCGGGGAGTGCCTTGGCAATTGCCACCGCGACGCAGCCGCTTCCGGCGCCGATGTCCAGGATGCTGCGGGCGGACTGGCCGCGGTTCACGGCCTCGGTCACCAGCACCTCGGTGTCGTGGCGCGGGATCAGGACCGCGGGGGTCACCTGGAAGTCGAGACCCATGAACTCCTGGCTGCCGAGGATGTACTGCAGCGGTTCGCGCTTGGCGCGCCTGGTCACCATCGAGCGGTAGCTGGCGAGTTCGGCGTCGCTTAAAGGCTTGTCGAAATTGAGGTAGAGACCGACGCGGTCCAGGGAGAGCGCTTCGCAGAGCAGCCACTCGGCTTCGAGTCTCGGATTTTCCACGCCCTTTTCAGCAAGATACCCCTTGGTCCAGTTGAGTATCTTGAGGACGTCCCATTTTTCCTGCTGCGTCGCCATAGGTGTCTCTGGTGAAGGGTATCCGGCAGGCTAGATCGCCTGGCTCTGCTCCTGGAGCGCTTCCATCTGGTAGAAGGCGCGCAGGGAGTCGGCTATCTCGGCAATGTCGCCGGCCATGATGGCGTCGAGGCGGTACAGAGTGAGCCCGATGCGGTGATCTGTCATCCTCCCCTGCGGGAAGTTGTAGGTGCGGATACGCTCGCTGCGGTCCCCGCTGCCGACCTGGCTCTTGCGGTCCGCCGCCATCTTGGCGTTGTTCTCCATGACGATCGAGTCGAGGATGCGCGACTTCAAAACCTTCATCGCCTTGGCGCGGTTCTTGATCTGGCTGCGCTCTTCCTGGCAGGCCACCACGGTCCCGGTCGGGAGGTGGGTGATGCGCACCGCGGAGTCGGTCGTGTTGACGTGCTGGCCGCCGGCGCCGGAGGAACGGTAGACGTCGATCTTCAGGTCGGCGGGGTTGATCTCGATGTCGACATCCTCGGCTTCGGGAAGTACGGCGACGGTGCAGGCGCTGGTGTGGATGCGGCCCTGGGCCTCGGTCTCCGGCACGCGCTGCACGCGGTGGGTCCCCGACTCGTACTTCAGCTTGGCAAACACGCCGGTCCCCTCAATCAGCGCCACGACCTCCTTGAAGCCGCCCTTTTCGGACTCGGATGCCGAAATGATCTCGACGCGCCAGCGGTTGGTCTCGGCGAAACGCGAGTACATACGGAACAGGTCGCCCGCGAAGAGCGCGGACTCGTCGCCGCCGGTACCGGCACGAATCTCCAGGACGACGCTCTTGTCGTCGTTGGGGTCCTTGGGAAGCAGGAGCAGTTTGATCTCGCTTTCCAGGGCTGCCCGACGGTCCTCCAGGGAGAGCAGTTCGGCCTGGGCCATCTCCCGCATCTCCTGGTCCGGTTCCTTCAGGAGTTCGCGGTTGTCGGCGACATCGGCCAGGACCTTCTTGTATTCCCGGAAAGCTGCGATAAGTTCGGCGAGCCCGGCGTGTTCCTTGGAGAGCTTCCTGAACTCGGTCTGGTTGGCGAGCACTACGGGATCGGACAGGAGCGATTCCAGCTCCTCAAAGCGCCGTTCCAGCTCCGCTATCTTGTCAAACATAACAAAACCTCAAATATTAATTTGCTTAAGCAGCCACCCAGGCGCCCCCTCCCTTTTCAGGGGTCGGAGATGCGGCGACCAGTACTCCTTGCAGGGAGAGCGACCAAAAATCGAGCCGCCCCAAAGAAACTACTAAAACATCGCTTAACGACTTGACGGCTTTACGACTAAGCGCCTTATCCCTACACCACCAGCCGGTCGTCCTTGAACCCGTCGTTCAGTTCGAGCGCCACCTTCATGGAGCGGATGGCCACCTCGATCTGGCTGTCGTCCGGTTCCCTGGTGGTCAGGCGCTGCAGGGCGAGGCCCGGGGAGATCACCATCTTCACCAGGAAATGGCTGTCGTGCTTTGCGGTCCACTTGAGGACCTCGTAGGACAGGCCGGCGATGAGCGGCAACAAGATGACCCGCGAGCCGGCCTTCAAGTAGAAGGGCCAGAGTTTGGGGATCAGCGAGAAAACCAGGATGCTCACCAGCATGACGATGAGCAGAAAACTGGTGCCGCAACGTGGGTGCAGGCGGCTGTACTTGCGGACGTTCTCCACTATGAGATCCTCGCCGGCTTCGAAGGTGAAGATCGACTTGTGCTCGGCGCCGTGGTACTGGAACACCCGCTGGATGTCCGACATCCGCGAGATGCCTATGATGTAGAGCAGGAACACCGCGACGCGGATCACGCCGTCCACCAGGTTGAAGACGAGGTTGGAGTCGCCGATGATCGGTATCAAGAGCTTGGTCAGGTAGAGCGGCATGATGAAGAACAACAGGATGCCGAAGCCGAACGCCACAGCCATGGTGCCGCCCATCGCCCAGTTGGAGAGTTCTTCCTTCTCCTCCCCTTCGGCGAGCGCCTCGTTGGCGGAGAAGTTGAGCGCCTGGATGCCGATGATGAGCGAGGAGAAGAGGGCGACGGCGCCTCGTACGATCGGAAGTTTGACGATGGGGAACCGCTCGGAAAGCGGTACGACCACCTCGCTCTTGACGGAGATCTCACCGTCCGGGCGCCTGACGGCGATGGCCATCGAACGCGGGGCACGCATCATCACCCCTTCGAGAACAGCCTGTCCGCCTATATTGATTTTCGACATGAGTACCTCGTGGTTACCTGCTGGCGGCAAGGCGCCGGCACGTGAAGGGCCGCGGGTGGCGAGAGAAGCGCGGCCGAAAGAGGCTTACAGCCCCTGGAAACGCTTCCTGACCTCGGCCATCTTGCCACAGCACATGCTCCCTTCGGGGCAGGGCCCTGCCAGGCAGCCGGGGCCGGCGTTCTTGAATATGGTAGGCGCCACGGGACGGACCAGTTTCAGCATCTCGATCGCCATGGCCCGGATCTCCCACTGGGCCCGCTCGCAGCAGCGCACGCCGAAGAAATGCAAGAGTTCCCGGGCGTTCATGGTCACCAGGATCTTGGTCTCGGTAGCGTTGGGGAGCAGGTAACGGGCGTCTTCCGCGGGCACCCCGGCCTCGACCAGAGCGGCGTAGCCTGCGTGCAGCGCGGCCACCTGCGCCTCGAAGAGCGCGGCATGCTCGGGATTCTCGGCTATGGACGGGGGAGTGACCACCGCGAAACGCTCCTTGTGGGAGACGTAGCGCTGCGACTGCTGGGAGAAGGATGCCACGCGGTGCCGCACCAGCTGGTGGCTGGTCACCCGCGAGATCCCTTCGATGCCGAAGGTGAAGGAGGCATGCTCAAGCACGGACTGGTGTCCGAGCGACATGATCTTATCGAGGAAATTGTTGATGTCCGCGCCGGTGAGTCTATCTTTCAGCGCTTCGATATCGACCTGCGAATAGCAGAGCCTGGCAGCCAACGCGACGGTCAGCTCGGGCTCGGGGGTGTGTTGAAGCAGTGCAACCTTCATGAAGATCCTTGAGGGGGCTAGACACATGCTATGCGTCGTAACAGAAAACGAAATAAGGGGATTTCGCCATAGACAAAATCCCCTTCAACGGATCCGCAAACGCGAGAGCCTCTAGCCTTCTTCGGGAGTAGCCGCAATGTTGTATCTTCTGCGGAAGCGCTCCACGCGACCGGCGGTGTCGATCAGCTTCTGTTTGCCGGTGTAAAAGGGATGGCACTGCGAGCAAATTTCCGTGGAAATTTCAGACTTGGTGGAACGGGTTTCAAACGTGTTGCCGCACAGGCATTTCACGTTGATTACGTCGTACTTGGGATGGATTCCCTCTCTCATATCTTCCTCCTCGCGGGGCTCGGCCCCGTTACCTGTCATAATTTTGTGCCGGAAAGTTGTTATAAATAACACCTCCGTCATAAAGTTTCAAGACTTTTTTCTACGGTGGTCAGGACTTGCTCATAGAATCGAGGAACTCCTGGTTGCTCTTGGTTCCACCCAGTTTCGAGATCAGGAATTCCATCGAGTCGACCACGTTCATCGGATGGAGCACCTTTCTGAGTATCCAGATCCGGTTCAGAGGTGCCTTGTCGATGAGAAGCTCTTCCTTCCTGGTGCCGGACTTGTTGATGTCGATGGCCGGGAAGGTCCTTTTTTCCACCAGCTTGCGGTCCAGGTGGAGCTCCATGTTGCCGGTGCCCTTGAACTCCTCGAAGATGACCTCGTCCATCTTGCTGCCGGTATCGATGAGCGCGGTGGCGATGATGGTGAGCGAGCCGCCTTCCTCGATATTGCGGGCCGCGCCGAAGAACCGCTTCGGCTTGTGCAGGGCGTTCGAATCGACACCACCGGAGAGGATCTTGCCGGAGGGAGGGATCACGGTGTTGTAGGCACGTGCCAGACGGGTGATGGAGTCGAGCAGGATGACGACGTCACGCTTGTGCTCCACCAGGCGCTTGGCCTTCTCGATGACCATCTCGGCCACCTGGATGTGACGCGAAGCGGGCTCGTCGAAGGTCGAGGAGATCACCTCCCCCCGCACGGAGCGCTGCATGTCGGTAACCTCTTCCGGGCGCTCGTCGATGAGGAGCACGATCAGGAAGACTTCCGGGTGGTTTTCGGCGATCGAGTTGGCGATGTTCTGGATCAGCATCGTCTTGCCGGTACGCGGCGGCGCGACGATGAGTCCCCTCTGCCCCTTGCCGATCGGAGCGATGAGCTCCATCACCCTGGTCGACATGTTGTCGTGGGTGGTTTCCAGCTTCAGTTTTTCCTGGGGATAGAGCGGGGTAAGGTTATCGAAGAGGATCTTGTCGCGGGCTACTTCGGGGGACTCGTGGTTTACCGTCTCGACCTTCAGAAGGGCGAAGTAGCGCTCGCCTTCTTTCGGGGGACGGATCTGCCCTGCAACCGTGTCCCCGGTATGCAGGTTGAAGCGGCGGATCTGGGAGGGCGACACGTAGATGTCGTCCGGCCCCGGCAGGTAGTTGTAATCCGGTGCCCGCAGGAAGCCAAAACCGTCCGGCAGCGTTTCCAGCACCCCCTCACCGAAGATCATCCCGTTTTTCTCGGTCTGTGCGTTGAGAATCGCGAAGATCAGGTCCTGCTTGCGCAGACTCGATGCCCCCTCGATGTTCAGCGCCTTGGCGATCGCCGTAAGATCGTTAATCTTCTTTTCTTTCAGTTCTTGTAGGTTCATCTGTTCTCCTGGTATGGCGCAAAAGTACATCGTATCGGCGATGCCTGGACGCGAGCAACGGGTGTGGGATTAGGATTGGGGCATGGGGAGCATGCGCGGACTGCCTAATGTGTATAGAGATCTTGGTGAAGTATAGTGACCTTGAGGTGTCAGTACGTGTTTGGAATGAAAAACTTTGGGGTAGTTGTTAGGTCTGATTGAAGGATATGACATATATACCCTTCCCCCGAGAGCATTGTCAACTTTTTTATCCGGAAGGGTCACACCCCCTCTGGGCAGCGTTCTTCAGGCGAGCCGCGGCGGCGGAAACCGCCACAACAACAAGCTTACCACGGATTGCAATTTTCCCGCCAAAATAGCTCGACATGAATCGCGGAAGGAGGCTGCCCTCGTGGGAATCGGCAACCTGGGGAAAGGTTTGATCCGGAACGGGAGCTTTTGCAGCAAATCCGGCCTTTCATCCACCCAACGTGCCTCCTTTTTGGAAATTCCTGAATTAGTCGTCGGCGTCCTCCCCCGTCTCGAAGCCTGCGCCCGGCGAATCCACTGGGCCGCTAGCCGGTCCTTTGGCGTACTTGGCACCGCTACGCCGCTTGCGCCGTGCCTTCTGCCTCCTGAGCTTTTCCGCCTCGGTGTCCTTCGCGGTGGTCCCGCCGGCCAAGGCCTCAACCTTCTCCAACAAGTACCGCCTGGCCAGGAAGCGGTTGAGCGACTGGCTGCGCGCCTCCATGCACTTCACCTCGACGCCGGTCGGCAGATGCTTCAGATAGACGCACGAGGAACTCTTGTTCACGTGCTGACCGCCGCTTCCCGAAGCGTGGACGAAACGCTCCTCCAGGTCACCTTCGCTCACGCCGAGCGCTTCCATCCGGGCCTTGAGCCAGCGGTTCTTCTCGACACTAACCGCAAATTCCGCCATCCAGTCCCCCTTTAAAACCGGGCCATGATACCGTCAGACATCCCGGAAGTCAAAAAGGTTCCCGAGGCGACAGAACCTCAAATGGTCTCAGATTGGAATGAGCAGGATGACGGGGCAACAGCCCAGGAATCCGCTGAGGCCGACTGGCCCGCGGCTGGCCAGTTGAAGACCTTCTGCGGGAGGCGCTTTTGCTGCGCGCTGCCCGCCCGAGCGCGGCTACAGCCCACCCCAAAACGGCTCTTTCAACCCTCCCCTCGAAGGAGGCGTCTGGTACCGGCAGTGCTAGTTGCTATACTTTCGGGTAGTATTCGGGAGGTCAAAATAATGGCTATGACACGCCGCATGTTTCTCATGGGAGGAGTTTCCTTCTTCCCGTACCTATATCTGGAGAGGCTTTCACTGGCACTGCGCCGCTACCAGGTGGGGATCAGAAATCTCCCGGGGGCATTCGAAGGGTTCACCATCCTGCATCTAAGCGACCTGCACGACAAGGAGTTCGGCAGCGGCGGGAAGGAGTTGATCGAACTGGTCCGGCAGGAGCACTTCGACATGGTCGCTGCCACCGGCGATCTGGTTCGGGGTGACCGCCCCCTGCTCACCCCGGCACTGGAGTTGATCGCCGGGCTCAAGGCGCTCGGGCCGCGCCCCATCTTCTCGGTCCTCGGCAACCACGACTGGCGGCTCAACAGGGGACGAGAATTTAACGAAACGTTACGGGATGCCGGAGTCGGGGTGTTGGCTAACAGCTCGGAGCTGATCGAGAAGGGGAAGGACCGACTCTGGGTCGTCGGGGTGGATGATCCGGTGACGCAACGTGACCGCCTGGAACACGCCCTGCGCGACGCCGACAGCGGGGTACCGCGCCTGCTGCTGGCCCATTCGCCCCAGATCTTTCCGCAAGCGATCGAAAAAGGGATGGACCTCCTGCTCGTCGGGCACACCCACGGCGGGCAGATCCGCATCCCCGTGTTGGGCGCGCCCTACGTGCCCCGGATGGGCTTCTTCCCTCCTTGGGATTACGGTCTGTACAGCTCCGGCACCAGCACCATGATCGTAAGCGGCGGCCTCGGGGAGAGCGGGCTTCCGGTGCGCTTCAACATAAGGCCCGAGCTTTCCCTGATCACCCTCCGGCGCCTCCCGTCGGATCCCTCCGGGAACCGGACTCCAGCATGACCCACGCGCCTTCGATCCCCAGCGTTGCCCCGTCCTCAGTCTTCATCTTGCACTCTTGTACCAGCAGCTGGAAGGTCTCGGTCAGGGTCTCCGCGTCGTAGCCGTAGGAGACCAGGTCCACCCGGCAAAGCCGCGCCAACCGGTGCACGATCATGCGCACCGCCGCATCCTGTTCCGCCCCCCCCCCCTCGCCCGCAGCCTCCTCCGCCGCGCCGATAAGCGACCTGGCAATTGCCCGCAGGTTGCAGGCGCCTTCCTGGATCCCCAAGGCATCTTTATGGCGTTTCATAGCTCACCTCCGGGCCCTGGACGGCCCCCAATCGTGCGGCAGATAAAAACGGAGACCCAACGAGGAAGTATCCCCCGGGGCAACCGCAAAAACAGACCGGAAAGGTCACCGGGTGATGCGCCGATCTTGGTCGTAGGGGATCGTTCTGGTGGCTGAACCGCTGAGGAGGTTCTGAACCGGGAGCACGATGTCATCTGCCTCTTGCGCTCGCGTCCTGCACTCGTTCATCAGTGTGCAGTAGGTATCGGCCAGCGTGGCGGGATCGTAGCCGTAGGAGATGTCGTCCACGTGGCAGAGCCGGGCCAACCGGTAGGCGATGACCCGGACCGCCGGATCCCGCTCGGCGCCGATCCCCTCGCCGGCTGCCTGGTCGGCCGCGGCCGCCAGCAACCTGACGATGATGGTGAAGGTGGCAGTGCCTTCCAGAATATCCAGTGCTGCCTCATGACGGTTCATGACGTACCTCCGGGTATTCGCCCGGGTCCATCAGGGACACCGGCAGCGAACAAGCAGGGTCAGCCCGACTTGCCGGGAAGGATGACGGCGGCCATCAGCGCCGCGATCTGGCCGGCGGGGCATCTCGCGTTGTTGAAGATCAGATGGTAGAGGGTGGGATCGGCGATGTCGCGCCCCAGGAAGTCCTTGAGGAAGTTGTCCCTTTGCCGCTGGCGTTCGCGGATCAGGTCCTGCGCCTCGTCCCGCGAGACCCCGGTCCGGGCGGCGACGGATTTCACCTTGAAGCTCATGGGAGCCACGATCCGGAAATGGAAGCAGTTGTCCATGCGCTGCGTGAGGATGGCGGCGCCGCGACCGACCAGGATCACGTTGCCCTCCTCGGCCAAGGCGACGATCTGGCGGCTCAAAAGCCGGTAGTAGTCCTTGTCGGATTTCCAGCGCGGCGAAAAGGTGGAGAGCATCTCGTCGAGAAACCGGTTGCGGACGCCGATGTTTTCCAGCACCTTGCCGCTCAGGTTGTGATCCTGCGCCACGGCGTCCAGCAGCGCCCGGTCCATGATCACCCAGGGCGCGCCGGTGGCCTCCTCCAGGAGAGGCTGCAGCCGTTCGGCTACCGGGTACCCTTCGCAGCCGAACTCCCTGGTCAGCGTGACCGTCGGTCGCAGCCGGTCGCCCTTGTCGATACCGTGCTCGCGCCGGTTGCGCCGACTCACTTCGATGAGGCCCCGCAGTCGTTCCTCGATGGATGGTATCAGCATGTCATCTTTCATGATCGTCACCTGACATGAGGAGTTCTGCCCCAGGACATTAAGACATTCTATTGGCGAGAGTCAACCCCCGTCCGCCATTTTTCCGGCTTCGCTAGCCTTGGTCCGCGGCTGCATCTCAACGGAAAAGCGTTATGCTCTCTCTCATGATACCACTTTGGCTCCCCCTCACACTCTTGTCGGCGTTCTTTCTCGCCAGCAGCGACGCCCTCACCAAAAAGGCGCTCGCGGGCCACAACGAATACCTGGTCACCTGGCTTAAGCTCCTGCCGACGCTGCCGATCTTTCTCCTGCCCCTGCCGTTTCTGGAGATACCACGGCTCACCCCGGAGTTCTACGCCTGCGCCTTAAGTGCCCTGCCGCTCGAGGCCCTGGCCCTCGTGCTCTACACCAAGGCGCTCAAACTCTCCCCGCTCAACCTCACCCTCCCGCTGCTCTCCTTTACCGCCCTTTTGCTCCTGGTGGTCCCCTTCGTCATGCTCGGAGAGCGGATCTCACCGCAGGGGGCCGCAGGGATCCTGCTGATCGCCGCGGGGAGCTACCTGCTCAACCTGCGACCCGGGACCGGAGGGCTCTTGGCCCCGTTCCGGGCGCTTTTCCGCGAACGTGGCTCGCTCTGCATGCTGGGGGTCGCCGTCATCTACAGCGTCACCTCCACCCTCGGCAAGCGCGCCATCGAGGCCTCCTCGCCCCTTTTCTTCGCCGCCTTCTACCTGCCGCTTTTGGTACTCATCATGACGCCGCTCGCGCTCTACAAGGGACGCGGCGAGCTGAAGCTCATGGTGCATAACGGCACGGTCCGGGTCTGCGTGCTGCCGGCCCTCTGCTACGCCCTGCAGGCGCTCGCCCACGTCTATGCGATAAACCTGACCAACGTGGCCTACATGATCGCGGTGAAAAGGACCAGCCTCCTCTTCGGCGTCATCTACGGCCGCTACCTGTTCCAGGAGCGCGGCGGCCTTTTGGCGTCGGCGATCATGCTGGCGGGGGTTTTCCTCATCGTTCTCGGCGGTTAGCTCCTGTGTCGGATATTTGACCCAAAACCTGCCGCACCACCTTTCAAAATCTTGACTGACTGCGGATCGCCCCGCCTTCTTCCCGGAAAATCAGATTCGGACATCGCACACGGTGAATTTCCTTCTAACAGCGCCACGATTTCCCTTCGGTTTGCCGGTTTAAGCCAGCGAACCTGCCGATCCAGCGGCAGATACCCGGGAAAGTGGCACGCCAGTTGCTTCCATCTCAGGTAACCTGCCATCTCCCGCTCGAGAACCTGGAACTCCCCTACACTGTACGAATGGAACAGGACACCAAAATCAATCACGACACACAAAACACCTTAAAACGGAGAATGTCCATGAGCCAACTGGTAAGCCGCCCCGCCGGCGCAATAGTCGCCGATGCCGAGCAAAAGCCGTTGTTAACGGCGATCCTGATCACCCGCAACAAGGAATCGTACATCAGGGAATGCCTGTGCGGCCTCATGGAACAGACCATTGCCAACCGGATGGAGGTGATCGTGGTGGACCAGGGTTCGGAGCAGTCCGAATGGTTCGTGATCGCCGACCTGCAGCGCCGCTACCAGAACCTGATCGCCCTCAGGACCGCGGCATCCGGGGGCCCCTGCACAGGGCTCAACCTCGCCGTCAAGCTGGCCCAAGGCCGGTACCTCACCGTGATCGAGGCGACCGACCGGCTGCGAAACGACGCCTACGAACTGCTGGCGGGAACCCTGAACGCCGATCCGGACGCCATGCTTGCCTATGGTGACACCTGCTTTACCGCGATCCCCCATGAGAGTTTCGCCAATCACACAAGCTACGGCAAGATGATCTGGCCTGACTACACCTCGCAGCAACTGCTCCAGCTTTCCCTGATCGCACCGCACCTGATGTGGCGCCGGGAACTCGGCGAGACCATCGGCGGGTTCGACGAAAGATACCAAAGCCAGGGAATGCGGGACTTTCTCCTACGCACGGTGGAGCGCTTCAGAATCGTGCATGTCGAGGAGTTCGTCGGGCTGCGGCTGGTGGCCTCAGGCGCCCCGCTCAACCAGGACAGCGTCGAACGGGAGCTCTGCGTCCTCAAGCAAAATCACCAGACAGTCGCGCAGCAGCCGGCTTCAGCGGCCCCGGTAGCGGCCGCGCCCCCCTTCAGTCAAACAGTCGCAGCGGCGCAGCCGGTTGCGACATCTTACGACACAGCCTCCCCGGCTACCGGCGCCACGCCCCCCCCGGCCGCGGCCAGTGCCGAGGAGTCGTATGCCCGTATCGAGAAGCTGGTCGCCGGCGGAGCGGACCGCGAGGCGGCCGCGGAACTGGAGCGGCATCTCGAGCGCTATCCCCGGCACGCCGTGGCCCATAACGACCTCGCAGCGTTAAGCTACCGGTTCGGAGACACCGACAGGGCGCTCGCCCACTACCGCAAGGCGGTGCAGTTCGGCCCTGAGGAACCGCTCTTCCAGAAAAACCTCGCGGACCTCTGCTTTGTGGCGGGACAGGTGGACGAGGCGATCAATATCTACCTGAAACTGCACGAGCGCTCACCGCGCGACACCGAGACCCTGCTCAACCTTGGGATCATCTGCGAGTCGGTGGGACAGCCGGACGAGGCGGAATCTTTCTACCAGAGAGCGCTAGAGGTCGAGCCGGCGAACCAGGCGGTGCGCCAGCGCGTCACCGACCTGCGCCTCAGGATGACCGCACCGGAGGAGGCATCGGCAGAGGAGCTTTACCAAGAAGCCCAGGGCATGGTTGCCCGGGGTGACTTCGGGGCCGCTTCGGTAAAACTTGAAGAGATCCTGGAACGCTTTCCCGACTTCCCCCTGGCCCACAACGACCTTGCCGTCATCAGGTATCAGGACGGCGCCAAGGACGCCGCGCGTTTCCACTACGAGCGGGCAGCTGCGCTCGCCCCGGAAAACAGCACCTTCCGGAAAAACCTGGCCGATTACTATTTCGTCGAGGGTTACGACGTCGACGGTGCCATCTCCATCTACCTTGACCTGCTTCAAAGGGATCCGGGAAACGTCGAGACGCTGATGAGCCTTGGGAAGATCTGTGCCATACTGGGCCGCCCCCAGGAAGCAGAGGCCTTCTACGGGAAGGTCACCCAGCTGGAGCCGTACAACCAGGACGCGCGTGAATGTCTCAACACGCTGCGCTTCTGCGCAAACGGCTGATCGGCGTCATATCCTGGACCGTCCCGCCGCCTCGCTGAGGCCCGGGACGGTCTACGGTCCCCCCTTTTCGGGCATGCATAATAATGCTCAAGTTTTCCTGCCATGTGCCGAAAAGGGGACTGCGATCATGTTCCTACGGCAGTACCTGGAGGGGTTTCATGGCTTCCACTATCGATGGTTCTTCCAATTCCGGCCCCGGCAGTTCCGCTTCCGCCTACGACATTTTCACCACGCTCGCCTCCCAGTCGGACCAGCAGGCATCGCTTTCCAAGTCGGCGCTGAATAGCGGCCTGGCCTTCTACCAGAAAAAGGACTACGCACGGGCTGCCAAGGAGATCCAGCGCTCCATCGCCCTCGATCCGACCAACACCCAGGCCATGAACTACCTGGGGAATACCTACCTTGCCCAGAAGAAAAACGGCGAAGCCGTCAAGGCCTTCAAGAACTCCCTGACGATCGACCCGACCCAGGACCTGGTCCATCTGAGCCTCGCCAACATCTACCTGGGCGACAAGAAGTACACCGACGCCGAGAAGGAGTTCAAGCAGTCCATCAAGCTGAACCGGACCGACACGGTGGCTCCCTACACCCTGGGGCAGATGTACCAGCAACAGGGGCGCTACGCCGAGGCGGAAACGCAGTTCAAGCAGGTGATCCGGATGGCGCCCAAGGACGCCAACCCGCTCTACGCACTGGGTGCCACCTACAACAAGGAAAAGAAGTACGACCTGGCGGTGGCCGTGCTGAAGCAGGCGGTCGCGCTGAAGCCGAAGATGCAGGCGGCCCACCTGGAACTCGGGACCGCCTACGCCGGCCTGGGCGACACAGCCAACGCGCAGACCCAGGTGAACCAGTTGACCGCGCTGAACGCGACCCAGGGAGCCCTTTTGCAGGCCATCGTCGCCAAGCCGAAGATGGTCGCCGGTGGCGGGGGTGACGTCGACAACTTCGCCGCCTCTCTGGCAGCAGGCACCAAGTTGGGCGGCTTGTTGGGCATAGATACCGCCGGTAATCCGAACAGCTCGAAGCTCTTCAGCTTCACCTTCTCCTTCGACTCCGACATGGACGCCAACTCGGTGCAAGATACCAGCAACTGGACCATCACCAAGGCGACCGGCGGGGCAGCCGGCTACTACAACAACCTGCTGCCGGTGCTGCCGACCGAGGCGTACATCCCGCAGAACCCGGTGAGCGTGAGCTACGACCCCAACCAGCGGCAGGCGACGGTGACCTTCATGCTGACCCAGAACTCCACCGGGGACGCGACCATCGACCCGGCGCACATGGTCTTCAAGTTTTCCGGCACGGACAGTCACGGCAAGACGATGGATCCGACCGCCGACCAGTTTGACGGCTACGCACAAACTCCCTTTTAGCCAGACACGCGTCCCGTCGCACCCACGTCGACCGCGGCTTCAGGCATTACCCCCTGCCGACGGGGCAATCACGCCGGGATATCCCACTGGACGGCAAGCGAAATGTACCAAGTCCTCAACGGCCACACCCTCAAATCTCCCAGCTACTTCCCCGATGTCTTCCTCTTCGGCGACGAAGGAATCCCGCTGCAGGGAAACCGGATCATCAACAGGTTCGTCAACTTCAAGGACGACCAGCTGCTCACCTGGCTCATGCAGCACGAGAACAGGAGCCTCTCGAGGATCGGCGGCGTCACCTTGCCGCTGTACGGGGACTGGAGCAGCAACTTCTGGCACTGGTGCTGCGAGTCGCTCCCGGTTGCCCTAGCCGCCCACGACGGCGGGTTCACCGGCAGCTACCTGGTCCCCGACATCCCGTTCGCCGCAGATACCTTGAAACTGCTCGGCATCAGGCCGGACCGGATACTGACCGCGGACGGCGGCGACTATTTCCTGGAGTGCATGAGCCTCCTCGGCAAACGTCGCGGCAGCGACCCGGCGACTCTCCCCGCGCTGTCCAGGATCAGGACGGCCCTGCGGCACGCCTTCGCGGGTCAGCACCCGGAGCGCCGGCTCTATGTCTCGAGAAACGGCAATCCCGATAGCATGCGAAAGATAGTCAACGAGCCCGGGCTTTTGGAACTGCTGGAACGCTTCGGGTTCGTCAAGCTCCACATGGAGGAGTTGTCCCTGGAGGAGCAGCTGGCGTGCACCTGCAACGCCTCGGTCCTGCTCGGCCCCCACGGCGCTGGGATGACGCACTGCACCTTCATGCCGGAGAAGTCGCTGGTTCTGGAACTCTTCGCCCCCAGTTACGTAAACCCCTGCCTCATTCCCGTCTGCCGGCTGCTCGAGCACCGGTATTTCCAGATCACCAGCCCCTGCTGCCACCAGGGATACCAGTACGGACAGGACATCGATCCCTTCCTGGAGTACCTCGAATTGACCCTGGCCCGCGAGCTTCGGTAGCTGCGCCTCTCCCGGAAACCGTGCCGGCCTCGAATGCTTTCCGACCCCAAGCCTCCTGCTGCCCCCCCGCCCCCGGTCCACCCTGTCAGATATTTGACCCGACCCCGTTGCTCTCCTGAATTCGCCTCCGCCCGGAGTCCCGTTCAAAATTTTGGCGCACTTTCCAGGAAAAAAATCGTTGCAAAATCAAGCCGGCAACCTGCGCCAGACCGCGGCACGACTATTGCTATAAAGGCGTAAGAGCCTGGATCGACAGGCGCGCCGCGCTGCACGATTGGCCGCCCGAAACCAACCGCCGGACCACCGGTGGTGAACCGGGGCAGGCGCAAGCGACACCGGTAACGCGACGACGCTTCCCGGCCGCATCCGGGCTACAGCAACTCTCGAGGACGTGCATGAGCAAAAAGAAAATCCTGGTAACCGGCGCCGACGGATTTATCGGCTCCCATCTGGTCGAGACCCTGGTGCGCCGCGGAGACGGCGTACGAGCCTTCGTGCAGTACAACTCGTTCAACTCCTGGGGCTGGCTTGACGAGGCCCCCGCGGAGATCAGAGAAAACCTGGATGTGTTTGCCGGGGACATCCGCGACCCCCACGGCGTGCGGAGCGCCATGGAGGGGTGCGATGCGGTGCTCCACCTCGCCGCCCTGATCGCCATACCCTACTCGTACCATTCACCCGACACCTATATCGACACCAACGTCAAGGGGACGCTCAACATCGTGCAGGCGGCCAGGGCGTTGGGGGTGACGCGGGTAGTCCATACCTCCACCAGCGAGGTCTACGGCACGGCTCGCTTCGTACCGATAACCGAAGAGCACCCCCTGCAGGGACAGTCCCCCTACTCGGCCTCGAAAATCGGTGCCGACCAGATTGCCCTCTCCTTTCACGCCTCCTTCCAGACGCCGGTAACCGTCATACGCCCTTTCAACACCTACGGGCCGCGCCAGTCCGCCCGGGCGGTCATCCCGACCATCATCTCCCAGATAGCCGCCGGACAGCGGACCATCAGGCTCGGCTCGCTCCATCCGACCCGCGATTTCAACTACATCTCGGACACCGTGGCCGGGTTTGTCGCGGCTCTCGATTCGGAAAAGGGAATCGGCGAATGCGTCAATATCGGCAGCAATTTCGAGATCTCCATCGGCGAACTGGTGGAGATGATCGAGCAGCTCATGCAGGTCACCGTGACCATAGAGACCGAGGACGGGCGCATCAGACCGGAAAAGAGCGAGGTCGAAAGGCTCTGGGCCGACAACGCCAAGGCGGCGCGGCTTTTCGGCTGGACTCCGCGGTATGCGGGGCGGGAGGGGCTGCGCCGGGGTCTCGGGGAGACCATCGCCTGGTTCCGGGAACCGGCGAACCTGGGCCGCTACAAGCTTAACTACAACATCTAAGGGAGCAATTAAGATGCGGGCCATTATCCTAGCAGGCGGCAAAGGGACCAGGTTGCGTCCCTACACGGTTGTGCTTCCCAAGCCACTCATGCCGATCGGCGAGTACCCGATCCTCGAGGTCATCGTGCGGCAGCTGGTGCAAAGCGGCTGCACCCACATCACCATGGCGGTGAACCACCAGGCCAAGATCATCAAGGCCTTTTTCGGCAACGGCGAGCAGTGGGGCATCACCATAGACTATTCGCTGGAGGTGACGCCGCTCAGCACCATGGGCCCGTTGCGCCTGATCCAGGATCTGCCGGAGAATTTTCTGGTGTTAAACGGCGACATCCTCACCGACCTCAATTTCCGCGAGTTCTACGAGTACCACGTCTCCGGGGCGAACTGTTTCACCATCGCCGCCTACCAGAGGGAGCTGAAATCGGAATACGGGGTGCTCAAGATCGGCTCTGACGGGAAACTGACCGGTTTCGAGGAGAAACCGTCGTTCAATTTTGATGTCAGTATGGGTGTCTATGCGGTCAACCGGGAGGTGATGAGCTACATCCCGGAGGGCACCCCCTACGGGTTCGACCATCTCATGCTCGACCTTTTGGCCCACGGCACTCCCGCCTCGATAAAACGCCATGACGGCTACTGGCTCGACATCGGCCGGCCCGATGATTACATGCAGGCCATCGACGAGTTCGGAGCCTGGCAGGACAGGCTTCTCATGTAGTACGGAGATCACGATGAGTCACAACGTACCAATCAACAAGGGCAATTACAGCTTCGAGACACCGGAGCGCGAGGCGCTCTTCGAATCCTACCGCAGCGAGGGGTGGGAGGACGAATACCGCGCCTACCGGAAAAACTGGCAGGAGTACCCGAAGACACAGCAGGTCTCCGACTACCCACTGCTGGTCGACATCGAGCTGTCAACGCTTTGCAACCTCAGATGTCCCATGTGCTACACGATAACCGAGGAGTTCAAGGCGAGGGTGCACGCCCAGCTGATGGAGTTCGATCTCTTCACCAGGATCATCGACGAGATCCACCCCCATGTCCCGGCCATCCGCTTAAGCCTCAGGGGCGAGCCGACCATCCACCCCCGCTTTGTCGATTGTGTGAAGTACGCCAAGGAGCGCGGCATAAAAGAGGTCTCCTTTCTTACCAACGGCAGCACCCTTACCCCGCGGTTCTTCACCGAGGTCATGGAGGCGGGTGCGGACTGGATCACCGTCTCGGTGGACGGCCTGGGCGAAACCTACGAGGCGATCAGAAAGCCCCTCAAGTTCGCCGACATCCTGGCCACGCTGAAAGAGATCAGCGAAATCAAGCGGCAGGCCGGCCGGCACCGGCCGGTCATCAAGGTACAGGCGATCTGGCCTTCCATCTCGGCGGATGCACAGCTTTTTTACAACACCATCGCTCCGCACGTCGATCTGGTCGCCTTCAATCCGCTCATCGACTACCTCGGCAAGGATGCGGCTATCGTCTACGAGGAGGACTTTCTCTGCTGCCAGCCGTACCAGAGGCTTGTGGTCGCCGCAGACGGCAGGGTGATGATGTGCTCCAACGACGAGGAATCGTCGGTCGTCATCGGTGACGCCACCCGCGAGACGATACACGCCATCTGGCACGGCGGGCCATTGCAGCACTACCGGACGCTCCACCTTCAAAAGGACGGTTTCCTGCAGATACCTCTGTGCAGGAAGTGCTACCTCCCCCGAAAGACCGAAGACAGCGAGACCACGGTGGTCAACGGCAGGGTCATCACCATAAAGAACTACCTGAACCGCCCACAATCCATAGGCGACTGACCCGACATGACAACGACCCCATCAAAAACCATACCGGTAACCGGCGCAACCGGCTTTGCCGGCAAAAACCTGCTCCCCTGCCACCGGGTGTCGAGCGAGGAACCGCGCATCGACGAGATCACCGACACGGTGGCGGATAACGGCGCGGTCACCAGCTCGCTCGACTGGAAACCGGAGCAAACCCTCGAGGATTTCCTCAAAATGGAGCTGTCATGACCTTCTCGTTCCCGGCTAACGGCCACGTGTACATCATCGCCGAGATCGGCGGCAATTTCAGGACCTTCGATGAGGCGCGCCAGCTGGTCGACGCCGCGTGCCGGTGCGGGGTCGATGCGATCAAGCTGCAGACCTTCACTGCCGAAAACGTCGCCAGCCGCAAGGCCCTCTTCGACATGGAGAACACCGGCGTCACCTCGCAGTTCGAACTCTTCAGGCAGTACGCCATCGACGAGGAGCTGCACCGGCAGATCTTCGACTACATCCGCTCCAAGGGGGTCGACTGGTTCTCCACACCCTCCCATCAATCCGACGTCGAGATGCTGGACCGGCTCGGGGTGGGCGCCTACAAGGTCGGGTCGGACGACGCCGTCAACCTCCCCTTCCTGAAATATCTCGCCCGCCGGGAAAAGCCGATCATCCTGGCAACCGGCATGTGCACCCTCGAGGAGGTACGGGAGTCGGTCGCAACCATCCTTGGCGAGGGGAACCCCCAGCTCGCCCTGCTGCACGCGGTCACCAGCTATCCCACCCACGCCGAAGACGTGAACCTGCGCGCCATGCAGACCATGATGAGGGAGTTCGGACTCCCGACGGGGTACTCGGACCACACCATCGGCACGGTCGCCTGCCTGGCGGCGGCAGCCATGGGGGCGGTCATACTGGAAAAGCACTTCACCCTCGACAAGCATGCCGAAGGGCCGGACCACATACTTTCCGCCGACCCCGCGGAGATGACGACGATCGTGGAGCAGGTGAGGGTGCTGGAATCGATGCTGGGAAGCGGCCTCAAGATGCCCGCGGCAGCCGAGCGCGGCACGCGGATCAACAACAGGAAAAGCATCGTCGTTGCCCGCGACCTGCCGCAAGGGCACTGCCTGACCGCTGACGACATCGCCGTCAAGCGCCCCGGGTACGGCATCCCCCCGAGCTCCTTCGACCAGGTCCTCGGCCGGCAGCTGAACAAAAGCATGCTGGCAGACGAGGTCGTGACCTGGGGTGACTTCAGGTGAGCGCCCCCACGGTCGGCATCATCATCCAGGCGCGCATGGGGTCGAGCAGACTGCCGGGGAAGGTGCTGATGCCGGTCGGCAGCCGGACCTTACTGGGCCAGATATTTTTCCGCCTGGCGCACCGGAGCCACGCTTCCCTGATTGTCGTGGCGACCACCCGGCACAGCCGCGACGACGTCATCGAGGAGTTCTGCCGCGACAGCCGGATCGACTGCTTCAGGGGGGACGAACTGGACGTACTGGATCGCTACTACCGCTGCGCAAGCGCCTACGGTTTCCAGCACATCGTCCGCATGACCGCCGACAACCCCTTCCCCGACATCGACGAGCTCGACCGCCTGATCGCCTGGCACCTCGCCACCGGCGCCGACTACAGCCACTGCTTCCCGGTGCTGCCGGTGGGGGTGGGCATGGAGATGTTCTCCTTCCCGGCACTGGAGCAAAGCTGGCACCAGGGCCGGCAGCCCCACCACCGCGAACACGTGAACGAATACCTGATCGAGCACCCCGAACTGTTCGCCACGCAGGTGCTCCAGGTACCGGCCGTCAAAAACCGCCCCGGCGTACGGCTCACCGTCGATACCGCCGAGGACCACCGCCGGGCGCAGTACGTCGCCAGCAACGCCTCGGCCGACTACCTGTCGGTCCCGGAGGCGATCGCCCTGGCAGAGCAGTTCGACCGCCTCACGGTGCAGCCATGATTGCGCTCTGCATCGAAGCGTCGCACAGCCGCGGGCTCGGCCACCTGTTCAGGGCCGTCAATCTCGGCCGTTTTCTCCGCTCGGTCGGGGAGCCGTTCGTCATCGTGGCACTGGCTGACCGTGCGGCCTGCGACATCCTTACGCAGCACGCCCTCCCCTTCGAGACGGTCGCCCCGGATCCCGCGACGCCGTGGGAGGCGGAGCTGATCGAAAGGTACCGGATCACCACCTGGGTGAACGACCGTCTGGATACCGACAGGCCCCACGCCGAGAGGGTCAAGGGGTGCGGCCTCACCCTGGCCACCTTCGACGACCGGGGGACGGGGGCCGAACTGGCCGACCTCCACTTCGCCCCGCTCGCCGTCGAAGGGGGGGAACTGCTTCGGGGGGGGCGGGTACTGACCGGCCCGGAATACCTGGTGCTCAACCCTGAAATCGACCGCTACAAACGGGTCAGAACCGGGATCGCCTCCATCCTGGTGACCCTGGGCGGAAGCGACACCTACGGCGTGACGCCCAAGGTGGTGCGGCTTTTGAAGGAGATGGACCTGGCGGCCACCGTCATCACCGGCCCGTCCTTTGCCCACCAGGCGGAACTTGCCGCCGTCATCGATTCCCGGTTCACCCTGAAAAGCGGGGTCGAATCGCTGGTAGCCGAATTCGCCCGGCACGACCTGGCCATCACCGGCGGAGGGGTGACACCGTTCGAGGCGGGCGCGTCCGGTCTGCCGAGCGTGGTGATCGCCAACGAGCCGCACGAGATGGAAATCGGCCGCTACCTGCAAAAGGCCGGCACCTCGCTGTTCGCCGGGCATCACGCCGGGCTTGCCGGACTGGCCCTTCCTGCGGCAGGCGAGCTCGAGGGGATGAGCCGCCGGGGCATGGCGCTCTTTTCCACCGCCGGGGCCGCAAATGTGTACCGGGAGCTGACCCGTGGCTAATACCGTCGTCATCCACCAGCCCGATTTCCTCTCCCACCTCGGCTTCTTCCACCGGTTTCTGCAGGCCGACCTCTGGGTGGTGCTCGACAACGTCCAGTTCGTCTCGGGTACCAGCAGGAGCTGGCAAAACCGGGACAAGATCAAGACCCCAAAGGGGGAGCGCTGGATCACCGTCGGTGTGCAGAAATGCCCGCTGGGGACGGAGATTCGCGCGGTCCAGCTGGCCCGGACCGGGTGGCGCGAGGACAACCTCAACCTGATCCGGGCCAACTACGGCCAGACCCCCTGTTTCGGAGAGATCATGCCGTACCTGGAGGCCCTCTATGCCCGTCAGGACGAGAGGCTGATGGATTTCACCCTCGCCTCGGTCGACATGCTCCTGGAGCTTTTCGAGATCCGGATAGACCGGCTCCTGGCCAGCGACCTTGCCCCGCAGGGGAGGAGCAACGAACTGCTGGTGGACATCATCAGGAAAACCGGGGCGCAAAGCTACCTCTCCGGGCTGGGGGCGCGCGGCTATTTCGATCCGGCTCCCTTTGACGCCGCCGGGATCAAGGTGCTCTGGCAGGACTTCGTCCACCCCGTCTACCCTCAGCTGCACGGCCCGTTTATCCCTGAATTGAGCAGCATCGACCTGCTGTTCAACTGCGGCATCCAGAGATCACGAGAAATCTTAAGGAGCACGGCATGAACATCCTGGCAATCGGCGCACATTTCGATGACATAGAACTCGGCTGCGGCGGCACCCTGGCAAAGCATGTTGCCTTAGGCGACAAGGTCTTCGCCTATGTAGCCACCCTTTCCGGGTTCAAGAATCAGGACAACCAGGTGATCCGAACCAACGAGAGCGCGCTGGAGGAAGGCAGGAGGGCGATGTCCATCCTGGGGGTCGAGCTGATCTGCGGGTCGTTCAACACCTTGGAGGTGGAGTTTACCGACACCCTCAACATCGAAATCCTGCGCATCGTCAAGGACCACAACATCGAGAAGGTCTACACCCACTGGATCGGGGATATCCACCACGATCACCAGGCCGTGGCGCGGGCGTCCCTGCACTCCTGCCGGCACGTACCGAGGATGCTCATGTACCGAAGCAACTGGTACCATTCCAACCTCGATTTCAGGGGGAACTTCTATGTGGACATCACGCAGTTCCTGGAGACCAAGATCGAGTCGCTGATGGCGCACAAAACCGAGATGGACCGCACCCACGAAAAGTGGAGCAGCTTTTTCCGCAACGAGGCTGAGAATGCCGGGCAGCGTATCGGGGTGCGCTACGCCGAGGTGTACGAGCTGGTAAAGTGGCTGGAAGGATGAACCTGCAGTAAAATCCCAGGCAACCTCTGCACGAGGTGAAGGAAGTGAAATGAACGTTTCAACTGTATTGCGCCAGCTTTTGTCCTTGCACTGGCTTAGGCCGGAGACGGCCCTCTGGAGAACCTTTGACTGCCTGCTTGCGGAGCAGGTCCCCTTCCTCGGGAACTGCGCCGACCTCGGCTGCGGCGACGGGACCCTCAGCTACGTCATGGCGGGCGGAAAAATCGCCGGCTACGATGCCTACAGCCATGTCGGCTCGCTCTCCTCCTTCCACCAGGGGGCGGACATCTACAACACCGTAGCCGACCCCGGCGAGCATCGGGGCCTGTGCGATGACGACCTGAGGCACCGCTTCCACTACGGCATCGACCACAAGGACGGGCTCATCAGCAAGGCCAAGCTGCTCGGCGGCTTCTACCAGAACACCCTGGCACACGACCTAAACCGGCCTCTGCCGTTCCCTTCCGGAAGTTTCGGAACCTGCTTTTCCAACGTCTTCTACTGGCTGGACGATCTGGACGCGATCCTCGCCGACTGGAACAGGATCCTCAGCGCTTCGGGAAAGCTGCTGCTCTTCGTGCCCAACGACACCTTCAAAGAAAAGGCATGGCTGTACTTCCTGGCACCCCACCAGGGGAACCGGAGGTACTACAACTATCTGGACCGGGGCTACCAGAGCCTCATCAAGCACAGCTACCGGCACGAGCAGTGGGAAGAGCTCTTTAGCAGAAACGGCTTCCGGATCGCACAGCAGGTCCGCTACCTGACCGATCCCGTCATGGATATCTGGAACGTCGGCACCAGGCCCCTTTCGCCCCTGCTCATCAACATGGCGGGGCAACTCCCCCCCGACAAGCGCGCCGAGGCTAAGGAGCAGTGGATCGAGTTCTTCATGGAATTCTTCCAGCCGATTATCGAGGGGGAACTGGGCAGGGAGCCGGACGAGCGGGAACACGCCTTTCACTTCTATGTACTGGAGAAGAACCTATGCGCGTAGTCGGAACGATCGAGGCGAGGATGGGGTCCAGCCGGCTGCCCGGCAAAACCCTCATGGAAATCGCCCCGGGACTGACCCTCCTGGGGCTGGTGGTCGCCAGGTTCAGGTTGTGCAGCGAGTTGTCCTCGGTCTGGGTGGCCACCTCCCTGGAGCGGGGGGACGACCCCGTCGCCAGGTGGTGCGAGGAGCACCAGGTCCCGTTCCACCGGGGGTCGGAGGACGACGTGCTGGAACGGGTGACGGAAACCGCGGTAAAGGCGGGGGCGGATGCCATAGTCCAGATGGGGGCCGACTCGGCCTATCTCGACTACCAGCTGATCGACCAGCTGGTCGGCATCTACCGCAGCGGCGCGTACGATTACGTCTGCAACGACCTCAAGCTGACCTACCCGCTCGGCATCTACGGCCACGTCGTCAGGGTCTCCCTGCTGCAGGAGCTCAACGCGAGGCGGGACCTGAGCGTCCATGACCGGGAGGACGTGGTGCGGCCGATCTTCGAGCATCCGGGCGATTTCGCCGTGGCCAGCATCGAGGCCCCCGAGGCCCTGCGGCATCCGGAACTGCGCCTGACCATCGACTACCCCGAGGACCTCGAGCAGGCCCGTGCGGTGTACGCCCACTTCGGAAACCACCCCTTCACGGCAGCGGACCTGGTCGCCCTGAGCGGCCAGCGTCCCGAGCTGTTCGAGAAGACCGGGAATCTCGTGCAGCGCTCCGCACCTTTTCTGGCCTCCGCATGACCGCCCCCCTGTCGGTGGCCATCATCGGTGCCGGAAGCATTGCCGGCGGGTTCGACGAGAGGAGGCGCCCCGACGACACGGGCGTCTATTCCCATGCCGGCGCCTATGCCGCCCACGGCGGCTTCGAGCTGAAGACCGTCCTCGACACGGACCCCGGACGGGCGGAGGCATTCCAGCGCTTCTGGCAGGTCGGGCGCAGGGCGAGTTCCCCGGAGGAGGTCTACGGCGGCTTCCACGACGTCATCAGCGTCTGCTCCCCGGACTCCTGCCATTTCGACACGGTACGCGAGATCCTCACCCGGCGCTGCTGCCGCACGGTTTTCGTCGAGAAGCCGCTGGCGCCGGGAATCGGCCAGATCGAGGAGCTCATCGCGCTGGCCGCCATGAACGGCATGAAGGTGGTGGTCAACTTCCAGCGCAGAAACGAAACCGGACACCGGGAGCTGCGCAGCGCCATCGCGTCCCGCCCCGGCGAGCTCCTTTCCGTCAGCTGCCACTACATGAAGGGGCTTAACCACACCGGGGTGACGATGATCGACACGCTCTGCTACCTGTGCGGCTACCCCGAGGCGGTCCTTGCCTACCACCGGGCGCTGAACGAGGAGACCGGGGACTACAGCTACGAGTTCGTACTGTTTTATGACGGCTTCACCGTCGGGGTCAAGACCACCGACGCGGCGCGCTTTCGCTACAACTACCACCTTTTCGAGATCGACCTGCTCTTTTGCGACCGGCGCACCGCGCTGGTCGACATCTCCCAGGGGATCAGGGAGAGCCCGGTCACCGGTTACGCCTACTCCGGCGTGAAGATCATGAACGAGCGGCAGGCCAGGTACCGCGAGACCGGCTACAAGACATCCATGGTGGATGCCGTCGCCTACCTGCACGACATCACCACCGGCACGACGGCACACGAAACCAACACGCCCCAGTCCTCCTACAACAACAGCATCATCATCAACCGGATCATCGAGTCCTTCGAGCGCGGCTCGGTCAAGCTGAACATGGAGCATGCCCTATGGAAAAGATAAGAACCGCCCCCTTCACCCCCTACAACCCGATCGGAGAGGAAGAAGCACAGGCAGCGGCGCGCGTGGTGCGCACCGGCATGCTGTCGGACTACGTGGGCCGGCACTGCGACAAGTTCGGCGGCGGCGCAAAGGTGCGGGAACTGGAGGCGCGCTGGGCGGAGTATCACCAGGTGAAGCACGCCGTCTCCTTCAACAGCGCGACCTCGGCGCTGATTGCCGGCGTCGGCGCCCTCGGCATCCTGCCGGGCGACGAGATCCTCGTCATCGGCTACAGCATGTGCATCTCCGCCACCGTACCGCTCTTCTATGACGCCGTGCCGGTCTTCGTGGACATCGAGGACGACTGTTTCTGCATGGATCCCGTCAGCATCGCGGCCCGCATCACCCCGAGGACCCGGGCCATCCTCCCGGTCGACCTGTTCGGGCAGTCCACCGACATGGCCGCCCTGCGGGAGATCGCCCGGAAGCACGACCTGAAGATACTCTGCGACTCCTCGCACGCCCCCGGCTGCAGCTACGGCGGCGGATTTGCCGGGACCTTCGGCGACATCGGCGTCTACAGCCTGAACCAGCACAAGATCATCCACTGCGGCGAGGGGGGGATCGCGGTAACCAACGATGACGAACTCGCCACCCGCCTGCAGCTGATCCGCAACCACGCCGAGGCGGTCGTTGAGGAGATGGGGCACGCCAACCTGGTCAACATGGTCGGCGGGAACTTCAGGATGCCGGAGATGGAGGCGGCCGTCGCCATCGAGCAGCTGAAGAAGCTTCCGGACCTGCTGGCCAAGCGGATCGGGCTTGCCAACTATTTGACCGAGAAGCTCTCCGCGCTCGACTTCCTGACCCCGCCCCGGGTCCGCAGCGGCAGCGACCATGTCTACTACCTCTACCCGCTCAAGTACCACGAGGAGCGGACGGGGGTACCGCGCAGCAGATACATCGACAACGTCCGCGATCTGGGGATTCCGCTCTACCGTTTCGCCGGAGGGTACATACGCCCGCTCTACCTCGAGCCGATCTTCGCCCAGCGGGAGCGCTTCAAGAACGGCTTCCCCTATTCCCTCGTTCCGGAACAAGAGCGCCCCGACTACTCGCAGGGGATCTGCCCGGTAACGGAGCGGCTCTACGACAAGGAGATGATCGTCACGGCGTACAACTACCCCCCGCTGACCAAGGGGGACATGGACGACATCGTGAAGGCATTCGGCAAAGCGGCGAGCATGAGATGAGCCTCAACCACGTCAAGGCATACAACCAGGAGATCCGCGCCTGGATCCTCAAGGTGTTCGAGGTTGCCGCGGCAATCCCCAAGGGGCAGCTGGTCAAAAGGCCCTGTCCGGTTTGCGGTGCCGCGCAAAGCGACTTTTTCGCCAACAACGACTTCCTCGACTACCACAGGTGCAGCCGGTGCAGCCTCATTTTCATGAACCCGGCCCCGCCCCCTGAGATGGTGGCCAGGGGGTTCCAGGGAGAGGACGAGCTGCTGGCCGACTATTTCGCCATCGTGGAGAAGTTCCGCAGGCCCCCAACGGCCAGGCCCGACCCGCTCTCCGACGGCAAGCTGCGCGACATCTATGCCCTGAAGCCATCGGGAAGCCTCCTCGACGTGGGCTGTTCCTTCGGGGATTTCCTGCACAAGGCGAAACACTTCTACGACGCGGAGGGGCTGGAGATCAACCCGTACACCGCTCAAGTGGCAGGGCGCGATTTCACGGTGCACCGCGATTTCCTGTCGAAGCTCGACCTTGAGAAACGCTACGACATCGTCACGCTGCACCAGATACTCTACGGCGTACCGGATACCGTGGAACTGCTCCGGGAGATACACAAGGTCCTGGCCCGAGACGGCATCCTGTACGTCAACACCCCAAATGCCGACTCGTACGCCATGCGCACCTACCGGGGCAAGGCAAACCACCTCTACGGCTACACGACCCTCAACGTTTTCGGTCGTAAGTCCCTTGAGGCGCTGGCGGCCCGCACCGGGTTCAAGATCCTCTCCTTCCGCACCGAATGGCTCGACATCTACCTGGCGGATCTCACCGAGTTTCACGACCATCCAGACCGCTTCATACACAAGCGGAACTGCCACCTCCCCGGCTACGAGGAGAAAATCGCCCAGGAAGACGCGCTGCATGCCGCGCTCTACCCCGACCTCGGGGAGGGGGGGAACTACCTGGTCGCCGTCTTGGGCAAGGACGTGCCGTCGTGACCCGGACGATCCTCTTCTTCAGCTGCGAGCCGGGAGGAGCCGAGGTCCTGATCCCGGTCATCAGGCTCATTCAGGAGACCGGCGGCTTCGCGGCGGTCGTAGTCGGCTACGGGCTCGGGGCGCAGCGTTTCGCCGCCAAGCAGATAGCCTGCCGCGAGATCGCGCCGGTCGGCACGGACGAAACGGCCCTTTTCGACAGCTACCGGCCCGACCTGCTCGTTACCTCGGCCACGAGCCTCCCCGAGCGCGACATGTCCGAAAAGCATCTCTGGCAGAGCGCGCGCCGGCGGGGCGTTCCCACCCTGGCCTTCGTCGACCAGTGGCAGAACTACAGCGTCCGGTTCAGCGGCGTCGCACCTTCCGAGCGGCTCGCCTATCTGCCGGACTACATCAACTGCATCGACCGCATCGGCGAGACCGAGATGCTACGGGAAGGCTTCGATCCGCAACGGCTGGTGCGGCTCGGGCAGCCGTATCTCGCGCTCATGCGGGAAACTCTGGCGGCGACGGACGGGCAAAAGGCAAGAAAACGGCTCGGCATCCCCCCGGGCAGGCCGGTTGCGCTTTTTGTCTCGGAACCGATCCGGGAGCATTACGGCAGACTGAGGGGATATGACCAGTACGACGCCCTGCGGCTGTTTCTGGAGCGCACTGCCGGGGCGCCGGAACGGCCGTTCCCCCTGATCAAGCTCCACCCCAAGGAGAGCGCCGACGGCTACGCACCACTACGGGCATCCTTCCGCGACCTGCACCCCCTGATCGTGGGCGGCGAGCTGAGCCCGCCCGAATGCCTAGCGGTCGCCGATACGGTCTACGGCATGACCTCCATCATGCTCATCGAGGCGTACCTGCTCGGGAAACCGGTGATTTCCCTGCAGCCGGGCCTGGCGGTCGAGGACCCTCTGGTACTCTCCCGGCACGGCCTGATCCCCTGCTGCGTCGACCCAGCGCGCCCCGACCCGTCCGGCCACCGGGGCGCTCCCCCTTCCCTGCTGGATGTCGCATTTGACAGGGAACGGTTTTTTGACCTAATCGGCCGCATGTTTGACAGAAACGACACGCGGAAAGGACAGCCATGATACAGATCGAAGACATTCTGCGGAAAAACGCCCCCCTGAAAAACCTCCACGCCGGGAAAAGGTGCTTCCTGGTGGGGAACGGACCGTCCCTGAAGACCCAGGACCTCACCTTCCTCAAGGACGAAATCGCGATCGTGGCGTCGTCCTTTTTCCGCCATGACGACGCGAAGCTGATAAACCCGGCCTACTGGGTCCTGGCCGACCCGTTTTTCTGGCAGCGGGCCGAGGAGCACCTGGTCCCCGCCCTCGATCCGGTACTCGAGATGGGAGCGGCACCGAAGCTGTTCGTCCCGAGCGGCGCCTTCCCTTTTTTCACGAACTTCAACCGGGGACCGCTCGTTGACCTCCATTTCTTCCACTACGACGACCAGCGGGATCACACCATGCCGATCGACTTTTCCGCCGGGATCCCCCCCTACGGTCAAAACGTCATGATCGTCTGCCTGATGCTCGCCTTCCACCTCGGCTGCAACCCGATTTACCTGATCGGCTGCGATCACGATTTCTACGCGATAACCGAGGAGACCTACGAGTCGAGCACGATAACCCACTTCTATCCCCAGCAGAAGGCCTCCCTGCACACCGAGGTGCTTACCTGGCATCAGTGGAAACAGTGCATGGACATCATGGACTACCAGTACCGTGCGCTGCGGGAGTACGCGGCGGTCCACGGGTTCTCGGTATTCAACGCCACCCGCGGGGGGTGCCTGGAGACCTACCCCCGGATGGAGTACGAGACCCTCTTCGCCGGCCAGGTCGCCGACCCGGTACGGGACGAGACCCGGGACCCCGTCCGGTTGGGGCAGGCGGCCATGGAGAGTATCGACAGGGGAGATCACCATTCGGCCCTGATCTTGCTAGAAGAGGCTATCCGGGCAAACCTGAACCGGCAGCCGAAGGTGGCAGGGCTCGACTACCTGAAGGCGCTCTGCCTGACGAGCCTCGGCCGACCGCGCGAGGCACTCCTCTGGGCACGCCAGGATTTCAGCTGCAACCCGGACAACCATGGCAACGCGGCGCCGCTCATCGGACGGCTGGAGGCCTTCCTGAGTTAGCGGCAGCCGGTCACACTAAGGAGATTTCCTGCATGGACACCAAACCCCTATCCCGGCACAACGTCCCTCAACGCATAGAGCACTTCGTGCAGCTGGCCCCCGAGGCCCCCTGCTGCGCGGTCCGGGTGCACGGCACCTGGTCCGACTACTCCCGCCAGGAGTTCTGGACGCAGGTCTGCCACTACGCCCAGGTCTTTTCCGGGCTGCCGCGCGAGACGGTCATCCTCTTCGTCAAGAAACTCGACATCCACCTGCTGGCCGCCTATATCGGCGCGATGAAGGCAGGGCACCTCCCGGCGCAGATCAGTTTCCCGTCGGCCAAGGTGAACGAAGCGGAATACCGGAAAAAGCTGGACCACATCCACCAGATCACCGGGTTCGGGGCGGTCTTCACCGAGGAAGCAGGGCACCTCGTCTTCGAGCATTGCGCTCCGGCGCGGGTGTTCACCCCCGCCTCCCCGGCACCGGCAACCCCGCCTGCCGACCCGCCTGCAGGCGAGAAGGCCCTGATCCAGTTTTCCTCCGGCACGACCGGGCTGCAAAAGGGGGTGTTCCTCACCCATGAGGGGATCGTGGCCCACATGGAAAGCTACGCCGGCGTGCTCGGCATCGGCCCCGGCGATGCCATTGCCAGCTGGCTGCCGCTCTACCACGACATGGGGCTCATCGCCTGCTACCTGATGCCGCTTATGACCGGGATCCCCTTTTACCAGCTCGACCCGTTCGACTGGATCATGCAACCCGACCTGCTGCTCCAGCTCATCGAGGAGAGGCGCCCTACCATCTGCTACCTCCCGAACTTCGCCTACCAGGTGCTTGCCAGCAAGGGAAAGCTGAGGGATCTCAGCAGCATCCGCCTCTGGATCAACTGCGCCGAGCCGGCCAGGGCGAAAAGCCACGAGAAGTTCAGCACCCGCTTTCCCACCGTGCGGCCCGAGTCGCTGACGGTCTGCTACGCCCTGGCCGAGAACACCTTCGCGGCAACCCAGACGCTCCCCGGCGCCCGAGGCAGTCTCCCCGCGGCAGGGAACCAGTTGTCCTGCGGCAGACCGATTCCCGGGGTCGAACTGAAGATATTCGACCCCCTGCCCAGCGGCGAGGGAGAGGTCGGCATCCGTTCCCCGTTTCTTTACCATGCATTCCTGGATCACTCACGTCCCCTCCGGGACGGCTTCTGCCTCACCGGGGACCTCGGGTTCATCGACGCAAACGGGGAGCTGTTCATCACCGGCCGGAAAAAGGACCTCATCATCGTCCACGGCAAAAACATCTACCCGCAGGATGTGGAATACGTCGCCTCCGAGGTGCCCGGAGTCTACTCGGGGCGGACGGTATGCTTCGGCATCTGGGACGACGAGATCGGCAGCGAGGAGCTGTACGTCATCGTGGAGCGGCAACAGGACGCCTCCCCGACCCCGATAAAGATCGCCGTCCAAAAGGCGGTCCTTGAGGAGGTGGGGACCGTTCCCCGGCGCGTCGAGGTGGTCGAGCACATGACCCTGGTGAAAACCAGCAGCGGCAAGATCTCCCGTTCCCGGAACAAGGAACTGTACCTGGAGAAAGGATTCACCCTCTTATGATCATCAGCGGCAACAGCAATGTGAACACCTTCAAGCAGCAGGGGATGGCCACCACGGCGGCCTCCGAAAGCACCTCCGTGGTCTGGGTCGGGGCGCTGACGGCGAAGGACTTCTTCAACGGGCATCCGGCCGGGCACAAGGTGCGCGAGCTCTTCGGCCGGGAGCCGGGGTGGAAGTTCCTCAGCATGGGGATCCACGACGTCTTCGAGCTCTGCGCCAGCGCGCTGCAGTGGAGGCTTACCGAAAGCCTGGCACAGACCAGGGACCTCTACACGAGGATCTTCAGGGAACTGGGCGCCGACGGGAAGCTCGGGTGGCTCGTGTTCCCCCAGCCGGCTCACGAGGTCAACTTCCCGGGGCTGGGCCCGGACGAGGTCCTGTCGATCGCGCAGAATTTCAACGCCCAGATTGAACAGTGGTGCCTGAGCGAGGGGATCGCGGTGGTCAACCCCCTGGAGCGGATCCTGGGACCCGACGGGCGCCCCCTGCCGCATTTCCTCCAGAAGGACGGCATTCACCTGAACGCCGATGCCGCCAAGCTGTACCTGGAGGAGATGTCTCGCCTGAGCGGGATCGAGCTGACCTTCCGGAAGGACACCCCTCTTTTCGAGCCGCACAACGAGCCGGAATCCTACTGTTCCCTGATACTGAACGCCCTGAACGTCCCGTTCGAGCGGGGCATCACCGGAGCCGAGCTGGAAACCGAGCTGGTCGACTTCGTCAGCGGGCTTTTGGAGGAGAAGGGGCTCGATCTGGAGATCGATGCCCGGACCGAGCTGGTCGATTCCGGCCTGATGGATTCGCTCAACCTGGTGGAAACCTACAACCACGCGGTAAATGCCATCAAGATGGAGATCGATTTCGATGTCGATCTCAGAAGCCTCGATACCGTCGAGAAGATCTGCCAGTTCCTGAGCGACCGCTACGGGCTGGGCGCGTCGAAAAAGGAACCCATCTTTGCCGACTTCATCACCTCCCTGCGCGGAGATTTCGCAGATGCGGAGCAGCGACAGGCCATCTTGGAGGCCGACTACCGGATCGCCAGCATGGACACGGACCGGGTCGAGGCGTTCATCGAACATTTCGGCGTGGTATCGCGCGAATACAACTGCAACTACGGGATAATCTACTTCTGGCTCGCGCTTTGGGCCGCGGAGAAAAGGAACTACGCCTCGGCGCTCGAACTCGGCGACCATGCCAGCAACTCCAAGATCGCCTACCTCTTCTCAGGGCCGCACGTCGACTACTATCTCGACAGGTGGCGCCAGCTCGCCCGGCTGAGCGGCCAGAGCTGTGCCGCACCCGTGGTTCCCGCCGCACCGGCTGAGACCGGGCGGCAGCCGGAACCGGGCGCCGCAGGCGCAAGCGACGCCGCTGCACCGGGCCCCCAAGCGGCTGGAGTCGCCGCGTGCTGCAAGGCTCCGCGCATCTCGCTTGTGATCCCGTCCTTCAATTACGCCCGCTACCTCGAGGCATGCCTCGACTCGATCCTGTCCCAGAACTACCCCAACCTGGAACTGATCGTCATGGACGGCGGGAGTACCGACGGCTCCGTGGAGATCCTGAAGCGGCACGAAAAGTATTTCTCCTTCTGGCGCAGCCATCCGGACGCCGGGAATTACAGCGCCATCGAAGAGGGGTTGCGCCGCTCGAGCGGCGAGCTGCAGGCGTGGCTCAACGCGGACGACATGTTCCACCCCGGGGCCTTCCGCACCGTGGCGGAAATCTTTTCGAAGGAGCCCGAAGTCGAGTGGCTCATGGGAAGGCCGAACAGTTTCGACGAAGCCGGCAACCAGAAGGTCGTTCTGAGCTTTTTGCCTCTTAACTCGCGCGCCAGGTACCTTGCCGACCAGGAACTCATCCAGCAGGAGGGGGTCTTCTGGCGCAGGGGGCTCTGGGAGAGAAGCGGCAGCTCGCTGGACACGAGCCTGCTCCTTGCGGCAGACCTGGAGCTCTGGGCGCGCTTTTTCAGGAGCGCCCAGCTCTATTCCGTGGACACCCTCATCGCCGGGTTCCGCGACCATCCGCTGCAGAAATCGAAGGACAAGGCCGGCTACACGGCGGAGGCGAATCTTGTCCTGGCGCGGGAAATGGAAATTTTCAGGCGCGAGCTGCGCCCTTTCAGCCCCCCTGCACCCCTCCCCATCCTGGTGTCGCAATGACGGGCATGCCGGGCCTTTCGAGCCCCCAGGGATATCTGGTCTCCGCCATCGTCTCAACCTACAACGCCGAACGTTTCCTGCGCGGCAAGCTTGAGGACCTGGAGGCGCAGACCATCGCCGGCACGCTGGAGATCATCGTCATCGACTCCGGGTCTAAGCAGGACGAGCGGCGCATCGTGGCGGAGTTCCAAAAGCGCTACGGCAACATCCGCTATCTCAGAACCGAAAAACGGGAGACCGTCTACCAGGCCTGGAACCGCGGCATCAAGATGGCGACCGGCGAGTTCGTCACCAACGCCAACACGGACGACCGGCTGCGCAGCGACTGCTACGAGACCCTGGTGCGTGCGCTGCGCGAGCACCCCGACTGCGCGCTGGCCTACCCCGACATGCGCATCACCCAGCAGGAAAATGCCACCTTCGACGTGCACACCCCCCTCGGTTACCGCGACTGGCCCTCCTACGACCGGCTCGCCCTCTTGGAGCTCTGCTGCGTCGGCCCCTTTCCGCTTTGGAGAAGGTCGCTGCACGACGAGATCGGCTACTTCGACGAGCGCTACAAGAGCGCCGCCGACTACGAGTTCTGGCTGAGGGCTTCCGCCAAGCACCCTTTTGTCCACGTGCCCGAGTTTCTGGGGCTCTACTGGCTTTCCGACGCAACCGTCTCGCGCAGCGGCGACCTTCCCACTCTGGAGTACCTGCAGGTCCAAAAGGAGTACCGCGCCCGCTTCGCCCACCTGGCGCCCCCGCCGGCAGAGCTTCCCGACGAAGCGGGTAAGCGCCTGCAGGCGCTCACCGCACGTGTCGAAACCGTGCAGGGTTCTTTCGTTCAGCACGAACCGGCCGCCGCTCCCGGAGCGGGGGCGGCTGAGCTGGAGGCGCTGATCCGGGAACTTGAGCTGTTCTGCAGCCAGCAGACAGGTTGTGCCGAGGCACACCACGAGCTCGCGCAGCTTTACTACCGCAAAGGCGAGATCGGCTACGCCAAGAAGCACTTCGAGAAGGCCCTCCTGTTGGAGCCCCTTGCACGCAAGTACTCAGATTCGCTGCAGGGATTCCTCCGCCTGGAACTGTACCAGTCGCTGCAGCACCACACCGCCGAACTTGCCGCGCACCCTGACAGCCTGGACAGCCGGCTCAGCGCCGGTATGATCTGCATCCTCCTGGAGCGTCTCGACGCGGCCAGCAGCCACTACCGGCGCGCACTCGAGATCGATCCGGACAACGCCCTCGCCAAGCAGAACCTGGCAGTGCTGGAAGGTACCCCGGCAAACTCACCTGGCACGGACTCGACGCCCACTCCCGCCAACTCCCCCTCCCCCCTGGCGGGGGAGGGTCGGGGTGAGGGGGAAGCAGCCCCCAGCGATGCCGTTGCAGCCGCCCCCGCACCGCCTCGATCCGACTACTACGCCTTCACCCGGCCCGAGGTCCAGCGCCTGGTCGGCCGGCGCGCCCGTCGCGTCCTCGACGTCGGCTGCGCGCAGGGCAACGTCGGCGCCGGCATCAAGGAGCGCCAGGGGGCCGAAGTCTGGGGCATCGAGACCGATCCCGCCGCCGCGGCCATTGCCGGCAAGCGGCTGGACCGCGTGATTGCCACTCCCGTGGAAGAGGCAATGTCCGAGCTTCCCGACGGCTACTTCGACGCTATCGTCCTGGCCGATGTCCTCGAACACCTGGCAGACCCGGCAGCCGTCCTCTCCGGTTTAGCCAGAAAATTGACAGCAAACGGCGAACTGGTGGTAAGCCTCCCCAACGTGGCACACTGGAGCGTCGTCCAGGACCTTTTACAGGGGAGATGGAATTACCAGGACGCCGGCATCCTGGACCGCACCCATCTGCGCTTCTTCACCCGCAAAACCGCCCTGGAGCTCTTCACCGCCGCCGGCTTCTTAGCCACCAGCGTCACCCCCATCGGGCTGTCCGGCGACACCGGGATGCCGGCTCCCCTCTTTAAGGCACTTGTTGAGGGCGGCCTCGCGGGTCCCGATCTGGCGCGGGAGAGTTCCGCCTACCAGTACCTGTTCCGCCTGGTGCGGCCCGAGTCTCAGATCACCTCCATCGTGATCCTCACCTACAACGAGCTCGACTGCACCCGGGAGTGCCTGGAGAGCATCGACCACAACACGCCCGAGCCGCACGAGATCATCCTGGTCGACAACGGCTCCAGCGACGGCACCGTTCCCTACCTGCGGGAGCTCTGCGCCCAGGACGACCGCTACCGGCTGGTGGAAAACGGCACGAACCTCGGCTTCGCCGCGGGGTGCAACATCGGTATGCGCCTGGCGCGCGGCGGCAGGATCCTGCTCCTCAACAACGACGTGGTGGTGCCGCGGGGCTGGCTCTCCGGCCTTTTGCAATGCCTGGAACGTGAACCCGACGCCGGGATCGTGGGTCCGATGTCCAACGAGGTGGCCGGCGCCCAGCGGGTGTCCGACACCGGTTATCGCAGCACCGACGAACTGGAAGAGTTCGCCCGCTCGTTCGCCAGGGAAAACGGCGGTCGCCGCGTTCCGGCGGACCGACTGGTCGGCTTCTGTATGCTGTTTCGCCGCGAGGTCGTGGAGGCCGTCGGGGAACTGGACGAAAGCTTCGGCTCGGGCAACTTCGAGGACGACGATTTCTGCCTGCGCGCCGCCTTGGCGGGCTACGGCTGCGTCATCGCCGGCGACGTCTTCATCCATCACTACGGCAGCCGCTCCTTCAAGGCAAACCGCATCGACTATGCCCGCGCCATGGCCACCAACCGCGCGCGCTACGACGCCAAGTGGGACCTGGCCCGGCTCGACGAGGCGCTCGCCAAAAAAGTGGTGACGCGCAACGCCGTCACCCGTGGGCGCCGACTGGCCCGCTACGGCAAACTGAACGAGGCGGTCGACCTGCTGCTGCAGCAGGGCATCCAGTTTTCACCCGCGAGCCGCGAGCCGTACCTGGCGCTGGCGGAGGTACTGTCTGAGGCCGGCAAGTTCCGGGATGCCCTGGAGGTGCTGGAGCAGTTGCCGCAAAAGGGCCAGCTGCCCGAGCTGGTCCTCGCCGGGCAGTGCCAGCGAGCCTTGGGACAGCCGTCGCAGGCCGAGGAGCTTGCCGAACGGTCGCTCGGGAAGGACCCGGAGTCCGCGGCGGCCCTGCACCTGAAGGGGAGCCTGGCGCTCGACCGCGGAGAGCAGGCTGCAGCCGGGGCGCTTTTCAGCGCCGGCCTTGCCGCCGACCCCGGTTTCGGACCTTGCTACACGGCTCTCAGCGTCATCGCCTTGGACCGCGGAGCACGGGATGAGGCCTTCCACCTGGCGGAGCTCGGCTTCGTGCTGGCGCCCAGAAGCCTTGAGGCTCTCGGGCATTTCCACAGCCTGGCACTTGCCTGCGACCGGCTCCCCTGCGAGGCCAGGCGGCTCAGCGAGGCGCGGGCCCTTTTTCCGGAGCACCAGGGTCTTGCCTTCGGCGAGATCGAGCTCTCGCTAAAGCGCGGCCGATATGCGGAGGCGATGGTGCAGATCGAGCGGTCAGCGGCGCAATTCGGCATGGATGACGGCATGATCGACGCGGCGCTCACCGTGCGTGAAAGGATCGGCGTCAAGCGCCCGGAGGATGGCAGCCGCGGCCTGGTTTCCCTCTGCCTCATCGTGAAAGACGAGGCAAGCAGCCTGCCGGCCCTCCTTGCCTCGGTTGAGCCGCTGGTCGACGAGATCGTCGTGGTGGACACCGGCTCCAACGACCGCAGCGCCGACATCGCCAGGGTTTTCGGGGCACGCATCTTCAGTTTCTCCTGGAACGGCAGCTTCTCAGACGCGCGCAATTTTTCGCTGGAGCAGGCAGGCTGCGACTGGATCCTGGTCATGGACGCCGACGAGGTGCTGGCTGCGAGCGACCTTCCCCCGCTGCGCGCCCTGCTGGAAAGCGCCCAGACCCCGGTCGCCTATTCCTTCACCACGCGCAACTACACCGACGAGATCACCCGGAAGAACTGGACCGCCAATCAAGGCGAGTACCCCCGCGAGGAGCGCGGCTACGGCTGGACTCCCAGCGACAAGGTGCGCCTTTTCCCCAACGACCGGCGACTACGCTTCAGGGGGGCAGTCCACGAACTGCTGGAGCCTTCCCTCCTCGAGTGCGGCCTGCCGATCCACGCCTGCGACGTGCCGGTGCACCACTACGGTAAGCTCGATACGAAGCGCAACCTCCAAAAGCAGGAGCACTACTACCAGTTGGGACTCAAGAAACTGTCGGAGGCCGCTTGCGACGAGGCGGCGCTGGCCGAACTGGCGCGCCAGGCAACGGAACTCGGGCGGGTGGACGAGGCGCGGCAGCTCTGGCACCGGCTCTTGCAGGGCCGGCCGGACAGCGCCGAGGCCTATTTCAACCTGGGTTACCTGCACCTGGTTGCTGCCGACTACCGGACGGCGCATCACTATGCGGTGCGCGCGGTGCTGCTGGCGCCGGAGTTGAAGGAGGCGGCCTTTAACCTGGCGAAGTGCGAGTTGTTCCTCGGCAACGCTGGCGAGGCGCTGAAAGGCTCACAGGAGATGCTCGCCACCTGGCCCGATTACCCGCCTGCCCTGTCGCTCTGCTGCGCGGCCTGCCTGGCACTTGGGCTGAACGAGGAAGGCGAAGCGCTGCTGGCGAAGCTTTCGGACCTGGGATGCGACTACCGCGATTATCTTGGGGAGTATGGCGCCGGATTGCGTAACGGAGGGCGGGACGATCTGGCAGCCCCGCTTCTGGCGCGCGCCGAACTGGACCTAAACCGCGCGGCCGGAACAACGAGGTGTGCCGATGCAGCGCGCTGAGTCAGCACACGAGCTATTCGAGCGCGGCAATAGCCTCTTCGGCGCTGGCGAGCGCGCGGCAGCCGCGGCCTGCTACCAGCGCGCGCTACAGATCGACCCGGCGTTGAGCGCCGCGAGCTATAACCTGGGCTGCACCCTGGACGCCCTGGTCGGTCCCGCCCAGGCCCTGCCTCATTTTCAGCAGGCGGTGGCTCTGCGCCCCGACTGGTGGCAGGCGAGGAACAACCTCGGGCTGGCCCTGGCGCGTGTCGGGCGCATGGCCGAGGCAGCCGCACAACTTGCCTCCGCTGCCGGGCTGAACCCTGCCGATGCCGGAATCCGGAACAACCTCGGGCTCGCCCTGACCGCGCTGGGCAAAGGCGAAGAGGCCCACGCCAGCTTCCTGGAGGCGATCCGGCTCGATCCGCAGTACTCCGAGGCACACAACAACATCGCCATCCTCTTCGAGCGTTACGGCAGGATTTCCGATGCCATCGCAGCCTGTGAGGCCGCGCTCGCCCTGCGCCCCGACTACCCCGAGGCACACCACAACCTGGGCAACGCCCTCAAGTCGCAGGGCAGGCACCAGGAAGCCATCGCGCACTACCGCGAGGCGCTGCGACTGAGGCCGGACGCTTACGAGATACGCAGCTCGCTCCTCTTTGCCCTCTGCTACCCGTCAACTCCGGAGGAGGAGCAGATCTTCTCCGAGCACGCGGCCTTCGGCGCCGCCTGCCGTTTTGCCGCCCCCAACCACGACAACGAGCCGGATCCGGCGCGGGTGCTCAGGATCGGCTACCTCTCCGCCGATTTTAGGGACCACGCGGTGGCGCGCTTCATCGAGCCGGTGCTGCGGCACCACGACCGAACCCGCTTTGAGGTCACCTGCTATTCCAACGTCCAGGTAGCCGACGCGACCGGCACACGTCTCGGGGAGCTGGCCGGACGACTGGTGAATCTCGCCGGGATGCCGGACGACGAGGCCGCGCAGTTGATCCGGCGGGACCGGATCGACATCCTGGTCGACCTTTCCGGGCACACCGCCGACAACCGGCTGCCCCTCTTTGCCCGCAAGCCGGCCCCGGTCCAGGTCAGCTGGCTCGGGTATCCGGCGACCACCGGGCTTGACGCCATCGATTACCGGCTCACCGATCCGGTCTGCGACCCGCCGGGAACTACCGAGCGCTTCTACACCGAGCGCCTGCTGCGGCTGCCGGAGACCTTCTCCTGCTTTGCGCCCCCCGAGGAGGCGCCGCCGGTTGCCGAGCTGCCGTCCGCTGCGTGCGGATATGTCACCTTCGGCTCGTTCAACAACCCCGCCAAGATAACGCCCGAAACGGTGGCGCTCTGGGCCGGTGCGCTTACGCGGGTGCCCGGTGCGCGGATGCTGATCAAGGGGTATGCTCTGGCGGACGCGGAGAGCAGGGAGCGCTTGCTCGCCCTTTTTGACGGGCACGGGGTGGGCGGCGAGCGCCTCGAGCTGCGCGGCAATACCGTGAGCTACGCCGAGCACCTGGCGCTCTACGGCGGCGTCGATATCGCGCTGGACAGCTACCCCTACCACGGCACCACCACGACCTGCGAGGCCCTCTGGATGGGCGTGCCGGTAGTGACATTGGCGGGAAGCACCCACCGCAGCAGAGTGGGAGCGACCCTTTTGGGGAGCGCCGGGTTGCGGCACCTGGTGGCGGCAAGCCCGCAGGAATTCGCCGCCAAGGCGGCCCAACTGGCGGGCGACCTGGAGGCGCTGGCGCAGTTGCGAGCTGCGCTGCGCGACACCATGGCGGCCTCGCCGCTGACCGACGGCGCCCGCTTCACCAAAAACCTGGAGGCGGCCTTCAGGGGCATCTGGCAAAGCTGGTGCGCCGGGCAGCCTCATCCGACCGATCCGACCGATCCGACCGATCTGACTGACCAGACAGCCGTTGAAGCCCTGGCCTGCGCCACACATCGCCTGCAGCAGGGCCGGTTGGACCAGGCCCTGGCCGGCTTCCTGGCGGCGCTTAACCACGACCCTGCCTGCGGCGATGCCCTGGGTGGCATCGAAGCCGTAATGAGCCGCCAGGCGACTGCCGACCTGGCTGCCGCCTGCCGCCGCGACGCGAGGCGGCTGGGGGTCGCCACCCCCGGCGCCGCCTCGCAGCAACTGCAAAGCTCAACCCTGGAACAAACCGCAGCGCTCCTCCTGGCGCGCGGACTACTCACCCCGGCCGAACTCATCTGCCGCTACCTGCTGGACCGCGGCTACCATGGCCTACTGGTGAGCCGCACCCTCGGGGAAATCGCCCTCACCCTCGGCCAGCCGGCCAGGGCCGCCGACTATTTCCGGGACGCCCTCGCCCAGGGAGACGGCCGGCAGTCCCAAATCCTGTGCCTGAAGGCGGAGGAATCGGCCCGGCTCCAGCCGAAATCCCGCACGGGCGAGCGCTTCTTGCTGATCAAAGCCTGGGGCTACGGCTTCTGGTCGGACGTGAACCACCTGCTCGGCCAGTGCCTGCTGGCGGAGATGACCGACCGGATTCCGGTGGTGCACTGGGGCGGCAACAGCCTGTTCAGTGACGACCCCGGCGGCAATGCCTTCGACCAGTTCTTCGAGCCGGTGAGCACGTTCCAGCAGAGGGACCTGCCGTCCCGGTGCCGCAGCTTCTACCCTCCCAAGTGGAACGCCAGCAACCTGACCCTGTACGGTATCAACCAGGCCGCCGGCCCCTGGTCGCGCTGCTCGTCGCTCCACGCCCTTGCGCGGACCGAGGACGTGGTGGTGAGCGACTTCCACTACTCGGTGCACGACCTGGTCCCCTGGATCGCCCCCGGGCACCGGCTCTACGGCCTCTCCACGGACGAGATCTACCAGTACCTGTTCCGGCACTACCTGAAGGTGCGCCCGGCCATCGTCGCAAAAGCGGAGGGCTTTTTCCGAGAGCACCTGGCCGGCGGCCGGCACCTGGCGCTGCACGTGCGCGGCGGCGACAAGGGGGGCGAGGATCCCAATCTGGCTCTCCTGAACAGCCTCTACCCCATCGAGATCGAACGGTACCTAGAGCAGCACCCGGACGCCAGGCTCTTCCTCATCACCGACGACGACCAGATCCTCGCAAGCTACCGGGAACGCTACGGCGCTAGGGTGATCACCACCAGCGTCACCCGCACCAGCACCGGGGAGGGGGTCCACTACCAGAAACAGTCCAGCCGTTACCTGCTCGGCGAGGAGGTGCTCGTCGACGCCCTCCTGGCGACGCGCTGCGAGCAGTTCATCGGCAACGGGCTCTCTAACGTCTCCTGCGCCGTGGCCCAGATGAAGACCTGGCCCGAGGGGAGTTGCCGGCTTTTGGGCGCGCGGCTGGACCGGCTCAGAAACGTCACCCTCTATCGGAGCTAACGTGGCGGCACACGAAGCACAGCGGGTCGACCCCCTGTTGAAGTACGCGGAACTGCTCCTGAAAAAGGGGATGCAGGAGGAGGCCGGTGCCCAGTTGGAAGAGTTGCTGCGCCGCAATCCCTCCTGCGCCGAGGCTCACTACACGCTCGCAGTGGTGCGCACGACGGAAGGTCGTTCGGAGGAGGCTGCCTCCCATTTCCACGAGGTGATCCGTGCCAACCCGGGCGATGTAAAGGCGCTGAACGGCCTGGGGGTCGTGCTCCAGCAGCTTCGGCACAACGAGGACGCGGCCGCCTGCTACCGGGAGGCGATCCGTCTCTCCCCCGGCTACCTTGACGCGCGCATCAACCTGGCGCTCCTTTACGAGAACCACGGCAGACTCCGGGAGGCCGAGCGCGAACTGGAACAGGCGCTTGCCCTGCAGCCGGACACGGTGCGCCTGAGGTACAACCTCGCCAACGTCCTGCACCTGCAGGGGAGAAGCCTGGATGCCGTAGCCGCCTACCGGGAGACCCTGCGCCTCCAACCGGACCATCTGAACGCCCTGCAGAACTTCCTGTTCGCCCTGCACTATGCTCCCCAGTTCAGCGATCGGCAGATCTTCGAGGAGCACCTGGCCGCGGCACAGAACCCGGTGTTCCGCCCCGGCCACGTCGCGCCGGGGCGCTCCATGCCACAGGTGTCCGGCCGGCGCATCAAGGTCGGCTACCTCTCGCCCGACTTCCGGGGCCACTCGGTGGCCAGCTTCATCGAACCGGTCCTCATCCACCACGACAGGTCCCGGTTCGAGATCTTCTGCTACGCAAACCTGGGACAGCCGGACGACACTACCCGGCGGCTGACGGGGCTCACCGAACACTGGCGCGACATCTGCCAGCTGAGCGACGAGAAGGCGGCAGCCATGATCGTCGCGGACGGCATCGACATCCTGGTCGACTTGGCCGGTCATACCTCCGGTAGCCGGCTCCCCCTCATGGCCCGCAAAGCCGCTCCGCTGCAGGCGACCTGGATCGGCTACCCCGACACGACCGGACTTCCCGAAATCGACGTCAGGATCACCGACGCGCTCGCCGACCCGCCGGGCGTCGCGGACCGGCTGCATACCGAGCGGCTGATACGGCTGGGCCGGAGCTTCTGCTGCTACCTGCCCCCGGACTACGCCCCCCCGGTCGCGCCGCTGCCGTGTCTCTGCCGCGGATACCTCACCTTCGGTTCATTCAACAACCTGGCCAAGGTGGCCCCCGAGGTGGTCGCCCTGTGGGCCAGGGTGCTGCAGACGGTCCCCGGCTCGCGGCTCCTCATGAAATGCAGCCCGCTCACCGACGCCGACGTCCGCATCCGGATCACCGAAGCGTTCCGCGCTGCAGGCGTTGCGGCGGACCGCCTCGAACTGCACCCGGGCGACGCCTCGCCCGCCGACCACCTGGCACACTACGGCCGGGTGGACATCGCCCTGGACACCTTTCCCTACAACGGCACCACCACGACCTGCGAGGCACTCTGGATGGGGGTGCCGGTACTGACGCTGGCCGGAACCCGGCACGCCTCGCGCACCGGGGTGAGCCTGCTCACCAACTGCGGCTTGGAAAAACTCGTGGCGCAGAGCCCCGAACAGTACCTCGCGCTGGCGCAAAACCTGGCGCGGGACACCGAAGGGCTCGCCCGGCTGCGGGCAGGCCTGCGGGACCGGATGGCGCGTTCGCCCTTAACCGACGGGGTGGGTGTGACACGCGAAGTGGAAGGGGTGTTTCGGAGGATGCTGCAGGGGGTGTAATTATTACGGAAACGGCGCCGGCAGGTGAAACCTACGAGGCGCCAAAAGGATCGCAGGAACCGCATCCCCCTCAAAGAGGGGGATTTTTTTAGCTGCACGCACCGAAAAACAAAGAGGACCCGCCCCCCAAAGCGGGGAGCGGGTCCTCAAGACTGTCCAAGCGGTACCAGTGGGTCGACACCGCCATCCTTTACTGCGGGGTGACGCTGGTCTCCGGGTTGGTCCTGAGCCCTGCCGCGATGTTGAAGTTGATGTCGATTACGATGGAGAGTTTTTCGCGATCCGGATACGCCATCACCTCGAAGAAACGCTTGTCCATGAAGAGGCTCAGGTTGATGATATCCTCCCTAAGCTTCTTGGGCATCGGGTTGTCCGGCTCCGAGAGCTCGGCCTGGAAGAAGCTCCAGACCTTCTGGTTGTACTTGATGGCATCCAAAAGTTTGGATTCCCGATCGGGAGCGTCCCAGTTTTCCTGGCAGGTTTTCAGCATGAGGCCCGCCTTGGTCAGCACTGACGCCTCGAGCTCACGTCCCGACATGCTCTCCTTCTGGATACCGACATACTCTCTGATCGCGCTGTTATTTTGCATTTTTCAGTAGCTCCTCTTCGTAATCAATGAGATTCCGTGCCGTTTTTAAGGCCTGGTAGTAGTTCTCAGCTAGGACACGCTCGCTTATCTGTTCGATAAAGCTGGCCGTGCTCGGGGCGGCTTTCATGATCTCGCCGGCCAGCTCCGAGTAGGCAAGACGGTACTGAGGGACGTTGGCCTCGTCGATGTACATGAGTTGGATGGTGAAGTAGACCCGCTTGCACGGCGTGTTGGCGTCCTTCTCCCCCAGGATGTCCTTCTCACGCAGGATCGGGGTGGTGTTCTCGATGTAGAGAACGGTGCCCTTTCCGCCATTTCTCACGACGGCCCCGCCGACAATGAGTCTCTCGTTGCTCTTCAAGGTGATTTTCAGGGACATGTGGTTAGCTCAATCCTCTTAGGAATTGGGAGCCGGTTGCGGTCACTCCCTGAGCTACAACCTTTGCAAATTGCCGGCCAACCTGCACACTTTTTTCCGCGGCACTCGAATCGGTGAGCGGAACCTCCGAAACCCCGGTATCCGTGGCGTTGAGGCGGGAAAAGATGCGCGAAAAGCGCCCGTCGTGCAAAAGCGACGCCGTATCGGCGGCAAGTCCGGCACGCGTGCCGTTCAGCGCCGCGCCGGCTGCGTCAAGTTTTGCAACGTGGTCAGCAATTTGACTGTCACTGGCGTCCATGGAGAGCGGCGCGGGGAGGGCCTCGGCTTTGCGGGCGGCGACCACCTCGGGTGAGGGCGGCAGGGTAAGCTGGTCGATCTCTTTGCGCAGGGAAGAGTACTTCATCAAGAGCTTGACCCGGGCCTGGTCCTCAGGGGAGAACGGGGGGAAGTTCTTGACGATGCTTTCGAGGGGAGCTTTGAGCCCGTCAACTTTTTGACTTAGGGTATGGAGGGTGCGGTCGGTGTTCCGGATGGCGTCGGCTGCGGCGTTGCTCCGCTCGTTGCGTACCTGGAGTTCCCGGTAGGTGGAGTCGCTTGTGGATAGTTGGACCTGATCGGACGGGAGCTGGACGGTTTTCGAGGGGTCAGGGCCGGGTTGGGGAGTGGCGACCTTCGTGGCAGGCAGAGTCGGAGTGGGTGGCAGGGCCACCTTTGCCTCATTCGCTACGGGATCTATGGTCATGTGATGCCCCCTATCTTAGAGGGAAGACGGGACGGGTGGAACTTTCCACCCGTCCCGGCGTTCGTTTAGAACAGCTTGAGGACCGATTGAGCTGCCTGAGACGACATCGACAGCGACGTGGTGCCCAGAGACTGACGCGTCTGCAGCATCAGCATGTTGGCGCCTTCCTGGTTCATATCGGCCAGCGTCAGGTTGTCAGACCCGGTCTGCAGGGTGTTGATCATGCTATCGGTGAAGCTC
>Ga0079306_1000210_pt1 | contig 65958 bp, 53 predicted proteins | sample Methanotroph_Enr_FD_79181 | JGI IMG/M metagenome (GOLD analysis project Ga0079306, IMG submission 79181) | Enriched soil microbial communities from Old Woman Creek wetland in Ohio, USA - Methanotroph_Enrichment_5 | ecosystem: Environmental > Terrestrial > Soil > Wetlands | place: USA: Ohio... | reverse complement strand
GGAGACTGGAGACTGGAGATTGGAGACTGGAGACTGGAGACTGGAGACTGGAGACTGGAGACTGGAGACTGGAGACTGGAGACTGGAGACTGGAGAGTGGAGACTGGAGACTGGAGACTGGAGACTGGAGATTGGAGACTGGAGATTGGAGACTGGAGATTGGAGATTGGAGATTGGTCCGCCGCAGCGGATTAGTGTTCAGAATGCAGAAGTAAGAGTTTGAGATTGTTGTTTGTTATTTGAGTTTTTTTGTTTGTAGTTTGTAGTTTGTTGCTTGGAGTTTGTCTTTGCAGCAATACAATTTTAATAAATAATTACCGGTTATGGCTCACACACTTTTTATAATCATTCTTGGTATCATTATTTTCAATTACCTGTTCGGGTTGCTGATGGATTATCTCGACAGTACGCGTTGGAGTAACGAGTTACCTGCTGAGCTTGCCGGAATTTACGAGGCTGAAAAATACCGCAAATCACAGGATTACGAAAAAGTGAAAACCCGGTTTTCTTTGATCACAGGCGCTTTCAGCCTGGTATTGATCATACTGATGCTTGCTTTTGGAGGTTTTGCCTGGCTTGACAATTTTGTACGGACTTATACTGCAAACCCCATACTGATGGCGTTACTATTTTTTGCCATCCTCGGCCTGGCATCCGACTTGCTCACGACGCCTTTCAGCGCTTACCACACTTTTGTGATCGAACAAAAATTCGGATTTAATACCACTACCGTAAAAACTTTCATACTCGATAAGTTCAAATCATGGTTTCTGGCTGCATTCCTTGGCGGTGGGATTATATCATTCATCGTGTGGGTTTATGAAGCCACAGGTTCATGGTTCTGGTTCATCGTGTGGATGGCCATCACGGTCTTTATGGTATTTATGACGTTGTTCTATTCGGATATCATAGTTCCGCTCTTTAACAAACAAAAACCTCTTGAACCCGGCGAATTGCGCGAAGCCATTGAAAGTTATGCTTCCAGAACCGGATTCAAGTTGAAAAATATTTTTGTTATCGATGGTTCGAAACGTTCGCAAAAAGCCAACGCCTATTTCACAGGGTTCGGTCCAAAAAAACGCATTGTTTTATACGACACACTCATAAAAGACCTTTCAACAGAAGAGATAGTGGCTGTGCTCGCCCACGAAACAGGGCACTACAAGAAAAAACATGTGCTGTATTCATTGCTGAGTTCAATACTGAGCAACGGAATTGTATTTTATATTTTATCGCTTGTCATCGGCAATCCCGATATGTCGGCGGCGCTGGGGGCAACTGAAACCAGTTTTCATATCGGCATACTCGCCTTCGGCATGCTCTATAGCCCTGTTTCATTGGTGATCGGAATTATTGGTAATCTGATCTCGCGACGCAACGAATTCGCCGCCGACCGATATGCTGCCACAACCTATAATGCGGAAGCCATCAAAAGCGGGCTAATCCGTTTATCGGTGCTGAACCTGAGCAACCTCCGCCCCCATCCGTTCACGGTGTTTATAAGTTATTCGCATCCAACGCTTTTGCAAAGACTTGCGGCTATTGCAAAACTTTAATCCATTGGAAAAGTTTTCCAACGCTCTTTGCTATTTGTAAGTCACAGGCTGTATCCGCTTTTTGCTGGTGAGCAGAAAAATGTAGACCATATTCAGCACCAGCGACAGGCCAAATAAAAAGCCGGTAATAAAATCAAAAAATGAAGTTTCAGGGCAATATTTGTTCATAATAATTGCCACTACCAGCATTATGCCGCCAAAAGGTGCTGCCAATAAGCGGTTGAAGGTTATTTGTTTTTTTTTGTGATTTTCCATGATATTTTTTTTTAATATTTTAGCTTGCTTCGCTGGAATAAATTTTCATTTTTGCATTACATTATTAAGTCAGCGTTCCCGCTAAAATGTTACAAAAAATTATTTATTTTTTTCAATTTAATTACCGTCCATTAAAACAGCTGAGCATAGTCTCCAAACTATGTATCTATTGAAAAGTATTGGGTTATATGAAAATGTAAATTATAATCCGATGCGACGGACTAAAACCATTCCTCTAGGTTGGTATGATAAACAGCAAAGCCTATTTTTCATCAAAATACGTTTTCTTCGCATCCATCTTTTCTTTGTATCCATACGGAAAAATAGCCTGATTGTTTTCTGTTATTTCATCCATTATTTCTTTTACACGGTCCCTTATCTGTGCAGGCAAGTCGTAGAACTTTATATCAACCTGCGTATTGCGGTCAAAATCCAGGCTCCCGTTCTGATGCCTGATACCATATTTCTGGCCTTTGTAATAAATTATAATCTTGATCCGTCCATCATCGGTTCCGTTTTTACCTGAAGTGCCGTAAATTATAATGGGATCGATAAATCCGTCTGCGTCATAATCATTCAGGTCCATATATTTTGTCCAGAACCAGATTGAATTTTCTTTCATCTCAGCTTTGTTTTCAACAAGTATAAAATCCTGCAACATCCACTCAACTTCCAGTTTATCGCCATCCTTTTTTACAAGAAATGCTTTTATAGTATCATTCAACGGTTCGTCATTTTGCATTTTGTACTCCCGTTCCGTCAGCAGCAGGTAATGTTCTCCGGAACTATCTTTAAAATAATATGTCCTGAATACCGGGTAATCAATCCGGAACCCGGCTTTTATTTTTTCCGGGAATATATTTTCAGTTTCCTGTTCTGTCAGTATCCGGTACTTGTCGCCAGGCGTTTGTGCAATGGCAATAGTGAACAAGAACTGCAAAATTAAAAAGTAAAATATGTGTTTCATTGTGTGTGTGGGTTTTATTGTCTGTAAAAGGTTAGCATAAGCGGTCGTTTTAATGCCGCTTATACATTGTTAGCTGCTTTTTTCAATCTACGTCTCCACTCATCGACAAATAGTTCATTTTTATAATAAATATGCGCTAGTTTCCTTAAAAATGGAAACCCTGCTTGGTCAGTTCTATAATCTATTTCTTCAAATTCTCGTTCGGATATTGCAGCTTTAAACTCTTCTAAAGTGTTTTTTAAATCAATACTAGTTTCTACATAAAACTCCTGATCAAAATGCTTCTCAAAAAGTAACACTTCTATATCGAAGTCCTTAAAATTTGCATGGGCCGTTTGTAGATTTAGCTTTCCTTTGAATCCTTCACTAAATGATTCATATGCCTGTTCGAAATTAAGAAAACCAATCAACTCAAATAGTATTGTAACTAAAAGGGAAGGGGGTAATCCTCTATCATTCTTTTTCGGCTTTTTGCTTCTTATTTTTTTAATCAAATCAATTTCACCACCTAAATGAGGAAATCTTCCACGAACAGTATTAATTATCAATATATTTTCTATGATCGCAAACAAATATTCTCCAACAAACTGAAAATCCTTATTTCTTAAATCATCTTTTTGCAATAAAAAAAGAACTACATTAAGAATGGAAATAGAATGGTGATCTAAAATTGGTCTTTGGCAACCATCATTATTTCTGATTAATTGAATTAAAAGGTCTTTCTGTTTTCTTCTTAGAATATTTTTTTTTGCTGTAGTTGGTTCTTTAATAAAATCTGGAAAGTATACACGAGCTTCAAAGAAGTATATCAAATAGTTTAAATACTCAAAACTTCTCAAAGGATATCCAACTTCTTCGAATGGTCCTCCCTGCTCCGAATATAATCCGTTTTTTAACTTAGCGATTTCAAGAGTTCGTTGAAAATACAAATCAAGCATTCGAAAATGAGTACTAATGAGTTTGGAAAAAGTCTTCTTTACCGCAGATTTTTCTTCTAATTTATTTTTGAGTATCCAAGCCCATGTTTTTAATAATAAGTATGTCAAACATTGCTTAGCTGCTTCAAGATTGTCATTGTCTTTGCTGTAGTGCAATACAACTGATGCAAGTAAATTTTGTGTTGCAAAGAACTTGCTAAAAGCCCTACCCTTCTTTATATCAGCTATCTTTTCTGTTTGCAGGTCAACCAGCATCTTAAAATCTCTGTAGTCATTTTGAGGTGCATCAAGTAAAACTAAAGTCTTTTTAAATAATCTTAAACTCTCATCATCTGTAAGAAGGTATTCATTAAATAAAAATGTTCCGAATAAATCTGTAAGATGGTATATGTCCCATCTTTCAAATTGACCTTCTTCAAATTCTCGCGAAATCAACCCCTCAAATGTTGGACGAATGTTTGTTTTTAAAATTCCATTATGGACTAAAACAATTTTAACTGGAAGATGATTGAATTTAGGAATTGAACTATCCGAAAAAGCTGCATCTTTAGCTTCAATTATCGATTCCCGGATTCCATCAGAACTGGAATAATTTTCTTCTGTGATATTCCGATCTTTATATCCTTTTAATTCAAAATAGTATCTGTGATCTACACCATCCTGATCCTTGCCAATCGCAATAATATCTTTTCCATATTGTGATTGACCTTTGGATTCCTTTGCCGTAATGACTATACGAAACCCCATTAGATTTAGAAGAATTGGAAACAAATAATCCAGCTCTTCATCCTCTTTAAGGCTTTCTAAGTATTCCCTAACGATGATATTGTTGCTTCCCATACATTAAATTCATTTTCCCAGTTTTTAGTAAAACTGACTTTATTTTCAAAATCAAACCTTTCAGGTCTTATGTAATACTCTCTTGGAAGCTGAAAACTTGAGCTGATGGTAGATAATTGAGTAATCTGTCCACCTTGCTCATGTTTCCAACCGCCTCCCTTGGCTAATGTTATTGTTGTCACCATACTTAAAAATGAACTATTATCTTCTACTGAATCTTCCATATTGCTACGTAAGCTATCTCCAAATCCTTCTTGGTACACTTCATATAATTTAGATTGAGTATATAAAGGGTTAAGCTCTTTCACGTTTATCTTCCTGTCCCAGTATTTACTGAATTCATCATATTTTAGCTCAATACGCTCCAAAAGTTTTTTGTCTTCTTCATTTGCTAAATCCAAATGTTCTTTCAAAACAGATACAACAGAAGAAGTATAACTTTCGATTAGTTCCTCCAATTTGCAAATGAATGCCTCCGTGACAATTGGATATTTACTTTTTAGAAGAGGCAGCAATAAAGGGAATGAATATTTCGGCTCAGGACTATCTTGAAATACTGACACCCATAATTTGTATTGTTCCAATGCCGGCAAATTCAGAATATCAAATTCAAATTGATAGTTGCCATGAATAATAATTCTTAGATGAGAAAGAATTCTTTTCCCAATAAGTCTAATCCCAGCATCATTATCAATTAATAATTCAATAAGATACTTGCCAAAATCAGATGGATTTTCATTTTTGAATTTACTAATAGGAAATTCGAATTTTTTGGCATCAAATCTCATTTTGTTATTCACCGAATATCCTTTTAAAAATTGAAAGAAATATTTTTGATCGTTAAACCTTGTCAGAACATCATTTACAACTTTATATAAGTTTTCTTCAAAGGGAGCCTTATTTAAAGAATCCACAATTTTAAAAATCTCTTCGTCATGATTTTTAAGAACCTGCAACTGCCATAGAGTAGTTTGCTTTATTCCTAAATGATCAAATTCCAGCAACTCTTGAATTTTAGCAAAACATCTTTTTTGAATTTCTGAATCAGAAACATTCACGTTGTCAATGAAGTTGACGTATAGTCTTGGGAGGTTAATTACATATTCATCAGCTACTGATTTAATACTGTCAATAGCATTTAAAAGATTTTTCGCTTCTGAATTGCTTTCTGGTTCAAATGCAGAAATAGCACAAGCAATGGAAACATGATTAATTTCTTCCTCTGCTAAAACCTTTATCCGTATTAACTCTTCTTCTCGATTACTCTTATATAACCCTGTAAGAATAGCTGCATGAATGTTTATAATAGGTTCATGTTCTTTGTCATGATGCAATTCTAATAGCTTTACTCCTTTATCAGGATGTTGCATACAATAATGGGTAACAGCTTTTGAAAGCTCTCCAAGATTCATATTATATTGAGCATCAGAATTGATCTGTTCGTGTAAGTGGATTATTATTGGGTATAGATTTTCAGCTTGAATCTCAAGCTCGTCCAAACATTTAAAAAATGAAGAATTAAATTCATATAGAAAACTGTCTTCATCATCTTTTTTTAGGTTAAGGGCAAATTCTTCAAATGAAACTCCGAATTCCTTATTAATGCTTTTGATCAAGTATCTGAGCAAATTCCTCATTTGCTCGGTTATTCCCCTAATAACTTTCCTTTCAACCTTAAAATCTTCCTGAAGTTTATTATAGAATTCAATGGCTGTTTTAAAGTCACTGTTTAAAGTAAAATTTAGTTTGGAAGCAAAGTAGTCGAATAAAGCCTCGGTGAATAAGTGGGAGTCACCAACCTTGATTTGATTAGACTGCCTTATAAGCACTCCATGTGTAATTAATTCATCACATTTAAAGGAGACATCAGGCTCTTGGAATGAAAAAGTCTTATGCTCAATAATGAATTTTAATAGTTCTGTTAAGTCTTTTTCCAATTTTTTTTAATTGCCGCTATCTTATTATTACCTTACCAAAAGTACACATATCCAAACACCATCAACTGACTTTGTATACTTTTTATGGTACAATATTTTTTTTGAAACTGTTTCAATTACAAATATAAATGAAGTTTTAATAAATATTACAAGAAAAAAAATCTTTTACCTTACGCCAACATTCCGAATGTTACCGTTTCTGGATATACGTCAAAGCGATTGTAACGTAGAGGTAGAAATCCTTCATTCACTCCTGCTTCTTTGTTTTATCTTTTTGAAATTTCGGAATAGTTGGATTCAGTGAAGATTGTTTTTTATCAAAATCTTCCTTGCTCATTACATACATCTTATAATCGCTGCCAAGCCGGTAATTTTTTGCAGAGGTGACATTGATTAATCCCACAACAGCTGCGACACCGCCTCCTACAGCAAACACCAGGGAAACTATTAAAGACCCGGTTTGTGCATACGAATCTTCATTGTATGGATTATCGGTACCATGAAAATATACGAGCATCCCAACTGATAAAATTATTGAATTAAAACCGGTCAGGGTAGTTATAACGCCTTTGAAGGCTTTTATACTTTTAATTTCACTCAAATTAATAATGTGTCCTTCAACAATAATTAACGAATCTGAAATAACCTCAATCCGGCCTCTCAATTTTTGGTCATTTCCATTTATCACTAAAGTTACCTTGTCTTCTTCTTTGAAAATAGTTGGTGAAGCTGGTGGCTGCCATTTCTTCCTGGTTGTCTGTTCGACAATCAGGATTTTTTTTGCTTTAACGCTGTCTTGTGCGTAACAATCCCGCTGAATTATAACAAAAAAAGTAATGAATGCTACAATAAACCAAATTCCAATCCACCGCGGCGGACCAAACAATATTTTACTCAATGTTTGATTAGTTTATTAAGTATTGAATAACTCCATTTTATAATAAAAAAGCTGTTACCTTCCACCAATATTTCGGATGGTTCCCGTTTCAGGATATACATCAAAACGATTGTAACGAAGAGGGAGAAATGTTACAACACCGTATTGTGAAATCAAAAACTTGACCTTTATGTTTTCATCTTTTGAATCGAGAAGCTGTACATCAGCGTAATCGGGTATCCGGTAATAAAAACCGTGCTTTTTGCTTTCCTGGGCTGCTTTCCGGTTTGTAAAAGTCTGTACGGTGTCGGTATTCCCTGATTTATTTATTTTCAGGTACACGACATCGCCATAAACTTCCGAAGTATCAAGAACACCGCGGAGCGTTGAAAAACGAAACAGGGGAACGGAGTCGGCAGTTTTGGATGAGGAAGGCAGATAAATGAAACTATAAGTGACCTTTTTTGTGAAAATAATCCCCGTAAAAAGTTTACGGTATTCATTTTCCATCTTTTCGAGTTCTTCATTCATATATTTAAAGGTCTCTTTATCGTAGTTCACTTCCTGGAAACCGCTGATGAGGTTAAAACGGTTTTCTTTTACCTTGATGATAAAGTCAGCAGCATTCTTCGCCTTTTGCTCGGGAGTTTTCTCAACCAGCGAACGTTTGAAAGTCATTTTTTCAACCATCACGGAATCCACATTCACTTTTTCAATGATCGTATCTACTTTTTCAAAAAGGTTCAGGTCGGTATAGGATTTAAAAATATCCGGGTACACTTTTGCATCTTCTTCAAAAATATAAACGGGTTTTTCTGACTTCAGAGAATCAATAACCGAGCGGGTACTTATGATCATTCCTGTTTCATCCAAAGCAAGCTTAAACCTGTTGTGTTTTTTGCAGGATTTGTCGTTCATTTCCACAAAATAAAACTGCTGCGGATCAGGTTCCACTATGGTGGAAAGCTTGTATTCACTGATTTCGTAACTTGTAGAATTGTTTTTAATCACGTTGGTCAGCCCGAGGTATTTTTCTGCGTATTCTGCATAAGGCCCCTTTATCTGCTCGGTTTTGTTTATTACGACATCCACTTTTATAAAAGTCCGGGGCAACGCGTAATAAAAACCGTTCTTTTTGGAAGCCGGTTTTGTATTGTCAACTTTAACAACATTGTCAATTGTGGTGCACCCTGATAAAAAAAAGCCAAGTGAAATTAACAGGCAGAATTTATAACATATTTTCATCTGATTTCTTTTTCTAATGCAAACTTACAAGTATTTTCTGAATAAAAAACTATAATTGAATCCAAAGGAAAATTTGTAAAACATGTTTTTAAACTGTTTTTTTGATAATTTTGAACAAATTATTCCATGCTTTCGAAAAAGACACAATATTCATTTTATGCCTTGATATATCTCGCAAAAGAATATCAGAAAGGGCCTGTGCTTATCAGCAAAATTTCTGAAAGTGAAAAAATCCCGAAAAAATTCCTGGAAGCAATTTTAGTAGAACTGAAAAAGAATGGCTATGTGAACAGTAAAAAAGGCAAAGGAGGCGGATATTTTCTGGTGAAACCTCCCGAAGATATCAACCTTGCTGAAATTTTGCGCCTTTTTGAAGGCGCCATCGCCTTGCTTCCCTGTGCCGCGTATAAATTTTACAAGCCTTGCACGCAGTGCAAAGACGAGAAAAAATGCGGCATTCGTTCCATCATAAAGGATATTCGGGAAGAAACAGTGCGCCTCCTTAAAAGTTATACGCTGGCAAGTGTGGTAGGGAAAGAAAAAGAATTGCTGAAAAAAATTTTGTAACCAATCACCCCTATTAAATACCGCAAGGGAATCCAACTCTGTTTGATGGGCTTGCTATTCAGAATGTTTGATTTTGTTTCAAGAATTTTGAGATTCCTCACCTTCCTGCCTTCATTGCCATTGCGGCAGGCAGGGTTCGGAATGACATTTCAATTTTGGAGGAGACGTGAGGAGGGAAGCAGCGGAGCGCTGTGCGCTCCGCTGCTTCCCTCCTCACCAAAAACAAACCAAAATGTCATTCCGAATGGAGTGAAAAGAAATGAGGAATCTCTTTGCTTTTATTTATTTCAACGGGGTGATTAGTTACAAATTTTTAATTTTTTTTTACATAAATAGTCTATTATTTCAGTAGACTTTATAACTTTGTAAAAAATTTATTATTGTCCGGTTAAAATATTTATAAACTAAAGGATGTAAAAAAATATTTCGTCTTCTACCTCTAATCCTAAAGGAAGAATTGATTTTCATCAATTTACATCCTTTAGGACCGAGGTAAAATAAATTGATGAAAAGCAATTCGCCGCGGCGAATGGTAGTGCTTTTCATAAATTTGAAAAATTTTAACCGGACAGTAATGATAAAAAATCAGAAAAAAAATGCAAAAATTAGCTACAATTTCATTAATTCTTTGCTTTTCAGCAATTTTGTTTTTTGCTGTTTCCTGTAACCATGGTGTTAAAAAGCAAAATCCGGAAGATTTACAAGGCAGGATTTCCATCTCAGGCGCTTTTGCCATGTATCCCCTTACCGTCAAATGGGTAGAAGAATTTAAAAAACTTCATCCGAAAGTTACGATTGATGTCTCTGCCGGTGGCGCAGGTAAGGGCATGGTTGACGTACTTAACAACCTTGTGGATATTGCCATGTTTTCGAGGGAAGTCAGTCCCGAAGAACAGGCCAAAGGCGCATGGTTCATTGCTGCAGCAAAGGATGCTGTACTGCCGACGATCAACACGTCCAACCCGGTATACAAGGAACTCGCGTTGAAAGGCATGAAAAAGCAGGATTTTATCGACGTTTTTATTACCGAAAAAATAAAAAGATGGGGACAATTAACCCGGGGTAATTCTAATGCTAAAATCAATGTGTATACACGTTCCGATGCCTGCGGCGCTGCTGAGATGTGGGCAAAATACATGGGGAAAAACCAGGAAGACCTGATGGGCGTTGGTATATACGGCGACCCGGGCATGAGTGATGCTATTAAAAACGACATCTACGGAATTGGTTATAATAATGTGGCTTATGCATACGATGCGAAGACCAAGAAAAATTATGAAGGCATCGCCATAATTCCGCTTGACCTGAACGAAAATGGTGTCATAGACAGCTCGGAAAACTTCTATGACCAACTCGACAAACTTACTTCCGCCATTAAGGAAGATCGTTTTCCCTCCCCGCCTGCACGTAATCTGTACTTTGTTACCAAAGGAAAACCAACAAATGGGCTGGTCATTGAGTTTTTTAAATTTGTTCTTACCGACGGGCAAAAATATATTCATGAAGCAGGTTATGTAACACTCAATGAATCAAAGCTTGCCAAAGAAACTGAAAAACTGAATTAACAAATTCCCGATATGCTTTTTCTCAGGCAGGAAAAAATCATCTCAGCGTTCATGTACCTGTTTTTGGGTGTGATTATAATGTTACCCATTATCCTGATCATCGGGTTGTTTGTTAAATCAGGCAGCGTACTTCAGGATAATTCCATTTCCGAACTGCTATTCTCCACGGAATGGAAGCCTTTCCAGGGTAAGTATGGATTTTCAACTTATATTTATAGCTCAGTACTTGTTACGTTGCTGGCTGCACTGATGGCTGTTCCTCTCTGCATACTTACGGCAGTCTATCTCACCTATTATGCAAAAAGCTCCTACCTTAAAATTATCCAGCCGGTAATCGACATCCTTGCCGGAATACCTTCAATCATTTATGGTGTCTGGGGAATTCTTATCGTGGTACCGCTGATTTCAAAATATATTGCGCCATTTTTCGGCATTGAATCGACCGGCTACTCAGTCTTTGCAGGCGCTGTGGTTCTGGCTATCATGATCATCCCTTTCATTCTGAATATTCTTATTGAAATTTTCAAAAGTATTTCAAAAGAGCTGCCCGAAGCTTCCATCGCCTTAGGTGCAACCAAATGGCAAACAATAAAATTTGTGGTGATGCGCAAGGCATTTACCGGAATAATTTCTTCTGTTGTTTTCGGGCTGTCCAGGGCATTCGGTGAGACAATTGCCGTATTAATGGTGGTTGGCAATGTGGCACAAATTCCAATAGATATTTTTCAGCCTGCTTATCCTCTGCCTGCGCTTATCGCAAACAATTTCGGCGAGATGCTTTCCATACCCGGATACGAATCAGCCCTTATGTTTGCGGCTTTGATCCTGCTTGTCATAGTTATGGTGTTCAACCTGGCTGCAAAATGGCTGATCTCCCGTTATGAGTCAAAAGTATTATTATGAGAAAGAAATTACTGCGCACCGAGGAACTGTTCTTTCTACTGCTGATGAAGCTATCTGTGGCAATAATTGTGTTGGTGCTTTCCCTTATAATTTTCACTATTTTTTACAAAGGATTGCCGTCACTTTCATGGGAAATGATTACACAAACACCTCATGGTGGTTACTATTTCGGAAAAGGCGGTGGCGTGCTTAATGCGATTGTTGGTTCGCTGTACCTGGCTTTCGGGGCTACGTTGCTGGCGCTCATCATCGGACTTCCTGTTGCTATGCTCCTGAATATTCATTTAAAAAAACACAAACGGCTGGTGAATTCCATCCGTTTCCTGCTTGATGTTCTCTGGGGAATTCCATCCATCGTTTATGGCGCTTTTGGTTTTACCATCATGATCATTATTGGATTAAAAACCTCACTGCTCGCAGGTATCATCACCGTTGCCCTGCTCATCTTACCAATAATGATACGCGCTATCGACGAGGTGCTGAAGAATGTTCCTTCCGGGCTGCTGCAGGCTTCCATGTCATTAGGATCTAACAAATCGCAGACGGCTTTTATTATTTACATGAGGCAATGCTCATCCGCAATAGTAACGGCTATAATGATTTCGTTCGGGAGGGCCATCGGCGATACTGCCGCCGTGCTGTTTACCACAGGATACACCGACAATGTTCCCACGTCACTACTGCAGCCTTCCGCGACACTGCCGCTTTCCATATTTTTTCAGCTCAGCTCTCCGATACCCGAAGTGCAAAACCGCGCCTATGCATCAGCAGCCATACTTACCATACTGATCCTTGTCATCAGTGTGTTATCACGAATGCTGTCTCACAAATACAATAAAAACAAAATATCCTGATTATGGAACAAAAAATCAGCATACAAAACCTGAATGTCAGCATAGGCAAAAATCATATTCTTAAAAATATCAGCTTGGAGATTCCGCCGAATCAGATTACCGTTATCCTCGGCCCGTCAGGCTGCGGGAAAACGACACTGATGAAATGCCTCAACCGGCTCATCGACCTGGAAGATAATGTAAGTATCAGTGGCAGCATACTTCTGGATAATGAAGACATACTGAATACCAGGTCGGACCTGCCGGGGATACGCAAAAAAATGGGACTGTTGTCACAACGGCCTTACCCGCTTCCCATGAATATTTTCGATAACATCGCCTACGGCATGCGTATCAATGGTATCAGAAACAGGCACCTGCTGCGTGAAAAAGTAACACATTTTCTGAAACAGGTCAACCTGTGGGAAGAAGTAAAAGACCGTCTCAAAGAACCTGCAACATCACTTTCTATCGGGCAGCAGCAGCGTTTGTGCCTCGCACGCGGGCTTGCGGTGGAACCCGAAATCATCCTTGCCGACGAGCCAACGTCCTCCCTCGACCCTGTTTCAAGCACCGCCATCGAAAAAAAATTCCTTCAGCTGAAAGAAGATTATACCATCGTTATGGTTACTCATATCCTTCGCCAGGCAAAGCGCATGGCCGATTATGTCATTTTTATGTACATGGGTGAAGTCATTGAATGTGGAAAGGCCGATGAATTTTTCTGTAATCCGAAGGAAGAAAAAACAAAAGATTACATTCTGGGAACATTTAATTAATACTAGCATAACATTGGCCATTTTCAATAGAACTAATTTTGTAAAAAAAAATAATTCATGATTAAATCAAAAACAGTGCTGCTGATATTGATCCTGCTCACAGGCAATAACCTATATTCCCAGTTTAAACTCAGCGCCGAATACCGCCCGCGTTTCGAGTTCAGGGACGGCTTTAAAACACTGCCTCCGGAATTCGGGCAAACACCCGCGTATCAGATTAGCCAGCGGACACGGCTGAATGTAGGTTTCAAATGGAGCATCATCAACACGTATCTTTCCATACAGGACTACCGCATCTGGGGCGACGAACCTATGAAAAAAGATGTGGCCGGGCTCGGGCTTTACCAGGGATGGGTTGAAATAAAAGCCTGCGACAGCCTTTTTATTAAAACAGGCCGGCAGGAGCTTTATTATGACTATGGCCGCTTGCTCGACAACGGCGGTTTCAACCAGAAAGGGACCGTTCATGACGCCCTCTTACTAAAATATACGCACAAGGGCTTTTCAGCCGATTTGGGCATAGCATATAACCAGTCGAGAGATACGGTGAATTCAACAGATTACAACACTACACTGGCCAATTATAAAGCGCTTGGGTTTTTATGGTTGAAATACCGAATCAAAAATTTTGGTATTCAGGCATTCCTGATCGCCGACGGGTATCAGAAAAAATCAACAACCAATACCATGTATGTCAGGGCAACTCATGGCGGAATAATGAGCTATGGCAGCAAATACATCAATGCGGATGCGCGTGGCGCCATACAGTTCGGGCAAGACGAAACAGGCAAATTTATCAATGGGTATTATGCAAATATTGATGTTACCGTGAAACCTTTGAAATTCTTAAATATTGTGACAGGGCTGGATTTTCTTACGGGCAATGACCAGACAAAAACACCGGACAACCGTGTACATTATTTCACACCCTTATATGGCTCGGGGCACCGGTTCAACGGGAATATGGAATATTTTTCCAAACCTTCAGGCACAAAAAATTGCGGCTTGGTCGATGTGTATCTCGACTTTGTTTTTATGATCAAACAGAAATACCAGCTTCGCGCGGATATGCATTATTTCAGGCTGGGGAATAAATTTGCCATCAATGGAACCGTTCAAAAACCTTATCTCGGTACTGAAGTAGATTTTACTGCAAAAATTCCCATCATCAACGATGTGGATGTTCAAATCGGCTACTCAACCATGTTTGCGAGCAATACTTTGGCAAATATACAAGGCGGCGGTAAAAAAAATTTCGGGCATTGGGCATTTGTGATGCTATGCGTGAAGCCGACGATTTTCACCTATGATCAAAACAAGAAATAATTAGATATCTATATTTTGTAAGGAATCATTATCTAAAAAAAAATTTATTCTTTGAATTTTGCATTACAATCTTTGCAGTAGTATGTTTTTCTGAAGTTTGCAAACGGAATAAATAACATAAGTGACAATATAGTCAGAATTATTTTTCCAAATTTTTTATCACCCATTCGCAAACTGATATTTTTCGAATGACATATAGGGCAGCATAGCTCATTTAAATATCCCAATCTACTAATAACTTCCAAGGCAGTAACAGTGTCTTTCTCATCAATCATTACTTGAATTCCTTGATTTCCAATATAACCATAGGCCAAGTTTGTTGCATTAACATTCGTCAAATAGGATTCAACACCTTCATTATACAAAATATTTTTCAAATGAGTAGCTTCAATTTCTGAGTTGCAGGTGATTAAATTTAGGATAGCCACTTATTAAATGTTTAAATTAATTACAATAATAATCAATTTAAAATTATTCAAAAAATTATCACTTATAATTTCACTACCTTAGCAACACATTAATGCAATGTCATGAAATTTGAACTGACCATATTGGGAAGCAGTTCTGCCACTCCTACCAATGAACGCAATCCCAGCGCGCAGGTACTCAATTGCGGTGACAGGCTTTTCCTGATCGACTGCGGTGAAGGCACACAGATGCAGATGAGAAAATACAAGATAAAATTTCAGCGGATCGACCATATTTTTATTTCGCATCTGCACGGCGACCACTACCTGGGTTTAGCCGGGCTGTTGTTTACCTATCATCTGTTCGGGCGCACCAAAAAATTACACGTTTATGCCAATGCCGCACTTAAGGAAATCATCAGTCTGCAGTTAAAAGCTTCTGAAACAACACTGGTTTATCCGTTGGAATTTCACGACTTACCAGAAAACCAGCCAGCCAACCTTTTTGATGACGCAAAAATGAGTATCAGTTGCTTTCCATTGCTGCACAGGGTGCCTACTCATGGTTTTATCTTCAGGCAGAAATTTACCGAACGCAATATCATCAAAGAAAAGATCGAAGAACTTGAAATTCCCATGAGGCAAATGGCAGCCATCAAAGGCGGCGCTGATTTTACAGATAAAAACGGCAAGGTACATCCAAACTCAGAACTAACTTTTGAGCCGCCGCCTGCAAAAATGTATGCCTACTGCTCGGACACCGGCTTCAGCCCGAAGATAGTGCCGTACATAAAAAATGCTTCGTTGCTTTATCACGAAGCCACATTTATGCAGGATATGCAGGACAACGCCGATTCAAAGCAACATTCCACCACCGTTAATGCCGCTACGATGGCTAAGAAGGCCCAGGCCAACAAATTACTTATCGGGCATTTTTCAGCACGCTACGACGAATTAACAGAAGTTATTAAAGAAACGCGCAGCGTATTTCCTGATGCTGATCTGGCAATAGAAGGAAACGTATATAAAATCTAGCACATCAATTATATAAACATTAAGTTTTTCTAAGTTACATTGATACCAACCCACAAAAACTTATATAAATGAAAAAGAACATACTATTTTATTTGTTTATAGCATTTTTTGCGATTGCCTGTAACCAATCAAACGTGCTGATTGGTAATTGGAAAATAACCAATGTTATAGTTGACACTAATTTAATACCCGATAAAACAGATATACCAACAGCTTTGGGCCTTTTCGTGCTGGGTGAAACTTCAAAGCCGGCAAATATCATTATCACAAAGGACTCTATTCAGCTTTGTAGTATTTCAGACCGTAAATCTGATAAAATTTCGAAAATCAAAAAAGCTGAAAAAAATAAATACATTATTGATTTTGAAAAGAAATCCGGAATTTTTGAAATTATGGAAAATGGCACGGCGAAATTCACAGTTGATGCCATGACCTATTTTTTGAAGAAGAACGAATAAATCACCAACCTAAGTTGTCCGAAAAATGTAGTTAGAAACTATAAATTAGAAAGAGACATTCACAAAAGTTTAAATTATTGAAGTCTACCTTCGTGATTTCCTTAGTGTGTACTTAGTTCCTTTGTGGTTCAACTAATTATCTTTACCACAAAGTAACTCAAAGGGTTTCACAAAGGCGCACAAAGTGCTTTTGAGACAGCCTCAACGGGTTTAAATACAGTAAAAAATTACTTGATGTTTTTCTGAAATTCAGACTGGTAAGGTGTCCGGTTCAGTATGGAACGCCCCAGCGTAACTTCATCGGCATACTCCAGCTCGTCGCCAAAAGAAATGCCGCGGGCAATAGTCGAGATGCAGACATCAAAATCGCATAATTTCCGGTAAAGAAAAAAATTGGTGGTGTCGCCTTCCATGGTCGGCGGCAAAGCAAGGATAATTTCTCCACAATCCTCGTTAGCCAAGCGTTCCAGCAGCTGTCGTATATTCAGGTCGTTCGGGCCGATGCCGTCCATAGGTGAAATAATGCCTCCAAGAATATGGTACACCCCGTTGTACTGGTTGGTATTTTCAATAGCAATAACATCCCTGATATCTTCAACCACGCAGATGACGGATTTGTCGCGTTTGACATTGGCGCAGATATCACACAACTCATTTTCGGTAATGTTGTAGCAGTGCTTGCAGTAACGGATCTCTTTACGAAGTTTTACGATGGAATTCCCAAGAGCATCCGCCGTTTCGTTGTTCTCGCGCAGCAGGTGCAGCACCATACGCACAGCTGATTTGCGCCCGATACCCGGCAGTTTGGCAAATTCATTGACCGTTTGTTCGAAGAGTTTTGAAGGATAGTTGGCCACCGGAATTTTTTTACAAAATTACGAAAAATCAGGACTTGGAAGTCAGAATTCGGAAGGAAAAATTCATAACATCATAACAAGGCAGCAGCTAAATTTTTACAAATTTCAAGCTCTTAGCCGAATTATCGTTAATTAACTTAAGGAAATATATGCCGTTAGATAAAAAAACCACATCAATACTGTTGAAGGGAGTACTAAAGCTATAAGCCTTTATACGGGCGCCCTGCATATTATACAATTCAAGGGTAACATTTTGATATGCGGAATTGAAGTTGACGTTAATAACCCCTTTTGTTGGATTGGGGTAGATTTCGAAGTCCTCAATTATTTTTTCAGGAGGAGGCGGATCATTATAGAATCTTGCAAGAAAGCAGTTCCCGTTGTAATCATTAATATTGTATGTCCATAAATAGTTCCCGAAGTAGGTAGAATCACCAATTACGCCGCTCAGATATAATGAGTTATTCATGGTGATCAGATCGGTTCTGGCGCTATTTTTTGCGGTAACTTTTTTTATTTGTTCATTTTGGCCGTCCTGATCATACTCAACGATAAAACCATTAGACAAATATTTTGAAGCTATAATGCTATCGGTATTAAAAAATATTTTATTCACAAACTGTCCTGTCATCAATATTTTATCGTCATTAATAAAAACCGATCTGGGATAATCAGTTTTAGGCCCACCTGCTGAAATTCCCCAATCGAAATAACCTGCAGTATCGAATTTTATCAGAATTATATCTGAATTTCCCCTGGAAATATATGTTTCACCGCCTATTGTTAATGTATCGGAATAACTTGTTGCCAGATAAATATTATCATAACGGTCAGCATCAAGTAAAGGTAAAAAACGCTGAGAATACATTATATCATAATAAATCACATCAATGTCGATTTTTCGGGTCCAAAGCAAATTGCCTTCAGGCGAAAGTTTTATAAAATCAACAACATTATAAGAAGTATCCGGATATTTAAAAAAAACGATGTTATCTGACTTATCCAATGTCAACTGATATATGTCAGTTTTAAAGCCACGTGCCCATTTAAAGGCTCCATCAGCATTATATTTTGCAATAAAATAAGATGCCAGGCTATCGGCAATGGTGGAGTCAGGAAAAATTGTATTTGTACCATAAAATGTATTACCCATGATTATAACATTATTGTTATCATCCACTTTTAACTTTACAGGATGAACGCAACCAAACGGATTATATGCCGGAACCATCGACCAGAGATAATCACCATCCTTTGAATATTTCACGAGTAACGGGCGATGATTATTTTCCTGAGTTGGTATGGTGTCACCTTCAATTATCGTATTGTTATTAAAACAACTCAACAGGTAAACATCGTTATTATTATCAACCCCGATTTCTGCGGTATTATCGCTATCCAAGCCTCCAATTTGTTTAAACCACAAGATATTCCCCGCACTGTCATACTTAGCAATCAGTACGTCAGTCCAATACCCGCCTTTGGCGACCAACGTTTCATCTCCAAAAGAAATGGTATCGGAAAAATCGCCGGCAATATAAATATTATCCTCAGCATCGGTAGCCTGGCTGATAATTCCAAAGGGTAATGTTTTGATCCATTTGATTTCTGGTATCTGTGCCGACAAACCCTGTGAAAAGATGACGAATAAAAACAATACTATCTTTTTCATAATTATTCTATTTGTCAGATCGGCAAAAAATAATAATTCAGTTATAACTATTACATAACAAAACTACATATTAATTCAATCTATAAAATTATTTTTTTTAAAAAAAAATATAGAAACAATTCCGCTTGAGCTGAACAATTATCAATAGAATTTTCGGATGAATATTTAGCTACTGTATTTTCTTTAAAATTAGAAAAAAAATGAATCCGGCATTCGAAAACATGATGTCAGTTGGTGCATTTCTGAAATCTGAATTAGAAAATTCTCAAATTTGAACCATCAGCTTCACAGTAACGTTAATAACGCCGTTCCATAAACCATAAGTATAAATTATTTCGGATTGAATACTAAAAAGTTTACTTTTGTGCTCTTAAAAAAGAAAATAATAATTTATATCAGCACGCTTTCACCTTTAATATCAAGCTTTTCACTCTATTCTGTGAAGTACCAATAATAAAAACATATAAACATTTTGTTATGCGAAAAGTATTCTTCATTTTAATTATTTCTCTTGCATTTTTTTCACAAGCTATTGCTCAACAAGCGACCATTAAAGGAAAAATCATCAACGACAAGACGAAAGAAACACTTCCGGGTGTTAACATCATACTGGATTCAGTCACAGGTATCGTTTCCGATATTGACGGCAATTATTCAATTAAGGTGGACCCCGGTAAAATCAAATTAACCTATAAATATATAGGCTTTACTACGGAGACAAGAACAATCAGCGCAAATGCCGGACAATCAATTTCCGTAAACGTGTCGATGTCGGAACAATCGCTTATCATAGACGGTATCGTGGTAAGTGCGGGAAAATTTGAACAGAAGATATCTGATATCACCGTGTCGATGGATGTGATAAAGCCTCAGCAGATCGAGAACCAGAACACTAATGTCATTACTGAAATACTGAATAAGGTTCCCGGAGTCGACATCATGGCAGGCCAGCCCAGCATCCGCGGCGGAAGTGGTTACAGTTACGGCACGGGAAACCGTGTCCTTGTCATGGTAGATGATCTGCCCATATTATCCGGCGATGCGGGTGATGCCAAGTGGAATTTTATCCCGACAGAAAATATTTCTCAGATAGAGGTGCTGAAAGGCGCGTCCTCCGCACTATTCGGCTCTTCGGCGCTTAACGGCGTGATCAACGTACGCACGGCTTTTCCTACAGATAAGCCTAAGACCAAAATACTTTTCAATTCAGGAGTTTATATGAATCCCAAACGGGAAGAGCTGATCTGGTGGGGTGACCGAAAACCCTGGTATTTATTTATGGTTGACGATCAGCCATGGTTTGCCGGCCTGGACCTGCTTCATTCACGCAAGATCAAAAACCTCGATTTTGTGCTGGGCGCAAATGGGTTCACCAACCAGGACTATAAGCAATACGTAAAGGAACTGCATGGCCGCGTAAACCTGAACCTCCGCTACAGGCCCAAAAAAGTGCCGGGGCTTTCGTTCGGGCTGAACACCAACTTCATGTATGTGAAGAACACTGATTTCTTTTTCTGGCAGGATGCAGATTCAGGAGCCTGGAAACCAAATCCCACTACCCTGAACCCGACACAGGGATATCGTATTAACACCGATCCTTACATTCTATATTTTAATAAAAAAGGAAGCCGGTATAGTTTAAAAACACGCTATTTCAGGTCTGTAAATGTGTTTGCCGACAGCTCCGATAAAGATAATACGTCCGACTTGTTCTATGCGGATTACCAGTATCAGAAAAATCTAAAAAACAAATATAACCTGACAGCAGGTGTTTCCGGTTCCTATAACAAAAGTTCCGCTGAATTGTTCGGTGATCATTATGGTATCAACCTGTCATTATACGGCCAGGTTGATGCAAAATTTTGGAAAAAGTTTGCGGTTTCATTAGGTATCCGGTGCGAATATTACCGGCTTGATAAAAACGATGCCGTATCAACATTCGACATTATTACCTCGAAGGACACCATTACATTGCCGGTCAGGCCCGTGATCAGGGCCGGCGTCAATTACCAGGCAGCAAAGTTCACTTTTATCAGGGCTTCGTATGGACAGGGATACAGGTTTCCTTCCATCGCCGAGCGCTATGTCCACACAAGTATGGGTGGCATGAACATTTTTCCAAATACAAAATTAAAACCCGAAACCGGATGGAATGCTGAACTGGGAGTTAAACAAGGCTTTAAATTAGGCTCATGGAATGGCTTTGCCGATGCTGCAGGTTTCTGGACAGAATATAAGAATATGGTGGAATTCACTTTCGGGGTTTATAAGCCGGATACTGCTCTATACCCAACATTGAACGATATTGGTTTTAAATCCGTCAATGTGGGGCACGCCCGTATTACAGGTGTTGACATTTCTGTCGGTGCGGAAGGACGGATATGGGATTTCCCGGCTTCTTTCACACTGGGTTATACATACACCAATCCGGTAGATCTCAATTACGACCCTTCCACCGATACGAATGGAACTACCAACAGCCATGTTTTGAAGTACAGGTACTATCATTCTATAAAGGCTGATTTTGAAATGTCGTTCTACAATGTAAACTTTGGCGTTAGCTTCCAATATACCAGCAACATGGTCAATATTGACAAAATGTTTGGTGAAGAACTTATCCCGGGAATGCCCAGCACGAGCATTATGCCTGGCTTGAACGAATACCGTGAAAAACATAATAAAGGCTATTGTGTTTTGGATATTCGCGCATCCTATGATATAACTGAAAAGATGCGAATTGGAATTATTGTTAAAAACCTGCTGAACAATGAATATATGGCGCGACCCGGTATCATTGAAGCGCCACGCAACATCGCTGTTCAGTACTCGTTGACCTTGTAGTACATTTTTAAAAACTATTGGTCTGATATTTTAACAAACCTCTCAAGCCCGGCCGGCATTTGCCCGCTGAATAACTGAAAAAGATATAAGCCTTCATTAAGTAAGGAAATATCTATTTGATTGTCTTTACTGTTAATCGTACCACCCTGAATTTCCGAACCGGTCAGGCTAAAAATCCTGTAATAAAAATTCCCGGCATCATTTATTTCAATAGAAACAACAGCAGTTACCGGATTGGGATAAATGCGCCACGACAGCTGCCGCTTATTCATTTGCTGAGCAATGCCCATCGGTATTACAATGATTTCAAATGCTGCCGTATCTGCTATACCGCAATGTGCGGCAATAAGTGTAACCGTGTATGAACCTGTATTAGCGTATATATGTATGGGGCTGACCGCAGTGGAAGTATCGCCGTCGCCAAAATCCCAGAGGTAAGAGCTTGCGTATGATGAATTGTTCGAAAATGTAATTTGGTTTTCGCCGGATACGAAATATGAAAAATCGGCAACAGGATCATACTCCCCGATATGCCAGTTCATCAGGCTGTCATAAACGATCAGCTTTACGGCATTTCTTATGTTTTCTGCATCGGTGGCGTTAAGGGTTGAATTAAAAGTAATCATTGCCGGATCCTTTCTGAATATTGCAGCATAAAAACTACAGGCAGCAGCATAAGAACCCGCCACGGAAGGATGGCTTTCATCAGCATTATACAATTCAATAGCCGGATAGTTCTGCCGGATGTAATGCCAGACAGCGCCAACAGGCGACAATATAGCATCATTGCTGTCGGCCATCATCCGGTATCTCAAATTCAACAAGCTGTCCATACCTTCGTACGTGCAGACCGGCGGCCATGTGGCACAATTGGAAGCATCGCCATTCTTACGGCCCCAGGTCATAAAAAAAACTGTCTCTCCGCAGGGATTATGAGCATTAATAATGCTGTCAAGCTTTTTAGCATATGGAAAAACGTCTGTTTCCACTTGTCCGATCGGAAACGAAGGATACTGGCTTTGTTCCTGTAACACCACATAATCCCAGTTTCCTGCAGCTATTTTGCTGAGTGTGGTGGCATTGACGGAATGCATCTGAAAGGTATAACCGCCTATCGAATTACTGTCGAAAAACAGGGTGTCACCTGCCGAAGCCGCGGCATCAGCGACCATCTGAGGCAGATCATTCACATACGTATAGCTGTTGCCGATAAATAATGCCCGCTTCGAAACATGTTGTGCGGATACGGATATACACAACAGGATAGTCAGTGCGGTAATAATATTTTTCATCGATTATTTTGAATGTTGGTTTAAGCAAAGGTCAATTCTATGTTTGCACAAAAATAAAATAAATTAAACATTATGAAGTGTTAAATCGTTGGTTAGAAATGCCCGGCCAGGTCAACAGCATCTATAATTGTTGGATTCTTCGCTACGTTGCACTCAGCTCAGAATGACAGTTTTGTTCGACGCATTGGGGTGCGGGTGAGTGGCGGCGGCTCAGGCCGCCGCCACTCACCCGCACCCTGTTCCTAACCTAATCCTCCTGTCATTCCGAATCCCGCTTCTTTTGCGGGATGAGGAATCTTCAAATCATTGCAGTAAATATAGGTGCATTTGCACTGCAATGCAGACCCTTTATTTATACCTATGAAAACGCTTTAACATTAATCAAACACTTTGTGTTCATAAATAATAGTTATCCGGATTTTGTGAAAGTTACGAAATGCTAAATTTGTAAAAAATCCGGAAGGTCAAGGCTGTTATTTTTATTAAAAGATCAATCACATTATGAAACCAATATATATTCTTCTTTGTTTTATTGCTTACACCATCATGTTGTTTATTGTAACGTGGATAACGTCGCGCAAGACCAACAACGATTCTTACTACGTCGGAAATAAAAGTTCGCCATGGTACATAGTCGCGTATGGCATGATAGGAGCCTCGCTGAGCGGCGTTACGTTTATGTCGGTGCCGGGACTGGTCGGGACACAGCAATTTACCTACCTGGGCCTGGTCTTCGGATTCCTGATCGGTTATACAGTCATAGCAACAATTCTACTGCCTTTATATTACCGGTTAAACCTTACTTCCATTTATTCTTATCTGAATCAGCGTTTCGGGTTCTGGTCCTATAAAACAGGAGCATTTTATTTTCTTCTTTCACGGATCATTGGCGCATCATTCCGCATGTTTCTAGTGGTAAACGTGCTGCAGGTATTTGTATTTGATTATTGGGGCGTTCCTTTTTGGCTGGTGGTAACCGTTTTTATTGTGCTGATAGTATTATACACATTTGAAGGAGGCGTTAAAACAATTATCTGGACCGATACCTTGCAAACCACGTTTATGTTGCTTGGCGTGATACTGTCGATTTATTTTATTTCTAATGAATTGGGTATCGGATTAGGTGATATCTTCTCAAAAATCAGTGAGGCCGGCTATACCCGTGTTGTTGAAACAGACTGGCACAGTAAGAATTTTTTCCTGAAACAGTTTTTTAGCGGTGCCTTCATCGCCATTGTCATGACAGGCCTTGATCAGGAAATGATGCAGAAAAATATAAGTTGCCGTAATTTGAAAGAGGCACAAAAAAACATGTTCACCTTCAGCGGTATCCTGGTAGTTGTTAATATCATGTTTCTTACATTAGGCGCAGTGCTGTATATGTATGCCTCAACAAAAGGAATTGAAATTCCCGGCAAAACGGATAATTTATTTCCTGAGATCGCATTTAACCATTTAGGGCCAATCGCCGGACTTATATTTATGATCGGACTGGTTTCTGCTGCCTATCCCAGCGCAGACGGGGCTTTAACAGCGCTCACAACTTCCTTTTGCGTTGATTTTCTAGGGTTTAAAGACAAAAGTAAACTCAATGAAAAACAAAAAAAGAAAGTACGCTATATAGTGCATTTGAGTTTTGCTGCAATTCTAATGATCGTAATTCTCATTTTCAGGGCATTGAATAATGAAGCTGTAATTAATGCTATTTATACTGCTGCCGGATATACTTACGGCCCGCTGCTTGGTTTATTTGCTTTTGGCTTATTCACAAAATACGCTGTAAAGGATGGCTATGTGTGGATCGTGGCAATTATTTCTCCTGTGTTATGTTATTTTTTAAGTATGTATTCTGAGATTCTTTTCAACGGATATAAATTCGGTTTTGAACTGCTTATTCTCAACGGTCTGTTGACCTTCACCGGCCTGTTCATTTTACGCAAAAGAACATCGTGATAAAAAAGAAATCGCATATCGTGAAACTCATTGAACAGGGCGAACACCAATGCCTTGATTTCAAGTTTGAGATTTCCGACTCCCGGAAAATTGCCCGCAGCATCTCGGCCTTTGCCAATACCAACGGCGGGATTTTATTAATCGGAGTTAAAGACAACGGAAAAATTTCAGGCGTTCGCAGCGACGAAGAAATATATATGGCTGAAGCCGCGGCCCAGATGTACTGCAAACCGTCCATGAATCTGAAAATAAAAGAGTGGACCGAAGAAGGAAAAACGGTTCTTGAGATCATTATCCCAAAACTGACGGACAAGATCTGTTATGCGCAGGATTATGATGGCAAATGGCTCGCATACGTAAGAGTCGATGACAAGAACTTTTTGGCCGCACCGGCGCACCTGCGTGTATGGAAACGCAAGCTGAAAGCTTATCCAACGCATATCAACTACACAGAAAAAGAAAAGAAACTGCTTGATTACCTCACCGGCAATCCACATATTTCACTGAAAGAATTCTGCCAGCTTGCCGGTATCAAAAAGAACATTGCCGAAACCATACTGGTAAACCTTATGATGCTGGATATCGTTGAAATTTTTTACATTGAACAGGCTGTCTTATATCGTTTGAAATAGAAGCTTATGTATCTTTGCATACTGGTTATCCAAATTTAAATTTATTGCAAAGCCAACTTTTTTATGCGTAATACAATTTTCTTCGTCTTCATCTTTCTGTTCACGATTTTAGAAGTATCTGCTCAGCAATTAGAGCCGGAAAATAAGGGCCTTGTAAAATGGATGGACCTGAAAACAGCACAGGAACTGAATAAAACACAGCCCAAACCGATGCTTATCGACGTCTACACCGACTGGTGCGGCTGGTGCAAGCACATGATGAAAACCACTTTTTCGAATCCGGGCATTGCAAACTATATCAACAATTATTTTTATCCTGTCCGTTTCAACGCTGAAACTTCTGATACCGTGGAATTTTTAGAAAAAAAATACATCAATAAAAACACCGGCAACCGGTCTCCAAACGAATTGGCCATGATTCTTCTGGAAGGAAAGTTATCTTACCCTACCACGGTTTTTTACAACAACAATTATAAGTTCAAAATGATTGCGCCCGGCTATTTGTCCGCTAAAGATATTGAACCCATGCTGGTTTTCACGGTGGAATATATTTTCAACACCACCAGTGCACAGGATTTCAGCAAATACTTTTTCAAAGCGTTTTATCCTGATTCGGGCTTTGTAAACAAAGACACCATCACCTGGATGAAATCGTTTAATGAAGCAGTTGAAAAAAACAAGGTCCAGAAGAAAAAAACGCTCCTGTTTATAAATACCGACTGGTGCAACGGTGGCAAGACCATGTTAAGGAGCACATTCAACAACAGCATTGTTACAAAGTATATAAATGATAATTTTCACGCTGTAGCCATGGACGCCAGGTCGATGGATACGATCTCATATAACAATCAGATCTATAAAAACACGGCCGAAAACAAAGCATTTCACCCGTTTCTTCACATCCTGATGGGCGAACAAATCGTACTTCCCTCCATCCTGTTTTTTGAAGAAGATATGAAATTCATCTCGCAGGTAGGACAATACCTCACTCCCGAATCTTTGTACCCGGTACTGGTATTTTTTACAGAAAACCATTATAAAAATCAGAAATGGGATGATTTCCTTAAAACTTTTCTGGAAAATAAACCCAAATAGAATCTGTAAAAAAGCAGCATTCATCCAATAAAATTAAAAACTTAGCGTTTACCACATAAAATTTTCATGATCCGAATATCCCTGTTTGCCGTACTTTTTTTCCTTTTCGGGCGAACTTTCGCCACTGATACTGATTCGACACTCAGAAAAGACACTTCAACAGACAAAACCGAAATTGAACCGCTTCGCATACTTTCGTGGAATATTTTTTTATTGCCTGCCTATATTTTCGAAACGGAATACAAATACAAAAGGGCGCTTGGCATAGCCGAAGAAATAAAAAAATTAAACTGTCAGATCATTGTTTTTCAGGAGGCTTTTCATAAGGTGGCACGTGCTACCATTGCCCGGGAACTGCGCGAATTATTCCCATACCAATATGGCCCTTCCAATAATAAATCGCTCACCCGTTTTAACAGCGGTATCTGGATCATCAGCAAAATCCCGCTTTATAACCCGGACGAAATAAAATATACGCGCCGCAGCGGCATAGATGCTTTGGCAAACAAAGGCGCCCTTCTTATGGAAGGTTGCTGGGGCGGGCATAAATTCCAGGTGGTGGGAACACATTTGCAATCAAGCGGTAGTTATGATATAAGAAAAGATCAGCTGGGGCAACTATACGAAAACCTGCTCAAGCCTAACGAAAAACAAGGTGTTCCGCAATTCATATGTGGCGACATGAATATCTGTTATAAGAATTGTATCGAGTATGAAGAAATGTTGAAAATACTTGATGCAGAAGGTGAAGTCAATGTTAACGATGAGGAAGCCACTAACCTTGACGGTGACCGTATCGATTATATTTTTGTTCGTAAAAACAGTGCTCCGGATTTTGAAATAACCCGTTCTATTTATTTGCTGAATCACAAATGCACAAAAAAACGCAATTTCCTTTCAGACCATTACGCTGTAGGTGCATCCATACAATTCAAAGATAAAAAGGAATGCGAAAAGCCCGTCATTAATTAGCTTTTTTCCATCAGTTTTCGTGTAATTTTCACAACCAGCCAGCGTGGTACTAAGCGCACTGATTTCACCATTACTTTTGTTATAAATCCGTGTACGGCAACGGCCCTGCCTTTCATCATTGATTTATAGCCATATTCAGCAACTTCTTTTGCCGTAGGCAATTTCCTGCCTTTAGCCATTTTGCTTTCATTCATGGCCGAGGCATCTACAAAGCCGCTTTCAGTCAGGTTGGGACATAACGCTGTAACGGTTATTCCTTTATCCGCAACCTCATTATTCAGGGCTTCAGAAAAGCTGAGAACAAAAGCCTTGGTCGCACAATAAACAGCCATCAACGGGCCGGGCTGGAAGGATGCAATTGAACCCAGATTCATTATCTTGCCGCTGCCATTATGAATCATTTCGGTTAAAAACAACCTGGTTAATTGAGTGAGCGTTGAAATGTTCAACTGTATCATCCGGGATTCTTTTTCCCAATCGGAATCGGCAAAAAATCCGTAATCGCCATATCCGGCATTGTTGATAAGATAATCAATGCTGATATTTTGTTTTTTTACAACATCATATAATTCTTTTGCCGAATCAGCCACAGCTAGGTCCATGCTTATTATAAAAACAGAGATATGGTGTTTTGATTCAAGTTCTGATTTTATCGCATCCAGTTTTATCTTGTTACGAGCCACAAGTACCAGATTGTCTCCTTTTTGTCCGTGTATGCGTGCCAGCTCAAGCCCGATGCCGCCTGATGCTCCTGTTATTAATGCTGTTTTCGACATTACTCTTTTATACTTTTGGTAAAAGTATAAAATATTACCATCACTTTATCCATAACCATGGCATCCAAATGTCCACAATTATGATCTGAACAAGTTATTAGTTTAAATGGCCAACCCTAATACACCAGTTTGTACATCACTTCTACCGCACTTGGAGCAGCAGTTATCCGCAACGTTAGGTTCGAACCCATGGTGCTCACTGTATAAAGATTTCCCCCGGTTCCTCCAAAGGTAAAAAGGTTGACTAAGGCAGACATATTTGCTGATCTATATGTTGATGTAACTGCTGCAACACCCGGTGCCCCTGCTAAATCCGCGCCATTACTAAATGAAATAAGCAGCCCAACTGCACCATCATTTACTGCGCCCTGCACCAAAGCCTGGCCACCAGCATAAGAAGTTATAAAATGTGGCCAACCTGAGGATAACTGCAATGTGAACGGATAATAATTTGGAATAGTAATATCGACATAATTACCGCCAAAAACTGATCCGCTGGCAACAATACGTTCCATATTTCCGGCATGATAGCCATCAACCATGTCGGCATTAAGGTTGGTAACAGCAGTGGTAGAATTTACAGTCAAAGGAGCGGTTCCTGTTGCCTGAGTGGAAATCAACTGGCCTGTTGTTCGTATCGATCCGCCCGACACATCAAGTTTATGCCCGGGAGTTGTAGTTCCGATACCGACCATTTTTACATGTAATGTATCATTTATAGTTACTGTTTTCTTGCTAAAATCCCCGTAAATCAAAGGTGTGGATGTATTGCTATTAGAAATATACAATTTATCAGATCCGGTTTCATTATAACCGGCCTGATAGCCAAGAAATACATTTCTGTTGCCCATGCAGGAATAACCGGCCTGAAGTCCCAGTGCAGTATTCATATAACCTAAAGTATCTGAAAATAGCGCCATTTGGCCCACAGCTGTATTTGAGTATCCTCCATTATTATGATACATCGTCTGATCGCCAATAACCGTATTATTTGTTCCCACAGTATTAAGAGAAAGCGCCTGGCTTCCAATAGCCGTGTTGTATGTAGGCCCATTTTGGTTTATGCCTGCCCGATAACCAAAAAATGTAGAACCAACGCTGATTTTTCCCGCTTGTGTATTGTTTACTCTAAACTCCAGTGGAACATTATCAGTTGTTCCGACAAAATTGGTACCCGCTGTAGTGCCGGCATTCCCCGTTAGTGTCCACAAATCGGAATGGCTATGGGATACTGCCGAAAAATCCGCAGCATGTTTGTCATCAAGCAAATCGGCATTCAAATTATTCACCCTGTAATTTGATAATACATACATGGGAGATGTTCCGGGTAACGCATTTAAATTTAAAGCCATTTGAACATCTAAATCCATTAAAACTTCAAGATCATTAATTCTCACAACGGCTCCATCATTTTTTAAGTTACTTGCAGGCACCCATGAGGTTCCGTTATGATAAAGAGTTTGCTCTGATAATCCTGCGGGTAGCATATTGTTATTCCAGTTGGTAATATTTGTACCTGTGATACCTGCAGCCGGCGATGCGCCAAAAACAGGATCGGTTTCGGTGATCCCACCCGTTAAACTTTCAGCTGTTTTTGAATGTAATGAATATGGAACGCTCAACAACTCGCTTTCCCCCGTTATTGTATAATTTGCACCGCCGTTTGGATCGGTCTCGGTTTTAATAAAGTATGGCCCATTTGACCAGTGAATGGTATCAAAGCCTGAATAAGTACCGCCAATTTCTATAGAAACCAAGCCGTTGGCATTGGTTGTTGGCGTTTGAACTTCCCAATAAACTGCTGTATAGGCTGGCGGTAATCCCTGCAAAATACTGATTTTCATACCAACCTGAGTATTGGTTACCAGCTGGTTGCTGCTATTACGAATTACTGCCTGATAACTCATTTTATCAGGGGTCTGGGCAGACACAATTGAAATAAAAAAAACTGCCGCTAAAAATGTAACTAGTCTTTTCATGATTATTGATTTTTTATGATTTTAAAAACTTTTATCTCTGTATTGGTATCTCTCAATTTCAGAAAATATATGGCAGCGGTATAATTCTCCAGCGAAATAGCGGTTTCACTGCTTGTTATTTCCTTGGTTTCTAAAATTTTTCCCGCTATATCGTAAAGTTGATAAGACAATTTTTCCAGCTTAAAATTTAAAACTTTTAAAGTCAAAAGACCGGCAGTCGGGTTGGGGTATGCGGTGCACACAAGTTCAATATCCATGGCTTGTTCAATACCGGTAATGATCGAAATTTCATAAGGTTGCTGAACGCCCTGCGCTACCGAACCATTTGTACCGGAATATGTAGTATAAACTACCTGGCCAACGGAATAACTCACATTTCCTCCTGTCCCTGCAGCATTTCCTCCAGAAGCATTCACAGATTCCTGAGCGCTGACAACAGTGCACAAAAAAGTGAAAACAAATGATAGCAATATCTGTGGACCTAAGTGTTTTCGGACTTTGTTTTTTTTGTGAATTTTAAAATATAAAAACATGATGATCCTCCTTTGAATGAAAATTATGGAACAAATTGATTATAAAATATTTTAATAATTATCAATTATTTAACAAATATAAACAATAATTTAAATTACAACAAATTTTTTATTCTGTCATATTCTTTGCGTTCCTTTGCACTATAGAATATCCAATTCTGAAATTATATGTTGCCAAACAATGTTGCTGAACTTTTTACAAAGAACTTCCCATATACTCCTACTTCTGATCAAAAAATTTTAATTGAAAAACTTTCTGAATTTATCGTTTCCACAGAGCAAAACAAGGTTTTTCTGGTAAAAGGATACGCTGGAACAGGCAAAACAACGATTGTCAGTATTCTGGTGAAGATCATGCCCGGCCTGAACCTCGGCACGGTGCTGCTTGCTCCGACAGGAAGGGCCGCCAAAGTGCTCTCGGCCTATTCCGAAAATCCTGCCTATACCATACACAAAGGAATATACAAGGTCAGCGAAGACGATTCTTCCTACAGTGTAACGATACGTGAGAACAGGTCGAAAAATACCATCTTTATTGTGGATGAAGCATCCATGATAGCAGGCGATTCCGCAAACCCCAGCCAGCTGTTTCCGGCATCAAACCTTCTTGGCGACCTGCTGACCTTTGTATTCAGCAACGAAAACTGCTCACTGATTTTTGTCGGCGACACAGCGCAATTACCGCCTGTCGGGACCGACATCAGTCCGGCGCTGGACGAAAAACACCTGAAACGCAATTTTCACCTGAACGTACAAAGTTTCGAGCTTACCGAAGTAGTGCGCCAGGAAGAAGCTTCCGGCATTCTCGCTAATGCCACGCACATACGAAAACTGGTTCATGCGGCAAAGTTCAAAAATGATTTTTTCGAGACAACAGGTTTTAAAGACGTGATCCGCCTCGATGGTTCCGAACTCGAAGATGCACTGAATTCAGCTTATTGCGGATCAGGCGATAACGAAAGCATCATGATCTGCCGGTCAAACAAAAGAGCCAACCTTTATAACAATGAGATACGAAAACGTTTGTTGTTCCGCGAAGGCGACATAAATGCCGGAGACAAAATAATGGTCGTAAAAAATAATTACTTCTGGATCTCGAAAAAATCTAAAGCCGGATTCATTGCCAATGGAGACATAGCTGAAATTCTTCGCATACGGAAAATTGAACAACTCACCGATGATTTTACGTTTGCTGATGCCACCATTCGGCTCGTGGATTACCCGGAAGAAAAAGATATAGATGCTAAATTATTATTAAACACACTGAACTCCGAATCGCCGTCGCTGCCAAATGCAGATTTTCGTAAGCTCTTTAACGCTGTGGCGGAAAACTATTTACATATTCCTGAAAAACATAAAAGGTTTAAACTGATTTACAACGACCCATACCTGAATGCATTGCAGGTAAAATTTGCCTATGCCATGACCTGCCATAAAACCCAGGGCGGCCAGTGGGAAAATGTCTTCGTGGAACAAGGTTACCTGACCGAGGAAATGGTCAACAGGGAATACCTGCGCTGGCTTTATACAGCGGTTACACGAAGCACAAAAAAGCTGTACCTTGTAAACTTTAATGACCGGTTTTTCAGGTAATCCGGAAGAACTTCTTTCGATTATCAGTTTGCCAGCATCACACGCTTCGTGGTCACTTCATCCCCGGTCTGAACAGTTACCAGGTACATCCCAGGGACATTACCCGAAAGATCAAGTGGTAACAGCATCTCAAATGAAGGATCAAATTCCTTTTCCAGCACCTTGTCTCCGATCAGGTTATAAACGCTGATGTACGCTTTTTGCGATGCAAAGATGGAAAACTGAATATTGATGATCCCGCTTGTCGGATTAGGATATATCTGAATAGTGCTGTTGATTGCATCGTGATCGCCGGTACCGACGGTCAGCGGATTTACCCACTTATAGATTCCGCCGTTTGCCGAATTTTCATTGAAACTGCCGGCCCATACTGTTTCCATATCAAACATTTCAACACAGGTATATTGAACAGAACCTGTATCGATGTTGATAAAAGCTGCACAATCATTGGTGCTGTATGACGATCCAAGCCCAGACCCCGATGAAACGTCAACCCAGGTCGCACTTGTTCCGGGAATAAAATCAATGTTCGAAGTTTTCACAAAATAACCGGTAGGTGTTATGGTAGTCCATGTAACTCCTCCATCAACCGTTTTCTGAATAGCCAAGAACAGGAATGGCAGCATCATAGGCAGCGATCAGTATATAACCACCGGCTGAAAAATTGAACACATTATAAATATTTATCCAATCATGCTGTCTGGTAATGGCATTTGAAATGTTATAATCGGTCTTGCCGGTTGCATAATGCATAAAATAGTTTTGGGCAATTTTCTGCGCAGATTCTATAGATACGGGACTGGCAATTAATGCAACGCTTAAAAGCAAGAATGCATAGGTCAGGTAGATTTTTTTCATATTATGCTTAATTATAAGATTTAGAGCATATATAAAAACATTTTAAAATAGTTACCTGTTTTAATTTATTTTTCTATCACGATATTTACGTGATCTTAAGAAAATTATACAATGCAAAATGGAAGCGTTCCCAAATTTCAGCATCCAACTGCACGCGAACCCGCTAAATGCCTAACCTGCTAAAAGTCTAACCCGCTAACAGCCTAAATTTAATCCAAAAGAACCACGGCATAAGCGGAAATGCCTTCTTCCCTGCCGATAAATCCTAGTTTTTCGGAGGTTTTTGCTTTGATGGAAATATCATACTCAGGAATACCGATCACTTCGGAAAGTTTCTGTTGAATCTGAGCAATGTAAGGTGCAATCTTAGGTTTTTCAATACAGATAGTGGTATCTAAATTTACAATTTGAAAATTTTTTTCGTTCAATAACGAAACGACTTTCTTCAGTAGTATTTTACTGTCTATACCTTTATATTGCGGATCTGTGTCGGGAAAATGGGTGCCGATATCACCAAGGTTTGCAGCGCCTAACAAAGCATCGCAAATGGCGTGGATCAGCACATCGGCATCTGAATGGCCTGTTGCACCTTTATCTGAAGGAATTTTGATGCCGCCCAGGAATAATGCTGCGGAAGTTTCGAGTTTGTGAGTATCAAACCCAAACCCTATTCTACTCATTTTTCTTGATATTTTCGCTATCTTTCTCTTTCTTGGACTTTACCTTATCAAAGTTGAAGAGCAAGCTGAAGCGCAGGGTATTTTCAAGAGGGTTTCTTTGTGTAACAGGGATCAGATAGGCAAAATCAAGTCCAAAAACACTGTAACGCAAACCTGCACCAATGGTTAAATATTTACGGTTTCCTTTGGTTGCTGATTCATTGAAGTAGCCCGCACGAATGGAGAATTGCTTGGCATACCAATATTCTAAACCCACCGCGAAATTGATTTCTTTGATTTCTTCGCCAAATCCGCCCGGGGCATCATAGAATGACTGGAAAATACCTTTTACAACACCAACATTCGGATCTCTACCTTTTTCAATAATTTTGTTCCCGTCGATGTCATAAACATATTTACCGGTTGAATCGAGCTGATACAATGGTGTGGTCGGAACCAGCAACTTGTTAAAATCAACGATGAGTCCGAGGGAATTGTTTTTATCGAAAAGTACATTGTAAGCTAAGCCCAATCTAAGATTCGTTGGAATAAAATCACGGTCCAGATTTTCTGTATAAGATATTTTATTCCCGATATTTGAAATATTGACCCCGAGGCCAAAAGTGGTATTAATATTTTTTATTTCAATAGGTTTTTCATAGTAAACAGCTACATCGGCGGCAACCGCTTGCCCGGCCTTTGACTCAGCGCCGGCCACATAGATTCCTCCTGTAAGGTTTGAGTATATGTACCTTATAGCTATCGCGCCTGAAACTTCGTTTGTAAATTTAAATGAATAGGATGCATCCAGGGCAAATTCGTTAGGTTTGTACTGTCCGATATTCTGCCCGGTTTCGTTTGTAAACGTAATGTTACCCAATGAAAAATAGCGCAGCGACATGGCAATCACCTGACGTTTATTGATTCTTTTATAGGCGCCCAGGTATGCAAGATTAATATCATTTACCAGCTTACGCAGCCAAGGACTGTATGAAACAGAAAATCCGAAATCTTTGTCAATAAAACCATATTTTGCAGGATTCCAATGCTGCGAATTGGCATCCGCAAAAGAAGCTCCACCGGCATCACCCAGACCGCCGCCACGGGCATCAGGAGCAATCAGCAAAAAAGGAACGGCAGTAGTTATAGTGTTTAACTTGTTTTTCAGTAAATCATTTGTCTGACTGCCTTGTGCAAATACCGTGGTCCCGAGCAAAATGAACGATGCAAATACTAACAGGTTTCTTTTCATTGAAATAATATGATTTTTAAGTGAGTGCAAAAATAACGAATAATTTAAAACTATATTGTATTGCTGAATTTTTTGTCTTAACCGCTGTTTTATGTTCCTTTATATTATGATTATTTCAGAATGATCATTTTTTCAGAACACCTTTTTTGTCTTCCTTCATTATCAGTAAGGGTAACCGTATAAGTATAAAAACCTTTGGATAAAGGCACCCCACCGACGTTGCAAGCATTCCACCGTATCTCAATAGGTTGGTAGTATCCGCCGGGAATACGGTATTCTATTTCAGTAGCTAAGCGCCCGGTGATTTCGAACACGGATATCTTGAGTTGGATATCCTCCAAACCCATATTATGCTCAATGTAAAAGTTGGTATAATCCGAAAAAGGATCCGGGTAATTGAATACCTTTCCAAAACTTAAATCCGTAGGAATTAACACGTTGAACATGATATCCGTTTCAGTATCATTGTTCAGCAGGTCATAGGCTTTTATGGTCAGTTTATGGACGCCATAGCTCAGCGTGCCGAATTTGTATGAAATACTTCCGGAAGTATATTTATTGGCATCCTGCACAAAATAATCATTTAAACAAATGGGGTTGTTAAAATCATCATCCAGTACCGCTGTAATTTCATGGCCGATGCCCAATCCATAGCAATTAATTCCGCTGGTATCATTCAAATACAGCAACATCAGCGGTTCTGAAGAAGTATTTCCCCCATCGGTAAAAGAAAGGTCTTCCATGTATCCTTGTATTTCAGGACCAGAAATATCGGGATTTTCATTATCGCCATCATTGAACAATTTCAGACTGTCAAGCACCCCGGTAGCATCATGCCACTGGCTTTTCGCATAATAGCTGATCTTTCCGAAACCATCAGAGAAACTAATGTCTTTAGGAACAAAAAATGAAAATTCGAACATACCGTTGCTGACGGTCACATTTCCTTTGTATAATATATTATGCTGCGAATAAAAAGTTGTATAGTAACTAACTCCCGGGTCGTTAACCAGCGTGTTGCATAAAACCGGTTTGTCATATACAACAGGATAGAGCTTGCCGTTAAAATCACCCTGCAAATTGTCTGATCCGTCAACGATGCGGCCTCTCACAGTAACAACGCTGTTGTTAAAAACCGTATCGTTAATCGATAATGCGGTGTCGACAGCGATAAAGTCGGTAACAACCTTGTATTCAGGTATAGCAAAAGCTAATGCCGGATCGCCGAGCAGTGTAAAATTTTGCATATAAACACCTGCTGAACAAAGGTTTTTTGCTTTTTTGATCATATCACCAAATCTTACTTTTTCACCGGCTATGGGAGAAAAAGCGGTTCTCAGAAAATTCCGGTTTACGATCTCGTTCGAATGTGCATAAGCCACACGAGTTGTAGAGAACAAAGCGATGCTCCCGCCTTTTTTGTTAAAAAGTAATTTTTCTCCGGCTGACATATATGCCGGGTTGTCGTAACGGCTGAATTCGCAAGTTGCGGTAATAAAAATCGGCAGGCAATAATAGTTCTCATACTGTTCAATATCTGCCATGGTGATCACTTCCTCGCCGGCAAGGCCCGATTCTCCTCCGTGTCCCGTATAATTTACCATTAATGTACCTTTCTGAATCTGCCTTTTCACTTCAGCATTTACCTCCGGATACTTCGTTCCGAAAGGAGTATTTTTTTGTTTATAGGCATCAAGATAAATTTTCTTCACATTAATAATCTTTGTCAGCGAATCTACAAGAGTGACAAGTTTTTCAGCCTGCTTAAGGTGGAGGTTCAGATCCTCATCATCGGCAATAAATGCAACAGAATTTCGCCAGGGATCGTAATTAGACACCTGGCCGGTTTCGTATGAGTTTGGTAACAGATCTTCCCTGCTGCCATAACGTAATGATTTTTCAACTAAAACAGAGGCTTCTTCCGCATTACGAACAGGAAAACGCCCCACACCAATATCAAGGTCCCCATTCAGATTATCTCCTTCCAGTGAATCAAGCATGGCATAAAAGTCATCGGAAACATAGGAAGAAGTAGGCACCAGCGCATTCAATGTTTGCCAGGTTGGAACAAAATTAGAATTCACGTTAAGGCGGCTTTTCATGTCATACGAGCCATCACCGAAAAGAAGTACGTATTTTAACTGGTGCAGCGTATCGGTTTTGCCTCTTTCGTAATACATGCGGAGAAAGTCCCTTATTGCCGTTGGATCTTGTTTCCCGGAAGAGAACTCATTAAATATTTGGGTAGTAGTGGCAACCACGACATCCATCCCGTCTGCGCTTCTGTGAAAATCGGCTATGGTATTGGCTTCGGTATAAAAATCAGGATGGGTTACCACGACAAGCTCAGCCTTTCCGGCCCCATGGAGGTTCTGATTGGGCATGCCTCCGATCAAAAATGGCTGCAATGAATTATCATCATCAAAAGCCACAAATTCTTTGAGGCTATCTGTATAAGCCTTAAACGAAACATCGGCGCCATTGACATCCAGCGGCAGTTCGCTGACGGAGGTAAAATCGGTGATATTCCAGATTCGTACCGATGAAGCCGTATTGGTAATATCAAAACGGCTTATGGGGTGCCCAACAGTCTGAATATTTCTGAAATGTATCTGATTTCCCCGGTATATAAGATTCCTGTATACAAATATTTCAATATTGTCCAGCCAGGCTGCTGAATTTGTTTCAGGTTTATTGTAGGATAAACTCAGGATTACTGTATCGGACTGAGGTAAAGTTCCCAGGGTTATGCTGGAGGTTTTTGCATAATCCGAATTTACATTGCCATCGACAGGTAATAAGGTATCTACAGAAGTCAAAATTCCGTTGAGGTTTGAAATTACCGCGCTTTTCTGGATAGAACGGACGGCAATATTGACCTCTGCAAAAAGCGAATCGGAATGTGAAATGTCGGGTACTGAAAAAATAAAATTCTTTGTAATAAGATCGTTAAATACTTCACCATACCAATTTTTTCCGGATCTTAATAGATTTAACGAATCGGTTTCATGATACAGATGCTCATTGTATCTATCCACAATTATATCAGGTACCGAATCAATCTGGGGAAATGCCTGTATTCTTTTACCGGCACCAAGATCAAGAGTGATAAAATAATATGCCGTATCCGAATAAAAATGAAGCTGATGTTCAAACGTCCCGGTATATTGATTAAAGTTCCATCGGACAGTACCCTGCCCATAAAAAAGTATATAATCGCCATCATTAATATATTCATCACCACCGTCATAAACAAACACAGGGTTTTCTAACAGATCATCATAGCGGAAGGCAGCATTTTTCTCAGGTAATAAAGCGCCACCATTTCCATAAAGCCTGAATTCCGATGAACTGATTGGGTCAGTAATACCAAGCTGAATGAGATCAGCATAGGTTAGTTTGTACACACCATCCTGAACTGTAGCTATTTTATACCATGCACCGCTTGATAATACCGAGTTTGCAATAAAATTCCCCTTATCTGCTTTCTGAGCCATGGAGGAATTGAAAAAGCAAACGAATGATATTAAAATAAATAAAATCCGGTATTTCATTCTTTTGATAATGTACAAAATTACAAAAAAATAAGACAGCACTATATGTTAGGTGGTGGTTTATTTCAGTATCACCAGTTTCTCCGTCTTCTGGGAAAACTGGCCTGAACTATTTTTTACTTTTAACATATAGACATACACTCCTTTACCAATCACGTCGCCGAAATCATCTCTTCCATCCCAGGGAATTGGTGCAGCCCTGAATCCCGAGGTTTCGACCGTAGTTTGAATTGTTTTTATGAGCTTACCGGTAATGGTAAATATCTGTATTTGCACATCCAGCCCGCAGCAGGGTTGGTTATGTTCAAACCAGAATTCAGTATATGTTGTAAAAGGGTTCGGGTAATTCAATACATGATTCAAAGCAAGTTCGGCAGATTCGGCGACCACAAAATCAATTTCCGTTTCTGTGGAATTGTTATAAACATCCCATGCTTTAAGCAGGAGTTTATGCTCACCGTTTTCAAGGTCCGAAAAAGGATATTTCACCACGCCGCTTTGATACGTATCAAGATCGGATTCATAATAATCATTCAGTACAAATGTTTTGTCGGTATTACCGTCAAGAACTGCTGAGATATCATGGCCTATGCTGTTCCCTATCGTATTAACTCCGGCTGAATCACTCAGATAGGCAAGCAATATAGGATTTTTATCAGTCACACCACCCGAAACAAAACGGTTGTCGTTCATGTATATCTTAAGTTCCGGACCGGTATTATCCGTTATTGCATTGTTGTTGGTACCTCCGATAATAAAATCCTCGTAGAAACCATTTGCATCTGTGGTGCCGTTCTGAGAATAATAACTTATTCTTCCTTTTCCGAACTGATAAGCAATATCTTTAGGCACATTAAAGGTAAACCTGAAATCCCCGTTGATAACGCGGGCCTTACCTTTATAGATGATGTTCTTCTGCAAGGTGAATGCTTGCGGTGATCCACCGTCGTTGCCGTTTGATACAACGGTTGTTGCTTTGTCGTAAACCACCGGGGTAATTATCCCCTGGTAATTTGTAAGCTTAATCCCGTTAATATCCGCAATATAACCCTGAATGGTAATTTTATCCAGGGCCCTGATAGTATCAGACAGGCCTGCTAAAGGCTGGCCATTAATGGTAGTTGTTAAAATATTATATTCCGGGTAAGCAAGCCTGAGTGCAGGATCACCAAGCAAAACAAAATTACTTATAGAACTGTTACAACCCATGTTGTTTTTTGCAGCTTTTATAACATTTCCCAGGTATGGATATTTATTATCTGAAGTTAGTTTGAATACCTCTTTATAAAAAGCGTAGTTCAACGAATAGTTGGAGCCTGCATAAGCAAGCCGGGTAGTCGTAAATAACCCCATACCACCACCTTCAGGGTTTATTAATACATATTCACCGGCCGATGTCCTTGCGGGGTCGTCAAAACGGCTGAATTCACAGGTGGCTGTTACAAAAAAAGGTGTATTGTTCTTATTGGTCCAGGAATTAATATCCTCAACACCCAAAACTGCTTCATGCGCCCAGCCTACTTCACCGCCATGGCCGATGTAGTTAACAATAAGGGTACCTTTTGCAACGCGCTTGTTGATGGCATCGGTTGCGTCAGGATATCGCTGGCCGCCCGGCGTAGAAATCTGAGTATATGCATCCAGATATATTTTATCCACATTATAATCATCGTAGGTTGTGTCAACGTATGTAGCAATACTTTCAGATTGTCCCATAAAATCCTCACCTGCAATATCTGAATCATCAGCAACAAAACACACCACATTTCTCCAGTCGGCAAAATTGGAAATATCATCAGAAAATCCGGAACAGGAGGTATTTCCCGTACTCAGGTCGTATTTTGCGGCATAATTAATAATTTTATCCGTTACCGCTCTTGCCTCATCAATATTCTGAACAGAAATTCTGCCCACAGCAATATCAAGTAAATTGCTATATGCGCCATCATCGGTATCATCAAGAAAGCCAAAATAATCATCCGTCAGGAAAGAACCGGAAGGCTCAGTAGAATTATTTGTTTCGTAGGTTGGTATCTGGTTTGTGTTATTAGCGATGCGGTTCTGACAATCATAAGACGCATCTCCAAAAAGAATCAGGAATTTTGGCTGCCGGTTGATATCTGATCCAGCCCTGTCATAAAACATTTTCACAAAATCCTTAATAGCGGTAATATCCTGGTTGCCTGATGAAAACTCGTTGTATATAAGCTGCGGTGTTGTAATCAGAACGGTCATATTATCATTGGTATGGTGCAGGTCGGCGATGCGTGATGCTTCACCCGTATAATCCGGATACGAAATAATGATCATATCTGGTTGTCCAAGGCCGTGCAGGTCCTGATTCTGCACTTTTCCCGAACACATGACAGAATAATACGAAGATCCGTCAAAGGCAACGAATTCCCTTAAAGTATCTGTGTTTAGCTTAAAAGTTAAATTGCTGCCATTGAGTGCTGCATCTATTTTTTTTACATCAGTATGATTGGTTACATCCCAAACTGTAACATTAGATGTAGCATTACCCAGATTAAATTCGGAAACACCCTTACCTATTGAATATTGGTTGCGGAAAGCCATCTGGCTCCCGGCAAAAGTCAGGTAGCGGTCTGCATTAAGTTCAAGGTAATCCAGCCATCCTATTGCCGAGGAATTTGAACTTTTATTATAATCTACCCGGAGGCTTAACGGGCTGGATGCTGTAAAATCAAATTCGCTATACGTAACGCGTGCATACGCTGAGGTGTAATCCGGTGAAACAGCTAACATAGACACACTGCCGATCTGAGTCCCGTTTGCAAACAATTTGAACATTGTTGAATAAAGGATAGACCGTGCCAATACTCCCGTTTTAAGGTACAGTGGCTTACCGGGTACCATATTGGGGAAATTAAATGGAAATGTATAGGAAGTAGTTACATCAAAAACTTCCCCGTAAAATTCCCGGCCTGATTTGATCAGGTTCAACGAATCGTTTTCATAAAAAAGATGATCTTCAAAAGTTGTAACAATATAATCAGCAGGCAATGGTGATGATGCCTCGGTGCCTATCCTCTTTCCGGCACCTAGGCTGGCTGTTAAAAAATAGCCTGATCGCTGGGTATATTTATTTATGGAATGGTGGTAGACATTATTAACAGTATCTACAATCCAGTTTTCAACACCTTTGGCATAAAAGATAATATAATCATTCGGGTCAAAAGTGCCGTCATTCTCACCATAAATGTAAATGGCATTTTCCGTAAGATCGTCATATCTGAATTTCGAGTTATCTTCAGGAAGCATGGCGCCTCCATTTCCATACAAACGAATATTTCTCGGGTCAATTCCTGCAGGATTCATGCCGAGGGTAATCAGGTCATTGTATGTAATAACATAAATACCACTTTTAGAAACATCTACCCGGTACCAATCTCCGGATTGAAGCACAGAATGCGCTGCATACGTATGTGCTTTTTTTAGCACAGGAATAACATTTGAGGTGCTGTATGAATAATCAAGCGAGAATGAAACCAGGCGCTCAACCTTTCCGGTGAAATTATTTTTACGCAAGGGAACAAAACTCATCGTAAGCAAAGGCTTTTTGTTCTGATAGGATACTTTGGTGGTAATCGCAATATTTTCAGAAATGAACGTTTTCTGTTTCCCGATGATTTCAAGATCTGCCTGAGGTAAATCTTCAAAAACCGCGTTAACAATTTTCACATCAGGAACTGTATTCGACTTAACCACATCCAGCAATGTAAAAAAACATGGTATATCAGAAGTATCAGGGTATACAGCTCCCTCAAACCGAATAAATTCTTTTTTGGTAAGTTCACTAATAAACATCTTTTCAGGTGTAAACCAGTGAATTACAAATTGATTTTTTGTTTTTAACTCTTTTTGCTGCCCGAAAAGAATTGAAAATGAGAAAATAAAGATAATTAACAGTCCGATTTTTTTCAACATCATTCTATTTTTTGAAAAGTGTAAAAATACCAAATTTTTATTATGCATCATTTCTGCCAAAAAAAATAACATTTTTGTAACCTTGAGTATTAAAATTGAGTAAAAAAGTAAAAAAAAAAGGTTTCAAGTATTTTGGATAATAAAAATTATGCTATTTTTGCTTATTGAAATATTTTCATGATAACGAATCAGAGCTATTTATATTGTTAATGAGGGATCTTAATTTTTTTTTTTACTTTTGCCAATACTGACACTATTAGTTTCGTTATTATGTTCAGACTTTAATAAAAATTAATATGAAAAAAATTTATACAGGAATTTTATTTGTTCTGATAACCTTGGGAAGTACTAGTTTTGCTCAGGATCCTCACTTTTCGCAATATTATGCCAACCCCTTGTACCTGAATCCAGCGTTTGCCGGAACAGCGTTATGCCCGAGAGTCATTCTTAATTTCCGTGACCAGTGGCCTTCCATTTCGGGAACTTATGTTACTTACAATGCTTCCTATGACCAGCACATTGAAAAAATATCAGGTGGTATCGGCGTGCTTCTTAATACCGACAGAGCCGGGCAAGGCATTCTCAACACGACAACGGCATCGTTCATGTATTCTTTCCGGCTGGAAGTCAACCGTACTTTTTCTATGAAAATGGCCATACAGGCAACATATTTTCAGAAACACCTGGATTGGCAAAAACTTACGTTCCCTGACATGATCGACAAAAGACATGGTTTTGTCTTCAACACGAATGAACTGCCACCTAAGCGCCTTACAAAAGCCAACGCCGACTTTTCAGCAGGTTTACTGGGGTATGGTGAAAAATACTTTGTTGGTTTTGCCGTTCATCACTTAACCAGACCTGATGAAGGTTTTATCAGCAAAAGCCGTATGCCAATGAAATTTACGGTTCATGCAGGAGGTATCATCAATCTTGTAAAAAAAGTCCGCAGAAGAAGTAATGAGCATACACCTACCCTGTCACCGAACATTCTGTTCATGCAACAGCAGAACTTCCAGCAAATCAATTACGGATTATATTTCAACAGATATCCTTTTGTCGGCGGACTTTGGTTCAGACAAAACTTTAAAAATTCCGACGCAGTAATTTTCATGGTTGGTATTCAGGCAAACATGTTTAAAATCGGATACAGTTATGACCTTACCATTTCTAAGTTAACCAATGCTACTGGCGGAGCTCATGAAGTTTCTTTCGCGCTTCAGTTCAATTGCAAACCACCTTCAAAAAGAGTAAGAGCAATAAATTGCCCTTCATTTTAGTTATAAATAGAAACAAAAAACAACCATACAATGTATATTAAAAGATTAATCGGTTTAATGGCAGTAACAGCTACTGCAGCATTATTTCTGACATCCTGCAAGAAAGATTTGTCTAATACGACAGCATGGGAATACAACAATCCGAAAAACGGCGGATTTGAAGTGGTTCCTTATGAAGAACAGGAAACCGGACCTGGTTTGGTATTGATTGAAGGCGGTACTTTTATTATGGGCCGCACAGAACAGGATGTTCTTTATGATTGGGATAATTTCCCCAGAAGAATTACTGTATCTTCTTTTTATATGGACCAGACTGAAGTTCGTAACCTTGACTACTGCGAATTTTTATATTGGACCAGAAGGGTTTTCAGCGTTGATTATCCTGAAGTATTGCAGAAACGTCTTCCCGATACGCTTGTATGGCGTGATCGTCTGGCTTATAACGAACCTTATGTAGATTATTATTTACGCCATCCCGCTTATCGCGATTATCCCGTTGTAGGAGTAAGCTGGGTGCAGGCTGCAGATTATTGCAACTGGAGAACAGACCGCGTTAATGAATATATCCTGATGCGTGAAGGTATCCTGAAAATGGATCCCAACCAGCAGAATGAAGAAAACTTCAATACTGATGCATATCTTGCAGGACAATATGAAGGCATGGTTAAAAATGACCTTTATGATATGGATCCCAATGGTTCTGGCACACGTAAAGTCCGCATGGAAGATGGTATCCTCCTGCCAAAATACAGGCTCCCGACCGAAGCGGAATGGGAATTTGCCGCTCTCGGCCTAATTGGAAACACCATTTTCGAACGCGTTCTTGAACGCAGAATTTATCCATGGAACGGACATATCTCACGTAACGACCGTACAAACAACCTCGGTGATTTTGTAGCCAACTTCAAAAGAGGACGTGGCGACAACATGGGGGTTGCAGGAAACCTGAACGATGCTGCTGATATTACAGCTCCCGTTTTTGCATACTGGCCTAACGATTATGGTTTATACTGTATGGCTGGAAATGTTGCCGAATGGGTAATGGATGTTTACAGGCCTTTGTCATTTGAAGATTATTCCGATTTCAGATCATTCAGGGGTAATGTATTTCAAACACAGGTCAGAGACGCTGATGGCATTCTTGAAGATAAAGATAGTCTCGGACGTATCCAGATGCGCGATGTTACTGTTGAAGAAAGTAAAAACAGAAGAAATTATCGCCAGGCTGATAACAAAAACTATCTCGACGGAGATGTTACCTCAAGCTTGCTGATGGGTGATGACTGGACTGCTATGGAAGACGAAAAACCTATTATGTACGACTTTGGCAATAACTCAATGATTGATGACAAAGCACGCGTTTATAAAGGCGGTTCCTGGAGAGACAGACAATACTGGATGAGCCCCGGTAACAGAAAATTCCTGGATGAAAATCAATCTACTGATTTTATCGGATTCAGGTGTGCTATGACACGTGTTGGCAGCCCTGTTGGTAACTATTAGAAAAAATACTTTTTTAATTCAAAAAACCCCGCTTACTTTGTTAGCGGGGTTTTTTATTTATTACAACTATGAAAATTGAAGAATTATATAATATTTTCCTTCAGCATCCGATAATATCAACCGATACGCGTAAACTCACCAGGGGTTCTTTGTTTTTTGCGCTGAAAGGGCAAAACTTTGACGGTAATAAATTTGCAGGGCAGGCTGTTGAAAATGGCGTGGCATATGCCATCATTGATAACAAAGAATATGACACCGGGAAGAACACCATCCTGGTTGATAACGTTCTGGAATGCCTGCAAAAACTCGCAGCCCTCCACCGGTCAAAATTGCAAATACCTATTATCGGAATATCAGGAAGTAACGGAAAAACAACAACCAAGGAACTGGTACATGCGGTACTTTCTGAAAAATACAACACATTCTCAACCGAGGGCAATTTAAACAACCATATCGGGGTTCCTCTCTCCATTTTACAAATCACTCCACAGCATGAAATCGCTGTTATTGAGATGGGCGCAAACCACATGGGTGAAATACATGACCTGTGCCAGATTTCGCGCCCTGATTACGGTTTGATTACCAATATAGGCAAAGCACATCTTGAAGGTTTCGGGAATTATGAAAATGTAATAAAAGCCAAAACAGAACTTTACCGGCATATTGAACAAAACGCAGGACTGGTGTTTATCAACAACAATAACAATACGCTCAAGATCAACGCCCAGAATATCCGCCAATATTCTTATGGAACCAATCAAAATGCGGATATTCATACGACGTTTATGGTGGCCAACCCTTACGTTAAACTTTACTGGGAAAATAAAAAAACGATCATCCAGTCAAAACTCATTGGAAAATACAACTTTGAAAACATTTTGAGCGCTATTGCTGTCGGTGATTATTTTAAGGTGGAACCTGAAAAGATAAAACATGCTATTGAAGAATATTTTCCGCAGAACGCGCGCTCCGAATTTATCAATAAAGCTACCAACACAATAATACTTGATGCTTATAATGCCAACCCCACCAGCATGATTGCAGCTCTGGAGAATTTCAACCTGATGCAGTCGGTTAACAAAGTGGTGATGTTGGGCGATATGCTGGAATTAGGCGCTTATAAAGAATCTGAGCACGAAAAAATTATTGAATTCCTGGTCAATTCAAATTACAAACAAGTATTTCTGGTGGGCTCAATTTTCAAATCAGTAAACTCCCGCGGCGAATTCAAAACATTCAAAAATTCCATCGAACTCAGGGACTTTTTAAAAGCCAACCCGGTAAAAGATGCGTTGATCCTGGTTAAAGGCTCACGCGGCACACAAATGGAACATGTGCTTGAAACATTATAATAACAATGACAACAGTATATAATGTAATCGGTATCATGTCGGGCACCTCGCTGGACGGAACCGATGTGGCTTTCTGCCGTTTTGAATATTCGGAAAAAAAATGGCAATACCATATTATAAAGGCAGCCACATTTAAATATCCGGTGTCCTGGAAAAAGAGGCTTTCTGAAGCCGGCAGCTTAACCGCGCTGGATTTTTCTTTTCTGCATGTTGAATACGGGGAGTATTTGGGAAAAATTGTAAAAAAAATTATATCAAAAAATAAATTCATTCCAGATTTTATTTGCAGCCACGGGCACACGATTTTTCATCAGCCCGATAAAATGCTAACTGTTCAGATTGGCAATGGCGCAGCTATTGCCTCCGCAACAGGATATACCACCATCTGCGATTTCAGGACCACTGATGTGGCTTTCGGCGGACAGGGAGCACCTCTGGTGCCTGTCGGCGATGAACTGTTGTTCGGAAATTTTGATATCTGTCTGAACATTGGCGGGTTCGCGAATCTATCTTATAAAAACAAAACCAAACGTGTTGCTTTTGATGTTTGCCCGGCAAATATCATTTTAAACCATCTGGCAGGAAAAATAGGATTGGATTATGATTCCGGTGGAAGAAATGCAAGAAAAGGTATTATTCTCGAAGAATTACTGGCACAATTGAACTGTCTTGAATTTTACAAATTGAAACCACCCAAATCTTTGGGGCGTGAATGGCTCGAAAGTAAATTTATTCCAATAGTGGAACGATATCAGGAACATCAGGTCAACGATGTATTACATACAGTTACAGGACATATTGCCACCCAAATTGCTAATACTGTTAACCAAACCAAGGCTAAAAAAGTTTTGGTGACAGGTGGGGGCGCTTTTAACACTTTTTTGCTCGAACTTATCAGAAAAAAATGCAACGCTGAAATTGTACTACCTGACAAAGAAATTATCAACTACAAAGAGGCATTGATTTTTGCATTCCTGGGTGTTCTCAGAATCAGGAACGAAAACAACTGTCTGAAAAGTGTCACGGGGGCACGAAAAGACAATTGCGGCGGAGCTGTATATTTTCCCGGAAACTAATTTATTTCTATATAAATATAATGTATTCCAACAATACAAGGATGTTTTTCTATTTAGAAAAATATTAGCTAATAATGATGTATTAAGCTGTAAGTTGTTATATATTTGCCGATTCATCTCGAAAAATGGATAACAAACAGGTAAAAACGAAAGTTACTTTTCTCAGTGTTATCATGACGCTGGGCATCGTTTATGGGGATATCGGGACATCGCCCTTATACGTGATGCGAGCTGTTATCGGAGGCGCCGGCACTATTGACGTCGAATTGGTTTTAGGTGCCATTTCATGTGTTATCTGGACGCTTACGTTGCTCACTACACTGAAGTATGTCATCATTGCGCTCAGGGCCGACAACAGAGGTGAAGGTGGTATTTTTTCGCTTTTTGCATTAATCCGGAAAAAAGCTCCCTGGATATTTGTTTTTGCCATGATCGGCGGTGCCACTGAACTGGCAGACGGTGTAATAACACCATCCATCACGGTAGTTTCGGCCACGGAAGGTTTATTAATGATCAATACCAATATTCCGGTACTCCCGATTGCCTTGTTAATTATCCTGATACTTTTCAGCTTGCAGAAATTCGGCACCAAGGTGGTTGGCAGTTCATTCGGCCCGATCATGTTTTTCTGGTTTGCCATGATTGGTGCTGTTGGATTGATATATATCGTTCAGGCTCCTTATATTTTTAAAGCGTTCAATCCCTATTATGCTTTCAAATTTCTGACTGCACATCCCGCCGGGTTTGTGCTTCTCGGAGCTATTTTTCTTGCCACCACGGGCGCTGAGGCTCTATACTCTGATCTGGGGCATTGCGGAAAAAAGAACATCCGGATAAGCTGGTTTTTTGTAAAATCTATGCTCATTTTGAATTACCTGGGCCAGGGCGCGTGGCTGATCCTAAACCTCGACAAAGTTAACTCACAGACAAACCCGTTTTTTGAAATGATGGGCTGGTTCCTGATCCCGTCTATTATCATTGCCACATTTGCGGCTATTATTGCCAGCCAGGCATTGATAAGCGGAGCCTATACGCTGATATCCGTGGCAATGTCGCTAAACCTGTGGCCCCGCCTGAGAATCAGCTACCCGACGAACATTAAAGGGCAGATGTACATCAGTTCAGTAAACTGGGCTCTCTGCATCGCCTGCCTTTTTGTTGTATTGTTCTTTAAAGAATCAACGAATATGACAGCAGCATATGGCCTGTCCATTACGATAACCATGCTGATGACCACCATATTGCTGACCTATTATCTCTATAAAATTCAAAAATTACACATTTCTGTCGTCATATTATTCATGATGATCTTTCTCACTATTGAAGGAAGTTTTCTTGTAGCTAATCTTCACAAATTTACAAGCGGTGGTTGGTTTACCTTGTTGATCGGCGGTTTTTTATTCATTATTATGTTCATCTGGAAGAAAGGCCGTGCATTAAAAGACAGGTTTATCGAATTTACCAGGATAGCGCCGTATACTGAAATCCTGAAGGACCTTAAAAGAGATATTACAATCACGAAATATGCGACAAACCTTGTCTATATTACAAGGTCAAGCCATGTGGGAGAGGTTGAGACAAAAATCATCTATTCGATCATCAACAAACAGCCCAAAAGAGCTGACCGGTACTGGCTGGTTCATATAAACACTATGGACGATCCTAACACCAAAGAATTTAAAGTTACTACCGTAATTCCGGATACCTTAATCAGGGTAGACTTTGATCTCGGATTTCGCGTTCAGCCAAGGATCAACCTGTTTTTCAAACAGGTGGTCGATGAATTGATAAGGAATAATGAAATTGACATGGTCTCAAAGTACCCTTCGCTGCAGAAACACCACATTCTTGGCGATTTTCGTTTCGTTATCATTGACCGTATTCAGAATTACGATTTTGATTTTCCTCCTTTCGAACAATTTATTATGGATGTTTATACCTATCTGAAAAGGTTGGGTATTTCTGAAGTTCGTGCATTCGGCCTTGATACCAGTAATGTCGTTGTTGAAAAAGTACCGCTTTCGAATATGAAAAACCCCAAATTCGATTTGAAACGTACCAGTGACCTGAAATAACTGTTATCACAATTATTTTATTATTTCCGTTATTTTTTCTAAAACATTTTAATTTTGCTGTTACTAAAATTTATTGAGATGAAATCAAGAAGTCTCCGAATGCTGTTTTTTGCCTTAGCGTTGCTTTTTACCGCACCATCAGGCAATTTCTGCATGGTCACAGTTTCTGTGGCCCAAACGTCGCAAACCACGTTATACAAAGAGCTAAAAGCCCTGCCCGGTGTTGTGGATGTGCAGACACTGAAATTCAAGCCACCATTTTCTGAAAAATATTTGGTAAAACTCAAACAATGGCTGAATCCCCTTGACACTAGCGATGGCTCCTTTTTGCAGCGGGTATTTGTTTCGCATTATTCTTACGACGCCCCTACGGTGCTTGTGACAGAAGGATATGCAGGCTCCTATGCCGAAAGAGCCGAGTACACCGAAGAACTGACATCACTGTTCAATACAAACCAGATTCTTGTTGAACACCGTTACTTTGGAAGTTCCATGCCCGAACCCCTCGACTGGAAATACCTCACTGCTTCCAACGCAGCGGCAGACCATCACCGCGTGGTAACACTTTTTAAAACCATTTACAAAAACAAATGGATCAATACAGGCATCAGCAAAGGCGGGCAAACAGCTTTGATACATCGCACCTTGTACCCTGATGATGTGGATATTTCTGTGTGTTATGTGGCGCCCTTGTGTTTCAGCGTTGAAGACGGCCGGCATGAGCCATTCATCAGCAGCAAGGTCAGCACAACAAGCGATCGCAAAAAAGTTTCGGATTTCCAGATCGAAGTGCTCAAAAGGAGAAACAAGATTTTGCCATTGTTTAAAAAACATTGTGAAGAAAAAAAATATACGTTCAAACTCCCCTTGACTGAAATATACGACTATTGCGTGCTGGAGTTTTCTTTTTCTTTCTGGCAGTGGGGATGGGAAACATCTTCGATACCTACGGTAAACGCATCTGATTCAGATCTGTTCAACTACCTGGTACGCGTTTGTTCTCCTGATTATTTTGCCAATGAAGGCATTGGAACACACCCTGCATTTTATGTGCAGGCTGCGCGCGAGCTTGGCTATTACGGTTATGAAACCGCGCCCTTTGCGAAATACCTGAAGATCAAAACTGCAAAAGGCTACCTTGAAAAGATTTTTCTTCCGAAAGATTACCGGGTTGCTTTCGACAGCACGATCTCACAGCAATGCGCACGTTTTCTGCGGGATAACGACCCGAAAATGATTTTCATTTACGGTGGATTCGACCCATGGTCGGCTGCAGCCGTGGAATTCACAGGAAAAACCAATATGCTCAAAGCGGTGTGTCCCGGCGGAAGCCATGGCACACGCATCCGGACCTTTGATGATGAAACAAAACAAAAAATCATCGACCGGATTAAATTATGGCTGGAACAATAGAAAAAATTCAAACCATGCTTAAACGTTTGTTGCCCCTTTGCTTTATATTGTGCGTGACCATTTCGTCTGCCCAGAAAAAACATATCATTTACTATCCTGATGGGAAAATCCATATTGAATATTATACAAAAAATGGCCTGTTAAACGGTATATACAGCTGCTATCATGAAAATGGACAGAAAAAAGCAGAAGGCTCTTACTTTGACAACCAGCGAAAGGGAACCTGGAAGGTATGGGATGAAAAAGGCACCGCAAGAGCTGAGCGTTTTTTTGAAAATTCGTACGATTCAAAAATCATTGCTGCATGGGACACGGCTGGTGTCGAACGCAAGATAAAACAATTGTCAAACAGTAAATATGTGACCGTTGATCCGGCATTAGGCTACATTCCATATTATCTGGTCACCGAGAAAGAAGTTGCCTGGGCAAAAAGAATTTGGCGCGAAATAACGAAAGACAGCGCTGTAAACAAACCGTTGTTCGAGGATAACCGTTTATTTAAATTACTTATGGAAGGGATCAGAACCAATGTAATAACAGCATACGGCGATGATGAATTCCGGCATGCACTTACCTATGATTCTATAAAAGAATTTGAAAATTCAAATGTATCAGCGTACCGCGTAAAAGAAGACTTCTTTTATAACAAGACGATGAATAATTCTGAGTACCGGATCATCGGCATCGGCCCCGTTGTAAAAAAATCCGGAAAAACGAAGCTGCAGTTCTGGTTGTATTACCCGGATATCAGGGGGTTTCTCGCAAAGCAAAAACCTGAAGCGTATATCAGCGAACATATTACAACCTATGAAAGCATCTTTTATAAAAGATATTTCCACAGCATTATTTATAAGGTAAGCAACGTTTACGACAGGGAAATAAAAGATTACAAAAAAGGCAAGGACATTCTTACGGAAGCCGAAATGATAGAAATGAACGTGATTGAGAATGAATTTGTGTTCTGGTATAAGTAAATCATTTTCCTAAAAAATAATTCCCATCTTTCTCCGTTGATATATTAACAATTGCGTGTTAAAAAATAAACGCATCTAAGCATAAGCACCATTTGCAATACTTCTACCTTTACCTGTTTTAAAACTAAATTATATGCTGGGAATAATCTTGCAGATCACACAAAGCACACCCGTTGTTCAGGACACCGTCATTCAGGCTGTTGAGGCAACCAAACAAGCATCCGAATCCTTATCATTATGGCAGTTGATCCTCAAAGGAGGTGTCATTATGATACCTATTTTTATATGCTCACTTTTAGCCGTGTATTTTTTTATTGAACGCTATATTGCTATTAAAAAAGCCAGCAGATCGGATAAAAATTTCATGAATAATATCAGTACCCTTGTTTCGGGTATGAAGCTGGATGCAGCCAAAACAATGAGCAAAACGACAAACACGCCGGTTTCACGTATGGTCGAAAAAGGCCTGGACCGGATCGGACGTCCCATTAATGATATTGAACGGTCTATCGAAAGTGTCGGAAAGTACGAGGTTTCAAAGCTGGAGCGGAATATGAAAATCCTAGGTATTGTTGCCGGTATTGCTCCCATGCTCGGGTTTATCGGGACCATTATTGGTGTTATCAAAATTTTTTATGACATTTCTCTTTCCGACAATATCAGCATCGGCATTATATCAAGCGGTTTGTACCAAAAAATGATCACAAGCGCCGCTGGCCTTACCGTTGGTATTCTCGCCTATGTGGGCTATCATTATTTGCAGATTTTACTTGATAAAGTTATTTTTAAACTGGAAGATGCCGGCATAGAATTCATGGATATGTTACAAAAAGAAGCATAATATGAATTTACGAAATTCAAAACACTACACGCCTGAAGTCTATGCAGGCTCGATGAACGACATAATGTTTTTTCTTTTGTTGTTCTTCCTGATACTCTCAACCATGACCAACCCGTCCGTGATCAAACTCATGTTGCCAAAAACAAAAACAACCCAGGAGGCCATGAATAAACAACAGGTTACCCTTTCAATGACCGCGGACAAAACCTATTATATTAATAACAAGCCGATAGCAAGCGACCAGCTTGAAAATGAAATGGCAAGCGCCGTCAGTAACCTTGTGGACCCAACCATCGTATTAAGGGTAGATAACGCATTGACAATCCAGGATCTGGTTGATGTGTTACAAATCGGAAACAAATTAAAAGTTAAAATGGTTTTAGCTACAAAATCCACTCAAAAATGATAGCAATAGAAAGAAAAGAAACAAACAGGTCCTTAGCCGCCATCCTTACGCTGGTGTTTCATGGGCTATTGGTTCTTTTTTTTGTATTTATGATTTTCCACACTCCTATCCCACCCTATCCTGAAGTAGGCGGCGGTTCAGGGCTGGAAGTAAATCTGGGTAATTCCGAAAACGGCATGGGAAATAATAATTCCGAACAGCTTATTCCCATCAGCACTCAGGATCTTTCAAGCAATAATAATGATGATAATATCATCACTCAGGATAATACCGATGCTATTGCCCTCAACAATCCTGATAAAACAAAAAAAGTTACTTCTAATGAAGTGAAAATTAATGATCCGGTTATCAATCCCAATGCGCTTTATAAGAAAAAATCCGGCGACGGAAACACCAATACACCCGGAAATCAAGGGAAACAAAACGGTGATCTGAACGCTACAAGCTATACCGGCGATGGCGGCAGTGGAGGCGGAACAGGCGGCGGACATGGTAAAGGCCAGGGCCCCGGCGATGGGGACGGTATTGGTCCCGGAACAAATAAAGGTATTTCTTATGTAATGAAAGACCGCACCGCGAAAAATATTCCCAAACCCATATACAACTCTAAAGAAGAAGGATTGGTTGTAGTAACGATCTGGGTTGATAAAAAAGGTAATGTCACCAAAGCAGAAGCCGGTGCAAGAGGAACGACAACCACCAATCAGGCGTTATGGAAAATCGCCACCACCGCTGCTAAACGTGCCACATTCAGTGTTAATGCCAAAGCTCCCGAAGAACAAAAAGGTACCATCACCTACAACTTCGTAAACCTGAATTAGAAGAAAGCACCTCGCATAATTCGTTTAATCAAACGTATAAAGTTATTATCAGGTACATGCAGGATTTTTATAATTTTGCTTTGCCGAATTAATTACTCATGACTGCCTACGAACAAACCCTTGCCTATATGTTCGACTGCCTGCCGATGTTTCACCGTGTGGGTGCCGCGGCATACAAAGCCAACCTTGACAACACTGTTGCATTAAACAAACTTTTAGGAAATCCACAACTGAACTTCCCTTCTGTTCATATTGCAGGCACCAACGGTAAAGGTTCGGTTTCGCATATGCTCGCATCTATAATGCAAACACAGGGATTAAAAACCGGGCTATATACATCGCCACACCTGAAAGATTTCCGCGAACGCATACGTATCAACGGAAAAATGATCCCAAAAAGCAAGGTGGTTTCTTTTGTGAATTCTTACAAAAAAGATTTTGAAGCCATCAACCCATCTTTTTTCGAGATCACTTTTGCCCTTGCCATGGACTATTTTTCGGAACAGAACGTTGATATCGCGGTGATGGAAACCGGCATGGGCGGCAGGCTTGATTCTACCAACACCGTCCGTTCCATTCTTTCCATCATCACCAATATCGGCCTCGACCATACCCAATTCTTAGGAGACACGCTTCGGAAAATTGCTGTAGAAAAAGCAGGCATTATAAAGCCGGGAATACCTGTGATCATAGGGAAAACACAGGCGGAGACCAAAAATGTTTTTATTGAAACGGCCTTGATAAATAAGAGTAAGATTGCATTTGCAGATGATATTTTCAGAGTCGGGAATTTTAAATTCATCAACCAACCTCCTTTCGGCAGCACCTTCGACATTTTTCGTGATGAGGCACTTTATAAGAAAGACGTCCATTGCGCACTGGGCGGCATTTACCAGCAGGAAAATATTCAGACTGTATTTGCTGCAATAGACGAACTGCGGTACTCAGGATATCAAATTGAGGACAAGGATATCTTGAACGGTTTGAAAAATGTAATCAAAAACACCGGCCTGCAGGGACGCTGGCAGGTTCTCGCTGAAAAACCGCTTACGATATGCGATACAGGACATAATAAAGACGGCATTACCAATGTTGTTGAACAACTGCAACAGATCAAATTCAACAAACTTCATATTGTTTTCGGAATGGTGAACGATAAAGATATTCCGGGGATTCTCAGCCTTCTGCCGAAGGCTGCCAGCTATTATTTTTGCAAACCAAACATTCCCAGAGGGCTTGATGTATCTAACCTTAAAAAAGAAGCTGATGCCTTGGGTTTACAAGGAACAGCCTATGAATCCGTTTCTCTTGCGCTGAAATCAGCACAACAACATGCCAAAGCAAATGATCTGATCTATATCGGAGGCAGCACCTTTGTGGTGGCGGAAATTGTTTAGTAAAAAACCGTTAAAAAAACTGTCCTTTTTTAATTTAAAAAATTTTGAATTTGAGAATTACATTTTTAAAAAATGTTAATTATTTTTTAAATAATTATTTATACATCGTAAAACTAACATAAAAATATTTTATTTTCGTACAAATTATATTTTAAACGTATGAAAAAACTATTTTCAATTGTCCTGATATCTTTTATAATGATCCAGGCATGTTTGGCAGGCCCACAGGAAGACCTTATTACAGCTTGTAAACAGGGCAACCTGGATGGTGTCAAAACAGCCATCACGGCAGGTGCAAATGTTAACCTGGTAGATGCTGCCGGCCTTGTTCCGATGGGATATGCCGTCATGTGGCCGGAAGTTGTTTCTTATCTACTTGACAATGGAGCCGACCCAAATGCGGGCAAAAATTCGGCTTTGTACAATGCAGTGGTGTATTATTCTGTTGATGTGATAAAACTTTTGCTGGCAAAAGGAGCCGATGTTAATAAAGGTATTGTTACCTCCGGTAATCCTTTACTGGATGCATACAAGAAACTGCTTGAGGAAGAAAAGGCAAAAGGTAAAAAAGCAAATAAACTGATGATCAAGTCGTATGAAGATCTTATTGCATCTGCCGGTCCGCCTAAAGAGGATACAAAACAATCACCGCTGGATTACGCTATCGGAAATTCAAATTGTGTTGAATGCGTTAAGCTTTTACTTGATGCAGGCGCAAAAACAGATGCTAAAGATGCCGAAAACGGCAACCTGATCTATACCTTTGCATCGTCTGCCGCAGAACCACAAGTGCGGATCGATGGCTGGAAATCACAAATTCCTACCTTTGAAAATTCCTATGGTATGAAATTCCCCGATTGGTTTAAAAATTTAGACGCGACGCGTTGCGGTAAAGCAGAAGATATCTTAAAGCTTTTATTACCAAAAGGACTTGATATGAATGATGCAAATACAACTTATGGTTATACCGCTCTTGGGAGAGCTTTACTATATAAGAAAATTTCTATTGCAAAACTACTGATACAAAATGGTGCAGATCCAAAAATTACAATAAATTACCACGCTGCTGGAAAAACATTAGCAGAGATTTATCCTATTTGTCAGGCTGCCGAAGTTGGCGATCTGGAACTTATGAAGTTGATAGTAGCAAAAGGTGCCGATATTAACACCAAGGCTAAGGGAATGTCATTAATGAATATACGGAATTTAACAGGTGGTGAAAATTATACTCCCCTGAACCTGTCCCTGGCAAATAGCAAGCCTGATGTTGCGGCCTATCTGATTGAACAAGGCGCCGATATTAATATTGGTGTTGAAGGAAGCGTTGCTGTCAGACCCAAAAATATTCCTGACAATGTAAATTTATACTGCCTGGTAACTGTCACAAAGAAAACACCCATATACTGGGCTATCGAATCTGGTTCAATGGATGTAGTAAAACTATTGGCAGAAAAAATGTTATGGAAATTTAACCCAGACTACACTGTAAAAACATTGGGCGGAAGTGTTTCACAAGGGACTATTACTTACACATGTATTGCATACAAAGATAAATACAGTCCTTCCGCATGGGCTTTGGAGGTGGGGCAGAAAGAAATTGCAGGATTTCTGTTGTCAAAAGGAATGTAAATTACTTGAAATTATAAAAACAGCGCATAGCTGGTATAATTTTCAGAAAAGCTTAAGGTGACATCGCAATAAGAACCAGCGAAGCCGTAAAATAATTTTTGCAGGCTGGAATTAGAATTCAATTTTCTCTTTAATAAAAATCTCTCAGATATTTATTTCTCATAGCGAAATAACAGAAGTAACACTTTCGTTATTATCAAGGCAGATTCACAATTATTCCTTTATCATTTTAATAAATTTAAATTTAAACATATGAAGAAATTATTGTTAGTACTATTTCTTTTTTGTTTTGATATGGCATTATATGCCCAGTGTGCCTATACTTTTTCCATTAAAGACACTAAAGGCCAACCGGTTAAAAGTGTCGTGGTAACGGCACAAAACAGCGAAAAAAATATAGTCCTGAAATCCAAAACTGATGACACCGGCACTGCTGCTTTTACTTTGACCGAAGCCGGATTGTACACTTTCAGTTACCTTGAAATGAAAGATGTGGAATCAATAGAAATTCCGGAAGGTTTTAAAGGGAAAGGCGGTAAAAAGGTTACCTACGACCCTGAAAAAATATTTGCAGAAAAACCAAATTGCGTCCGCACCGGGATGACATTTACAAACCATGAGGCATTGCAGCTCAAAGGCCAGCCAAATACCGCGGCAAACCTTATTAATATTAAACAAAATAATGAAACAAATATCCCGAATGTACCTCTGGAAATAGTTGATTGTAAAGATAAAATAAAGTATGAAGGCATTACAAATTCATCAGGAATCGCAACTTTTTACCTGCCGGTAAACCGGGATTATGAAGTCGATATTGAAGGGACACAAGCGCTGTTCAAATTTTCTATGCCCAACATAGCCAATGCTGAAATAAAAAGGGTGTTTTATTATGAAAGGACAAAAGTGGCAGAAACATCGAAAGGTGATACAATAATTCAAAGGCAGGTCGCTCAGACAACAGGAACATCAAACCATTTACTTTTCACCATCACGCTGTTAAACTTTAATGATTTGCCGTTGCCTAACGAGGCGGTTTACCTGAAGGAAGAGAATGGAAAAAAGGTCTATGCCGGTAAAACAGATGCCAGCGGAAGCTGTAAGTTTTTGCTGGAAAAAGGCGCCAACTACCTCGTGAATTTAAAATATGAACAGGGCATTTATCTGGTTCAGGCGCCGACCAGCCTGGGGTTTGCCAACTCAGAGATAACACGGAGGTACAGAGGTTCCGCGGCTATAGAAAAAATGATGTCTGAACGTCACATCAATGAAAAAGGCTTTGTGGTAAACCATGATGAAACGCCTGTGCGCCCGGCAAAAAAGCCCGTGAATTATTTGAAGAAAACAGAAACCGGCTTTGATATAGATTTTTCACAATCAGGCCCGGTAGGCACTTCCACCATTGCTGAAAATAAATTATTTTCTCAGGAAGGTTTTTATTCTCCCAATTTTTATTGCCTGCAGGCCGGCACAGGCGCGTACCTCTGGGGAATTGAGCTGGGTGAGTCCGGAGCATCGCCCATCGTTTATCATGACGGCGTTTTATTAATAAACACCTATTCCTGCACCTTGTATGCTTTTGAAGCTGCTACGGGAAAAATGCTGTGGAGCAAATGGCTGGCCGGAACTATTTATTCAACACCGTCAGCCGACAGCAACAGCGTTTATGTTGTGTATAATAACGGTTACAGCAATCCTTCCAATCCCAATGAAAGTTTTGTAGCCACCAGTTTTGACTTGCATACCGGAAAAATGAACTGGATCAACTGGATTGATAAAGAGGTAATCGCTTGCCCGGTTATTGAAGGGAAAGAAGTTCATATTGCCTCGCAAAGCGGGAATTATTATGTGTTTGATAAAGTTACAGGAAAGCAAACGCTGAGCTCAAAAAACATCAAAGCAGCATCGTCGCCCACCGTGACGCCGAAAAACATATACATCACCGCTTCGGTAAACGGCAAAGAACAGTTGGTGGTGCTGGACCGGAAAACCTTACAGGTCCAGAAAAAATATGCAACTTCACTTTCTCCAAAAAAAATAAGCGAAAACCGCAGTTGCTACAACCAGATGAATTTCAACGGGGCGCACCCGGTGGTATACAAGAACAAGGTTGTAATAATTCTGGACAGCATGAAAGTAATAGCCTTCGATGCCAACAGCGAAAAAATATTATGGCAGCAGCCTGTAAAAGCGCACGCCAATCAAATCCCGGTGGTGGTGAATGAAAAGGTTATTGTTGCTACTACAGCGGGTGATGTGATGAGTTATGACATCAACACCGGCACACCACAAAAGACCCAGCAGAACAAAGGAAAAATCGACGGGCAGGTCATTTCAAACAAAGAATACATGTACGTGGGCTCGGATGGCGCGTTGTCTGTTTTTAAAACAACGCAGAATGTGCAGTGGAACCAGTGGAATATGGATGCCCGGCATAATATTTACTGGAAATAATACTTGGTTTTAGTGTCAGTTCGATGTGCTTACCAACCATCCTATTTGAATCCGATAAACCGTCACACAGAGCCCTTTTTCCATGCGAAACTTAATTCACTGTATAAATTACTGAAAAAGGTGTCGAAGTGCGACAGGTAAGGGTCAGTCTTCGACAAATTGTTCAATAAATAACTTCTATTAAGGGTTCAACTAGAACAATCGCTCTGACTGACTTTTGAAATTTTTTTATGCCCTTTTATAGGATTTTATTTTATACTTCTTTGATAATGCACATAATTCTTCCCAATTATCTTCAATAAGTGCCTTTTTCTTTTTATGACTCCAACCCTTTATTTTTTTCTCCCATAAAATAGCCAATTCAGGATCATTAAATTGCTCACAATATTTTAAATCTACAGGCCTTCTTGAATAGGTATAAGAATCACTGTGTATTCCCTCATTATGCTCAATTAATCTTCTTTCAGGATTATTAGTCACTCCAGTATAAAATGACCCATCCGAACATTCCAAAATATACACATAAATACTTTTCATTTTTTATGATATTATGCCGTGATTAGAACAAAATTACTTTTTGTTTCAAAACAAATAATTAATTTTTCACAGCGAAAATTGTTAGTCAGTCTTCGACACATTGTTCAATTAATAACTCCTATTTAAAAATCCTACCGGAACAATGGCTCTGACTGACTTTGCACCATCGTCACACAGAGCCCTTTTTCCAAACGAAACTTAATTTACTGTATAAATTACTGAAAAAGGTGTCGAAGTGCGACAGGTAAAGGTCAGTCTTCGACACATTGTTCAATTAATAACTTCTATTAAGGGTTCAACTGGAACAATGGCTCTGACTGACCATGAACCCATGCATGCGACTGTGCGGACTGACACTCCATAACCCAATAGTACCGTGGTCAAAGTATACCCCTAACCCCTACTACCGAGACCTTCCTCCGTTATCAAAACATTTAAAATAATCAGCAAGGGCTGGCTCCTATTAACAATTTTGTCCGCAAAAATCCGTTTAGTAAAGCACAATAAAAATAATGGCGAAAATAAAAAAACTGATCATTGCGCTGTTGGCGCTTTTAATGATTTTCTCTTTTCAAAAGGGATTTTCGTGCAGTATGTATAAAGTGACTGTATACGGCAAAACTATGGTCGGGAGCAACTATGATGCATGGTGGTTGACACCCAGAATCTGGTTTGAAACCGGGACAAAGGCCGGCAATTATGGCGCAGCTTTTACCGGCGGACGCCATGATGGAGCTAATGGATTCGCGCCCCAATCCGGCATGAACGAGTTTGGGCTTGCATTTTCAAGGCTCGCGGCGCATGCCCCAGCAAAAACAATTTTAGCGGCTACCAATAAAAAAACGATCACCAATCCGACTCACTATTTAAAAGACATCATACATAAATGCAAGACCGTTGAGGAAGTTAAAAATTATATCAACCAATACGACCACAGTTTTTTTATTGAAGATGTTTTCATATACGTTGACAAATCGGGCAGTTACCTTATTGTAGAGCCTGATACTATGACCATGGGCAACGAAGCCAGTTATGTTTTATCAAATTTTTGTCCATCGGTCACAACGGATAAGGACGCCCGTAAGCTGGACCGCTACCGCAAAGGAGTGGATTTCCTGAAAGAAAAAACAGATACCACCATCAGCTTTTGCACGGCTCTGTCTGACAGCATGCATGTGTGCAGGAAAAAAATCGGGGATGGAACCTTGCTGACTTCTATCTGGGATTTGGACAAGGGCATAACCTATTTGTATTTTTACCACGACTACAACCATCTTGTACAATTCAATTTAAAAGATGAGCTTGCAAAAGGCAACCATATGATAGCGGTTCCATCGTTGTTTCCTCCCAATGCCGAATTTGAAAAACTACGTAATTTCAAAATCCCTCAGAACAGCCTGCCAATAATGTTTTTCCTGCTCTTTTGCGGAGGGTTGTTTTTATTTTCTGCTGCATTTTTTCTGGCCAGCTTTTTTAAAAACAGAAAAGCTTCAACGTACTCTTTTATAAAGCTGGCCTTAGTTCCATTGGGGATCATTACGGCATATTACATGTATGTTCTGGCACGAAATATTGGCATCTTTTATTTTCCTGCACCATACAGGGATAATGGGTTTACCATCTTGCATCTGGCAGCATATATTCCTTTTTTACTGTTATTGCTTATGATACCGTTATTTGCACTCAACATAAAAATCATCAGGGAACATACCTGGAAATTTTTTCCTAAACTGCTGTTCACGCTGAACACCATCGCGTATTTAATTTTGATTGGGTTATTTGCCTATTGGGGACTTTTTAACGTTTTTAGTTGAGACAGTGTAAAAGCAATTTCAAGATGTGTCCCATTAGAAATAAGCAGGGCAATTTTAGTATCCGGAACTATATTCAGGGAAGCATATAAGGTTTGCAATAATATGATCTCTATTTGATTATTTAAAAAATAATTGATTAGCTTTGTTTAAAATTGAGCATTAATTGTCGAACACATGTGTCCATAAACAGCGGTATCAGCATGATTTTGTAATAAATTTATACAAGACCTTCAATATTATAAAATAAAACAGTAACCATAAACTTTACACCATGACAACAATCAAAAATAAAACAGCACAGCAACTCGGATTCTGGTCGGCAGTGTTAACGGCTATAATGTTAGTATGGTTTTCCGTTGCCTTTGGATTATATCAGCCGATCCTTCATGCACCCTGGCCCGGTATGCAAGCCTATACTGATACCTTTCAGGTTGTGCCGTTCTTAGCATGGATAATACCCTGCTTTATACTTACACTTTGCTTTTTGGTCATGATGGTATGCCTGTTTTCCCTGGCTTCAGAAGAAAAAAAAATATGGGGTTTGCTTTCACTGGTGTTTGCGGTGGCTTATACCACCATACTTAGCACGTGTTATTACATTCAACTGGTTGTTGTCGAGTATAACCTCGTGCATCACTCAACCGAGGGACTAACATTATTGCTTTTTGCTCCGCCTTATCCACATTCTATACCCGGCGCGCTGGAAGGTGTTGGTTATGCATTTATGAGTTTGTCTTTTATTTTTGCATCAAAACTTTTTTCCGGCACCAAGCTTTCCAAATGGATAAAGTGGTCATTTCTGTTTTCGGGGCTCACCGGACTTATTGTTTTTACTGACCCGATTTTCCCTTTACCACTAATTATTACTTTGATTGTTGCCATGGCGAACGCCATCCTGCTTTCCACTGCAGTAATTCTTGCCTCTGTCTGGTTTAAAAAATATAACGACACAACATTGCAAAGCGAACCTTTGCGCTGACAGACTGGTTTTAGTGTCAGCGCGGCATGCCTATGCACCAGACTGCGCATAGTCGAAGTGAAACTCCATAACCAATGGATATTTCAATTCCCGCTCGTTTTTCCATCCTTAAGCTTGGTGCTAGTGTCGGTCCGACTTGCCAACCCACTTGCTTGCGTGCAGTCGGGCTGACACTACCATAGAGGCAAAGAAAAACGAGCCACAATCAAATACTTTTTTGGCTTTAATGTCAGCCCGATACTGACATTCGTCACACAGAGCCCTTTTTCCAAACAAAAATAAAATTATTGTATAAGCCTCTGAAAAAGGTGTCGAAGTGTGACGGGTAATGGTCAGTCAGTCTTCGACACATTGTTCAATTAATAACTTCTATCAAAAATTCAACCGGAACAATGGCTCTGACTGACTTTGGAGACATCGGCTAGCATAGCTTTGAGCACAGCCAAAAAAAGTTAATAAATATTTAACAAAAACTTGTAATTATATAATTATTACTTCTACATTTGAAATCTATTTTATCTATATAAAGGCGATTGAAGAATTAAGACTTTTCCCTGCTTCATACAACTACACTTTATGGGGCCATTACAAAAGGATAAAATTAGAGGGATGATAATATAAAAATAAATAAAAGTTTTATACGGTTTAGTCCTTGAATGAAACTATTGGAAAATGGAAGTAATGGAGCATCATAATTAATAACCGCTATAACAAAAAAGAATATGAAAATCGTTATAGTTACTCAAGGCTCTCTTGGTGATATTCGTCCATTTCTGGCAATTGGACTTGCTTTTCAAAAACAAGGCGATGATGTTACAGTCTGTGCACCGGAAAATTTTAGAGAATTATTCACTTCCCATGGATTCTCATATCATCCTGCCGGGCTCAATTTCCAGACAGTTCTATCTAAGCCGGAAGCTGAAGAATCTGAAAAAAATTCACGTAAAAAGAATGTTATACAACTGGTGGTTCAGAGTATATCAGACCAGTTTAAGATTTTACCCTCAGTAGCAAAAGATGCTAAACTTATTATAGGGAATGGGCTCGATTTTGCCGGTCGTTCAGTAGCCGAATATTATAAAATCCCATATTTCATGATAAGCCCTATGCCATTGGCTTTCAAATCGAAGTACCATGCCCCGATGACAATACCTGTTCAAAATTTACCCTCCTGGCTTAACCGATTATTTTGGTGGATAGGAGAATTATCCGGCAGATTACTATTTTGCAAAAAGATAAATCGTTATAGGCATGAACTTGGACTCGGCAAAGTAATCAATTACACGGCTTTCATGTCAAAAAATGCCATATTAGCCGCTGATCCTATCTTAGCGCCATTACCACCAGATTGTAAAAATATCTTCCACACCGGATTTTTAGATTATGATGAAGGAACTGAGCTTGACAAAAAAATAATCGACTTCATCAATGCGGGCACAACTCCAATTTATATTGGGTTCGGAAGTATGGACGATCCTTCTTCGGAAAAAACAAAAACAATTTTGCAAGGATTACTGGATGAAAAAGAACTTCGTTTCGTTATATCAAAAGGTTGGGCTAACCTGAATATAGAGACTTCCAGCACAAATGTTTTATTTATAGATCATGTTCCGTTTACAAAATTATTCCCCAAAATGGCAGTGCTTGTCCATCATGGAGGAGCAGGAACAACGTGTACAGCATCCCGGGCTGGTATTCCACAAATTATCATTCCTCACGGGCTGGATCAGTTCTATTGGGGAAACCGTGTAAAGGCCTTAAAAATTGGACCGGCACCAATACCACGAAAAAAACTAACAAGTGAGAAGCTAATTAAAGCTCTTTACGAAGTTATTGGTAATCAAGAATACAACGACAATGCAAAAAGAATTGCGAGCATTATAAGTAAAGAAAATGGCGTTGAAGAAGCATTAAATTACATTAAAAAAAATATTGAAGGCTGAATCGCAGAATTAAATTCCCGGCTTGTTGTTGGTGTTAGTGTCGGTCCGACTTGCCAACCCACTTGCTTGCGTGCAGTCGGGCTGACACTAACATAGAGGCAAAGAAAAACGAGTTGCCGCCAATTGGGTTTTTAGTGTCAGCCCGATACTGACATTCGTCACGCAGAGCCCTTTTTCCTAACAAAACTTTTATACTATATAAACTACTGAAAAAGGTGTCGAAGCGTGACAGGTAAGGGTCAGTCAGCCTTCGACACATTGTTCAATTTATTATAGCTTCAATTTTAGAATTCTACCAGAACAATGGCTCTGACTGACGTTGCATAATCGTCACGCAGAGCCCTTTTTCCAAACGAAACTTAATTCACTGCTTCAATTACTGAAAAAGGTGTCGAAGCGTGACCGGTTTGGGTCAGTCAGTCTTCGACACATTGTTCAATGAATATTTTCTATTAAGAATTCAGCCAGAACAATGGCTCTGACTGACGTTGCGCTAGCGTCACACAGAGCCGG
>Ga0079306_1000206_pt1 | contig 66946 bp, 65 predicted proteins | sample Methanotroph_Enr_FD_79181 | JGI IMG/M metagenome (GOLD analysis project Ga0079306, IMG submission 79181) | Enriched soil microbial communities from Old Woman Creek wetland in Ohio, USA - Methanotroph_Enrichment_5 | ecosystem: Environmental > Terrestrial > Soil > Wetlands | place: USA: Ohio... | reverse complement strand
TATGAACAGTTCTACCATAATAACGCTTCTCCGAAGCTTAAAAATGCTCCTTTAGGAGTAGTATTATGGTAGTGATTGTTAATTTTTGAGAACAAAAAGCTCCGTAGGAGCGACATTATAAAAGGTCGAGACGACTTCAACAAAATAAAACAATCAACTCTTTTTTATTCCGAAAAGCCCCAATACTTTCCACTTGCTTCGAACTAAAAAATCTGTCAGCCCCGAACCTAAAATATTCCGAAAGAAATAACGTTTCATTTTACTAGTTTTTGATTCCCACGAAGCTGCAAAATGGTGAATACAATAACTATTTTCGGTTAACGTAATAACTCCGGTACGACTTTGGGGACAAAAATAATCTTTGGGGAAAATATGCATACAATCTTTATAAATCCGATAGCCATTTTTCAGTTTAAAACCATTAGCCGACATCATATCGCCAATAATCTTCACATTGGTAGTCATATCGGGTTTTCCGTCGTCAAGAACAAAATGCCTGTCATTGTGATAATAGCCTAACATTTCTTTAGCCCATTCTCCATTCTTCTCACTGGCCATGATACCTGTCGGGATTTCTTTTTCACTTTCAAAACCTGAGAATGCAGGTAAATTCAATAAATCATCCAGTGATTTCAACACTTCTACATCTGTATCCATATAAATTCCCCCTTCGGTATACAAGGCATGCAATCGGACATAATCTGTAACAAAAGCAAATTTCCGGGATTGGTAGGCCTCTTTTACATAAGGTACAGAGTGAATATCAAATGTGTCTTCATTCCACAGTCTAAGTTGATATTCCGGTAAGTATTTTTTCCAGGAATCAATGCACTTAATAGCTAAGTCGGGCATCTGCCCTCTGCCAAACCAACAATAATGGATTATTTTAGGAATCATTCAGTTGTAATTAATGATTAGTTCTATCTATTTGTAAATTTGAGAAAAAGTCTACAATTCTTTCGGCAGCTTTCCCGTCGCCATAAGGATTTTCTGCACGAGACATGGATAAATATAATTCTTTATTTGTAAGTAAATCCGAAACAGATTTTTCTATTTTATCTTTGTCTGTGCCAACAAGCAATACTGTTCCTGCCTCCACAGCTTCCGGGCGTTCAGTGGTATAACGCATAACCAACACGGGTTTACCCAGTCCGGGAGCTTCTTCCTGTATTCCACCACTATCCGTTAAAAGCAAATACGATTTACTCATTAAGAACACAAAAGGCAAATAATCAAGCGGTTCAATCAGAAAAACATTGTTGGTCGTAATATCTTCTCCCAGAATTTCAAGTACCGGTTTGCGTACATTGGGATTCAAATGCATAGGATACACAAAATCTACATCCGGATGCCGGTTTGCCAGATTCCGGATAGCTTGGCATATATTCAAAAAACCATCACCAAAATTTTCACGTCTGTGTCCTGTAATTAATACAAGTTTCCGGTTAGCATTCAGTCTGTCGACATTATATCCAAAAGAATTCAGCTGTTGTACAATTTCTGTAATAATAGAATTATTGCTGTCTATCCTGTTTGCAACCCACTTTAATGCATCAATTACGGTATTACCTGTAACAAGGATTTTCTCTTTATCAATATTTTCATTTAACAGGTTTTGTCTGGAACCGTTAGTTGGTGTCAAATGGTAGCTGGATATGCGTCCTGTAATCTGACGATTCATTTCTTCCGGCCACGGACTATAGATATTTAGTGTTCGCAATCCGGCTTCAATATGAGCTACGGGGATCTGTTGGTAAAATGCAGCTAAAGCAGTGGCTGTCGACGTAGTGGTATCACCATGCACAAATACAACATCCGGTTTTATTTCTCTAAAAACATCTCTCATTCCCAACAATACCCGGGATGTAACTTCATACAAGTCCTGATTAGGCTTCATAATATCCAAATCGAAATCAGGAGTAATATCAAACAAACCTAAAACCTGATCTAACATTTGCCGGTGTTGTCCTGTCACACACACTAAGGTTTTAAATTCTTTGGGATATTTCTTAAACTCATTAACCAGCGGAGCCATTTTGATGGCTTCAGGGCGGGTGCCAAACACGAGGAGTATAGTTTTCATTTCTTTATTTGCCTTTTAAAAAAGTTTCTTAATGTTAGAGCCCAATTTCAAAAGGCTAAACCACCATTTTACCAATGCCGGAGATAATAGTTTGTAATAAATTTTATATTTTCGGGGATGATTATCCCACTGAATGGTATTTAATATCTTATTTATATCTTTTTTATATTCATCGGCCGTATAATACTTCATAAGACCATACAAAGCCAATACCTCATACATTTGCCTGAAATCAGGATCGTTCATCCATTTCCCGTAATCAGTAAAAAGCATATTTTCTTCCGGTTTATATATCTTTTCACCAATAGCCCGGTTATCAATATCCACCACCTGATTATAATAAGCTAATGGTTTATTTAGTAATGCAACGGGATACTTCATAGCCACACGTATCCATAAATCAAAATCTTCACCCAGTTTCAATATCTGATTAAATCCGTTTTCTTCTTCAAAAATAATTCTCTTAATTATAGCAGCACCTGTCCATATAGGTTGATACATGGTTTTGGCATACACCCGGCAATAATTGATAATTCCACTCTCAAAACCTTTCTCAACTCCTATGTTGGCCGGAACAAGCCTGTCTGGTAAAACCTTAAAATAGCTACTACCATATAGAGCTGCTTCAGGATACGTATCAATCAAACCTTTCATTTCTTCCAGGTAAGTGGGCTCCCACCAATCATCAGCATCCAAAAAAGCAATGTAATCATACTTTGCCAACTTCACCCCATTGTTCCGTGCCATTGATACCCCCTGATTCTGTTGCTCTACAATTAGGATTTTCTCTTCTGACAATTGTAAATCGTAAATCGTAAATCGTAAATTCTCTAATGAGTTGTCTGTCGAACCATCATCCACCACTATCAACTCAAACTCTTGAAAAGTTTGAACTGAGACCGATTTAATCGCTTTTTCGATATAAGTGCCTTTATTATAGAGTGGAATAATGATTGAAAACATAATAGTTATAAATTTTAAATCTCGACTACGATAACATGGTATTAGAACTTTGTATCACAGCAAATTTTCTTTTTAGTTTTAAAAAAGGCATTTCAAAATAAGTATATGATAACCATGCAAAAAACAATGTAAAACCAATTACAGAAAAATAAACTATTATATATTTTATTTCTATCAACACATTCACATTCCTAAATAATTCAGATAAAACAAGTACAATTATTGGATGGATAACGTAAATTCCGTAAGAAATTTTACCTATAAAATCGAATAATTTATTTTCAAGATTAAATAATCGGTTCTTAACTGTAACTTGTCCCATTATCATGCTTAATGATGCAAATGCAATGATCTCCTGCCCCAACACTGCTGGAAAATGAATAATACCAAGTCCCATGAGAAAAAATAAAACCCATGAAAACAATTGAACATATTTAGCAGAGAAAAAATGGATAATCCGTGATCTCTGATAAAAAAACAGTGTTGCACCAATTGCTCCAATCATCATGCAATGAAAACGGGTTACCATAATAAATCGATAGGGATATGAATCTGGCCCCAAATAAAACCACAAAAGTAGTTTCGTAATAAATAAAATAAGAAAAATAACAATCGTAATTTTCAGCAATTTATTTTTCGAGAAACGAACTATCCAGGGCCAAAGCAAATAAAACTGTTCTTCAACGCCAATACTCCAGTAATGGACAAGAATCAAAATTCCGCTCTGAAAAATGAATGGTATATTAGCTGCAAAGAAAATATAATACCATAAACTACTTACAAGTATCTCATCCTTTTTATGCAAAAAAAACAAAATCAACAAACAGATAAGTATAAACAGATAATAAATTGGCCAAATACGAAGTACCCTACGAGCGTAAAATTTCTTGATCTCAATTGTATTCGTTTTAACATATTCCTTAAGTAATAAGTAGGTAATCAAAAAACCACTGATTACAAAAAACAAGGTAACTCCAAAACCTGCCATGGGTAAATCAAATAAAAAAGGTAATCCGAAATCGGCAATACCTTTTTGAGAAACATGAGCAAAAACAACTGCTAATGCAGCAATTGCCCGGAGACCGTTTAAACCGGACAAATAGATTGCAGATTCTTTCATTTTTGTATTTTCCAACTGCAATACTTTAATTGCCATTTCTCCAGTTTAAATAGACAACGTTCTATAAACCAAACCAATTTATAAAGCACTGGATATTTTTTTATACGCTCCATCTGATCAATGTCAAAGTAATATTTGTCATAGTCAGCAAGGATCGGCGCAGGGATCAGTTCCTCCAACACTTTACGACGTTCGGCTTTATCCAAAGCTAAATTTGTGCTGCTTATACCTGTGGTATCAAAATAAGATACATTAATATTAGTAAATACAACTTCAGCCTTATTCAATCCGGCTACTATCAAATACCATTTCCAGTCCGAAACAATTTTAAGTGTTTCATCATACATTCCATATTTATCAAATAATGATTTCCGGATAAAAGCTGAAGTATGCTGTATGGTAGAGCGATAAAAAGTAAGAAAACTTACAACAGGATTATTTTTCTCGATACGGATTTTTCCATCCCCGCGGATACTGACTTTATTTCCAACATAAATGTCACATCCTACAGGTAATGCATTAAGCATATATTCCACAACACGTTCATGAACAAACCAGTCACCTGAATTCAAGAACTGAACATATTCACCTTTCGCCATACTGATACCTTTGTTCATGGCATGATAAATTCCATTGTCGGGTTCACTTATTAGTTTGTAGTTTTGAGTTTTGAGTTTCGAGTTTTGAGTTTCGAGATATTCAACACTGCCATCGGTACTGGCACCATCCACAACGATGTATTCAAAATCATGCGATGTTTGTGCGAATACGCTTTCAACGGTTTTACGCAAACCGGCAGCGTTGTTGTAGTTGATGGTGATAATGGAAAGCAACATTGTATTTATTTTTTATTCAAACGAATTCTTACTTTAACATCATATACTTTAAAAAAACGGAACACAAAAGGCAATATCAGCATTATCAATAAAAAAACACCTCCCAGTTTCAGAGGGCTCCACCAATAATTACAAGTTGCCAAAGTAATAAATATACCAATACAAAACAATACAAAGTACTGGATGATATTATGATGCCGATGATCCCTGAGAACAATTAACTGTAGTAGAAAATAAACAATAAACATTACCAATAAATAAAGAACTGAGTTAAGTGCCTTGATAATAATTATTGCCCTTGATGAAATAAAAACACCTTTCATCCGGAGCATTTTACTCAACAAATTGTGTCTCATCTGATCTTCCGACTGGATATTGTTCACATAAATACCGTCGTCTTCCAGCCCTCTAAAGGTATAGTACTTTATAGTTTTATCTTTTTTCAGTTGGATAAGTACCTGTTCAAAATCACTAAATGATTTAGCTGATTTAAAATTTATAGGATGCAGCATCACTACAATAATACCTCCTAATGTCTGATTGTTTTTAATCATCCCTCCCAATCCTTCGAAATTATCGGTAGTCAATGGATAAAAGACAGTTTCAGCCCATACATCATATACCGAAGATGATACAATGTATATGTTATTCGATTTAAGTGCTTTCACCGTATTTTCATCGTGCGAATTCCAGGGTGGTATATAAGTTGACAAATAATCATTAAAAATAGAGTCCATCAAATATTTCCCTTTTTTTATTCTTCGGGTTTGTTCTTCAATGCTAAGCCCCTTAAACTCCCCGTAAGGAGTCATTTTTTGATGGGTTAATCCGTGTAGGGCTATCTCAACAGAGCCATTACTGACCATTGCTTTCAATTCGGTCTGGAATCGGTAATTTTTATCCATTCTCAACTTTTCTTCGGCATCGCATGGAATAACTCCCAATACTACCGGGACATTGTATTTATGAAGCAACCGAATGACTTTTTCATTGGTAGAATCGTTTACTAGCGTAAAATCATCGTACCGAAATACAAGTTGTATATTTTGTGAGTTAATGGGAATACAAATACAGAGAAAATAAAAGAAAAGAATTTTTTTCATTACTAAATAAATTTTACAAACTCAATTTTAATCGTTCAAATTAACGCCGACCTCTTACTTTATCAAAAATTCTCTTAAATATTGAAATTTTCCAATAATAAATCATGCGTACAATTACCCAATACTCCCCGTTATAAAGTTTCCGTATATACTCCTTTTGCGAACCAAAACAATGCACACCTATTATTGATACGGCATTATCTTCTAACAATCTGGCGTAAGGTATATTCTTTCGCCACGTAAATTGAACATACCCATCTTTATTATGAATATAATACGGTGAATCTAGACTATTTATAAATGCACAGCCATTTACTGGCGGTGTTTCAAAATTAAATGTACAATTAGGATGTTCTTTTTCATATCTGTCAAACAAAGTAATATCACTTACCCCTCCAATATTTGCTTTTTTTACATAATCAATATAAGCTTGCTCAAGTTCTGCAAGCATATCAGTACTTAGATATTGAGAGTTAATAAAATCACATATCTGTACTAAATATTCAAATTTAGTGTAAACAAATCCCATATACCCTGTACTGCCTTTGGAAAAATGGAAATCAGCTTCCACCTGATCATAATATTCTGAAATATCTTGAAAAATAAGCACATCTGTATCTGGTAAAATTGCGCTTTTTATATCTTTTGATTTCATATATTCAAGCCAAACTAGCCAACGTTGAATGCAAAACAATTCATGTTGATAACCAGTTGTTGAGAAATGTTTATAAATTTTCGAAAACGCATCTGCTTTTTCAAAATAATTGGAAATTAAATCATGACTTACGATATTTGAATATTTTAAGTTTGATTGATCTCCCAGTAGTACTATATTAGCGTTCGGATTCGATTTCTTTACCTGTTTTAATGCATAAGGCAAATACCAACTGTCACCTCTGTGAATAAATATTATATTCATTTTTTCCATAACTTATTTATATATTTCTAAAAAGGCACTTAAATCAAAAAAGTTTGATTCTATTTCTTTCAATTTATCTGTTTCAAAATTCCACCATTCTATTCTATTCAACTGGTCTATTTGTTTATTATCAAACCTGTATTTTACAATTTTAGCCGGAACTCCAACAGCAATAGCATACGGAGGAATGTCTTTAGTAACCACCGCTCCCGCCCCAATCACAGCTCCATCCCCTACTGTTATGCCATCCAAAACTGTAACATTTGCACCAATAAATACATCGTTCCCAATAATTATTTTTTTCGATTCAATAATTTTATTTTCATTTACCAGTGAATAACCGTTTTGCTTCTCTGTTGAATAAAACATGGGCGAAGTGCTTATTCCATTGACAGGATGAATACCCAGGCCGCAACAAAAATTCGGTCCAATAGAACAAAACTTTCCAATATCAGTATTATTGATATAACTATTTCTTGAAATATACGAGTAATCATTTAGTTTCACATTTCGCAGATCATACGGGAATGCCAAATTAACTTTATCAGAAATTTGACAGTTGAGTAAAACATTTACATTCATGCTTAAACTTCCTCGCTTATTTTTGGGGAAATCACCCGAAGAAAACAAAACAAGAAAGAACCTGTTAAAGATTTTTTTCAATATATGTACAAGTTTATTTATCATAAATAGTTATTTAAACCAACTCCCTTTTTTCCCTAAAAGTAGTTTAATTCTTTTATTTATCCTAAATGGAATTCTTTTTACTCCTGTCCAACCATATTCTATGGGCTGAAAGTAAAGCTTATCGTAATTTAAATCTGACTTCCTGTTTATTTTAATCTTGGTCGGATGACTTAAAGGTAATATGGGCTGTGTTGTCAAATTTGCAGCCGGGCTATCGAAATGGATAGTATGTGTACCTTCATTATCAAAACCGATATTCGACGATAGATTTACGTTGGGACAAATGCCCATTCCTTGATTTAGCCAGATAGAAAACAAAAATTGTATATCCCAACTGGATTCATTTAATCTGTCTAAATGAATTTCCTCCAGCCTTTCTGTCCAATATAAAATTTCTTTTGCAGTTGCATGGTATTTTCTTAATGCCCGACGTAAATCCGTTAAAGTTGTATTGTCTAAATAATAATCAAAATCACTCCATGCTCTTTTCCATGTAGCCCATGCACAAAGGCTTCGGTTCATCATCGAGAAATAATACGAACTATTGCCATATTGTCTTGAGTCAATTTTCATACTCCCGATGGCCCGTATTTCAGTATGGTTGGCATATCTTTCTAATAATTGAGCAGCATATTCAAAAAAATCCGAATTTGGTACCGCGTCATCTTCAAAAATAAGACCTGCTTCTACATTTTCAAAAAACCAGGAAATTCCGGCAACAGGTCCTCTTCCGCAACCTAAATTCTTTTCCGGATAAAAGGTTTTCAATTCACAGTCCCAGTCTATTCCATTCAAAAAAACAGCCCGGACAACTTCACATTTTTCAAAGTCATCCTCTTTGTTTTCTCGAGGCCCGTCCTGAAATATATACAGGTATTTGGGTTGTTTCCTTTTAATTTCTTCAAAAACCTTTCGGGTATGAGCCGGACGATTAAAAGTAATTAATAAAATGGGTGTATCAAATCTATTTTGCATTGCTTATTTATTGAGAAAATTACCAGTAACGGCCACCTTCCACTAATTTATAATTAGATGGTCGCTCAGACTCTTTGGGCTTTACCCAATTTTCATTCATCAAATAATGAAACTTCGGCTCGTCCTCCCATGATTTTGATTTAATTCCAAACAACATTTGGGTTGCACCGCCTAAATGAACTGCCTTTTTACCTATCGATTTGACATAGGCTGCTAATGGAAACCCGTAAGCACCACAACCTATAATGGCTATATCGAAATCACGACTATCTATTTCTCTTTTCATAAAATTAAAAGCATCAAACCATGTGTCATAGCCACAAGAATTATTGGCTATAGATTGTACTGCCTTTATTACTTCCAAATCAAAAGCTGGTAACACCCTGTCATCCTTAAACAACAATTCTCTTTTAGCATATTGCTCCAGAATAGAATCTTCAAAAGGATGAATAATCAACACTTTTTTCCCCTTTAGCACTTCACTCCATGGATTCTTATGAAAATAGGGTTCTAAATCGCCAAGTGGTACTTTGATGGCACTGAATAATTCTTTTGAAAAAAACAATTCATTGGTCTGCCATGATCCCAAGACATCTACAAATGGCATTGTATCCAGCATTAATTCGGAAAATCTGTTTAAATTTTTAGTGGTTACAGGAAAAAAACCGGCATTATTGCCCATGGTATACCGGGTACTCTTTGCATAACCTAAAGCATCGGAAACACGGGTAATAAAACGTATGCAATTCCGGATTGTCGGCTTATTAATGTAATCGACCAAACAGGTCAACTCTACCGAACCAAAACGAGCTATCATTACAGGCTTATCACCTTCTAGTAAATCCTTAATATAATCTGAGGCAGATTGTCCTGATTTGTCATAAAGCAGAGTTGGCTTGGGTTGCACTGTTGCAAACTGACCGTATGATTTTCTGAGCAACAAACATATTTTACGAATTATAGCCATATTTCTCCAATTTGTTTATTCATTGTCCGACTCTTCATTATTCTTTTTTTGTTTTTCAACAGAAAGCGGGCATTACTGTAATTCTCATTAAATGTAGTCCAATGAAAAGTAAGAAATTTGGTAAATGCGAGCTTGCAATACTCCGCAATCATTGTATCAACATGATTATCTGAATAAAGCAAATCGGAACTGCGTTGCAATAACCATTTATCAAAAACCATACTTGCTTCAGTAGACACATTAACTCGTCTTTCAGTATCGTGGCAAATGGTTACCTTCGGTACTATACCTACCTTAAAACCGTGATAAAACACCCTGCTTAAATAATTATCATCCTCTCCATAGTGGTAAAAAAGCGGATCGAAACCACCAACAGTTTCAAGCGTTTTTCCGGGCAACAGCCAGGCAGCAGCATTCACATAATTTGTATCGTATATCTCTTTTTTTAGTCCTAAGTAGAAATCACTAATTAATTCATTCGGAGTATGTCGTGTCGTTGACAAATAAACAATTAGCCCTTTTTCTATGGTTGTTTTCTGTGCATTGAGGTGAATAGGACTTAAGACACCATATTCGGGTTGCTTTTTATGAGCATCTACCAGTTCCTTTATAGTATTCGGTTCTATCCAGGCATCCTGATTCAGCAAAAACACATAGTCAGTACCATTATCAAGCGCATAGCGCATGCCTTTGTTATTGGCCTGTCCAAAACCCAGATTCCTGTCAGATACAATTAAATGAACTTCCGGATAATTCTGTTTAATATAATCCACTGTATCATCCGAAGAAGCATTATCAATAACAACAACATTTATTGGTATTTCAGAGGTACGTAAACTCCCAAAGCATTGGTCGTACCATTGCTTGCCATTATAAGTTACGATAATTGCAAAAATTTTATTGATAATACTCATGTATTTTTAATCATCCTATTTTGAGTGTAGTTCGATAAATTGAATTTTGAAAGTGTATAAAAAATCCTTTTAATAATAATTATATTTTGTAAAACCTGAGTCAAAGATTGATTGATTAATTTTATATATATTTATTTTATTTAGAGCCAATAAAAAAGGGAAACTTAATTGATCCTGAATAGTCAGATAATAATTGTTTGCATACCACTGGTCAAGAAAATCTGTTTTGGTAAATAATTTCTTTGAATAAATCATTATTCCAGTTTCATAAAGACTATCATCTATAAACTTCTTATTCTTTTTATATAAATAAATCTGATTATCCATATCAGAAATATTATATCTGGCCAATAAAGATAAAGAAGGGTTACGTTTTCTCATGTGATACCTCATATAATCAAATTCTTCCTGTATAGAGTTTCTTTCGCTGTGTGCATATGAGAACACGTCTTTATCAGAATTCTCTTCTATGAGCTTTAAGATAGAACCCAACCATCCTTTTTCTAATGTAAATTTTGAATCACACCATATGTAATAATCATAATCATTCGGTATAATTCTAAAAAACAACATTCGAGGAATCTTTGCCACCAATCTTTTATATTTGTCTTCTTTTTTGGGATACTCACTCTGCATATTAAATAAAAAATGTCTTATCCAATATCTTAATTTCAGAAAAAAAGTATCCTGATAAATTTGCTCTTTCGGTATTATTGGAATGAAATGTTCTTGAAGTAAATGTACATTTTTATCGTTAAATCGAAATACATCTACCCCATATTCTTTAAATTCTTTTTCGCATTCCGGCGTTAAAATTAGTTCGGGCTTATCTGGATTCCCAATACTGGCAGTGATGAGAGCTATTTTATACATTAAAATACAAATTATTATTATTTACTTATCTTTTATTCAACTCCTTTAATCGCAAAATGAATTTAATAATACAGGAAAATTTACCATTCATTAAATTCATATATTCTCTATATTTTATTTCGTGTTTCTTGAGCTCCTGGTTTTCTGCATTTATTTGCAAAAATGATTTGTAAATAAATGGTTGCAGATATTTTCGTAAAACCCTCTCTGTCTCTTCTTTATGCAATTCAGTCCATTCTTCCTGAGAACTTATACCGTCCAAATTAAAACAAGCAATATTTCTCTCAAAGTGATTGTATGAACAATTATTTTCAACCAAAACCTTTAAAAAAAACTCTTTATCAGAAACAATTTTATTTTCTTCATTGTATAAGCCATACTTGGCAAACAACTCTCTTCTAACAAACGAAGCAGGATGAGGTAATGATCCCCAATAAAAGCAACTAAAACTTAAATCCTCTTTTAAGGGAGATCGATGTTGTACGTAATCAGAGCTATCTACAAGATAAATATTACCTGACACTACATCTTCAACAAAACCAGCATTACAAAAATCATCTAAAACAAATTCATCCACCAACCAGTCCCCGGAATTCAAAAGCAACAAATACTCCCCATTTGCCTTCAAAATGCCTTTATTCATGGCATTATAAATGCCCTTGTCGGGTTCGCTTACCCAGTAGTCAATTTTATCGGCGTATTGCTTAATAACATCAACACTGCCATCCGTACTGGCACCATCGATCACAATATATTCAAACTCGGGCAACGACTGGGCGATAACACTCTCGATGGTCCTTTTCAAGCCACTCTCATTATTTCTATTTATTGTAATAATTGAAATCTTCATTGCATCTTTCTTAATCCGGACTTTCCAATTCTTACTAATAACGAAGTTAATGAGACCCAATAATATCTCATTGACATACATCGTTTCAGCTCTCTCTTATTATACTCACAAAATTCTCTTATATAAGTCAATTTCTTATAAAATGACAAATGCTCCGGCTCATATTTTACACCCTTTGAACCGGAAATGCCAAGCACCATCAATGGTAAACAAAAATTTGAAACAAAAAGTCTCTCCTTGTTCTGAAAGATCACATTATACAATAAATGTTCAAAGTAATATCCATTCGTATCATTAATAAGATTCCCTTTTGCTAAAAATAAATCTACAAAAAATTCTTTACTTGCAACAAAACATCTCGAATCAATTATACACGTATCATCATTTTTAATTCCATAAATTTTATTTTTAGGACAACATAAAATCACATCATTCAATAAAATGACTTTTGAGATATTTTCTACTATTAGTCGACCGGTTATTTTTATAATGTATTGAGACTGTTGTATAAATTTACTATGTTGAAATGCATATTGTAGAATCATAAATTCCCCATAGCCTTTTCCCAACTTCCTATCAAAATCGTTCCCGTTAAACGATAGATATTCAATCCTTCCTTTACAATCACCAACCTTAGAGCGTATATCTTCCCCTGAGTTATTGACAAATACTATATTATAGTTGGTGTGTAGTAAATAAAAATCAATCGCATTTAAATACTGTTTCTCTCTTTCAGTAACATCCTGCAAAGCAGTAAATGGCATTCCATTGGGATTCAAACTTGCAGTAAGTAATATCACATATCTGTTTTTATTCATTTAATCCAATTTTTACACTTTTAATCAAACCCAATTTTACATCAAGTTACCTACCTTATAAAAATATCTGTTCAAAAAGCATTATTCTTTTTCAAATAACTTTCTACGCACAAATGAAAATGGATTGAGAATTAATTTACCCAAACGATAAGCCTTTGACAAACGGAGTTTTTTATTCTGGTCACAAACATCATAATATGCATTATAGCATATATAATAATAATTTGACAAGCTCGACAAAGAAGAAAATACATCTGAATCAAAATCATCAATTCCAACTACCATAGGTAATTTACTTTTCCATTTGTCATAAAACAAATTCATATTAGTCAAAAACAGAGGATTTATAGAAGCATGGGAATAATGACCAATCAAAATATCAAATACAACTAATACTTGTTTCTTAAGGATTTGATTAACTTGCATCGAAATATCCATATCGTAGAAATGAAATCCATTGTATAGAGATTCATCAAACCTAATTATCTCAAAACTACTTTTCTTAATGCAAAACCACATACCATCAACAGTTACAACCGGAATCTCTGTTTTTCCTTCCCTATACCTTACAAAACTATGGGTAATACCATTAACTGAAGGTACAACACCTGACAAGTAAGGTTTCATATTATCCCAATAGGCAAGTGTATCTGGCAAACAATGTGAACCAATTACACCAATACATCCCACTTCATCATCTTCAAAATGCCCGACAACTATTTTTCCCCAGTCCTTTGTATAATACAAGATATCTTCGTGCATAAAGCACAAATGTGGATAGTTAGCACGTTTCACCCCAATATTATAAGCTTGGAAAATGGAATACCTGTTTTTTGAATTATCTATAACAATTAATTCATATTCCACACCAATTGTCTCTGCAATATTCTCTTTTAAGGATTGAGGTATATCCGATTCCCGCGAACAAATTATCAATGATATCATCTGTATAACTTACGATATTTTAATGCTAAAAAATCCTTATTAACCAAGCAATTGGTTTTAAAATTAACTTGCCAATGTTGTAGGCTTTTGAAGCCCTGATCTGTCTTAACTCCATTTTCAATCTATCAATTTGTAATCTGTTCTCAAAATTACTCATGGCTAGTTCTGCACGAAAAGACTTTTCAGTCTCTGTCATTACTACACCCTTGACAAGCGGCAAATAATCACACCATTTTTTATGAAAATTATCTATTGATAATGCATAATTAGAATCGAATCCTCCCCAAGAAAAATGTTCAATAATTATATTAAAAATAGCATAAACATTATATCCGGCAACATTGACCTGCATCGAAATATCCAAATCGTAACCATGAAAACCAGTATAGGTTTGATTATCAAAACTAATTTCATTGAATATCAATTTGGGGAAACACAACCATAAACCATCCACAGCCACTACTTGAATTCTACTTTCACCTTCTTTCCTGTATTTATCATGAATAAGTTTTTGTCCGGAGTAATTATCATTTTTCAATAAATTACGATCTCCTTGTATAATAATTCCTGAATCAACAGCAGTAAACGCCCATGTAGCTACATCCGGTAAAAAATGACCTCCTACAACTCCTATTAATCCAACATCTTTATTTTCAAAATGCTCAATTACCTTTTTACCCCAATCAATGGTATGAAACAAGATATCCTCATGCATAAAGCATAAATATGGATACATTGACCGTTTTACTCCTTCGTTGTAAGCTTCAAAAATTGAATATCTATTTTTGGAATTATCGATAATGATTAATTCATAGTCAACTCCAATGGTATACTGAATATTTTGTTTCAAATCTGTTGAAATACCTGAAGCACGTGAGCAAATTATAAGAGATATCATTTCCTAAATATTTTATGACGGAAAAAAGAAAATGGTTTTAGAATAAATTTACCTAATTTATATGCTCTTGAATTAGTAATAGATCTTAATTTATCAGCTAACAAATTTATTTCTTTTTCAGATTTTTTAATATTGCTCACTACATATTTAACGTTATTTTCTATTGCAAGAACAAGATATTTATCTGCTTTATACTCATCTTTTCCTTTAAAATAATCATACAAAGTATAAGCTATGCAGCCATATTGTTCTTTGAAATTATTTACAATAAGTTTATCTTCTTTAAAATAGATAAGGAGTTCATTCAATAAACTTAACCATGAAGAGAATTTATATTCTATATCTTTATTATCACTCCAAACCCCTCCATCATGCACTCTATAAACCCCCATAACCTCAGGCAATTTCTTTATTTTTCCATATTTTGCATTTAGCATGTGTAAAACATAATCGCCAACAGGCAAAGACCCCATATTTTCAAAAACATCAAGTACCTCCTCATTTTTCCTGAAAACCACTGAAGGAGTATGTATATAATTCCCTTCAGCTAAATCGAGTATAGTGGTTGTTTCTGGTACTTCACGAGTAATAACATCATCGACCATAGTCTTTTCATTTTCCTTCCAAACTTTCACCGGATGAAAACAAATACTATACTCCTCATTCGCCTCCAAAAAATCCACCTGCTTCTGTAATTTATATGGGTCAGCCCAATAATCATCGCCTTCGCACATGGCTATGTATTTGCCTTGGGTTGCTTTAAATATTGATATAAAATTATTTTGCATACCCCTATTTTTATGAGGCAATTGAGGTTTAACTATTGCAGGATATTTCTCAAAATATTCAACTACAATTTTTCGTGTTTTATCCGTACTACAATCTTCTCCAATGATTAATTCAATGGGGAAAGTTGTTTTTTGCATCAATACACCTTCTATGGCTTCACGTATAAAGTTTTCATGATTGTAGGTAATCATTAAAACTGAGACTTTAATCATATAGTAAAGAAATTTTGTTTACTAACTCTGTAGTTTATTTCAACCATATTATTAATCACCATAATTTTATTTGCATCTAGCAATTTCCATATTTTTTCTAACATTATTATTTGCATTGATAAAACATCTTCATAACATGAATATGAATTTCTTGAGATTAAAGATTGCATTATTATTGGACCTGTGTCTATTCCCTCATCAATAAAATGAGCTGTATTACCAAGCACTTGAACAGAAGTAGCTAGGGCTTTATCAATTGCATTTAACCCTGGGAATGAAGGTAATAATGAAGGATGAAAGTTGATAATTTTATTTTTAAATACTTTTAGAATTTCTCCTTTTAGAATTCTATCACCAAAACAGAACAAATAATCAACATCGTACTTTATTAAATTTTCAAACAACAAATCACTTGGGTTCACATTGTTTTTAACATCTATTAATCTATCTCCAAATTTATTAAATAGCTCAGACGAAACGTTTGGCCTTTTACCATCATAAAGAATAAACTGAATTGGGAAGTCAACAATATTATTTTTTTTGAAAAATAACAGGGCTCTGCTTGCACCACCTGAACAATATATAGCATATTTTTTAATCATAATAATGTGTAAATTTCAAGTTTGCTTTTTATTTTTGATATTTCATTAAACATCAACACATCCAATATAGACAAATAAGGCACAAATTCATTTTTAAACTGTTTGTAGGGCTCAATTTTTGCTTCTAAAAAAGAAAGTTCAATGCCAGTTTTGATAAAATCTTCCTTCGAATACAATTCTGCTCCACCAATAGCATTAATATATTTATCGGCACCAAGTAAATTACAAATGTGCAAAACTTTTTCTTGAGACTTCAAATTATTATCCTTTTCAATAGCCGAAGAATACACAATTTCAGTATCGATTGATAAATACCCTGTAATTTCTATAATGCTATTTCCTAAGAACTTAGCCAATTGTTTATCCGGGTATTCCATTATATTCACAAACATGGGAAAAATTTCATCAAACATTGGAGCTTTTTTATAAGCAGTCTCAATGGTTTTAATTAGTTTATTCTGACTCTCCTGAACATAAACTTCATTTATTAACTTATTCGGACTCGCAGCAGATAATAATAAGTTCACCAAATGCTTTTGACCATTCAATAGCGTATAATTTCGGTTAATCCAACCGCCTTTAATAAATTGCACATCATCATATATTACATATTTATCCACTGCATTTATCAATTGCCAATATCCGATATAGGGCAAAAAATAGGGTTGCATTATACCAACTGTCATACTGTTACTAGTATTTTTTTAATAATTTGCGTTACTTGTATTTCTTCTAATTCCACATATATAGGCAAACACAGCACATCACCGGCAGCTTTTGTTGCCACAATAAGATTGCTTGCAGCTGAACTTTCGAGTTTATTATACGGCTCAAAACTACTAATGAGTGGATAAAAATACCGTCGAGCAAAAATATTGTTATTTTTTAGAATGTCATACACTTCATCGCGGCTTTTGCCAAACTGTTCTTTGTCGATAAGAATAGGGAAATATGAATATCCGTTTGTCACTCCACCCATATCATTAAGAAAACGAATACCGGCTATATCATTGAGCAAAGTGCGGTACAGTTCGGTAATTTCTTTTCGCCGTGCAATAAAACCATCCACATATTTCAATTGAAGCAATCCATAAGCTGCCTGAACTTCATTCAATTTTGCGTTAATACCGGGCTCTTCCACCACAGTTTCGCCACGGAAACCAAAGTTTTTGAGGTTGTCGATATGGTGCTTCATTTCTTCGGTGTGGCAAATAATAGCGCCACCCTCGATAGTACTGTACACTTTGGTAGCATGAAAACTAAGTACCGAAAGGTCGCCATAATTTAGTACAGAGTTTCCGTTTATTTTTACACCAAAGGCATGTGCGGCATCGTATATTACTTTTAGTCCGTGTTTGTCGGCAATGCGTTGTATTTCGTCCATTTGGCATGGATTACCATATACATGTACCGGCATAATAGCAGTAGTTTGTGGGGTAATGGCGGCTTCAATCTTCGCGGGGTCAAGGTTCAGATATTCCGGTTCGATATCCACAAACACTGGCTTTATCTTGTTCCACCATAACGAGTGTGTAGTAGCCACAAAACTAAATGGTGTGGTAATAACTTCACCCGTTATATTTAAAGCTTGTAAGGCAGTAATCAAGGCTAAAGTTCCGTTGGAAAACACCGAAATGAATTTCACACCCAGATATTCGGCCAATTCTTTTTCCAATTGCTGATGCATTGGTCCATTGTTTGTAAGCCATTTATTATCCCAAATCTGTTGAAGATAAGGCATAAACTCCTCTAATGGCGGCAGACAGGGTTGAGTTACGGTTATTGGTTTATTCATTTTTCAACTACATATAAAACAGAACGATGATGAATCCCGTTTTTTGAGAAAACATCAGCACCAAAATAATCAACTCCGAGTTGTTGTAGTTTAAAACCCGCATCATTTAATTTGTTTACAAACCCCGGTTTAGAATAAATTCTCACATGATCGTCTTGTCCATAATACCTCCATCTATCTTCTACTGATGTCCATTTTGGATTCTCTAAGTCACTTTCAAGTTCTAAAATAATCGGCACCATTATAATTGCGAATCCATTAGGTTTTAATACTCGATAAATTTCAGATATTGCCTTTTTGTCTTCTTGTATATGTTCCAATACATGTGAACAAAGTATAATGTCAAACATATTACTTTCATATAAATCCATGTTGGTAATATCCATTTTATCATCAACATCTTCCATATATAAATCCATCGAACGATATTTTATAAAAGGAAAACTTTTAATAAATTTCTTCAAATGCACAGCAGGTGCAATATCCAAAAACTGATATGAATCTCCCATTTTTATCATATTAGCAAATCTTTGCTCTAAATACAAAGCATAGAGCCTGTCTCTATCAGAAGCACAACATATTGGACATGAATAGCTAAACAAATTCAGTGTTTCTGCCCTGAAAATAGAATGAACATATTGGTATTTGTCAAATTCCATAAGATAATAGTCACTAAGCCTATCAAAATGAGACACATCATTTCTACAAACAGGACAGTGAACAGGCAATTCTACAATTGGAGTTTTATTAAAATACTTTTTGATTACTTTTTTAAGTTTAGTCTGTATTCTCGTTTTAATTTTCATAAGTAAATTATTGTTTTTTTTAAGGTCATCATGGAACTCGCATACCAGTGTTTAACTCGATAGAGTTTATTCTTCAAGGTCTCGTTGATTTTCAATTCATCGTCTTTGGTGAACATCTGCGTTCATGCTCGTTTCATACTTCATTTAAATTTTTTAGTTAGTTGTGGCATTGCTTGCCCCTACTTAGAGGGACAACTCGCATTCGGATAGCAAAATCGAAACATGGTCATTGATTTAAACATCTGTATTAATGTTCGTTTCAGATAATGGATAATGCTTTCTAAAAATACAAATATATGAACTGAAAAAGCGCTAATAGCTCTGAAATTTATATCGATTTTTTGTTATAAGATCTCAGAATTAATGAAAGTTGGTCGAACAGCCCCAATCCACTTACCATGCCAACCCGATGCCTCTCTATCTTCTACAACTTCAAAAGAATTTGCATTGTTATGTATAAAATGAGGTGTAGATTCTGTAACAAAATAATTTTGAACAACATAATAACCATCATTCATTAAATTGGGAGGTATATTAAAAATAGCTTTGTGTAATCCTTTAGATAAGGGTATATTTATTGTTGAGACATTAAAAACACAATTTTGATCTTTATCCCACAATACCATACTTACATTAATGGGAAAACCATCTTCTTCTACCCAAAATTCGGTAATAATCTGAAATGGAGTATTTACAGTAATATAAGGAGTTTCATTCTTCACATAAGCTTTTTTTACTTTTATTTTATCTGTGCCCGGAGCATCTTCCTTTTTCCACTCGCTATTGAATAATCCACGAATAGTGTCATCCGCAAGATAGTAATCAACCACATCATTAATTTCTCCGGCAAAATCTACTGTCCCATTTTTTAGCATTATCCCCGTTTTGCAAAGATTTTTTACGGCTGTCATATTATGACTCACAAACAACACTGTCCTCCCCTCTCCGCTCGCTACATCCTGCATTTTACCAATCGCTTTTTTTTGGAACTCCGCATCCCCTACCGCCAGCACTTCGTCTACCACCAGAATTTCCGGTTCCAGGTGGGCAGCAATGGCAAATCCCAGACGTACAGTCATACCACTGGAGTAGCGTTTGGCAGGCGTATCAATATAGCGTTCCACACCGGAGAAATCCACAATTTCGTCCAGTTTACGGGTAATTTCCTGTTTGGTCATCCCCATAATGGCACCGTTCATATAGATATTTTCGCGTCCGGTCATTTCGGGGTGGAAACCCGTTCCTACTTCCAGTAAAGAAGCAATACGTCCGGCGGCTTTAATAGTCCCGGTACTGGGAGCCGTTACTTTGGAGAGAATTTTCAGCAGGGTAGATTTACCGGCACCGTTTTTACCGATAATGCCCAGTACATCGCCCTGTTGCACGTCGAAGTTGATATCTTTCAGTGCCCATACATAGTCGCTGGTACCTTTGTGGGCGCGGTCGTTTACTTCACCAATTTTCAGGTAAGGATCTTCTTTGCCCTGTACATTGGTTACCCACCAGCGTTTTAAATCGTGACTAATAGTATTGGTAGAAACTAATCCGAGACGGTATTGTTTGGAGATATTTTCGAACTTTATTGAAACCATACGAATTTTACGAATTAAGACGAATTTCGCTAATTGGGATTGTGCAAATTTTATAATTCATCTCGCTTTTTTAATATTATATTTATTATTTTAATTGTCTGCCTATTGTTTAGTTATTTCCTTCTACAAAACTTATATCCTGAAAAAACCGTATAATTAGCTACGCTGACCGTTGGTTCGTATTAAATTCGTATAATTAGAATAATTCGTATTAATTCGTAAAATTAGTATTTAAGACCCGTTTATAAGTAAGGCTTCTTTCACCGAAATTTACCAGAATCCCTAATTGGAGTTTTGTAGCATTTAAGTAATTTGTGGCTTGTTTTAAGTTATCAGCATGTATAAAAGTTGCGGCTTTTAGCTCTACTATTATTTTATCGTAGCACACGAAATCAGCTTTAAATGTTTTTTTGAGTTGTTCTCCGTCAAAATTGATTTTCAATACTTTTTCACGAACATAAGGCACGCCATCCTTTATAAATTGTTTCTCGAGTGCTTCCTGATAAACTGATTCTAAAAAACCAGCTCCCAATTCCGCATGAACTTTCATACACGAACCAATTATTTTATAACTTTCATCCTTATAAATAATCTCAGCCATCTCTCTTAATTCGTATAATTCGCACCAATAATTCGTGTAATTTGTATTTTAAATTCGTATTTGGCAGCACAAATGTACAAAAAATGTTCATTGACACCTATTGAAACTACTAAACTTGTAGTATTTCAACATATATTTCTATAAATCAATACATAATAACTAAATATAAACTAAGGCAATAGAGGTAGCGCAATAGAATTGCACGTTAAATGTAATAGATAGTACTACGCAAATCAGCAAGGGAATATTCTGTAATTATCAATTTAGAAATAAGGAGAGGGGTCTCTTATATTATAACCCGATATTTTAGAGGTATCTAGACTGCGGAAACGGATTCGGAATTAACTCCATGCAGTCGTTGATCATTGGATCCATTTACGCGCTATAGAAACGGATTCGGAGATCCGTTCACCCATAAAGAAACAGATTCGGAATTAACTTCATACTGTCGTTGACCGTTGGTTCCGTTCACCCGGTTGATCATCACTATTAACTATCAATTGCCAATTATCAACTATTAACTATTAACTATTAACTATTAACTATTAACTATTAACTCCTGAACTATCTTCCGAACATCTTCTTCCTGTAATTCGTAAAACAATGGCAACCGCACCAGCCGGTCGGCAAACATATCGCAGTTTGGCAAGTCCCGTCCATCGTGCTTGTCGGTATAATACGGACTGCTGTGCAGGCTCAGGTAATGAAATACGGAGAGGATATCGTTTTGTTTTAAGTGGGTAATCAACTTCGTGCGGTCCTCCAGGCTGTTACACACCAGGTAAAACATGTGCGCGTTGTTGGTGGCATAGTCCGGAAGGGCAGGCAATGAAAAACAGCCCTTATCTGCCAGCGGTTTCAATCCTTCGTAATAAACGTTCCAGAGCAGTTTCCGGCGGTTTTGTATTTCATCCAGATGCTCTATTTGCGCCCACAAGAAGGCAGCAATCACTTCCGAAGGTAAAAAGGAAGAACCTATATCCACCCAGCAGTATTTATTCACTTCACCCCGGAAGAACTCGGCGCGGTTAGTGCCCTTTTCCCATATTATTTCCGCCCGGTGCGTAAAGCGTTCGTCATTGATAGCCAGCATGCCCCCTTCACCGGAAATAATATTCTTTGTTTCGTGAAACGAAAAAGCCGCCAAATGGCCGATACTTCCCAATGGAGCCCCCCGCCCCCCTAAAGGGGGAGCTAATTCTATTTTAATTTTCGATATAACGTTTTCGATATCAAAAAGCACTTCATTATTCGTAAATCTTAAAACTCTAAAGCCATACTCATTAAACAACTGCGTACGAAGTTTGTCATATTCTACCGCTTCGGGTGAATCATGGTATTTGCCATCCACCTCAATGACTAATTTTCCTTTTAAGCAAACAAAATCAGCTATACAATCCGCAATAATATGTTGCCTTCTGAATTTATGTTGATCAACATTCTTTCCTTGCAATTGTTTCCAAAGAAATTCTTCTGCTTGTGTTGGCTCATTACGATGTTTGACTGCCAATTCTTTCAATTGGGCATACATAGAAGGATATGCCGTTTGTACACTTATTTTTTGAAAAGAAGTGTTTTCTTTGAATTCCCCCTTCAGGGGGCTAGGGGGCAGGTAAAAACTATCCACCGCCTGCGCAGCATCTTCCACCACCAGGAGGTTGTATTTTTCGGCCAGTGCCATTATTTTATCCATATCGCACGCCACACCGGCATAATGCACCGGCACAATGACTTTGGTCCGGGGCGTAATCAGGGCTTCAATCTTATCCGCATCGATGTTGGGGTTGTCACTGTAGCTATCCGCAAAAATTACGTTTGCACCCTGGCGCACGAAAGCCAGTGCCGTTGAAACAAAGGTATAGCTGGGAATAATAACCTCGTCGCCCGGTTGGATATTGCAAAGTATTGCCGCCATTTCCAGCGCATCGGTACATGAGGTCGTCAGCAGGCATTTCTTAAAGCCATAGCGTTTTTCGAAATAAGCCTGGCAACGCTGGGTAAACATCCCGTTACCGGATATTTTCCCTGACTTTACAGCTTGTTCAATATATATTGTTTCTTTACCCGTGAGGTACGGTTTATTAAAATCAATCATTTCCTATTAGTTCTTTTAGCTGGATTTCCATAATAAATTCCTTGTTCAACTACATCCTTAACAATAACACTACCTACTCCAAAAATATTGTGGGAACAAATTTTCAAATTGTCTTTAATGATTGATCCAGTGCCAATAAAGTTACATTCATCAATATGAACAAAACCAGATAATGTAACGCTTGGAGCAAAATAACAATGAGATCCAATAATTGAGTTATGCGCAATAACAACATTAAGGTTTAAGAGTACATTATCTTCAATGACTACATTTTTATCAATTATACTTCCTGGATATAGAACAGTTCCCTTGCCAATTTTAGCACTAGAGTCAATAATGCAAGAGCTGTGAATAATTGTTTCAAATGGTATGATTTGAGAATATTTAGAGTAAAGCGTTTTACGCGCAATCATATGATTATATCCAATTGCAATAATCAAACAATCAAAAATACCAGAGTTGAAAAACGTTTGTATGTTGTTTGTAGTTCCTATAACCTTATAATCATAAATAATTGTAGTCTCTACTTCAATTGTGTCATCAAAAAAACCAACAACACTTAATTTTGGATTACTTAAGGATAAATTGAGAATTTGCAAACCCAACTCACCTGCACCAATAATTGCTAATCGTTTCATAGTATTTTATCAATATTATAATTTGGTCTTTTCGTGGTTTTTAAATTAATCCGATAAATATATTCACCAATAATGCCTAATGCGAGCATAATAAAACCAACACCAAAGCCGATTGCCAAAATCAATGATGGATAACCCATAGCGAAATCATTATAGAGTATCTTTCTTCCAATTACGTAGGTTGCAAAAAAACACATAACTAGCAATAAGCCAATAGAAAATTTACTTAGGAATCTGATAGGAAGATCAGAAAACGTTACAAAAATATTTATGGTATGATTCACTAATTTTTTAAAAGTGTATGCACTTACACCACCTTGTCGTTCAGAGTGCGAAACAAAGCAAGAACCAACGTGTGTAGTTATCCAGGATAAATAGCCATCCAAAAAAGTATATGAATTTTTCATTTCTACAGTAGATTTTGCAACTGATGATTTCATCAATCTAAAAGCAGAATAATCTTGATGAATTTCAGGAATGCCTATTTCAATAATACGCTTTAAAGCATGGGATGTCAAATTACGAAAAAAAGTATGCTTGCGTTCTTCGTATTTACCATATACTACATCAAAATCTGATTCCTTTTGTTTTACTATCAACTTTGCTATGTCTTCAGGCGCATGTTGCAGGTCTTCATCCATGGTTATTATAAACTCGCCATTAGCGTTTTCAAATCCACAAATCAGTGCATTGTGTTGTCCAAAGTTACGGCTTAGTTTAATCAACTTTATATTTGTTGTAAATTCATTTTTCAACTTCAATAATACATTCCACGAATTATCATTGCCGCAATCGTATACGAAAATCACCTCGTAATCATAATTGGAAGCTTCAAAAAAGGATTTCAATCTTTTGAATAATGGTTTAACAGTTATTTCACCATTGTAAACAGGAATAACGACAGAGTATTGAATCATATTTTAAATGGTTTTTGGGATTGATAAATAAAATAACCACTTCTATCAGCACTGCATTGAATTAAGTATAATTGTTTATCTGTCAGTTCGGCTGCGACTATTTCTTTATTGTTTGGTGCATTTTGTATAATTGGCAATAAATGTTTCGTTTCTTCACATAAGAAGAATACTCCCGAATAATTACGGTTATTGTATATTGGTTCTGTAAATTGCCCTAAAGAAACCTCAATCACCCCTTTTACGAAATCGTATCCTGTAGAAAGTTGTACTAAGTTAGAACCAATAAAATCACCTCCCATCCTCGCTCCTACTTCTATAGCATAAACTTTGCCGTCATCTGTAATTTTAAATTCGGAATGGCTTGCACCATAATTCACTTTTAATGCAGTAAGTGCTTTTATCGTTTCAGTTTTTAATTTCTTTTGAACTTCGTCACTCAATTGGCTCGGTTGATGATGTTCCAATTCAACAAAATAAGGTTCGCCTGTAGTAACTTTGTCAGTAATAGCCAATATATAATGTTTTCCCTGCCATGAAATGGTTTCAACGCTTACTTCCGAACCAGTAATATACTCTTCAATAATAGCTTGATGTGTAAATGATTCCTGTTGAGCTCGTTCCACTGCATCCTTTATATCAGTTCCGTTTTCAATTTTTTTTACACCACGACTACCAGAACGGTCGGTAGGTTTAACAATGAGTGGAAAGAGAAAATCATTTACTGAAAAATTACCTTCAGCTATTACATATTTTGGAGATGAAATTTCATATTCAGAAAAACGTTGTCGCATTAGATATTTGTCTGTTGCTACTAATGCGTCATTATAAGTATTTGCAATTAACCCTAATTTTTCAGCAACATAACAAATAGTTGGTACAGCAGCATCCGAAGCAATTGAAGTAATTCCGTCAATGCCAATTTGTTGGCAAACTTCAAGTATTTGTTCTTTATCAATTATTGAGATAGGATAAAAATAATTGGAAATATCTTTACAAACGGCTCCCTCTTCCCATGCAAAACAATGAGTTTCAATACCCATTTCTTTTGCTTTGCGAACCAAGGGTAATTGTAAATAACTTGCCCCTATTATAGCTATTTTTTTCATTTTAAAATTTTACGGTAACAATCGTCCCAATTATTATCAGCACCAACCCAATAACTTTTCCGATAGTAAAAGTCTCGCCAAGCAACCAAACTCCTAACACAAATACGATAGCCGGCGCCAGGCTCATAAACGGATATGCCTCGGTAATTTCAAATTTAGTCATGGCAGCCATCCAAAACAGGGAAGCCACAAAAGCAGAAATAAACCCGGATAGGATAAACGGATCGAAAACCAACCGTAGCAGAGCGATAATCTTATCAATAATTGCAGTATCCGGAAGCGAAAAACTCAGCTTTGTTATTCTCCATTTCAGAATCAACTGCCCATAAACAGTAAAGAAAAGCGTTGCAAAAACGTATATATACCTCATTGAATGATTGAATTACAAAAAATAATATTTTAGTCCACGAATTTTCACGAATTAATCTCTACATGATTCCTAAAGTCCATATAATTCGTAGTTTATTATATTTCCCATCCACAAGAAAACAGTTTAACCCATATCATATTCGCGGAATTCGTGGTTTATGATATGTCTAACCTGTATTAGATTCGTGCAAATTAGTGTAATTCGTGGTATATAATGTGTTTAAATAATTTACGTATTAAATAGCTGTATATTCTAAGCTATCAGTACCAAAATTAATCAATAAACCCAACTTATTCTTAGTTGAATTTAGTAAATAATCAATGATCTGAGCTTCATGTTCCGCCAAGAATCTCGAAACAGCTTTTAGTTCGACAATGATTTCAACATAAAAATATAAATCTGCAACAAAAAATTTAGACAGTAATTTTTTTGTTGTAATACATTTCAATTTTTTCCTGAGATTAAAATGGAACGCGTTTTTTTAAGCTCTAATTCATAAGCATCCTGATAAACAGATTATAAAAATCCCGAACCAAAAGTATTATAAACAGTACCAAAACAACCGATATTTTTGTAACCTTCGTCTATGTAAACAAACTATCCCATTTTTCTTATCTGTGTCAATCTTTTGTTTCGTCTGTGGAAATATGTTCTTTCTTTCCCCTAATTTTACTACAAATGTACAAAAAATGTTCTCAATCTCTGAATAAATTTAATAAACCTGCACAAAATTCGCGTTTTGGTGGTACGACATTTTAACAGGGGCTAATAAGTCGCAGGTTCTGATAAAACTCCGGAATACTATCATTTTATGAGATATTCTATGTCTTCAAAAAAAAACAGGTGTGACTATCTGACTAATATGCAACTATGTGTGGTGGTTGTTTTTTATTTTAAAACCAACCTGATTGCCTACCGGTAAAGCGACACAGGAGGCTGGAGTTCCGACTCCTGACATTTTAAATATAGGTTTAAGAAACAGATTCGTAATTAACTCCATACTGTCGTTGATCATTGGATCCATTTACCCGCTATAGAAACGGATTCGGAGATCCGTTCACCCCGAAAGATATTTACCACACTCCTATTTCATCCAAAAACAACTTGCTGCCTTTGCTATCAAGGTTTGTACAATCGCCGGCATTGAGCAGAACCAACTTTACGTAGCGGGCTGCTGTGAGCGGGAAAATAAGTTCCGTTCGGTAAATTTCCCAGGCTCCTGCCGTACGTGGAGTGATGCGTTCGGAAGCCACCTGGTTATAATTTGTTCCATCCATCGAAGTAAAGACTTTTATTCCGGGCGGATACATGCCGCAAAATGCAGGGGCATTCAACAAACCAACCGAGAACCGGCTTATATTTTGTGTCTTTTGCAAGTCGATAACAAACTCACCATCCTTGCTCCCACCTACAGCTACCCATTGGCTTATTGATTTTGTATTTCCGGTTATGCCGTCGGTTAGCGAGTAAAAATTATCGCCCCTGTACCAGGTATTTACTGGATTTTGCACGTAACCCAACCCGGTGGCTTTGCTTACGATAAATGATTTTGAAAATTCTTTGCCCGTAATCTTACCATTTTCTAACGCCACCGCCTTCACTATTGCCGATTCGCTTAGTTTTAGCGGTTCAGTATAAATTTTCGACTTTGCTGTTGGTGAGCTGCCATCTAGTGTATAGCGGATTTCAGCATTCGGATTGTCGGCTTCAAGCGTTACAAGCATTTTCCGGTCCGCCAAAACGGAAGACTGGAATTGAACATCGAAAAAGGCTTTGGCCGGTTGGATATTCATTGCAGCAAGCCTTTCGAATTCCTTAGCCATATTTCCACGAAAACGATCCCAGTTGCGATTTGAATTTTCACTCCAAAGCACTTCCGACATTGCCGAAACACGGGGGAAAGCCATATACTCCACTCGTTCCCCATTCGGCATATATTCGCTCCACAAATTGGCCTGGGCTCCCAGGATATGCTTTGCCTGGACGGGATTCAGTTCTGCGGGGACAGGTTCGTAAAAATAAACTTTTTTCAACGGTATAAAGCCGCCAATGGTGGTTGGTTCGGTTACCGGATCGGACTGGAATTGGTCGAAATAGCAAAACGAGGTGGGTGTCATAATCACGTCGTGACCCGATTGAGCCGCAGTTACTCCTCCTTTTATACCCCGCCAGGACATCACCGTGGCATTGGGCGCCAGTCCTCCGTCCAGTATTTCGTCCCAACCGATAATCTGCCGTCCATGCGCATTCACGAATTTTTCAATCCGTTGGATAAAATAGCCCTGTAATTCGTTTTCATCTTTCAGGTTCAACGATTTGATGCGGGCCTGGCAATCCGCACAGGTTTTCCAGCGCTCTTTCGGGCACTCGTCACCTCCGATATGAATATACTTGCCGGGAAAAATATCCATTATTTCGGTCAGCACATCTTCCAGAAATGCAAATGTGGTATCACGCGGGCAAAAAACGTCGTTGAAAATGCCCCATTTGGTAGCCACTTTCACCGGAGTGCGGTTGCACGACAAGTACGGATACGAAGCAATGGCTGCCATGGCATGTCCCGGCATCTCAATCTCCGGAATTACCGTGATAAAACGTTCTTTTGCATAAGCCACTATTTCCCGGGCTTCATCCTGCGTATAGAATCCGCTGTAAGCATCATCGTCATAGCGTTGGGGGAAATTCTCGTAAAAAAAACCCACCAGCGTTTCCACCCGCCGCGAACCAACTTTGGCCAGCAACGGATATTTTTTTATTTCAATGCGCCAGCCCTGGTCATCGGTCAAATGCCAGTGGAAGCTGTTGAATTTATGAATAGCCATCGCATCGATATATTTCCGGATAAATTCAACCGGAAAGAAATGCCGGCTCACATCCAAATGCAACCCGCGGTAACCGAAACGCGGTGCATCGGCGATTTGTACGGCCGGAACCGACCAGTCTTTTACCGGAGTCTTCTTTTTTCTATAAATGGCAGGCGGCAAAAGTTGGTACAGGGTTTGTAAGGCGTAGAACGCTCCGTTAGCCACCGCAGCTTTTATACGAATCGTTTTAGCGTTGATACTCAGCGAATACGCTTCAGCATTATCGGTTATGTTTAGGTCCGGCTGAAAAATCACGGCATTGGTGGTGTCGGTAGTAGCCATATCCTTAACGGCTAATTTTAGTCCGGAAACCAATGCCAGTTGATCTGAAAACTGCCGGGCAAGTTTCTGTTTTTCAGCATCTTTACCGATACAAAGTATCACGGTTCGTTTGTCAAACGTAAATTTCCCCGATTGGGGTATCAGATGTTGGGGATATGGAATGATATTATACCTGGCAGCCGAAACAGTGCTTAATGAACAACATGCGAAAAGGAATATGATTTTCAGTAGAATGGAGCGAAAAATAAATGTGGACTTTATCATATTCAAATCGGATTTTTAAAATTTAGCACTACAAATATACTATATATTACCATACTAATTATGAGATTTCAAACTAAACCGGCCTCATTTTTATGATTTATTTCCATTTTTAATGCTAAAAAGGATTAAAGCAAAAACACAAACAACACTGATTATCAAAACTATAAAATCCACTGGCTGGATGTATATAAAAAAACGACTCACAAAGACCGCTAAAAAAAAATAAATAGTTATTTTAGTGGGCTTAAAAACTAACAAGAAAATTCATGCTAATAATTGGTATTGCAGGTGGAACAGGTTCCGGAAAAACCACTGTTGTTCGCAAGATTCTGGAACGTTTACCGGAAGGAGAAGTAGTCATTCTTCCCCAGGATTCCTATTATCGCGACAGCAGCCATTTGCCACTTGAAGAAAGGCTTGAAATCAATTTTGATCATCCGGATTCCATTGAATTTGAATTGCTGGTTAAGCATTTGAAAGAACTGAGAAAGGGAAAGACCATCGATCAGCCTATCTATTCGTACCTTACCTGTACACGTGCTACAGAAACAATTCCGGTAAAACCCTGCCATGTCATTATTGTTGAAGGGATTTTAGTACTTACCAATCCTGAATTACGCAAAATGATCGACCTGAAAGTATTTGTGGATGCAGATGCCGATGACAGGCTGATCCGGGTTATTAACCGCGATATAGTGGAACGCGGCCGTTCGGTAAATAAAGTTATGGAACGCTACGAATGCACTGTAAAACAAATGCATTTGCAGTTTATAGAGCCCACAAAACGCTTTGCCGATTTAATTGTGCCACAGGGTGGTAACAACCACATAGCCATTGATATCCTGACGAAATATATAGAAAACAAAATAACCCCTGAACCTTCCCGGTAAATCGGGATAAATTGCAGGGAACTGAATTACTTTTGTCGGACACATTTTAAATATTAATTTAATTAAAAAACTTGCTTAATCCCCTTCAGGGGTTAGGGGTAAACATAAAATTATGCAGCGAAACGACTTGCAAAAAATCATGTTTCTGGATATAGAAACAGTTCCGCAAACCGCCGATTATTCCGGATTATCTCCTGAATTAGCCCATTTATGGGAAGATAAGTTCAATCTGATTCACAAACGCATGCCGGAAAAATACAACGAAGAAACTACTGCCGGCGAAGCATTCAATACCAGTGCAGGCATTTATTCGGAGTTCGGCAAAATTGTTTGTATTTCAGTCGGATTTATCCACTTCCAGGGTAACGACATGCATTTTCGTGCCAAATCGTTCTGCGGAGACGATGAGAAACAACTGCTGACAGATTTCAACCAGTTCATCGGCAAGTTCTGCACCAGCAGGGAACATACGCTTTGCGGACATAACATAAAAGAGTTTGATATTCCGTATATTTGCCGCCGCATGTTAATCAATGGATTAAGCCTCCCTCCTATCTTTCAGATTGCAGGGAAAAAGCCATGGGAAATTACGTTTATCGACACGCTGGAACTCTGGAAGTTTGGCGACTACAAAAACTATACGGCGCTGAAACTATTGACAGCGGTGTTTGGCATCCCTACGCCCAAAGACGATATTGACGGAAGCGAGGTAGCCCGGGTGTACTATCAGGAAAAGAATATCAGCCGCATTGCACTTTATTGCCAGAAAGATGTGGTAGCTACCGCGCAGGTATTCCTGCGGTTAAACGGAATGGAGTTGATTAAACCGGAAAATATAGAACACATAAATAGTTTATAGTTTATAGTCCATAGTTTATAGTCCATAGTTTATAGAATTGCAGTTCTGATGTTGGAATCAGAACTAACCACAATAAAAAAACTGGTTTTAGAACCCTGAAAGCCGTCGAAGACCCTGTCAGCAGTAAATAAATCTGGTTACTTACTAATTCAATTATGCGGAACAGATATAAATATACGCTCATGATACTTCCTTTTTTGCTGTTGGCAAGTTCTTGCCGGCAGGAGAAAGTGGAGAGTACCGCTGTTTCCGTACCTATCGATTTGAAAGAGATTGTTTCCTCCGACACCTTGCGGGTAGCCACCATGTACGGCTCAACGTCCTATTTCTTTTTCAGGGATGAACTGATGGGATTTGACTACGAAATGGTTGGTAACCTGGCTAAGCACCTGCATTTAAATCTCAAAATAAGCATTGCCAATACGGAGGCTGAAATGTACCAATGGCTCAGGGAACGGAAAGTGGATATTGTCAGCTACAACGTCATTGAAACCAAAGAACTCAAAAAACAATTCAGTTTTGTACTGCCACAACCCAAATCTTATCAGGTTTTGGTTCAAAACATGGGGGCAAAAGCCGTTTCGGATGTTACCGAACTCAATGGCGAAAGCATCTATGTAAAGCAAAACAGCATTTATCACCAACGGCTGAAGTCCCTGAATGATGAAACCGGAGGTACAATAAATATTGTACTGGCTGCCGACTCCTTATCGGAAGATGACCTGATTGACATGGTGGCAGAAAATAAAATAAAATTTACACTCGCCTATCACAACCGGGCCATGCTTCATAAATCATATAACAGGGGGCTGGATTGCCGTATGCCTGTGGGATTCAGCCAACAAAACGGCTGGCTCGTACGGAATGAGAGCCGGAACTTAAAAAATGCTATCGAAAATTGGGCGAAACTGGATGACACAGAACAAATCCAATGGGACCTTTTCAGAAAATATTGGGAAAAAAGTCCGTTTTTTGCACTGCGCCGCGTCACCATCCCCAAAGGTGCCATTTCACCATTCGATCATTTGTTCCGGAAATATGCGCCGAATATTGGTTGGGACTGGCGGCTGCTGGCTTCCGTTGCCTTTCATGAATCCCGCTTCGACTCCCAGGAAATTTCATGGGCAGGTGCATCAGGTTTAATGCAGTTGATGCCACGTACGGCCGCAAACTTCGGACTGAACAGACGCACCATACTCGACCCCGAAATGAATATTGAAGCCGGAGTACAATATATCAAGAGTTTAAATATGTCATTCCGGCAAATTCCGAACAAAGACGAACGTATCAAATTTATTCTTGCGGCATACAATTCAGGCCCAGCCCATATTTTGGATGCTATGGCTTTAGCCAGGAAATACGGTAAAAATCCACATATATGGTTTAATCATGTTGAATATTTCTTACAGAAAAAGAGTGACCCTGAATTTTACAACGATCCTGTGGTAAAATACGGCCGTTTTGGAGGCAAAGAAACTGTACGATATGTAAAAAACACGCTGGACACCTATGCAAAATACAGCAAAAGAAAATAAATTGAATGACCGTTTACGAGTATTGTAATTGTAAAAGTTGTCTTGTCTTTTATAAAAAAGTCAAGACAGTCTCATACTTTAAAATTAAACCTATACCTATATTTTTCAAAGAATTAAAAATTACAAATATCCATTGAAAATTAAATTATGCCAAACAGCGAAATAATACTTATCAGCATATCAGGAGATGATAAACCGGGAGTAACGTCAGCTATTACCGGAATTTTGGGAACTTACAATGCCACCATTCTGGATATTGGCCAGGCTGATATTCATCACACCCTTTCATTAGGGATTCTTTTCAAAGTTTCCAATCAATCCGATTCAGGAAATATTCTAAAAGAAGTCCTTTTCAAATGTTCAGAACTTAATGTAAATGTGAGGTTTACACCCGTTACGACTGAAAGGTACAACAACTGGGTAGGACGCCAGGGAAAAAGCCGGTACATTGTCACAGTACTTGGAAAAGTAATAACTGCGAAACAATTATCTGTGGTAACTCAGGCTATCAAGGATCAAAATCTGAACATAGATTCCATCATTCGTCTGACCGGTCGTCCCTCGTTAGAAATAAATGACGATAATTCTACCCGGTCCTGCATTGAATTGTCGGTGCGTGGTGAATTGACAGATAAAAATGTCCTTTCGTCGCAATTTATGCAATATACCGCAGAACTGGGCATTGATATTTCCTTCCAGAAAGATGATATGTTCCGCCGCAACCGTCGCCTGATTTGTTTTGATATGGATTCAACGCTTATTAAAACGGAAGTAATTGACGAGTTGGCCGACCGTGCCGGAGTTGGGGAACAGGTTCGTGCCATTACCGAATCGGCCATGCGTGGGGAGATTGATTTCAGCGAAAGTTTCAAACAGCGTGTTTCTTTGTTGAAGGGACTGGATGAAAGCGTAATGAAAGAAATTGCCGACAACCTGCCGATTATGGAAGGTGCTGACAGGCTTATTTCCATTCTGAAAAAAATCGGTTTTAAAGTGGCCATTCTCTCGGGAGGATTCACTTATTTTGGTAATTCCCTGAAAAAACGCTTCGATGTGGATTATGTATACGCCAACGAATTGGAAATTGTGGACGGGAAACTCACCGGAAATCATGTGGGCGATATTGTAGACGGAAAACGAAAAGCCGAACTGTTGAAACTGATTGCCCAGGTGGAAAAAATTGAGCTGGAGCAGGTTATTGCCGTGGGTGATGGAGCTAATGATTTACCAATGTTGAACTTAGCCGGCCTTGGCATTGCCTTCCATGCCAAACCAAAAGTAAAAGAGGAAGCCCAACAGTCCATTTCAACAATCGGCCTTGATGGTGTACTTTACTTTTTGGGATTCAGGGATATACATATTGACAACTAAAAAGCAGCAAGAGGTAAACAGTAAGCAGTAAGAGGCAAGCAGCAAGAAAAAAGTATGAAGAAAGCAATCGTTATTGGCGGGACCGGAATGGTTGGCGCACAACTTATTAAACTACTAATTGAAAGCGCCGATTATTCAGAAGTGATTTCATTGGTTCGCCGGCAGGGCGGTGTTTCTCATCCCAAACTCGATGAACAGGTTATCGACTTCGACCAAACTGAAAGCTGGAAAGCATTGGTAACGGGTGATGTATTATTTTCAACCCTGGGAACCACCATTGCACAGGCAAAAACTAAAGATGCCCAATACAAAGTTGATTTTATATATCAGTTCAACGTAGCCGAAATTGCAGCTGCAAACAGTGTTCCGTCTTATGTGCTGATTTCATCCGCAGGTGCCGATTCAAAATCGAAAGTCTTTTACACCAACATGAAAGGCAAACTGGAAGATGCCGTAAAGTTACTGCCATTCAAGGTAATAACCATAATCCGGCCGGGACAACTGGCCGGCGACCGCACAGAAAAACGACCGTCGGAAAAAATCGCGTTGTACCTCATGTACCAATTAAATAAAGTCGGATTGTTTCAACGTTACAAACCGATCCAGGGCTGGCAGGTAGCCCGGGCAATGATCTGTGCCGCAGAAAAGGAACAATCAGGAACTTACACATTGGATGAAGTTTTTGATTTAGCCAGATAGGATCAAAACGCTCAAAACTATACGCCTCACATATCGACCGAGGCTATGGGCATTTGGCGGTTTACGGGAGCGTTCGCTGTCGTGAAACGACAAGGTGAATGCGGGAGCAAAACTGCCGGAATGCACGTCAGCCAGCCTGTGCCCATAGGTGTGTTCTGGCTAGTTATTTTTTTTTCAGTTCAAAAGTATGTCTTAACCGCAAACTCGAACTGGTTAATAAATATCTCCTTAAATCTTGATATGTTGTTTTGCTCGTAAAATAATAACATTGCTTTCTTGTAATCTACAGAGTCAACTGTTCTAAATGAAATTGGACAATGCTTGTAATTCATCAAAATAGCGTTGCTTACAATTCGTGCTGTCCTTTTATTTCCATCCATAAATGGTTGAATGTATGAAATCAGCACTAAAATCAACAATGCTTTTTCAAATATATTTTCTTTATTATTCACTAGATTACAAGCGGATTCCAAAGCTTCACGTATCTGAAATTCATTGTCAAGCGGTCGGTAATTCGTTCCTGAAATACCAACTCGACGTCTTCTTAAATGCTTATCAACAGCTAGATCTTTTATAAGAAAACTGTGTATGTCTTCAATTTTCAAAATCGATAATGGGATTAAATAATCCGGATTTTCAACAAGGAAATCCAGTGCATCTTTGTGATTCAAAAGCATAATTGCTTCTTCTTTCGTTCTACCAGCGGCAGTTTCTTTGTCTTTAAGTAGTCTTTCTGTCTCAAGTAAAGAATATGTATTTCCTTCAATCTGAGACGATTTCCAACTTAAATCAATAGCGAGTCGTTCCAGTTCTTTTTTATATTCGAAATCTGACAGTTGCGAAATATTCTCAGTGTATTTTGCTTGTAAGTCAGCTAGTTTTGAAAGCTCAGTTTTATTCAGAACCTCAGTCCTGTCTAATAATTCAAAAATTTCTAAATTGAATTCTTCTTTAATCTGCCTTTCGTCAATTTCTTTTTCGTAATAGCTGTCTAAGTCAACCGAATATAATAATTCAAAGGAAGGTGAAATAAAGTATCTTGTTCCTTTCCCTTTTCCCTCCGAGATTATGTATTTCTCGGTTAGAAGTTGAGATAGAATTCGTTTAACTGTCGCATAGCTAATCGAAGTCGCAAATTCTTTGTGAATCTCGCCCGAGGAGCAGTTTGCGTGGTTCTGAATGAAATTTAAAATTTCTATTTGCTTCGTTTCTGCCATAATTTAATGTTTTAGCTCACAAATATATGAAATACGGCTCAATTCTCAGTACAAACGAGCTTTATTTTTTTTATAATGAGCCATAACGTTTGAATATGTGAGGCGTTTGTTATTTAACGTTAACAAAAACCGAACACGTTCTTAACAAACAATAAAATTACTACTGGCGAACAACAAAGTTAAAACATTTCCGTTAAGTTTGTATAAATTTCTAAACACATTATAGACTTTATGAAAAAAACAACATTAATCTGTATTATTCTCCTTACTGCAATTGGAATTATCAACGCCCAGAATTACACAATCAGTGGTTATATTACTGATGAAAAGAATGAGGAAACCATGATAAACGCCTCAGTTTTTGACACCAAATCAGGTAAAGGAACCGTGAGCAATCTATATGGTTTTTACTCCATTACACTTCCCGGAAAACAGGTCGAAATTAATTATTCCTATGTAGGGTACAGAAATGAGAAGCTGAGTTTTCATCTAACAAAAGACACCGTAATAAACATTCGCCTTTCACAAGCAATTGCATTAGGTGAAGTTACCGTAATTGGAAACCGCAAAGAAATAGGAGTTCAGGGATCCCAGATGAGCGCTATTGAAGTACCTGTGGCTCAGTTAAAGTCAGTTCCGACCCTCTTTGGCGAGACTGATATTATTAAGGCGTTACAGCTATTACCCGGCGTTAAAGCAGGTGTGGAAGGTGGAGCCGGATTCTATGTGCGAGGTGGAGGGCCGGATGAAAACCTCTTTTTGCTAGATGGCATACCAGTCTACAATATCAATCACATGGGCGGATTTTTTTCCGTATTCAATGCAGATGCAATTAAAAACGTAACACTTTACAAAGGAAGTTTCCCTGCACGATTCGGAGGACGCCTTTCATCAGTGCTCGACATACGAATGACTGACGGAAACACCCAGAAATTACACGGAAACATAACCATTGGTTTGATTTCAACAAAAGCTAATCTGGAAGGCCCTTTGTTTGACAAAAAAACCACGTTCTCCATATCGGCTCGCCGTACCTATTTTGACTTATTGGCGCAACCAATAATCAAAATAGCCGCTAAGCAAAATGGTGCTACAGGAAACACCAGTGCCGGATATTATTTTTACGACCTGAACGCAAAGGTAACACACCGGTTCTCGGAAAAAGATCAACTTTTTCTGAGTGCATTTGTGGGTGACGATGTGATTTACAGCAGCATGCAAAATGGTTTTTCCAATTACAGCAACGGCTCTCAAAGCGACAAACTGAAGCTGGGCTGGGCATGGGGGAATTTAATTACTGCGCTGCGCTGGAATCATGTTATAAGTAACAAGTTATTTATGAACACTACGGCGGCTTACACCCGTTATCGGTTCAATATGGACATTGGAACTACCTCAGAATACAAAACGACTACTCCACCAAGCACTAAAACCGAAAGTATAACACTTGGATATCGCTCAGGCATTGAAGATTATTCTGCAAAGGTAGATTTTGACTATACTCCAGCTCCAAACCACGATATTAAGTTTGGAGGTAATTATATCTATCACACCTTCCGTCCAGGTGTCTCTGTAGCACAATTCCAATCACAAACCGATTCTGCCACACAGAAAATGGACACAGTTATCGGTGACAAAAACATCTTTTCTCACGAGGCAGCTTTATATTTTGAAGACAATATCAGCATTAATCATTTTCTGAAAGCCAATGTGGGACTACATTATTCAGCATTCATGGTGGAAAATAAGTTTTATAATTCTCTCCAACCACGGCTTGGTTTACGCTTGCTATTGAATGACAAACTCTCATTCAAAGCCGGTTATGCAGCAATGAGCCAAAACATTCACTTACTTTCGAATAATAATATCAGCCTTCCGACAGACCTTTGGGTGCCTGTAACAAAACGTATTAAGCCCATGAATTCAAATCAATATTCGGCGGGAATATTTTACAACTTGTTGAACAAAGTAGATTTGTCAGTGGAAGGGTATTACAAAACCATGGATAATCTGGTAGAGTACAAAGATGGTGCATCCTTCCTTGGTTCAAGTACTGGCTGGGAAGACAAAGTTTGCATGGGTCGTGGTTGGGCGTATGGGGTAGAATTCCTTGCCCAGAAAAGCATTGGAAAAACTACCGGTTGGATTGGATATACCTGGGCTAAATCTGAGCGCTTATTCGACAGGCCGGGACAGGTACTGAACAATGGCGAAGTGTTTCCGACTAAATATGATATCCGTAACAGCCTGAGCATAGTACTGTCTCATAAGTTCAGTGAAAAAATAGATGTTTCGGCCACCTGGGTGTACAATAGCGGCATTTGCGGAACGCTAGCATTGCAGACTTATACAGCATATCCATTGCCTGAAGTTTACAATGGAGGTGGAGGTTATTATTCATCCTCAGCCAATTCGCTGAATTATATCAGCAAACGCAACAATTTCCGTTACCCTGATTATCAGCGACTGGATTTAGGAATAAACTTCCACAAACAGCTAAAACATGGACTGAGAACATGGAATTTCAGTGTATACAATGCTTATAACCACATGAATCCGTTCCTCATTTATCCAAGCACGCAGTATAATTACAACTATTTTGATGGCTCCGGCATAGGAACAAAAGTGTTGAAAAAAATCACCATTTTCCCTATTATTCCATCTGTAAGCTATTCATATAAATTTTAGTCTGACATCTTTAAATATACACAAAATGAAAACAAAACATATATCATATATCTTAGCGTTAGGAATAAGCTTATTGTTGCTTTCCTGCGAAAATGTTATTGAATTTTCTGGCGAGGCTACTAAACCATTATTAGTAGTAAATAGCTTTATCACCCCTGATTCGCTGATCAAAGTACATGTTTCCAAAAGCAGATTTTTTTTGCAAGCAGACAGCATCAGGTACCAAACCGTCAACAATGCCACTGTTAATGTGTGGGTGAATGGAACAAAAATCGAAAAACTCTCTAGCATTGGACAAGGATATTATCTGTCTAGCTTTAAACCTCAACTTGGTGATATAATTAAAATTACGGCTGGAAATGCTGAATTTACTGAGGTTTCCTGCTACACAGAAGTTATTAGCCCAAATCCAATACTTGCAGCAGATACGACAAATCATATATTTAATGAGGAATATATGATACAATACTCTTCTACGAATAATGGCCCATATATACCAGATACAATCGGTGTTTTAAAAACTGAAAGTTTTCAGGTGAAAATAAAATTCAACGATCCAGCTGCTACATCCAACTATTACATGTTAGATCTCAAAACTATCAGTTATTTCGACAACGACAGTATATCTATTACAAATACATGGCTAAATTCAGATGATATGGTTTTTGGCAGCAACAATAATACTGGACCCTTTGAAACAGGCACTTACAGCTATAACCATGAATTTTCGGATGAACTAATTAATGGAAAAGAATATAATCTGAAATTCACATTCAGATCTCAAAATTACACATACAATGAGGAGCATAAAAACACCTGGAACAAAGAGCAAAAAGCACCTGTCAAGCAAGAACTATTAATTGAACTTAAAAGCATATCTGAATCCTATTTTAAATACTTACGAAGCTTGTCGGCAAGTACTTCAACCATTGAATTTTTCTCTGAACCGGTTCAGATTTACAGTAATGTAAATGGAGGAATAGGTATTTTAGGAAGTTATTCAAGATCCGTGTATAAAATAAATTTAAAGTAATCGGATTACTTCAGTCTAAATGTCCTCTATTTCAATTTGAAAGGCAAATTGAAATAGAGGACGTTTTTATATCATTAATAGCTATAAACAGTTCGATCAAAGCCCATATATAAAAGTATAGAAGCTAACATGTAACAGTTTTCAAATTACAATACAGTCTCTATTTCAATGCATTAAATTATTTATGCATTTTTTATAAGAAAATATTCATAATTCTATATCAATTTGAAATTAATCTTGTATTTTTACAGCGTTTTAAGTAAACAATTATATAAAATTTGTTGTTTTAAAACAAACAGTAACTATTCCATTAAATATATAAGATTATGATAATCGGAATTCCAAAAGAAATTAAAAACAACGAAAGCCGAGTGGCTTTGACTCCCGGAGGTGCAAAAACCCTTGTAATGAATGGCCATTCGGTCTACGTTGAAACTCACGCCGGAGAAAACAGCGGATTCAGCAACGAACAATACCAAAAAGCAGGCGCACAAATACTTCCCACAGCAGAAGCCGTGTTCGCTATTGCCGAAATGATAATGAAGGTAAAAGAACCCATCAAAAGCGAATACAAACTTATCCGGCCCAATCAACTTATTTTTACCTATTTTCATTTTGCGTCCGAAAAAGAACTTACGCTGGCCATGATGGAAAGCGGGGCTGTTTGCCTTGCGTATGAAACGGTTGAAAAAACCGACCATACGCTGCCTTTGCTAATCCCCATGTCCGAAGTGGCTGGTCGCATGTCCATCCAGGAAGGTGCAAAATACCTGGAAAAGCCCAAAGGAGGTAAAGGAATTCTGCTCGGGGGAGTACCCGGGGTAAAACCTGCAAACGTATTGATTCTGGGTGGTGGTATAGTTGGTACACAAGCTGCACTGATGGCTGCCGGACTTGGCGCCCACGTAACTATTGCCGACATTTCATTGCCCCGCTTACGTTACCTGAGCGAAATTATGCCGGCCAATGTTGACACCTTAATGTCCAGCACTTCAAACATTGAAGATTTGCTGCCGCATACCGACCTTGTAATCGGAGCCGTATTAATTCCCGGTGCAAAAGCGCCACACCTGATTACCCGTGAGATGCTGAAACTTATGCAACCCGGCTCTGTGCTGGTTGACGTTGCCATTGATCAGGGCGGTTGTTTCGAAACCTCCCACCCTACCACACATGCAAATCCTGTTTATGAAGTGGATGGTATTTTGCACTATTGCGTAGCCAATATTCCCGGTGCGGTTCCTTTTACGTCAACACTTGCACTGACTAACGCTACACTTTCATACGCTCTTTTGCTTGCTAATTTGGGTTGGGAACAGGCCTGTGAAAGCTATGAAGACTTAAAAAGAGGACTTAATATTGTCAATGGCAAAGTGGTTTGCAAAGCCGTTGCTGAAACTTTTGGCATGTAAATTTACTTTTCGTTTCTTATAATTTTGCGTTAAGCTCACCGGATTATTTCCGGTGGGCTTTTATTTTACAAAGAACCAAATTAGCGGCCTATATTCCTAACAAAAACAGAGATCAAAAGAAACTATTAACAAAAAATCAGCACATTGACACTTATTGCAACAATTAATTTTTCAGTGTATCTTTGCATTAAATTAAAAGACTTATTGGACACTCCAAATATTAATAAATAAATCACCTATTTAGTCACAACATGACAGAAACAATTACCGGATCGAATGAGAAAACTATTGAAAGCCCGACTGACAAGGTAATCTCGAAAATAAAGGAACTTATCAATTCCGGCGTTCTAAAACCGGGCGACAGACTGCCGGCTGAACGAAAAATGGCCATGGATTTTGGAGTTGGCCGGACTCAAATACGGGAAGCATTGCACAAACTGGAATTCTATGGCATTGTTAAAACATTGCCACAAAGCGGGTCTGTAATTAATGGATTGGACATAAATACGCTGGATGGGTTAATTTCGGATGTATTAAACCTGCAGAGCTATGATTTTTTCTCATTGGTAGAAACACGCGTGGTACTGGAAGTGAATGCAATTCGTCTTTGTGCAGAACGTCGCACGGAAAAAGACATAAAGATGCTGGAAAAAGCATATGAAAACTATGTGACGTTTTTTGACACCCCGGAACGAATGAGCCACGACTTTGCTTTTCACCGTTCAATTGCCGAGGCATCTCACAATCCGGTATTTAAAGCTATGTTAAACATCATTATTCCGGACATTCTCACAATTTATCAAAGAGACCGGATTTGTGTTCCAAATACAAAAGTAATAGAAGAACATTTTCAGATGCTGGAATATATAAAAGCACATGATGCAGAGAGAGCAGCAGAACTTATGCAGCAGCACTTACAAGGTGTTGTTGAGTTTGCAAAACAGAAGCTGAAAGAAAGCTAAGAATCTTACAGTTAACTTATTTAAAAATTAACATATGAAAAATGTGCTTCTCCAAAATTCGGTGAAGCGCATTTTTTACTGATAACTGATCACTGCCAACTGATCACTAAATTTTACATCCCATCTTCGATATTCCAAACAAATGCACGGATTCCCATACGTTCGGAAGTACCATCCAAAGCCCGCAAATCTGCCAGAATAGGTTTTACTTTCTCATCATCTACTATAGTGATTATGGCTGTGTTTAACGATGGCCAGGCATGAGTACCATAATGAGGTTCACCTGTTTTGCTTCCACGGCCAATAACCGATTCCCAACCGCTAAATCCACGCACGTGATTGAGTGTTAGAATCTGTTGGATTTGATCGTAATACGCCTGGTCGAATGATATAAATATTGATTTCATTTTATTTCAATTTAATATTAATGATATCCAAACTCACTATTCTCCTAATTCTTTTAATAACGCAGCTTTTTTATTCTTCCTGTGCTTGCGTTTTACCCCACCTGCAGCAAAAAACGTATAAATAACCGGCACAACAACCAACGTCAACATTGTTGAAACAGTCAAACCACCGATTACAGTAACAGCCATTGGTTTCCACATTTCAGCACCTTGCCCGGTACTTACAGCCAAAGGCAACATACCAAGAATAGCCGTTAAACTGGTCATCAACACCGGACGTAAACGCGATTTACCTCCGGTAACAACCGCGCGGATAATACCATTGCCACGAACACGGTTCAGGTTGATATAATCCACCATTACAATACCGTTCTTCACTACAATACCCACAAGCATAATCACACCTACGAATGTCATTACGTTAAATGTAGTTACGGTAAGCCACAAGGCGAGTACCACTCCGGAAATTCCAAAAGGTACCGAAAACATAATAATAAAAGGATAAGTAATTGACTCAAACTGCGATGCCATAACCACAAACACCAACATAATGATAATCATCAACAGTTTACCCAAATCGCCAAACGATTCCTGCTGGTCTTTAAACGAACCGGCAATAGTCGTAGTAATTTCCGATGGAATATCAATCTTTTTGAGCTCAGCGTTTATATCTTTCACAGCTTTATCAAGCGTTGTTCCCGAAACAGTCGAAGAAACGGTAATGATACGCTGACGGTTTTTACGCTCTATAGTAGGCGGGGTAAAACGTTCTACCACTTTACCTAAATCTTTCAACCGGATAGCCTGTCCCTGCGTGTTGTAGATCATAATATTCTCAATGGCTTCGATTGACTGGCGGTATTCCGGAGCATAACCCACCACGATAGAATACTCTTCCCCATCTTCGCGGTAAAGCGAAGCAGTTATACCATTGATACGGTTCCGGAGATAATTGGAAGCGGTGCTGATATTTAACCCGTTCAGGGCCAACTTCTCCCTGTCAAAATCAACCTGATACTCCGGTGTATATTCTTCGCGGCTAACAGTTGTATTTACCAACCCATGAATTTTAGACAAACCTTTTGAGACCGCCGATGCAACCTTATCGGTCTGATCAAAATCATAACCATAGATTTCAACATCGATAGTGGACTGTCCGCCCATCATATTCATACCACCTTCAGTAACCGTCGACTTACGAATTTCCGGGATACGTTTTATATCATTACGAACGCTATCGGCAATAGCGAACGAAGAACGTTTACGATCAGCCAATTTATCCAGCCTCATTGAGAATGTACCCACATTGCTTGAGTTCTTAGCAAACAACGAACCAAATACATTCTTACTGCTGGCCTGCCCTACACTGAAGTTAACCATATCAATTTCAGGGTATTTCTTTTTCCAATCGGCATAAAGTTTTTGACAAATATCTTTCGTAATCTCCATACGGGTTCCTACCGGCAATTCAATGGTAGCAGAAATGATACCACTATCTTGAGCCGGAAAGTTTTCTGTACCCACCCAGCCTACAGCCAATGGAACGACACTGAGAACGAAGAATAACGTAGCAAAAAGCAAAATTCTAATTTTATGACGGACTGCCCAATTAACCAGCTGCGCATATTTCTCATCCAGCTTATCCAAAAAGCGCTCAATTGGTCCGTAAACCATATTAAACCCTTTACTACGCTTTGGATCAAGCCGCAACAACTGCGCTGCCAGCATGGGGGTCAGCGTTAAGGCACAAATCATAGATACAGTGATAATTATAGTCACCATCCATCCAAGTTGTGCGAACATAACACCCGCCATTCCCGAAACCATTGTCAACGGAAGGAATACGGCAATAATGGTGAGCGTAGAAGCTATAATTGAAAGCCCGACTTCATTGGTACCGTTTACAGCAGCTGTTTTTGGACGGCTGCCACGTTCGATGTGTGTCGTGATATTTTCCAATACCACAATGGCATCGTCCACCACAAGCCCAATAGCCAGCGAAAGCGAACTTAACGAAATTATATTCAACGTTCCACCAGTAAGAGCCAGGTAAATAAATGCAGCAATTAATGAAATTGGAATTGTCAGGATAATAATCACCGTTGCACGCCAGCGGCCCAGGAAGAAAAGAACCACAATCATTACAAACAATAATGCAAATATTACGGTTTCGGCCAAACTTTCAATTGTCCGGATAATATTATCAGAAGTATCATTAATAACACTCAGTTTTATGTCAGATGGAAGATTTTTCTGAATTTCAGGCAGCATCTTTTTTACTTCTGTGGCAATCTGAACCGTATTGGCTCCCGATTGTTTCTGAACAATCAGCGCGGCACCTTGCACTCCATCAGTAAAACTTTCCTGCATGCGTTCTTCATGCTTATCACTGATTACTGCCACATCAGACAACTTCACCGTTTTACCATTGAAATTTCCAACGACAATATTATTTAATTCGGCAGGATCTTTGAATTCACCCTCAACACGCAACGCATACGTATCGCTGCCCACATCCATTGAACCGGCCGGCGTATTCACATTTTCCATGCGGATATATTGAGCCAGGGCTTCAACGGTAAGATGGTATGCTTCCAGTTTGATCGGATCCACATAAACCTGGATTTCACGTTGCGGAGCACCATTAATAGACACAGAACCTACGCCATTAATACGTGCCAGCGGATTAGCCACTTTCGTATCCAGAATTTTGTATAGGGCCGGCAAACTCTGATCAGCTGTAGCCGAAATCATAATAACCGGAATCATATCCGTGCTTAATTTAAAAATAATTGGATTGCCCGCTCCGGCCGGCATATAGGATGACACCAAATCCAACTTATTACGAATATCGTTGGTCACAACATTCAAATCCAAACCGTAATCAAACTCCAGCGTAATAATCGAACGATTTTCTTTCGAGGTGGAATTTATATTTTTCAGGTTGGAAACTGTGTTCAGAGAGCTTTCCAGGGGGCGCGTTACATTTGTTTCAACATCCGAAGCACTGGCACCATCATAAGTTGTCATAACCAAAATGGTGTTGGTTTCAATTTTTGGCAACAAATCAATCGGCAATCTATCGTAAGAGAAAAGACCTAAAATAACCACCGCGATAAAAATTATCGAAGTCATTACCGGCTTTCTTACCGAACTTTCGTATAAACTCATATTTTCTATTTTTTAGGAAGCAAGTAGAAAAAAGTAAAAGACAAGATAAGTCCTTATATTACAAACTACTAACTATAAACTATTAACTATAACTTATTTGACTACATTTACCGATACACCATCTACCAGTTTAGCCTGGCCTGCAACCACAATTTGCTCCCCGGCAGCAAGTCCCGACAGAATTACATAATCAGCAGCAACCCTGCGGCCCATTTCTACCTTTTTATATTGAACCTTGCCGTCGCTGTAAGCATAAACGTACTTAGCACCGGAACCCGCTTGTTTCACAATCGCTTTATCCGGAACAACAATACTCTTCGCTTTACCAAATTCGAGAATTACGTGGGCAAACATACCCGGACGAACTTTATTATTGCTGTTATTAAGTTTTACTTCTACTGCGAAAGTACGTGTACGCTCATCAATAGTCGGGTAAATCAGATTAACTTTCCCCTGGAAAGTTTGTTCTTCGAAAACATCAAACTTAATGTTGACAGGCATACCTGTTTTTACTTGTGAGTAATATGACTCGGACACATTGATAAGTATTTTCACAGGATTGATATTCATAACTGTCAGCACAGGCATCTGGCCGCTATACATATCACCGTCATCGTAGTTACGGGCTGTAACAACCCCACTTATCGGGCTTAGCAAGAATGTATTTTCAGTAAGGTTTTTCAAATTTGTCTGAGCTACATCCAATTGAAGTTTGGCATTATCCAAATCCTGTTGCGATGCTCCACCAACATTAAAAAGTTCCTGGGTTCTTTTATAAATACGTTTCACATTTTCAATCTGGGTTTCCAGATTCGAAAGGTTAGCCACATCCATTTGCACTAACTTCTGGCCTTTAGAAACATGTTGACCCACTTCTACCAGAATATTACGGATTCGACCGGGAGCAGATGGAGCAATACTGTTTTTTGCATCGGGCTGTACCGAAGCGGTTAATTCATAAATCTGTTCTACTTCCCGTTCGGCTACAGTTTGTAAACGGACATTCGGAGTTTCAGCAGTCACTGCTGTTTCGGCTTTCTTTTCTTTATTGCACGAAGTCAAACCGATAACCAATACCAGAAGGAGCATTCCAACTAATTTAATCTTATTCATATCGATATTTTTAATTTTTATATTTCTTTCACTACAAACTATAAACCACCAACTATAAACTATTTTGAATCTTTTCCCAACAATTTTTCCAAATCCGATTTTGCTGACAAATAATCAAAAATAGACTGGTTATACATCAATCCGGCCTGTATATAAGCTAATTCCGAGTTTGACAAATCAAGGTAAGTGCTTGAACCAACTTCATACATTTTCGTTGAAATGGAAACTGCCTTTTCGGCCTGGCGCAATCCTTCTTTGTTGGATTCAATTTTTTTCAAAGATTTCTTTATATTATCCATAAAGGTAATTGCCTGCAGCTGAAGTCCTCTTTCAAGATTTGCCTTTTGAAAATCAAGTTCGTTCAACTGAATTTTTATTTGTTTTCCTTTGTAATATTTTGATCCTCCCTGAAAAATTGGGATTGACAAACTGACACCCAATGTCGACATTGGAAACCACTTTTGACTTTTCACAAAAGTACCAGAATCATTTGCCATTGACATAAACTGATAATTAAAACTCGCGGCTAAAACAGGCAACAAAGATGCTTCATGTATCTTTAATGATTGAGCCAACTGCTTTTGTTGAATAGAAAATTGTTTTAAATCAGAGTTGTTCTTTAATACGGTTGTGTCAATTGACATTACATCCCCATACATAGTTGATTCAAAATCCGATAATTTGCCGTCAACCTTCAGTTCAGTAAACATATCAACACCCATTAACATTTTCAACTGAAGTTTACTCATATTCACACCGCTTTCGGCAGATACTAAATTAGACAAGGCATTTTTAACCTGCACATCAGCACGAATCCACTCAAACTCTGATACTGTACCCTGTTTATATTTATTGTAAATAATTTTCGCATTTTCAAGAGTATTATTATAGCTTCTCTTAATCACACCGTAAGAATCCTGAGCCATCAAAATACCATAATATGCTTTCGTAACCTGATTATACAACGAGATTTTCGATGCTCTTGCTAATTCATTGACAGCTTCAAGTTCTATATCGCTCATTTTAATTGATTCCCACAACGATGGCGCAACCAATGGCAAAGAAGCCGAAAGCCCTGTATTAAAGGTGTTATCGCGGCCGACTTCTATACTTCCGTCACCTGTTCTTGGAGCTGTCATTGCGGCCATATATGCATCATGTCCGGATTTGTATGGCTCTGGCACTGTTATCCCTAAAGTTTGTGGCAAAACATTAGTCAAGTAAACTGTCTGAGGGTCAATTAATCCTGACATATCAAATCCATCCAGATACATCTTCTGTTTCTTGATAGCACGCTGATATGCAGCTGACAATGAAACCATAGGCAACAAACCACCCTTTCGTTCTTTTTTAGAATAGGTTACCCTTTCAATCTCCTTATTTGCCACTTTTATAGTCGGGCTTTCGCTCATAGCTATTTCAAGCGCTTTTGATAGCGACACGGTCAACGTATCCTGCGCTTTTAGCATAGCCGTAGGCATCATGCAAATTAAAGCAGCTGCCAATACAAATTTTCTACTAAACTGTTTCACAATTTTTTAACTATTTAGAAATTAATATTTTAATCTTTATATATTTTATGCAAAATTACCCTGATTTAGAGAAGCTCTAAAAATAAAATCGTCGAATTACTGTTTTTTACCCGACGAACGAAGGTTTTACTAAGTTGAAATGCTAATCAAACGTATTCATTTAACTGGCTGATTAGTTGAGTCAAACATTTATTCCGTTTTATTATAATTTTCTTCCATATACCTCAATCCTTTTTCATTAGCTATAAGGTGAATCATCAAATCAATAAAAAAGTCAACCAATCTTTTCTTAGAGTATTTTTTATTATCTTGGCTCATCTGCTCGAACGTGTTTTTTATTTGAATGGAATGAAAAAACGAAATCAACTCCACATCCAAATCATTTCTATAATAACCTTCTTCAATTCCCTGACGCAAATTCAATTCAAACCCGGCCCGAATTCCCTCTCGCTTCTCAAGTTCAAATTTCTCATTGATCTTAGGATAATATTTCTCCAAGTCATAACACATTGATACTGATTCATGTTCAACACTTTTCTTAATCTCCTTTATGATTAGAATCAATGAATCAATAGCATTTTTATTTTTAAGAATCTTTCCATATTTTTCAAGGTTCATTTTTCGCTGATATATTAAAACAGCTTCAACAAGATCCTCTTTCTGAGGGAAATAGTTATAAAAAGTTTTTTTTGAAATACGTAGTTCAGTACACACGTTGTCGATCGAAACACTTCGTATTCCGAACTGCTCAAATAATCGTGTTGCCATGCTGACTATTATTTCCTGTTGGTTTTCCATGAATATATTTTAATTAAATCGGTGCAAAATTAGACAAAATATTTCCAACCACATAAAAATACACCATATATTTATATTTCAAAATACAATCAGACTTGCAAACAGCTGATTTAACGTTCATTAATTGAAAACGAACGGAAACTATAAACGTTTCAAAGTTTCCAAGTTTCCCAATCCAAACAAAATCAAACCTAAATTTGTTCAATTTATGTATAAAAAAACGGAGCATCTCAAAATATTTCGTATTTTTATAGGGTTTTCTTTCAATTATTGACATCAAAACATTAAAAGCACATGAACAATAACATAAAAGAGTATTTATCAGACAATAAAAATCGCTTCTTCGAAGAATTATTCAGCATTATCCGCATCCCAAGCGTTAGTTCACACCAGCATCGCCAGCCTGAAATTAAGCTATGTGCTGAAAAGTGGTGCGAAATCCTGCTAAAATCGGGAGTCGACAAAGCGGAGATTTTATCGACAGAAGGCAACCCTGTCGTTTTTGCTACTAAATTTACAGATCCATCCTACCCTACCATTATGGTTTACGGCCATTATGATGTAATGCCTGCAGAACCATTGGAGCTATGGACTTCGGAACCTTTTGAACCGGAAATAAGAGATGGGAAAATATTTGCCAGGGGAGCAGATGACGACAAAGGCCAATCGTTTATGCACGCCAAAGCTTTTGAATATCTCGTTAAAACAAATCAACTGAAATGCAATGTGAAGTTTTTGCTCGAAGGCGAAGAAGAGATCGGCTCGCCCAGCCTGGAAAAATTCTGTATAGAAAACAAGGACCTACTAAAATGTGACACCATACTGGTTTCAGACACCAGCATGTTGTCTGCAGAAACACCCAGCATAACCACCGGATTACGAGGTCTTGCCTACTGGGAAATCGAAGTCACTTCTGCTTCTCGCGATTTGCATTCCGGAATTTTTGGAGGTGCAGTGGCCAACCCGATTATGGAACTGGCTAAAATCCTTGCAATGCTGACAAACCGGGATGGAAAAATCACCATTCCACACTTTTACGATGATGTAGAAGAAGTTTCCAACTATGAAAGGGAATTAATAGCTAAAATACCCTTCGATGAGGCAGAGTACAAAAACAACCTCAACATTAAAACCCTTTCGGGCGAAAAAGGATACAGTACTATCGAACGAACCGGAATACGACCAGCATTAGACATTTGTGGAATTTGGGGTGGCTATACCGGCGAAGGTACAAAAACCGTTTTACCATCAAAAGCTTATGCCAAACTGTCCACCCGGCTGGTTCCACACCAACGCCAGGAAAAAATATCTAAACTTGTTTCTGATTATTTGATAGAAATAGCTCCTGAAAATATCGACATCAAAGTTACTTATTTGCATGGCGCTAACAGCTACGTATGCCCAATTGATTCGGACACGTACAAGGCAGCCGAAAAAGCCTATACAAAGACATTTGGCAAAAAGCCCCTCCCTGTACGACGCGGAGGAAGTATTGGCGTCATTCCTATTTTCGAGAAAGTATTGGATGTGAAGCCTATATTAATGGGATTTGGACTTGAATCAGATGCCATCCACTCACCAAACGAAAATTTTCCGGTAGAGCTATTTCTCAGAGGAATTGAAACTATTGTAGAATTTTACAACGAAATTTCACATAAAATCGAAGTTTAAAACTACAATTTTCCAGCCTGGCACAAAACTCTATATATCAGATATTTGATAAATACAAAAATTAGTTTTTATTTTTTTACGAAAAATTCATTGAAAATAATTTTGCCGTTTAAAAAGAAAATACTACGTTTATTCCACTTTTAGAAATCACTAGTTTACAAACAATTCTAATACTTAATGTCATGACGAAAACGATAACATTCAACGAGCTACGTAGAGTAAAGGATGCGCTTCCAAGCGGTAGTATGACCAAGATCGCAGCAGAACTTGGTCTGGAAAAAGAGACAGTGCGCAATTATTTTGGTGGGCACGACTACAAAGATGGTAAAAGTTGTGGAGTACATATCGAACCGGGACCAGATGGCGGCTTAGTTATGTTAGATGACACTCAAATTCTCGAGATGGCCCTAAGCATTTTAGAAACTCAAAAAGTTTAATATTCACATAAGTTATTCGGAAAGCAGTGACATTTCATTTCACTGCTTTCTTTTTTTTTGATTAAAGGGGAAACACCCCTAATAAATTTAAAACATAATAATTATTTACATTCAACATGGAAAAATCTCTCGATTGCCTGTATTGCCAACGCAATGAATTGCAAAAAAGTTTAATGATCGAAGTATGTGATCTGAGTGCGTCAACACTCTTTCTTTTTAAAGAACAAAGCCATCCCGGCCGTTGTGTTATAGCCTACAAAGATCATGTAAAAGAACTGTTCGAACTATCGGAAACCGACCGTAATGCATTTATGGCCGATGTATGCAAGGTGGCTGAAGCAATTCAAAAAGCATTCTCTCCGGCAAAAATAAATTACGGGGCCTATTCAGACAAATTACCTCATCTTCATTTTCACATAGTGCCTAAATACGAAGGCGAGTTCGAATTCGGAGGAATTTTCGAAATGAATCCTCAAAAAGTATATCTGAGTGACGATGAATATGCCGCAATTATTGAGAAAATTGCAAAAGAACTGTAACAAAAACATTATTTCAAAAGCAAGCAATTTTTTCCAATGATTTTACCGGAAGCATTTATTAAGCGGACACAGGAACTGCCGGGCATTGATTTTGAAGCGCTCGTAAAAGCGCTCGACACGCCCCCACCAACCAGTATCCGGGTTAATAACAAAATGGATTACCACCCTTCGGAAGACAAAGTCCAGTGGTGCGATTCGGGCTATTACCTGCCCGAACGCCCGCTTTTCACAGCCGATCCCCTTTTGCATGCAGGCGTTTATTACGTTCAGGAAGCAAGCTCCATGTTTTTACAACAAGCCGTGAAGCAACATTTTCCGGAAGCAAGGACTGTGCTGGATTTATGTGCAGCCCCAGGCGGTAAATCAACGCTTCTATCGCAAGCATTGCCGGATAGCAGCATCTTGGTCAGTAACGAAATCATTCGTTCAAGGGCATACATCCTGGCAGAAAACCTTTTGAAATGGGGAAATCCGAATGTGGTTGTCACAAACAACGAACCAAAAGACTTTGCTTCACTACCGGGATTTTTTGACGCCATAGTTGTAGATGCTCCGTGCTCTGGTGAAGGAATGTTCCGAAAAGATCCGGGAGCCATACAGGAATGGTCGGAGTACAATGTCAAATTGTGTGCAGAACGCCAACGTGAAATTCTCACATCGGTATGGAATTCATTGAAAAGTGATGGTATCCTAGTTTACAGTACCTGCACTTACAACAGGGAAGAAAACGAAGAAAATGCTCGGTGGATTTGTGAAGAACTCGGAGCTGAACTACTGGTTATGAACCTCGAAGGTAATACTGACATTACAGAAAGTGACTTTGGTTACAGGTTTTATCCACACAAAACCAAGGGCGAAGGTTTCTTCTTATCTGTTCTTCGAAAAAATTCTTTTGTGTCAGGAACGATAAAAAACAAAAAAGACGATAAAAAAGGCATAAAATTTGTAACAAAAAACGACGTTAAAACGTTAACATTGCTAGAGCCCGATCGGTGGACAATAATTCCGGAAAACAATTTGATAAAAGCATACGACAAAGTGCGTTTAGCTGACTTTTTAATCATCAACAAGCAATTAAAATGCATGCATTCGGGATTGTTGCTAGGCGAAATGAAAGGTTCGGACTTTATTCCGGCTGCAGGAATTGCATTATCAAAGAAATTAGATAAAAATTCTGTAGAAATAATAGATGCCGATTATGAAACGGCTATCTTATTTCTGAGGAAAGAAGCTATTTTTTTACCGAATTCAGGTCGTGGCTATTTACTGGTTTCTTACAAAGGGCAGGCATTGGGTTGGGTAAAAAATATGGGAAACAGATGCAATAACCTGTATCCTCAGGAATGGCGTATCAGAATGAAATTATAACCCCCAGCCCCTAAAGAGAACATGAGGGCAATTTTATGATAACAGCATAAATATGAAACTTTTATTTTTAGGAACAGGAACATCAACCGGGATACCACAAATTGGTTGTAATTGCAAAGTGTGCGTTTCAACAGAGACAAAAGATAAACGGTTGCGTGCCAGTGTCCTGATTTCAGAAGGAAATACAAAGATTTTGATTGATTGCGGCCCGGATTTAAGACAACAACTTATTAGACATGAGATTTATCATCTTTCAGGAATTTTGCTGACCCACGAACATTACGATCATGTGGGAGGTTTGGATGACGTGAGACCTTTGGGGGAAGCTCAATTATTCGCAGAAAAGAAAGTACTGGGTGTGATAGAACGCAATATGCCGTATTGTTTTGTAGAAAATAAATATCCGGGAGTTCCGTTAATTAAATTACATGAAATCAGTGAAACCCCATTTACTATCGGGGAGTTAGAAGTGCAGCCCATCAGAGTTATGCATGCGCGGTTACCAATTTTAGGATATAGATTCAATAAAATTGCATACCTTACCGATGTAAAAACGATTGAAGAAAGATCAATTGAAAAACTCAAAGGGCTTGACTTACTGGTAATAAATGCATTAAGGCCAGACAAACATATTTCGCATCTCTCGCTAAACGAGGCTGTTGAAATTGCTACTAAAATTGGGGCTAAAGAAACTTATTTTACACATATGAGCCACGACATGGGATTGCACCATGAAGTGGATAAAATTTTACCTAACACGATTCATTTATCTTACGATGGGTTGGAATTGAATTTATAAAATACTCATTTTTCGGACAGAATTAACCATAATTTAGACATGAAACAAGTCCTGCTTTCAGGGAGGAGTTCCATACGACCTTTAAAAAATCAATTATTATCGTATGAAACGAGCATTAAAGCAGCGTTCACCTAATCGGCTTTGCCGCTTGGCTTGCCAAGAAAGACCCTGAAAACCTGGTATGCGAGTTCCATATGACCTTAAAAAACAATTATTTACATATGAAAACACAAAAACTAAAATTCATTATTCTGGCTTTTGGAACTGTTTTCCTTACATCTTGCACAGAATTACTATATACATCCCTGGACGTGTTGCGTCCGGCAAAAGTGGCATTTGCTACGAATGCAAACAATCTCCTCATAGTCAACAACACTGTCGTCCAACCGAGTAACTTAGGCCATCGCACAGAACTCCTGAATCAAAAGACGAAGAACGTATCAATTGAAACTGATAGTGTTGCTTTATTTTGCCTCGGCTCTTTGACTGAGGAATTAGAAAGCAAAGGCTTTTTCTCGTCTGTTCAATTGGCTCCAAACTCAGTAAATACAAGCACCAATTTCTCAATTATCAACCCACTAAATAAAGAGACTGTAACAAAATTATGCAATACAAATCAGGCAGATGTAGTACTTTCGCTCGACAAAATAAAACTTAACGATGACATTTCGGAATACTACTTAAATGAAACAAGCTCATTTCTGGCAGTTTTTGAAGTTCGTTACGAAACTTTCTGGAGTATCCATTATCCAAATTCAGATGAAGTTACACCTATTCAATTTAAAGATACAATATTCTGGGAATCTGAATCATATGTCCGAAAGAAAGTAATGAATGGACTACCTCAACGCATAGATGGAATTATTGACGGAGCGCTCAATGTCGGAAAAAAATCAATCAGCCGTTTCCTGCCTTATTGGGACAAAGCAGATCGTTATTTTTACAACCCTGGAAACAAACTCATAAAACAAGGCATAGACTCGGTTTATGTAAAAAACTGGAAATCAGCAATAGCTATTTGGGACAAAGCACTCAATAAGAGTAAAAATGCATGGATTCAAGCCCAGGCTGCTAATAATATCGCCATTGCATACGAAATCAGCGGGGATATTGACAAGGCCGTTGAATACGCAGCCCTATCCTTAAATTATTTTGGCAAATCGTATTTTTCGGATTATAAAACTCTCGTTCAACTTTCCGGTTACCTTGAGGAATTGTACAACAGGAAGAAGGACATTGAAGTTTTAAAGAAACAACTGGGAGAATAAGAAACTTATACCAAAAAGGCTGCAGGACGCAGCCTTTTTTCATCTCAAATCAGCAAACAAATTCGCGAAAGACCAAAATCGCTTCCCAAAAAAATCACTACCTTTGCATTCAGGCAAAATAACCAAAAACATATAAAAAATTATGCTTAATCCAACCGATGAAACTATACTGCAAAGTCGCGGTATATCAACCAGCCAGATTGAAGAACAGCTCAACGCTTTTGTTACCGGATTCCCATACTTAGAAATCCGTAGTGCAGCTGAACCTGGCAAAGGAATTATTCAACTTACAGAAAAAGAAGTATCTGAAACACTTACCCATTGGGAAAATTATCTGCTGACCGATGCCACAATTTTAAAATTTGTGCCCGCTTCAGGCGCTGCAAGCCGTATGTTTAAAGACCTTTTTGAATTTTTGGAAGGTGAAAGAACCGAACCCGGTAACAAATTCGAAGTCAGGTTTTTTGATGAAATACGCAAATTTGCTTTTTTTGAAGAGTTGAACGCGGTTTGTATCAAAAACAACGGCAAGTCAATTGATGAGTTGATGGCAAGCAGCCAACACAAAGCAATAGTTGCTAATTTACTTCTGGAAAACGGATTGAATTACGGCTCATTACCCAAAGGTTTATTACGTTTCCACTCCTACCCAGCCGAAAAACGGACTCCGATGCAGGAACATTTGGTAGAAGGCGCTTTATATGCTTCCAACAAATCCAGTCAGGTCAATATTCATTTCACGGTATCTAAAGAACACCGCTTGTTGTTCGAAAAACATTTAAACGAATCGGTGAGCGGCTTTGAAGCAAAATTCGGCGTTAAGTACAATGTAAGTTTCTCGGAACAAAAACCATCGACCGATACCATTGCTGCCGATGAAAACAACGAACCATTCCGCGATAAAGGAGAGTTGGTTTTCCGTCCGGGTGGACACGGAGCCTTGATTGAGAACCTGAATGACCTGAATGGCAATGTCATTTTCATTAAAAACATTGACAATGTAGTGCCGGATTCTTTAAAAGACAGCACCGTAACATACAAAAAAGTAATTGCCGGCATTCTGGTTAAACTGCAAAATCAATCATTCTCGTATTTGAAAGAATTGGAAAGTGAATCAGTTTCAGAAGACAAACTCGCTGAAATTGTAGTATTTTGCGAGACACAACTCAACAATCAGCATTCAAACCTCAAATCGCTCTCAAAAGAAGCATTAAAGGGATATCTAGTTACCAAATTGAATCGTCCGATTCGTGTTTGCGGAATGGTAAAAAATGTGGGTGAACCCGGCGGTGGACCATTCCTTACGGTAAACCCTGACGGCACCGTATCGCCTCAGATTTTGGAAAGTTCACAAATAGACCTGAACAATCCTGCCGACAAAGAAAAAATGCTTGGCTCAACACACTTTAATCCGGTTGATTTGGTCTGTGGAGTAAAAAACTACAAAGGCGAAAAATTTGACCTGGTAAAATATGTTGATAAAAATACCGGGTTTATTTCTTTTAAATCCAAAAATGGAAAAGAGTTGAAAGCTCTTGAGCTTCCCGGGCTTTGGAATGGTGCAATGAGCGATTGGAATACAATTTTTGTTGAAGTTCCGATTGAAACATTCAATCCGGTAAAAACAGTAAACGATTTACTAAGACCTGAACACCAATAAAAGTAAGAAGTTTATAGTCGGTAGTAAGAAGTTGGCATTTAACATGCCCGAAAACAATTTTCACTACTAAAAACTACCGACTATAAACTCACTTAACTATTTCCGCTTTCAACACTTTTAAATCTTCCACCGGACGGTCATTCTTTCCAACCGGTACTTTTGATATTTTATCAACCACTTCCATGCCTTCCACTACTTCTCCAAAAACAGTGTATTCGCCATCCAAATGCGGAGTACCACCAATTGTTTTATAGTCATTTCGTTGTTGTTCAGTGAACTTGAAGGTAGAGTCAGTTTCCAGTTTTCTGTGAACATCTTCAAGTATTGAATCGCGTAATTTGTCGAGCATTGCCTGATCTTGCTCCGAACGATATCTTTGGACCAAATTCTGCTTGGTTTTCATAATCTCCTGAAATAATTTTCCTTCAAGTTTCTGCTTGTTACCTTCCTCCAGGGCATCCAATTCCTCATCAGTAAAAGTTCTTCCCTGAACGATGTAAAACTGGCAACCGGAAGATTCTTTTTTCGGATTCACCTCATCGCCTTTACGCGCTGCAGCCAACGCGCCACGCTTGTGATAATAACGGGGATAAACGAACTCAGCCGGAATAGTATAGCCCATGCTACCGGATCCAAGCCTTGCTCCGGGTTTAGCCGTCTTCGACTTTGGATCACCGGCCTGAATCATAAAATCTGTAATAACTCGGTGAAACAACACCCCGTTGTAGAAGCCGGAATCAACAAGTTGAATGAAATTTTGGCTGTGTTTTGCAGTTTCCGGATACAGTTTTACAGATATTTTTCCATAGTTGGTTTCAAAACAAACGATAGTAGCAGTCTCCTTTTTCTCTGCACACGACTCTGACAGAACCAACACTGAAATTATAATTAAAAATACTCTTTTCAACATAAGAATAAAAATGACTTGAATTTTAGGACAACAATTAATACAGTTTCAAATGACAAAAGTAATTAAAAATTCAATTTTATTAAAAATGTTTTCACGATTGATTCCAACCGGGCTTTTCGGCAATAATAATTTTATATATTTGTAACGCAAAAAAATAAAGGAGAAATCATGTACGAAGCACTACAACAATTAGATCCGATCAAGATAAATTTTTCGGCTTCAGGAATGCACATAATCAACTTTGTACTAAGCTTTGTAATGTTTGGAGTAGCATTAGAGATCAAAGCAAGTCAGTTTAAATCCCTGCTAAAACAGCCCAAATCAGCACTGGTAGGACTTACATCCCAGGTTATTATTTTACCGTTCACTACTTTTTTACTTGTCATAGCATTAAAAGACTTTATAACTCCCACAGTTGCAATGGGAATGATTCTGGTTGCGGCTTGCCCGGATGGCAATATATCCAACTTTATCACCCAACTCTCCAAAGGAAATACAGAGCTTTCGGTAAGCCTGGCAGCCACTACCACCATGCTGGCTACTTTCACAACTCCATTCAACTTTGCGCTCTGGGGCGGACTTTATGTCAGTTATATAAGCAAACATGCCGATAATATGCTTCAACCGTTAGTTATAGATAATGTCCAAATGTTTCAAACGGTGTTTATCCTGCTCGGAATTCCATTAATCCTGGGCATGTTATTCTCAAAGAAATTCCCAAACACCACATCAAAAATCAAGAAACCGATTCAGAATCTTTCAATTATTTTCTTTTTGCTACTGGTGATATTGGCCTTTACAAACAACTGGAAACTATTTGTCGATCATATCTTTTTTATCTTCATTTTGGTGCTTATACAGAATACAATGGCGTTGTCCACCGGGTATGGCATGGGTACTTTATTTAAGGTACCAGCTGCCGACAGGCGTGCAATAGCCATTGAAACAGGCATCCAAAACTCGGGATTAGGTTTGGTTTTATTATTTAATCCTAAAATATTCCCTCCGGAATTACAAATAGGCGGCATGCTTTTCATTACAGCATGGTGGGGAATCTGGCATATTATCTCGGGACTCTCCATTGCATATTTCTGGTCAAAAAGGCCATTAAAGTAAATACGACATACAATCAAACATGCCTAATATATACGATTTTCCGCTTTCTTATAATCTGGTCAAGAAATACATTACATTTACATTTAAACGTTTTTACGGGGAGTATATTGTCGTAGGAAGAGAAAACATCCCTGCTGACTGTCCTGTCATCTTCGCTCCGAATCACACAAATGCATTAATGGACGCATTAGCTGTCCATTCTGTGGTCCCGCATAAAATGCCCGTTATTTTTCTAGCACGTGCAGATATTTTCAAAAATAAAACGGCAGCCAAAATATTAAATTTCATAAAAATAATGCCTGCATTCCGAATGCGTGATGGCGTAGAAAATCTGGGAAGAAACAACGAAATATTTGAGCGTTGCGTGGAAGTTCTCGACCACAACAAAGCGCTGGGGATTATGCCCGAAGGAAATCAGGAAATTGAACGTAAACTTCGCCCGCTGGTAAAAGGTATTTTCAGGATTGCATTTGCTGCCCAACAAAAATATGGAAATCAACCGGGCGTAAAAATCGTCCCTGTAGGGCTCGATTTTGGGAGTGTTGTAAAATCGCACAAACACATTATTATTAATATCGGCAAACCGATAGAAGTTTCGGATTACATGAACAGCTATATGGCCAACCCCGTCGGAGCAACAAACGAAATTCGCGATCGACTGAGAAACGATTTGAGCCAAATTACGCTAAACCTGGATACAGACAAATACTATCCATGTTTCGAAGCAGCAATTGAAATTGGCAATACTGCCTACCTGAATAAGCTTCAACTGCCTGATAAAACTATTTATAAATTTGTTGCTCGCCAGAAACTTACCGAGAAATTGGTTGAGTTAGAAAAAAACGATCCCGACTCATTAAAAAAAATAGATTCACTTTGTGCGGAATATACAAAAACATTGAATGACTTAAACTTACGAAACCATATTCTTGAACAAGCACCCTTTAAAAAACTGCCATTACTTTTTGAATGGACTTTTCTTTTAGGCACTTTTTCATTTTTTTTGTATGGATTTATTTTAAACTTTATGCCATTCTTTGTGCCGGTTTATTTACGCAAAAATGTTTTTAAGCCACAGTTTTCGGGCTTCTTCAGCTCTTTACATTATGGCTTGGGTATTATTACTTTTCCACTGTTTTATACGATACAAACAATATTATTCTGGAGTTTGACAGATTGCCCGTGGTGGGCCAGCCTGTTATTTGTATTTTCACAATATCCCATGGGTAAGTGGGCACTAAAGTGGAATTCAATTGCGAAAAAACTAAATGCGAAAATTCGTTTCAACAAATTGTCAAAGGCAGACCCAAACAGCATTAATCAGGCTCAAACTATTCGGAGAGAAATAATAAAACTCATTTCAGAATACTAAAAAAGGAGAGCTAAGCCCTCCTTTTTATTATTCATACCGTCAGAATAAATTATTTCTTTACCAACACCCATGCACCCGGGAAACGTTCCGAGATTTGTTTGATTCGCGCATGTGCCTGATTGTAATCATTGTACGAAGAAATCAACACGCGATACATGCCTTTTTCGTTTAAAACAACCAACGCATTGTTTCCTTCTGATTTCAATAAAGTTTGTAAACCTTTTGCATTGCTTTGATTAGAGAAACTTCCAACAACAACATGATATTTGTAGTTTAATGCACTTGACTCACCATCAACCAGACTAAAGCTTTCGTTACGGGTTACTTCTGGCTCATTAACTACGTTTTCAGCAGGTGTTGTTTGTGTTGTAACATTTGTTTTAGTTGAAGAGCTTGCTTCAATGTTAGCACCTGCAGGGACTTCTGCTATCTTTTGTTTTGTCTTACAGGCAGTTGTAGCCGACACTACAATGGCTAATGCAATAATCAATCGGATTGTTCTTCTCATATTCTTTATTTATTTATATTTGACTGCAAAATTAACGCTTTAATTGTAAAAAATGTCTATTTTGACTACAAAGATGATAAGAAAAATGCAGCAAACCAAATGTCTTTAATTTTTTTGTAAAAAAAGTGCCCGAACGGTCAAACAAAATGCCCCTAAACGACGTTTAAGAGGTATAATATCAAAAATCAAATAGATTATTAACATATAAACAACAAAATCATGAAATTTTCATTGCCAGAATTACCTTATGCACATAATGCATTAGAACCCATTATCAGCGAAAAAACAATCAGTTTTCACTATGGAAAACACCATTTGACCTATGTAAATAATCTGAATGGATTGGTAGATGGAACAGAATTCGAAAACGCAGATCTGGACACAATTGTAAAAAAATCCGAAGGTCCAATGTTCAACAATGCTGCTCAAATCTGGAATCACAACTTTTATTTCCTTTCATTGACTCCAAACAAAGGTACTGCTCCAAGCCAAAGCCTTTCAAAAGCTATTGACTCTGCTTTCGGGTCACTCGATGCATTTAAAGCAGAATTCAACAAGGCAGCTATTAGTGTATTTGGTTCTGGTTGGGCCTGGTTGGTAAAAGATGCCGATGGTAAACTTTCAATTGCCAAAGAAAGCAATGCCGGAAACCCGATTACCCGTGGTTTAGCTCCGCTCCTCACATTTGATGTATGGGAACATGCTTATTACCTCGATTACCAAAACCGCCGTGCCGATTATGTTGCTGCATTGTGGGATTTAGTTGACTGGAACGTAGTTTCTTCACGTTACTAAGATACAGGTAAAAGATAATGAAATCCGGATTGAAGTTTTTTCTTTCCGGATTTTTTATGTCCTTAATTTTCGTAGTGCTTGTTGTTGAAATGCCATCAATATTTAAAAATAAGTTAAAAATCATAATGAAACATTCATTTTACTAAAAATTGACGTGCCTTAGTATTGTTGTGTACTAAAAAAATTATCTTTGCAGTCTGATTTTCGAAAAACACTTTATTTCTAACTGTAAAAAACATAGATATCCAATTATTTAATAGAAAAGCGAATGAAAAACTTATCACTCATTTTAAATGCTGTATTGGCAATTGCTGTTGTAATTCTTTTTTGGTTGGTTCTGGGAACTAAATCAAACCCTGTAACCCAACAACTAATAACCGGAAAAGGAACTATTACAAAAGGGAAATTACCCATTGCTTATATAAATGTCGATTCATTATTATTGCATTACCAGTTTGCAAAAGACGCCAACGAATCATTGATTAAAAGACAAGAAGATTCTCGCTTAACTATTAATACACGTGCACGCCAACTGCAAGCAGAAATGGGTGAATTTCAACGAAAACTTGAAAACAATGCATTTTTAAGCCGTGAACGCGCAGAACAAGAACAAATTCGTTTGCAGAAAAAACAACAGGAATTACAAGAGTTAGATGGTAAATTAAGCCAACAATTGCTTCAGGTTCAACAAAAAATGAGCGAAGAACTGCGTGACACTATCAACAAGTTCATGAAAGAATACAACAAAGACAATAAATACGAAATCATTATCAGTAACACGTCTAATGACAACGTTTTGTATGCTGTCAAAGGCTACGACATTACTTCCGAAGTAACAAAATTGCTCAATGAACGTTGCGCAACAAAAAAATAACCTGTAGTTGAATTAATCAATTGCAACTCAAAATCAACAAAAAAGGGCAAACTCAATATCGAGTTTGCCCTTTTTGTTAGCCGGAACTTTTTAAAAAGTTATTTATCGCTTCCCCTAAAAGAAAGAAACAATGACGAAAGTGCGTAAACGAGAACTGCTACCACCCAGGAATTAGACCCAGTAAACATAAAATAAGCTGCCAGCCCCAGCAATAAACTTGACAAAAACCCATTTCTGGAAAGCCGTTTCTGCCGTGTTTCTGATTTCCGGTTATCTATCAGATATTTCATTTGTAGATAAATAAGAAATGCAGCTCCTGTCGAAAATACATAAGGAGCATACGAAATATCGAAAAGTCTGATTATGCATCCCAAAATAGTAAGCGTACTGCCCACTGTGAAAAGCATTTTTGTCGTATTGGTTTGTATCATTCTTTAATTATAAAAATATCTTCACTTTTTTTCTTCATATAATAATGTTCACGCGCAAATTTCTCCAGGTTTTCATCACTGGACTGAAGTTCATTTTTCTTTTGCTTCGTGGCTTTGATTTCTTCCTGATAAAATTTCAATTCCTCTTCCATGCTATTTATTTTCTGATGACTTTCCCAGCGATGAATCAAACTGTGCTCATCAAAAAATGTTACAAAAACGGCAAAAGAAACCAAAACTATGAGATACTTATTCAACAGTATCTTTCGTAGTTTTTTTACTATTTTTTCAAAAGCCGGCATAATAATACGGGTTACAAGAAAGATGTTGGGGGTATTGAATGCAAAATACGAGTTTGGTTGACAAAGGTAAGCATTTTTTACCAACCTTCTTTTTTTTCAGAAATCTTTTTTTTTGTTGAACTGTACCATCAATTTTCTGTATATTTGCAGGCAAAAGCAGAAAAGGATTTCAATTTATGGACAATTTCATAGTTTCAGCACGCAAATACCGCCCATCCACATTTAATTCGGTTGTAGGCCAGTCATCTCTGACCACAACACTCAAAAATGCAATTAAAAGCAACCATTTGGCTCATGCGTATTTGTTTTGCGGACCACGCGGTGTGGGGAAAACTACCTGCGCCCGCATCTTTGCAAAAACCATCAATTGCCAGAATCTGACTGATGAACATGAAGCCTGCAATGAATGTGAATCCTGCGTTTCGTTTAACGACCAACGCTCATATAACATTCATGAATTGGATGCTGCTTCCAACAACGGCGTTGACGATATTCGTTCGCTGACTGACCAGGTGCGTATACCGCCACAAATAGGGAAATACAGCGTATATATCATCGACGAGGTCCACATGCTCTCAACGGGAGCTTTCAATGCGTTTCTGAAAACATTGGAAGAACCGCCGGCACATGCCATTTTTATTCTGGCGACCACTGAAAAGCATAAGATTATTCCAACCATTCTTTCGCGCTGTCAGATTTACGATTTTAACCGCATTACAGTTTCTGATACAGTTAAACATCTGCAAATGGTGGCCGAAAAAGAAGGCGTAACTGTTGATCCGAACGGCCTCAACGTAGTGGCGCAGAAAAGCGACGGTGGAATGCGTGATGCATTATCTATTTTCGACCAGTTAGTCAGTTTTTGCGGCAATAACATAACTTATCAGGGCGTAATAGAAAACCTGAACGTACTCGATTACGAGTATTATTTCCGGTTAGTTGAAGCTTTCCTGAAAGGTGAAGTCTCAAATTCACTGCTTATATTCAACGAAGTACTCAATAAAGGTTTTGATGCCCATCATTTCATTACCGGACTCAGTTCGCATTTACGCGATGTACTTGTAAGTAAAGATCCCCAGACAATTGCCTTGCTTGAAGTAGGCGCTGACATTGGCGAACGTTACAAAACCCAGGCACAAAGTTGTACGCCTGATTTTTTGTTTCATGCATTAAAAATAAGCAACGACTGCGATATTGATTACAGGCAAAGTAAGAATAAAAGATTACTTGTAGAGCTTGCTTTAATTCGTCTGTGCCAACTGACGGACGAAAAAAAAAAATCTAGTCTGATCGATGAGAAACCTGCACCCATTCAAAAAGTACATGTCGAAGCAGCTTTAAATACTCCGGCTAAACCTGTAACCACTGCAGTTCCAATACCCCATACGTCAGCTTCTTCTATTTCCCAACCTGCTATTACAGCAAAACCGAAAGAAGAAGCTGCTACTGATGCAAAGCCGGTTTTCAAACGCCCGGGGAGCATTTCTATCTCGGCTCCGACTGTAACTGCACAACAGCCTAAGGAAACGACAAACAGCATTGTTTCCGAACCTGCAACAATGCTTAACAAGCCTTTTACTGCTGATGAATTAATCCGCGCCTGGTATCAGTTTGCCGAAACAATTCCGGAACAGGGACGCATGACAAGCATGTTTAGAAACACTATACCTCAGATCACATCCCCTACTACGTTCGAAATAGCCGTAAGTAATATATTGCAGGAAAAAGAACTAAAGCGCCTTCAACCGGATATTCAAAACTTCATTCATATCCAACTGGAAAATTCGGCAATCAGAATGACAATTAAGATTGCTGAGGAATCGGCCGTACAACGAGCCAGTACTCCCGAAGAACGTTACCGGTTAATGGCTGAACAAAATCCGGCACTGGACATTCTGAAAAATGGTTTGCAACTGGAGATAGACTAAGATAAACAAGCGGCAAGCATTAAGCAGCAAGGAGTTTGTGGCTAATTTTGTAATTTACAGCAAACAGAATCATGTTTAAAAAAATTACACGCGTAGTTTGGATTTTATCGGTAGTTAGCTTATTTACCGACGTGGCCAGCGAGATGCTTTATCCGGTAATGCCCATTTACCTGAAAAGTATCGGATTCTCTATTTTAATAATTGGGATTCTTGAAGGAGTCGCCGAAGCCACAGCCGGGCTCAGCAAGGGATATTTCGGAAAACTGTCTGATGCCACCGGAAAACGATTGCCTTTTGTACAGATTGGCTATATTCTGAGTGCTATATCCAAGCCCATTACAGCCTTTTTTACTCACCCCCTGTGGATTTTCTTCGTACGCACCACCGACCGTTTTGGTAAAGGTATCCGCACCGGAGCACGTGATGCAATTCTGTCCGACGAAGCCACAGCCGAGACCAAAGGAACCGTTTTCGGATTTCACCGGGCCATGGATACCATTGGGGCAGCTATCGGGCCAACATTGGCGTTGGTTTATCTGTATTTCTATCCGAACGATTACATTACACTTTTCTACATTGCTTTTATACCTGGAGTTATAGCCATCATCACCACACTTTTACTCAAAGAAAAGAAAGCCGTCCAGCCTCCTACCCTTGAAAAAGTTTCTTTCTTTTCTTTCCTGAAATACTGGAAACAAAGCCCGGCCGCTTATCGCCAATTATTGATTGGGCTACTGCTATTCACCCTATTCAACAGCTCGGATGTATTCTTGTTATTGAAAGCCAAGGATGCAGGTTTAAACGACACGCAGGTGATCGGCATTTATATTTTCTACAACATGGTTTATGCCCTGTTTGCTTTCCCGGTTGGCTCACTGGCTGATAAAATCGGATTGAAACGCATGTTCATCATAGGGCTGGCTTTATTCTCTGTTGTATACCTGGGGTTTTCAATCAACACCAACCTGTACATTTTCTTTGGGTTATTTTTTATTTACGGACTCTATGCTTCCGCCACCGAAGGTATTTCCAAAGCATGGATCAGCAACATTACAGACAAAAAAGACACTGCCACTGCCATTGGCACCTTCTCTGCCCTGCAAAGCCTTTGCACCATGGTGGCAAGCTCATTGGCCGGAATTATCTGGTACACGTTGGGCGCCAAAACGCTGTTTATCATGAGTGGCGTTATCGCAATGGTGGTAATGGTGTATTTGGGAAAAATGCGGCAGAAATAAAGTTAGTCCAAAATTATTCCATGCTTGCGTAGCTTCGTAAGCATCCCAAATAAGCCGTCTTTCTTGATGAAAGAGAAAAACAGAACTTTGCAGAAAAAAAAGTTATGTTTAGTTTGAATGAAGGAAATCGTTATGTAGTTTGTTTGTGTGGTGTAGATT
>Ga0079306_1000205_pt1 | contig 66982 bp, 53 predicted proteins | sample Methanotroph_Enr_FD_79181 | JGI IMG/M metagenome (GOLD analysis project Ga0079306, IMG submission 79181) | Enriched soil microbial communities from Old Woman Creek wetland in Ohio, USA - Methanotroph_Enrichment_5 | ecosystem: Environmental > Terrestrial > Soil > Wetlands | place: USA: Ohio... | reverse complement strand
TTCTTTGAAGCTTCCAGCGAAACTTTTCTGAACTCTTTCAATAGTTTTTCCAAATCAAGAGAACTTTTACGGGCGCGAGTACCGGCAGCTTTATTACCTTTCTCAATTTGCAAGTTTGCATCTGTTGCCAAAGCTTCAAATTCGGTTTTGATCTTGTTTACTAATTCTTCCATTTTTTTACTGTGTTTAGTTTATAATTGGCTGTAGGTACACAGCCGGTATATTCCCTGCAAATATAATCATTTAAGGGTAATTTCAAAATAACATATTCACATTTAAATATCAAATCAAAAAAACTCAAGTTCACTGAAATGCCTTTCTATAAATTATTTAAGAACACACGCCTATTTTGAAACTAATACGAGTGCATTTATGCTAAATTCGCATTTTTATTGATAATTGTCTAAATATTATTATATTGATAGTTGTATATACAATATTACCTTGCAGTTTATAAGAACTTATGTAAATGCAATATGGTATAATTATGTATTTTGGCTTTGCTTGCGTATACGCATTCTCTTAACTTATTTAGTTTTTTTTTCGAAAAGGAGAATGTTGGGAGTGTTAGAAACGAACTTGGAAGCATTACTTATTTTACGTCAATTACTCAATCAAAAGCCTTAATTGACATCAAAAATTGGACGGCAGGAGTTTATGTAGTCCAAATGATTGACAATTCCAGTTCCGTGATAGACACAAAGAAGATTTTGATTATATAAGTCCTTTTCATTGATTGGAAGAAATAAGGCGTACAATTTCAATATTGTACGCCTTATTTCTTTATTAGATTTCACTCAATTCCAACCAACGCATAGTTTTTTCATCAATCAGATCATTAATTTCAGCATGGCGTTGTGATGCTTTTACAATTTCATCACTGGTAAGTGCGCCTGAAGCAAGTTGGTTTTCAATCCCGCCCTTTTCGTTTTCCAGTTCCGGAATCTCTTTTTCCAACGCTTCGAATTCTTTTTGTTCTTTAAAGCTTAGTTTTCGTTTTTCGGCTACTCGCTGTTTTGTTTCTTGACTCCTGGTTCTTGGTTCCTGGCTCTTGGTTCTTGAATCTTGTTTCTTTTTCTCATCGCGTTCCATCTCTTCCTGTAGTTCGTTCCATTCGCGATAATCAGTGTAATTGCCCGGAAAGTCTTTCAGTTCTGCGTTTCCCTTGAATACCATCAAATGATCCACCACTTTATCCATAAAATAACGGTCGTGGCTCACCACAATCACGCAACCTTTGAACGATTGCAGGTATTCTTCCAGCACGTTTAGCGTAACAATATCCAAATCGTTGGTTGGCTCATCGAGCACCAAAAAGTTCGGGTTACGCATCAACACCGTGCAAAGATGTAATCGACGACGTTCGCCACCACTGAGTTTATATACGTAGTTATGTTGCGTTTCCGGCGTAAAAAGAAAATGTTGTAGAAATTGCGATGCCGACATTTTTTTTCCATTACCCAAATTTACTTCTTCGGCAATATCCTGAACAACGTCTAACACTTTCATTTGCTCATCGAACGCCAATCCGTCCTGGCTATAATAACCAAACACCACCGTCTCGCCAATATCAAACGAACCGCTGTCCGGTTTTACTTCACCAAGCAGCATTTTCAAAAATGTAGACTTTCCGGTTCCATTTTTCCCTACAATACCCATTTTCTCGAAACGGGCAAAGTTGTAATAAAAGTTATCCAGGATTTTCAGATCGCCATAAGCCTTTGAAACATATTTTGCTTCGAAAATTTTAGAGCCGAGGTAGCTCGCCTTTACATCCAGTTGTACCGACGCGTTATTGCGTCGTTGTTTGGCCCGTTCTTCTATTTCGTAAAAACTCTCCTGACGCGATTTGGCTTTGTGTGCCCGTGCCTGTGGTTGGCGGCGCATCCATTCCAATTCTTTCTTGTATAAATTGACGGTGCGTTCGCTTTCGGCGTTCCAGTTCTCAATGCGTTCCTGCCGTTTCTCTAAGTAATAAGAGTAATTTCCCGAGTATTGGAACAAACCCTGATGGTCAATTTCCATAATATGTGTACAAACGCGGTCGAGAAAATAACGGTCGTGCGTTACCATAAGCAGCGCCATGGTAGAACGCTTCAGGAAATCTTCGAGCCATTCCACCATTTCCAGGTCGAGATGGTTGGTTGGCTCATCCAAAATCAGCAAATCCGGTTCCGAGATCAGTACATTGGCCAACGCCACACGTTTCAGTTGCCCACCAGAAAGCTCGCCAATCAACTGTTCGAAGTTAGTAATCTTCAGTTTCCCAAGAATTTGCTTGATGCGGGTTTCGTAATCCCACGCTTTGTGCAAATCCATTTCAGCCAGAATTTGATCCAGTCCGTCGTGGTTTTCAGACAGCATGCAATGCTCATAAGCAGCAATAGTCCGTACAGCTTCATTGTCCGAGCGCAGGCAAGCATCAATTACCGACAATTCCTTTGGGAAATCGGGGTTTTGATCCAGGTAGCCAATGCGCAAATCGCGTCGAAATGAAATTGTTCCGCCCTGATAATCTTCATTTCCCGCAATGATATTGAGCAACGTGGTTTTTCCTGTTCCGTTTTTAGCGATTAATGCCACGCGCTGGTTGTCAGCAATGCCAAATGATATATTTTCGAAAAGCAGATTGTCGCCAAACGATTTGGTAAGATTTTCTACTTGTAAGTAACTGGCCATATTTCAGTAAGAAGTTTGTAATCGGTAGTTCATATTTTGAGCTTGCAAAGATACAGATTTAAAAGGATGATGCAATTCTAATTTATTGATTGAAATATTTCAGAATTCCGCTTGTTTGTTAACTCGAAATGTGTAATTTTGAAACTCTAAAAGAAAGAATAAAAGAAATGGCTTGTTTCAAAACAGAATTAATTATTCAATTTAAATTCCCATCAAAATGAAAAGTATCAAAGGAACAGAAACAGAAAAAAACTTGCTGAAATCGTTTGCCGGCGAAAGTCAGGCACGCATGCGCTACACCTATTTTGCTAAAGTTGCAAAAACTGAAGGTTTTGAACAAATTGCAGCTATCTTCCTCGAAACTGCCGAACAAGAAAAACAACATGCAAAAAAATTCTTTGGTTATCTGGAAGGCGGAATGGTCGAAATCACCGCTTCGTATCCTGCCGGAATCATTTCAACTACTGCTGAAAACCTAAGAGAAGCAGCCAACGGCGAAAATGAAGAGTGGACTGATCTGTACCCACACTTTGCAGATATGGCCGAAGCTGAAGGTTTCCCTAATATTGCTGCAACATGGCGTAAAATTGCCGCTGTAGAAGCGCAACATGAAAAACGCTACCGCACATTGCAAGCACGCGTTGAAGCCGGAACAGTTTTCTCTCGCGAAGAAGAAACAACCTGGCAATGCCGCGAGTGCGGTCATGTTCATGTTGGCAAAGAAGCTCCTAAAGCTTGTCCAACCTGCGCTCATCCACAAGCTTATTTCGAAGTGGAGAAAACAAACTACTAGACCTATTTGCAATGCACTCTATTAAACAACCGTCTTTTCCGTTGGAATGACGGTTGTTTTGTTTCATGCTTTTCTATACTTTTGCAACATGAATGCTGAATTGATTTTGACTGAGGATGGCTCGCACACGCTATTTGTGCCCGAAATTGATGAATGTTACCATTCGTCGCACGGTGCCATTCAGGAGTCGCGCCATATTTTTATTGAGGCTGGATTGAAACAATGTGCGAAAACTGATATCCGCCTGCTGGAGGTCGGTTTTGGCACCGGGTTGAATGCCTTGCTTGCATTCGCGGAAGCGGAGAAAACAGGAAAACGAATACATTACATCGCGCTTGAAAAATTTCCGATAGAGCCAAATAAAGCACTGTCATTGAATTTCCCCGAATTGATTTCCCCGAATTTGAGAGGAATTTTCGAGAAAATACATCTCTCTGAATGGAACGAACCTCAAACTATCAGTCCATTCTTTACACTTGAAAAATTAGAAACTGACTTCACAGCATATTATCATACCGGTCAATACGATGTGATATTTTTCGATGCATTTTCGCCGCAAAAGCAACCGGAAATGTGGACACCGGAGCAACTTGGAAAGATTGCCACCCACTGTAATCCTGGCGCAATCCTTACAACCTACTGTGCCAAAGGAATTGTCAGGCGGGCATTGCAGTCAGCCGGATTCACTGCCGAACGCCTGCCCGGCCCTCCCGGAAAAAGGGAAATATTCAGAGGAACATATCAATTGGAAATGAAAGAATGAAGAAATGAAAAAATATTGGGCATTTTACCTTCCCTATCTCTTGTTTGTGCTGATTCTCTCAGCACTTCTTTTGCTTAACCCGAAAGCCGACCTGCACTTGTGGCTAACATCGTTTCACACTCCGTTTAGCGATATTTTCTTTCATTATTATACGTATATCGGCGATTGGGTTCCGTATGCTTTCGTGGGCGGATTGCTTTTTTACAGATACCGCATGGCACTTCTCATTCTTCTCACGCAACTGGCCACCGGTTTGGTTTCTCAAATCATAAAGCATGCATTAAATGAGCCACGCCCGTCATTATATTTCAAACAACATTTTCCAGCCATCCAATTACACCAAGTAGCCGGAGAGCATTTGCATAGCGTTCATAGCTTCCCATCCGGGCATACTACTACAGCATTTGCATTTTTCCTTGTATTGGCCTTTTACACGAAAAAGCCGTCACTTCATTTTCTTTATTTTATGTTGGCCGTACTGGTCGGATACTCCCGCATTTATCTTTCGCAGCATTTTGCCTTGGATGTTCTTGCAGGGTCAGTAATCGGCATTTCGGTAACAATCCTGTGCAAATATTACTTCGACAAATCTCAGTTAAAATGGGCAGATGGCTCATTACGAGATGTTTTTTCAAGAAAATGAGTTTCATATGTTTGTTCATCTAAATAAAAAACGTATCTTTGCAAGCTCAAAATCAAACGTGTAGTTTTGTGATGTGTACAAGGCTAAGTTTGTATTTTAAAATACTTGTTATTAATATATTATTATGTATTTAACTTCTGAAATTAAGAAAGAAATCTTCGGTAAACACGGAAAGTCTAACACTGATACTGGCTCATCTGAAGGCCAGATAGCATTGTTTTCATACCGTATCAACCATTTGACTGAACACTTGAAGTCAAACAAAAAAGATTATAGTACAGAACGCGCTTTGGTTATTTTAGTAGGAAAACGTCGTCGTCTTCTCAATTACTTGAAAGACACCGATATTTCACGCTACCGTGCAATTATCAAAGAGTTAGGTATCAGAAAGTAATTCTGGCTTTCAAAACTTAAAAAAGGCGTTTCAAAAGCTATTTTGAAATGCCTTTTCTTTTATTCAAAACACTCAAACTGACTTCCACTCTCCTTTAAGAGTTACTATTATATTATGCAAAAACCCTCCATTCCAAAAGGAACACGCGACTTTACGCCACAGGAAATGGCGAATCGTAATTATATATTCAACACCATTAAAGATGTTTTTCGTTTGTATGGTTTTCAACAAATTGAAACCCCGGCTATGGAAAACCTATCCACTTTAATGGGAAAATACGGCGAAGAAGGCGATAAATTACTGTTTAAAATCCTGAATTCGGGCGATTACATGAATGGCCTGAACGATGAAGAACTACTCGAACGAAACAGCGTAAAACTCACAAACAAAATCTCCGAGAAAGGCTTGCGTTATGACCTGACCGTGCCTTTTGCCCGCTTCGTTGTACAACACAAGAATGAAATTTCATTTCCGTTCAAACGCTACCAGATTCAACCGGTTTGGCGCGCCGACCGGCCGCAACGTGGGAGATACCGGGAATTTTACCAATGCGATGTTGACGTTGTTGGCAGCGATTCTCTATTGAACGAATTGGAACTGATTCAGATTGTAGACGAAGTATACCGCCGTCTGAAAATCAACGTTGTAATCAAGATCAACAACCGCAAAATTCTTTCCGGCATAGCTGAAATCATTGGCGAAGCCGAGAAAATTACTGACATAACCGTTGCCATTGACAAAATGGACAAAATAGGGTTGGAAAAAGTAAACGAAGAAATTGCATCGAAAGGCATTTCGCAGGAGGCCATCGACAAATTGCAACCGATACTGAAACTCAGCGGTACAAATGCGGAGAAACTCATCCAACTTAAAACCGTACTGGCTGATTCCGAAATCGGGCTCAAAGGCGTTTCCGAGCTTGAAACTATTTTTGGACTTTGCGAAGCCATGAAAGTAGAAACGCAGATTGACCTTGATCTGACACTGGCTCGCGGACTCAACTATTACACCGGTGCCATTTTCGAAGTAAAAGCACTTGACGTGGAAATGGGAAGCATTACCGGTGGGGGCCGCTACGATAACCTGACCGGTGTTTTTGGCATGGAAGGTGTTTCGGGCGTAGGCATTTCATTCGGGGCCGACCGCATTTACGACGTACTGAACCAACTGAATTTATACCCTGAAACTTCGGTAGAACAAACTCAGATTTTGTTTGTAAGCTTTGGAGATAAAGAGTTGATGTATTGCCTGCCATGGCTAAGTGCATTACGCGCCAAAGGAATCAATGCCGAAGTTTACCCGGAGCCTGCCAAAATGAAAAAGCAAATGAGCTATGCCGATAATAAAAAAATTCCGTTTGTGGCTATTGTTGGCGAAACAGAAATGAACGAAGGCAAAGTAATGTTGAAGAACATGAAAACCGGAGAGCAAACATTGGCTTCAATAGAAGAATTGCTCGTAAAAATCTGCTGATAAGCTCTGCTTTTTTATCTAAAATCTCACTTCGGAAACAACGCAATAACCATTAAAGAAATGCTATCTTTGCATTTTGTTTATTGAAGAAAAAAAAGAAAATTGAATGAAAGGAAATGATAATACTGCAGTACTTTTAATGCACTGCCCCGACAGACCCGGAATTTTAGCCGTAGTTACGGAATTTATTAATCAACATAAAGGAAACATCCTGTACCTGGACCAATACGTAAACCGCGAAGAAAAAGTATTCTTTATGCGGGTAAAATGGGAACTGGATGCATTTCAGATTCCGAAAGAGAAAATCGAAGAGTATTTCGAAACACTTATTGCCAGCCGGTTCAATATGGTTTTCAGACTTTACTTCTCGGATACCAAACCACGAATGGCCATATTTGTTTCCAAAATGTCGCACTGCTTGTACGATTTATTGGCACGATATGCTTCAGACGAATGGCATGTTGAGATTCCGCTCATCATCAGCAATCACCCCGACATGGAAAAGGTCGCTAATCGTTTTGGCATTGAATACCATGTATTCCCCATCACCAAAGAAAACAAGGCCGAACAGGAAGCCAAACAACTGGAACTCCTCAAAGAACACGGCGTTACATTTTGCGTGCTGGCGCGCTACATGCAAGTCCTTTCAGCCGATTTTATTGAGCATTACCCCAACCGCATAATCAACATCCATCACTCATTCCTTCCAGCTTTTGCAGGAGCAAAACCATACCATGCAGCTCATGAGCGCGGCGTAAAAGTAATTGGTGCAACCAGCCACTATGTTACAAGCGATTTGGATGCCGGTCCGATTATCGAACAAGATGTAACACACATTTCACACAAAGACACGGTAGAGGAGTTAGTCAAAAAAGGACGCGATCTGGAAAAAATCGTTCTTTCGCATGCCGTTGAAAAACATATTGAACGAAAGATTTTGGCATACAAAAACAGGACGATTGTTTTTCAATAAAAATCATAGGGTCTTGATTCCTGAATATTAAAACACAATTTGCACCATGAAAGTAACACGTTTATTTGATTTACTGGATAATTATCTGGAAAAATTCCCTGATCAAGATGCTGCCCTGGCATGTAAACGGGATGGTGCATGGCTTAAATTCAGCATTCAGGAATATGTTAAATTAACTAACAGCATAAGTTACGGCATGCTAAATTTAGGCATTGAACCCGGAGACAAAATAGGGATTGTTAGCAGCAACCGCCCGGAATGGAACATGCTTGATTTTGCTATTATGCAAATAGGCGCCGTTTCAATTCCAATCTACCCAACTATCAGCCAGGATGACTACCGCCACATATTGAACCATGCCGAAATGAAGATGATTTTCATCGAAGGAAAAGAACTGCTCAAAAAGCTTAATCCAATCTTCGGGGAAACGAAAACATTAAAGCATATTTTTACTTTCGACGAACAGAATGCAGAATACCCATATCTTGATCAATTGATCGAGACAGGCTCGCAATATCCTCAGACTGAAAAACTCGCTAAAATAAAGACAGGCATCAAAGAGACTGATTTAGCAACTATCATTTATACTTCCGGCACCACAGGTTACCCAAAAGGCGTAATGCTTTCGCACAGCAACATTGTAAACCAATTAAAAAACCTGGAATCAACTCCAGCCAAATGGAGCAAAACAGCACTAAGCTTTTTGCCACTTTGCCACGCTTACGAACGAATGTTGGTTTATCTGTACCAATACCTCGGCATGTCGGTTTATTATGCAGAGAGCCTAGGTACCATTGCCGAAAATATAAAAGAAATTAACCCGACCATGATGTCGTGCGTTCCACGTTTGCTGGAAAAAATATACGACAAACTTTATCTTTCAGGTAAAAAATTACCTTTCGTTAGCAAGCTGATTTACTATTGGGCTTTTAACGTGGCAACACATTATCAATTGGAGGGTAGAAGCTGGTGGTATAATTTAAAATTCAAACTGGCTGACAAGCTGATTTACTCCAAATGGAGAGAGGCTATTGGCGGAAATTTCGACATTGTTGTTTCTGGAGGTTCTGCCATTCAGCCACATATCGCTTCTTTCTTTTCTGCTATTGGTATGCCGGTTTTCGAAGGGTACGGACTGAGCGAGACTTCGCCCGTAATTGCTGTTAGCCAACGCGGAAAACATGGCCGGAAGTTTGGAACGGTAGGATTGCCATTGCCCGGAGTTGATGTGAAATTAGCGGAACGCGATGAAATCATTTGTCGTGGACATAACGTAATGCTGGGTTACTACAAAGATCCCGAACTAACAGCACAGGTAATTGATGCTAAAGGCTGGTTTCACACAGGCGACACGGGAAAGTTTACACCTGAGGGCCAGTTAATCATAACGGGCAGATTGAAAAGTATTTTTAAAACATCGTTTGGAAAATATGTAAATCCTCAAGCCATTGAATCTAAGTTCACCGAATCGCCACTGATTGAAAATATGATTGTGCTTGGCGAGAACAAGAAATTTGCGGCAGCATTGATTTCACCGGATTTTGTCTACCTGAAATCGTGGTGCGGAGCACACAAAATCAAATATACGACCAATGCAGAAATAATTGAAAATCCGGCCGTGGTAAAACGCTTCCGGGAAGAAGTAAAACACTACAATCACTTCTTTGGCGATTACGAACAGGTGAAACGTTATCAAATTGTTGCGGAAGAATGGACTCCGGCTATTGGTTTCCTCTCTCCTACCCTCAAAATAAAACGTGGCACTATTGAAGAGTATTATGCGGACAGAATTGAAAAACTGTTTTCATAGCTAAACTATTAAAAGTTATATTGAAATGCCGACATATTGAATATTTGCCAGCATTCTATTTGCAACGCATGGATCACAAATTCTGATTTCCAAAGCCAATTACCATCTTTGCAGAGCCAATAGAAGTCTGAATCTCACACATAGAAACTGATTTTTAGTTTAAATATACAAATAACCGACATATTACAGATGAATAAAATACTCAAGACAATTATTAACTGGTTAGCAAAAAAAGGATTCTTATCATACGTATGGAAATTCTTTGGGAAAGGCATAAAATACATTATCGACCATTTAAATGGATCGGTAACTTTCTATCATACAAGCGAAAGAGCTAAAGTCATGGGTCTGATACAGCAAGTTAAGACCGAGAATAAAATGCTACTTGAAAATAATGAAGCATACCAATTGTATATGGCAGTAAAGAACACACAAAAGATAGATGGCAGCATAGCTGAAGTTGGTAGCTATCTGGGTGGATCAGCAAAATTAATCTGTGAAGCAAAAGAAAACAAAGAGCTATATCTATTTGACACCTTTGAAGGCCTTCCGGCATTAACAAAATGGGATAATCCCAAACAATTTCAGGAGGGATATTTCAAATCTTCATTCGAGTTTGTCAAGCAATACCTTAACCACTATCCGAATGTTTATTTATATAAAGGGCTTTTTCCTGCAACTTCAAAACCGATTAAAGACAAACAATTTTCATTTGTTCATCTCGATGTTGATTTACACGAGGCTACACTCGCAAGTATCGTTTTTTTTTATCCCAGGATGGTTAAAGGAGGAATTATTATTTCTCATGATTATGACGAAACCGGAGTGAGCAAAGCATTCAACGATTATTTTTCTGACAAGCCGGAACCTATTATTGAAATATCTGGTTGTCAATGCATGGTTATGAAATTATAGTAGAATAGAAACTATAAAAGAAAAGTTTTTTCGTATAAATTTCACATATAAAAGGCGCGAAGCTCTATAATTTAAACGAATCATTTGAACTCAACAAAATTGTCAATTGTCATTTAAGAAGTATCTTTGCAGCGTGAAAAAACGATTCTTCATATACTTTTCGTACAAAGGGACAGCCTATCACGGTTGGCAAATCCAGCCAAACGGAATATCGGTGCAAGAGATGCTGACAAAAGCATTATGCACCATTTTACGAACCGAAATAGAAGTTGTTGGTGCAGGGAGAACAGACACTGGAGTGCATGCTAAACTCATGGTAGCCCATTTCGATTTGGAAAAAGAACTGCCATCAGAATTTGATTTGGTTGCAAAGCTCAATAGCTTTTTGCCAAACGATATAGCCATTTTCAAAGTAGTAGAAGTCCAGCCCGATGCTCACGCCCGTTTCGATGCCACTGCTCGCCGATACGAATACCATATTATAACCGGGAAGAACGTTTTCAAAAAGAAACTGGCTGCGCGCGAAAGCTTTCAACTGGATTTTGAAGCCATGAATGCTGCCGCCTGCACCCTGAAGGAATACCGTGACTTCACAAGTTTCAGCAAGCTGCACACCGATGCAAAAACAAATATCTGCACTATCACTCATGCTGAGTGGACTCAACAAGATGACGAATGGGTTTTCACGATTCAGGCCGACCGTTTTTTACGCAACATGGTACGTGCTATCGTGGGTACATTGTTCGAAGTGGGTCGTCGTAAAATAACAGTCGGGGAATTCAGAGCCGTTATTGAAGCTCAGAATCGTTGCAAAGCCGGTACATCAGTTCCTGCGCACGGGCTGTATTTGGTTGACATCAAATACCCCGACCATCTTTTCCTATGAAAAATATAACTCTCGTTTCTTTAATTGAAAATTGTAACTGATTAAATTGTAAATTCCTCTCATGTGGTTAATCCTCGCTTTTATTTCTGCTATTTTATTAGGTTCATACGAAGTTTTTAAAAAGGTTTCATTAGATAAAAATGCAGTCATTCCGGTAATATTTGTCTCTATATTATTCTCTTGCCTGACTCTTATTCCTTTCTTAATCTTATCCGAATTCTTTCCCGAAACACTTAAAGACTCCATCTTCTTTGTGCCTCAGGTCGATTTTCATGCGCACATGTTGTTCGTGATTAAAGCCGTCATTGTTCTGACATCCTGGCTTTTTGCCTACTTCGCCCTGAAGCACTTGCCACTCTCACTGGCTTCGCCCATTAAAGCTACACAACCAGTATGGACCGTTGTAGGTGCCATGCTTATTTTTAGCGAAAGACTGAACGGTTATCAGATTGCAGGGGTAGGTATTACACTGGTTTCATTTTTCATGTTTTCGGTTGTCGGAAAAAAAGAAGGCATTTCATTCCGCACCAATAAATGGTTCTGGTTTATCGTTATGGCCACCCTCACCGGCGCATTGAGCGGCCTCTACGATAAATACTTAATGAACAGGTATGATGTCATGTCAGTTCAGGTTTATTACACATTCTATCAGGCAGCCATTATGGGACTGATAACCTTGTTTTTATGGGCACCAACCCGCCAGAAAACAACGCCATTTAAATTTAAATGGGCTATTTTCTGGATTTCATTTTTCCTGGTTACGGCTGATTTTGTTTATTTCTACGCACTGACATTGCCGGACTCTATGATTTCAGTTGTTTCAACCATTCGTCGCTCAGGTGTGATCGTTCCGTTCCTGTATGGTGCAATTGCATTGCATGATAAAAATATAAGGCTCAAAATGATTGACTTAATTGGTGTACTTGTCGGAATGTTCCTGTTGTATATGGGATCCAAATGATTTTTAAACAGATCACAAATAGCTAAACAGCAGACTATTATAAGTAATTACATATAAATAAGCTTCATTTATTTGCCCGAAACAATAAAAATCACAGAAATTGTTTGATAATTAGATGAAAATTAGTACTTTTGCAAGCCCAAACAAGAAGTAAGAAAAATAAATTAAAACATACAGATATGAAAAGCGGAATCCATCCAGAAAATTATCGTCCGGTAGCATTTAAAGATATGTCGAACGGCGACACCTTTATTTCACGTTCAACCGTAAACACAAAAGAAACTATCGATATTGATGGTGTAACTTATCCTGTGGTTAAAATGGAAATTTCAAGTTCTTCACACCCTTTCTACACAGGTAAATCTAAATTGGTAGATACTGCAGGACGTGTTGACAAGTTTATGACTCGCTACGCAAAACGCGGCGAAAAGAAATAATGCTGAAAAGCAGATATAAAAAGCTGCAGCAATAATGATCTGCCCCTGAAAAGTTGGACTGAATTAACAATTACAATTGAAAAGGACTGAGCTCGGAATCTAACCGGACTTAGTCCTTTTAGTTTTTATTCCTCCATATACTTCTTCAAATTTTGTTTCCGGTTACTTTTTCTTCCGTCTCTCCGGTTTATTTCTCTCCGGGCCTCGTATATGCGGTTTGACTTTTTGAGCCCTTTAATATGCAGCAGAAACACTTCTGCAGCTTTTCATTTGTATATAAAACTACGCTTTCTGTACTTTCTCTTTTGTTGTGATATAAAAAAAACACCCCGAAAAGTTTTTTGTATAACTTTTCGGGGTGCAGTTTGTAACTTTGAGGCGTTTTTTGTTTGTGTCAGTTCAATTCGACTATTCTTCTTCAACAACATCAACGTTCGAGTCTATTTCGAAAACCGATAACTGGCGACGGAAGATTTCGTCTAGTGAAATCTGGAAAGTTTCGGTATGGGCAATACCCTGAATCAATGTCAGGTGTTCCAGAATGATTTGTAATAAATGGCGATTGTCTTTAGCATATATTTTCACAAACATGGAATACTTGCCGGTGGCATAGTGGCATTCCACTACTTCGGGAACTTTCTTAAGTTCTTCCACTACGTTGTTGAATAATTTTATATCACTCAGAATAATGCCGATATAAGCGCAGGTTTGAAAACCCACTTTGTAGGTATCAACCACAAATTCAGATCCCTTAATAATTCCTGTGTTGCGGAGTTTTTGTATGCGTTGGTGGATGGCTGCACCAGAAACGTTGCATTCGCGGGCAACTTCCAAAAATGGAATACGAGCATCTTGCGAAATGAGCTGCAGAATTTTTTTGTCTAATCTATCAATTTGATGTTGTGCCATGATATTTAATTTTTCCTGAATAATGTTCGGTTGGTTTTAAATGTTGTAATTTTAATGCAAATGTATTTAATATTTTTGTAATTCAGTCAATTTTTCGAATAATTTGATAGTTAAATGTGTAATAATATTCATTTTATCGATATTTTCCTTCGTTGCAATCTTTGAGTACGCTTAAATAACTTTGATAGCGTGAGAGGCTAATGAAATGCTTATCAACGGCTTCCTGTACAGCGCAGCCCGGCTCATGGACATGTGTGCAATTGGCAAACCTGCAGTCGGCTGAAACTTTGAAAATTTCCTTAAAATAATGGCCGATTTCAGCTTCCTCCATGTCAATAGTTCCAAAACCTTTAATTCCCGGGGTGTCAATGATATGTCCGCCTGAAAGCAATTCAAACATTTCGGAAAAGGTGGTGGTGTGCATCCCTTTGTTATGATAGGATGAAATCTCGCCAGTTTTAGCCAATGAAAGGGGTGCGATGGCATTTATGAGTGTTGATTTGCCTACACCTGAATTCCCTGAGAAAAGTGTGGTTTTCCCGCTAAGGAAAGTCATTAACTCTTCAATATTAATTGATTTTTTTGCTGAAATTTTGTAAGTCGGATAATCGAGTGACGTGTAAAGATTTACTAATGCGTCGAGATATTCAGTTTCTTCGGCAGAATAACAATCTATTTTGTTGAACACGATACAAGCCGGAACCCGGTATGCTTCAGCTGTTGCCAGGAAACGATCGATAAAGACAAGGGATGTTTCGGGATAATTGACAGTCACAACCAACGCGACCAAATCGAGATTTGCTGCCAAAATCTGAAACTGCTTGGAAAGGTTGGATGACCTGCGGACAATATAATTCTTGCGATCCACAATAGTATGGATCATAGCTGTACCGTCAACCGTTTTTTCAAACTCCACTATGTCGCCTACGGCAATAGGATTGGTGCTGCGAATTTCCTTCATGCGAAAATTACCTTTAATTTTGCATTCAACCAACTCGCCGCTTTCGGTTTTCACCTGATACCAACTTCCTGTGTTTTTCACAACTAAACCTTTCATATTATTCAGCAGTAAGAGGTAAGAGGTAAGAGGTAAGAGGTAAGAGGTAAGAGGTAAACATTCTGTTGTATTTACATATCATTGTATCTGTCATACTATCAGTTTTCTAATTAGCTTGTTGGTGTCTTAAAATGCTTCTGTAGCTGTTATGTAAAATTGTATTTTGTCGCCATAATTATTTTTCGCCAAATCGAGGCGCAAATGTACCCTCGCATCATTCAGCCTATAGCGTAAGCCGGCTCCGTAAGATATTTTCAGTTTGTAAACCATGTAGTCTTCACTATTCATTACATCGCCTGCCGAACAAAAAACGGCTGCTTTCAAACGCTTGTAAACGGGCAACCGATATTCGGCCTGACCCAACAATAAAACGTTTTCCCTGTACATGCCCTGCCGGAAGCCGCGCATTAAATCACGTCCTCCAATAGTTGGAAGTAATTCGAATGGAATTCCATAGCTTCCCCAAATGCCATTGTAATAAACCTGCCATGCTAATACATGAGCCCCGAATAACGGTAAATACTGCCTGAAATCGACTGAAAGTTCCTTTAATGGATAGGTGCTTCCCCAACCTGTTTTCGATACGGAAAGAAATGATTTTGCAAAGATACCATTTTGTGGGTAAAATTGATTATCCCTGCTATCATAAGCTGCCACTGCACCAATACTTATTTGAGAGTACGGTTGCCAGCCGTCGGTGCCAAATTGTTGGAAAATATTTGTTTTGTTGGCTTCAAAACCGGAATCAGTCACTAATCGTTCAAAACGCGCAGAGAAAGAGCCGCCAATCAAAAGATGTTTTGAAATCAGGTATTGGGGCTGTAGTTGCAACGATACGTTTTGCGATGTGAAGGCTTGTTTTGTATTTGTCGGCCTATTGCTTACTCCAAAATAGTAATCCGGGTAATTGCGGATGTTAAGGTTTGAATATAAGTACCAATTGGTAGATTTGAAAAATATCTTTGGAGTGACATTGAACAAGAACTGATTCTTGAATGTGTAAACGGCACTGCCGGAAATAGAGCTTATCCGGCTGATATCTTTGCTTTTGAAATAATAACCGTAAGCAATTCCGGGGGCAACGCTTGTTTCTTGCTGGTACGAAGCATGCGGGATGATAAACAAACTTTTGCGTGACACGACGCTGTCCGGCTTTTCTCGGGCAAATCCAAGTAAAGTCAACAGCAATTGCGCAACAACCAAAAAGTATTTTTTCTGCATAAAATAATTATATAAAAAAATATCAGTCACCTCATATCAAAACGAGGTGACTGAAACTCTTTTATTGCCAATTAGATGTAATCAATATACAAGTTGATTAAACGGTCATGATTTCTTTTTCCTTGGCTGCGTATAAGTCGTCAATTTTTTTGATGTACTTGTCGTGAATTTTTTGAACACTAGCTTCTGCATCTTTTTCAACGTCTTCAGGAAGTCCATCTTTAATCATTTTTTTGAAATGTTCAATGGCATCACGTCGGGCGTTGCGCACGCTTATTTTGGCATCTTCGCACTCAGCTTTCGATTGTTTGGCCAGTTGGCGGCGGCGCTCTTCGGTAAGCGGCGGAATTCCCAGGCGAATAGTTTCACCGTTATTCATAGGGGTGATGCCTACATCTGAATTTAATATTGCTTTTTCAATAATAGCAATCAACGCTTTTTCATAAGGTTGGATGGTGATGGTCTTTGCGTCCGGTGTTGTGATGTTAGCCACATTGGAAATAGGCACATGAGAACCGTAGTATTCCACTTTTACGCCATCCAAAATACGTGGATTGGCTTTTCCGGCACGGATATGGGCCAGCGCTTCGTCAAGGAACAAAACGGTTGCTTCCATGCTTTCTTCTGCGTGTGTCAGTAATGGTTTTACGTCTAGCATAATATATCTGTTTTATTTGTTTTGAATTTCAATGAGCTTTTATGCGAAGCCGATATTAGTTACTTACCAATGTTCCGATTTTTTCTCCCAGCATAACCTTTTTCAGGTTACCCACTGTATCCATGTCGAAAACGTAAATCGGCATATTGTTTTCCTTGCACATGGTAGTGGCGGTTAAATCCATTACTTTCAGGTTGCGGAGGTATATTTCGTCGTATGTAATTTCATCGAACTTGGTAGCAGTTTTGTCTTTTTCCGGGTCGGCAGTGTAAATTCCATCCACGCGTGTTCCCTTCAACATTACATCGGCTTCAATTTCTATGGCGCGCAATGATGATCCTGTATCGGTAGTAAAAAAAGGATTGCCAGTTCCTGCCGAAAGAATTACCACTTCACCTTGTTCCAGGCTGGCAATAGCTTTTTGTTTGCTGTAAAACTCACCGATAGGTTCCATGCGGATAGCAGTTAGTACGCGTGATTTTACACCTCCGGCCTGTAAAGCTGAATTCAGGGCTAAACTATTGATGACGGTAGCGAGCATGCCCATTTGGTCGCCCTGCACGCGGTCGAATCCTTTGGAAGTGCCGCTCAGTCCGCGAAAAATATTTCCACCGCCGATAACAATACCAACCTGAACGCCCAATGCAACTATTTCTGCAATTTGTGATGCGTATTCTCCGAGGCGTTTCTCATCTATTCCATATTGCTTTTCGCCCATAAGCGATTCGCCACTCAGTTTCAATAGAATTCGTTTAAATGCTGCCATTTTATTTAGTTCCAATTTAGACAGTTACAGTTTTTTATTGTAAGCTGTTATTATTTAGCAAAAGTAAATAAATTGGTTCGGATATACAAATCGGGAAAAGATATTTTGATTTTTGTATTATTATACCATATGGCTGCATAATATTGCATTGCTGTATTGATATTTTCATTTGATTTTTGATACTTAACTAATTGTCCCTTTGAATGTTTTTTAGTTTTTTATATCTTTGTGCCCGCAAATTAAAAATTATAAATAACAGTTTATGCACGAAAAAGGAACGTATGTACGTATTGAGGTTGCCGATCCGGCACCACTTGGATTAACCGGCTTGGCTATGGTGACATTGGTAGCTGCTTCTCAAAAATTAGGTTGGACTACAGGTCTTTCTATGGTAATTCCCTGGGCGATTTTCTTAGGAAGTTTTGCGCAGCTTATGGCTTGTGTGTATGATTTTAAACATAACAATCTTTTTGGAGCTACAGCTTTCGGACTTTACGGATTATTTTGGATTTCAGTCGCCGCTTCATGGATGATTAAAATGGGCGTGTTCGGACAAACATTGATGGCTGCCGTGGATGTTCGCCAATTGGGTGTTGCTTTTTTGGGTTACCTGATTATTTCGGTATTCCTTACAATTGCAGCATTTAAAACCAATAAAGCGCTAATTGCTATCATGGTTTTGATCGATGTCTTGTTTATCGGTTTAATGATGGACTCGTTTGGCATGGGTGAGTACTGGCATACTATTGCTGCCTGGACTGAATTGTTTATTTCACTGATTGGATTTTATGCGGCTGGTGCAAACTTGCTAAATAAAATGTACGGTCGTGTTGTACTTCCGTTAGGAAAACCAATTTGGCAATAAGCAGGTACTGTCTTAATGAATAGAAGGCGGTGGTTATCTTATTCCAGATAATCACCGCTTTTTTTAGACAATAAAAATGTTATCCTGCAGGCTGTTAATTGTACAACGCTAAGGTATTGGGAGTGAATTTGATTGAATAAAACAACTTTTGTTTCAAATAGCTTTAAGAAATCGGAGATTTTCTCGTACTTTGTTGTATAATTGTTCATTTTATTGGTATAGCAGGTAGTCATTTTGATATAGTGATTCTGTTAGGAATGAACAAATAAAATTATTGCTAATTTCCAAATGGACTCCGGATTAAGTATTTATTTTGTTTCTTTCGTATTATAAGCAGAATCCTATTAAACACGACACTTAACTTTATGATAAAAAGACATTTTTTTTTGATATTATTATTTCCTGTACTATTTCTTCGTGCGGAAACTTCTACTATTAAGTTCCCGGCAAATCTTCCACAGGGTTTTCCGCGGACTATCACTCCGGAGAATAACAGGGAGTCTGTGCTGAAAATGATTGAAACCGAGGCTTGGGCCAGGCAGACTTTCGATAAGATAAAAGAACGGACAGATAAGTATGTAAGCCTTACAGCGGCAAATCCAGATTGGTTGCTTTCGCGCTTGCAAATGTACTGGAATTCGCATTCAACCGATGTGTATATCAAGGGTGAAGTGTTTGCATATGCTAGTGGAGCCAAAGCACCTGTGCCAACAGTCAGGTTTACAGGTGCAAGAGCAGCAAACACTATTTACGGTCGCCCGAAGTTGGAAGATATTATGCCTTTTATGGATGATGAACGTGGCTTGTGGTTGCCAAACAACAGCAAGCCGGACCAGCCATTCGAATGGGCGGAACCTTCAAAAACAGGAACTATTATTCAATCCATCAACCGAGCTGTAATGGCTGTTGCACGCGATGCGGCTTTTGTTTATTGGATTACCGGTGACGAGAAGTATGCAAAATTGGCTCGTGGGGTTTTTGACACCTACATGACCGGGATGTATTACCGTAATGTACCCATCGATTTGAATAACGGCCATCAACAAACGCTGGTAAGCTTTTCGTCGTTTGAAGTAATTCACGAAGATATTATTACCGAGCTGGTTCCCTTATACGATTTTCTGCACGAAGATTTGCTAAAAAACAAGGCCGCCAACATGGATATTTATGGGGCAACTTTCAAAAAATGGGCCGATAACCTTATTCAAAACGGTGTGCCGCATAATAACTGGGATTTATTCAAATCGAATTTTATCATGTCAATTGCTTTGATTTTGAATGATAACTCAACCTACAAGGATGGCAAAGGCCGGCAGTATTATATTGATTATGTGTTGAATAAATCAAGTATCCGCCAATGGTCGTTGCCAAAACTGATGGATTACGGCTTTGATAAGAAAACCGGAATCTGGGCTGAATGTCCCGGATACAGTGTGAATGTAGTAGGAGATTTTGCCAATTTTATTTCGTGGTTCGATGGTAATTTCAATTACGATTTGCTTCCGCAATTTCCGGTTCTTGCCAAAGCGGCAAGTGCTGTTCCCCAATACCTTTTCCCTAGCATGAACACCGTAGGTTTCGGTGACACGCATCCCGGCCATGTGCGGACTGATTTGTACGAACGAATGATTGCCAATGCACAACGTTATGGTAAACGCGAACAAGAAGTGTTGTTTACGCGGCTGCTTCGACTGTTTGAACCTCAATATGGGAACGTTGAAAAACCTATGGTGGTAAAGGCAGAGGTAGCTTCTTTTTTTGAGAATAAACCATTGAAACTGGATCCGGCTATCGCTGCCGGAAAATTGGAAGACTTTGTCAGTCCGACATTTTGGGCACCGAATGTAAGCTGGTTTACGCAGCGGAATGGCAATGACCCGCAACACAGCCTGATGATTTCGGAAAATGCTTCGGAAGGTAACCACATGCATGCCAATGGAATTTCGATGGAACTTTATGGGAAAGGCTATACACTTGCCCCCGACATGGGGATTGGCTCAGGCTATTTTGCATTGGATTATGCCGAGTATTACGGGCAATTCCCGGCACACAACACGGTTTGTGTAAACGGAATTTCGAGCTATCCGATAATGAAAAGCAATCATGCATTTGAACTGAGAAGTTGTTATCCTGCTCCCGGATCGAAAGCAGGCAACTACAACAATATCACTTACTCGGACGTATATTTCCGTGAACCGGAATCGTGTGCCGATCAGACCCGCCTGCTGAGTATTGTAACCACAGGTGAAAAAACGGGCTATTATGTGGATGTTTTCCGCTCAAAGAAAGTAGATGGTAAAGATAAGATGCACGATTATTTCTATCATAACCTGGGACAGAAAATGACAATTACAGCCGCAAACGGCGATTCGCTGGATTTGAAACCTACTGATGAACTGGCTTTTGCCGGTGCGCACTTGTATGCTTATTCTTACATTTTCGGCAAGAAGAGTACAGTTACTAATAAAGATATCAAAGTAACATTCACTATGACACGGACGGGTGGTGATGATATTTACATGAATATGTGGATGAAAGGGGAAAAGAAACGCGAAATTTTCTCTGCATTGTCACCCATGTGCGAAGGCTTGAGTCGTACGTCCGGGATGCCTTACAATATAAAGGAAACTCCTACTTTGACTTATGTTGCCCGTCAGAGTGGTGAGGCATGGACTCATCCGTTTGTGTCTGTTTTTGAACCAAGCAGTAAAAATGAACCATCAAATATCGCTTCGGTTTCGTTTTTCAATGCCGAAAATACATCTAAGGACTTTGTTGGGATAAAAGTAAAATCGAAAAATGGCAGAACTGACTACATTTTTTCCAACTCGACTACAACCGATAAAGCTATTTATAATGGCATGAATTCACAATCGATCTATTCTGTAATTGGTACTGAAACTAACGGCGATTACGTTCTGTATATGGGAAATGGCACCTTGCTGAGCAATAAAAATGTAAAAATCGAAACAAAACAGGCCGGTAATGTAACCCTTGAGATGAAACGCGGCAAATGGTTTTATACTGCTGATGTGGCTTGTAAAGTGACGATTTCAGGAAAAAACTATAACTTGCCGGCTTCCGGGTATAAACCAATCTTCAGATGATGAAAAAATTCAAACCTGTGCTAAAGTAAGTGTTACCTAAAAGAAAATTAAAGGTGGTGACATGCTGGTATTTGATCTGAAAGCGTGGGTTGATATCACTTTGCATTACGAAAAAACCTAATTATATTTCAGTTGTAAATACTGAGTGTACACTTAAAAATGATAGGTGTTTAAATTCGACTTATTTTGAGAAATAATTTCAGGTACAATTAAGTGTAATGAAATTTCCTTTCGTATTAGTCTAAAATAGATTTTATTCGTAAAAAGAAAGAGGATAAAAAAAAAAACGGATTCGGGTTTAAAAAATTATTTACACATGAAGAAGATTGTATTGGGCCTTAGCCTGTTGGTGTTGTGTGCATGTCCCGACAAAGTGGAGAGTAAATTTGTGGATAAAGCATTGGAATACTGTGCGAAACAAACCGAGCGCTCGCTTATAGAGCTGCAAGGCGATTCTGTTATTAATTATACCATGATGCCTCGGAATATTGCGGATAGTTCGACTGTATGGAGCTGTCGGAAAGTAAGCAAAGAGGAGTGGACCGGGGGGTTCTGGCCCGGTATCCTTTGGTATGATTATGAGTTCACAAACGATATAAAGATTAAGGAAGAAGCTGAAAAGTTTACTCAAGAATTGGGCTTTCTGGCTCATACTTCAGCTTATGATCATGATTTGGGTTTCCTTATTTTTTGTAGTTATGGTAATGCCTATCGTTTGACCAGAAATCCCGCATACAAAAAGGTCCAAGCCTTCTTTTTTACTTCATTCCACAGGTCATTATCCAAATGGTTCTGAAATAGATGCTACCATTATTTATGCCGATTATTATATTGAAGCACTTTTAAGATTAAAAAAACTGGAAGAAGGGAAAAAACTATTTGTAGATTAAAACTTAATGATTATTTAGGTTGATTGGATTAAGTGGGCTGGCTCGAATTTTGATTTCGAGACAGCCTCTTTTTTGTTCAACTGGTATCGCTGGAAAAGTAGGCTTAGAAGACTTGCCGGAATTTCAAGGTTGCAAATAAAAATCACTATATTTGTTGCGTATAAAACAGTACAATCAATATGTAGTATATTGATAATTGCACATTTAGTTGGAAACGAACAATTAATTTGCAATGGCAAAAACTTTGGTTTAATGTTATTCACTAAAACCACATTGTTATTTTACATGTCAACTCCCCGTTATTTTTTACTTTTTATTTTTATTTGGTCCTATGTACTGATGCCAGCACAGCAGCATCTTGTGTTTACACCTATCGATTGCAAAAACGGGCTTTCGGAAAACCAAGTACGTAATATAGAGCAGCTCTCCGACGGTCGCATGGTGATTACCACCGAAGGCGTAACAAATATTTACGATGGCACTTCATTTAAACATTTGCACCTGAAGGAAACGAATATCTGTCCGCTGACCGGTTATCGGGGATTTCACCACGGGTATGTGGATCAGAATTTTATGTGGATGAAAAATGGCGGCCGGTTGATGCTCATTGATGTCCGCCACGAACGTTTTATGCCAAAGCCCGACAGCATATTGGCTTCGATGGACATCCGCGAGCCAATTGCCGACTTTTTCCTGGATGCCGGCAAAAATTACTGGGTACTCACTTCTTCCGACAAACTTCTGTACCGCAATGTTCAAAAAGGGAAAACTTCTGTTTTCCTTCAGCACGTATCAACTCCCATTGGCACAAAAGATGAGCTGCAAGATGTGGCGGTGGTGCAAGGCCAGCTTTTTCTATTCTACCGATCCAGCCTGATGGTGTGTTACGATTTGAAAACGACTAAAAAATTATATCACACAAATTATTTCTCCAAACAAGAGCAAGCATTGCATAACAGCCCTGCTCTAATGGTGGTTCAGAATAAAAATTCGCTCTACCTTTTGCGTAACGGATCCACCGGTGTTATGTTGGGATACAATATCCAAAAACGGGAATGGACAACCGTACTCAAAACAGACTATTGGCTGAATACCGTTTCCATTGATAATGAGGAAAATTTATGGGTGACTTGCAGGGCCGGGCTATGGCACATTGATAAGACTTTGCAAAGCAAACAGTTGATTTCGTCGTTCGTTTTGGTGGACGGTACAGAGATAAACACCGAAGCCAGTACGCTTTACAACGATTCGCAAGGCGGATTGTGGATAGGTACCTTCAACCGAGGTTTGCTGTATTACCATGCCGACCGATTTAAGTTTAAGAACGTAGGCAAAGCCTTCTTTGGCTCTCAGGCGAAAGATATTGACGTGACCTGTTTTGCTGAGAACGGGCAGGGTGCTATCTTAGTCGGCACATCAAAAGGATTGTACTCATATGCTCCCGAAACAACCACGCTTTCACTTTGGCAGGGACTTCCGGCCAATATTGCCTGCGTCTCGCTCACTAAAGATTCACATAATCGGGTTTGGTTATGTACAGGGAATAGCGGGCTTTTTTGCCTGCAAAACAACACTGCCAAGGCTCTTGATTTGAAACACCTAAATATCCGGCAGATACACGAAACTCCTGATGGACAAATTTTTGCGGCAACCAATCGAGGATTTGGCATAATCAATCCCTCAACAGGAACATGCACAGACGTTCCGCTTCCTAGAAGCATGGGCGGTTTATGCTCGGTCTCGCAGTTGGTCGGTTTTGGTAAAGATGGTTTGTTATGTAAAGGAAACACGGGCCTGTTTATCTACGATTACAAACGAAAGCAGCTCAACCTGACATTAAACCCCCTTTTGAAAAATGGAAACCAGCAATTCAATTGTATTTTTCAGGATCGGCGGGGCATTACGTGGATTGGCACTCAGGACGGATTGAACGCGTGGCTGCCGGCAAGGTATGAATTTCATACACTTTATACCGACAACGGCCTGATAAATAATTCCATAAAAGGTATTTTTGAAGATAAACAGGGAATAATTTGGGTAACTACTTCCGGTGGGGTTTCCCGGATCAGTGTTGCGGATAATGGTAACAAACTGCATTTCTCGATTGCCAATTTCAACCATTTCGATGGGGTAATTGGAAATGAATTTACGGCCAATGCCACTTACGCCACAAGCCGTGGATTACTTTTAATGGGCGGCATTAACGGATTCAATGCGATTGACCTTTACAAACCCTGGGTCTTTAGACGCTTGCAAAAGCCATTGTTCACGAACTTTCTCCTTGCGGGAACAAACGTGAAACCGGGCGAATCGTACGAAGGTAACATGATTCTGAAGCAGTCGATAACCACCACCAAGCAAATTGAACTCAGGCACAATCAGAATTTCATTGGCATTGAATTTTCATCGCTTAATTATGTAAACCCCACTCAAACCTATTACCGGTATCATTTAGAAGGAGTTGATGATGACTGGCGCGAAATTGTTGCCCCAAACGGCATGGGGAGGGCATCCTATACCAATCTAGCTCCGGGAACATACGTTTTTGAGGTAAAAGCCGCCAACAACAGCAAAGAATGGACAGATGGACACTCCACTATAACCATTATCGTGAAAGCACCGTTCTGGAAAACTCCGCTTGCTTACACCATTTATCTGGCGATTATATTGCTGATGCTTTATATATCGTTGACTTATTACAAACGCTGGACTCATCAGCGATTGGCAAGAAAAAATGAAGAGAAACTGAACCAAATGAAGTTTAGTTTCTTCACCAATGTGAGCCATGAGTTTCGTACGCCGTTGACCCTGATTCTTACGCCGCTCGAATCGGTTTTGAAAGAAATTAAAGATACGGCGCTTGAACCCAGGATACGGTTGATTTACAGGCATGCACAAAACTTACAGAACTTAGTGAACCAATTGCTGGATTTCAGGCGGTTGGAAGTGACCGGTGAAAAACTGAATCTGACTTTTGGCAATATGGCGGAGTTTGTGCAGCAATTCGAAGATTTGTTTGGCAGGATGGCCCTGGATAAACAGATAAGTTTCTCGGTCATCAATGACCAACCGGAGATTTATATGTATTTTGATAATGATAAAATTTTCAAGATAATCAACAATTTGCTGTCGAACTCATTCAAATTTACCCCGCAAGGAGGCGTAATTTCAGTACATCTTTCGCGCACTACCGATGACCTGAATCATGGTTTTATTCAGTTGCAAGTATTGGATTCCGGCTCAGGAATTCCGGTAAACGATTTGCCTCATGTGTTCAACCGTTTCTATCAATCGCCCGGAACACAGGGTGGAAGCGGCATCGGGCTGCATCTGGCAAAGGAATATGTGAAGCTGCATTCGGGTGAAATAACAGTGGAGAGCGAACCAAACGCAAGGACAGTTTTCACGGTCTCAATTCCGGATAATCTGACTTCGGGGAAATCAGAACCGGAAGCTCATATCACTTTGCCGAAAGTCCTTACAGGAGAAGAAACAGCGACTGATTCATCCGTAAAACAGCGGCTCTTGGTGGTGGAAGATAACGAAGACCTGCGGGGCTTTCTTGTTGCCGAATTGTCCAGAAAGTACGAAATTATTGAAGCAGCGGATGGCGAAGCCGGACTAGAGTTAGCACAAGCAAAGTCGCCCGACTTGATTGTAAGCGATGTGCTTATGCCCAAAATGGATGGGTTGGAATTGTGCCGACGCATCAAATCTGATCTGCATACCTCGCACATTCCGGTTATTCTGCTCACCGCCCGTTCGTCCGAAGAACACAAACTGTCCGGTTACCTATCGGGCGCAGACGAATATTTGTCGAAGCCGTTCAATCTGGACATTCTGTTGCTCAGAATCGAAAAACTGGTAGAACAACAAAACCGCCGCAAAGAGAAATTCTCGCAAAAAATAGAGGTGAACCCGAAGGAAATCACCATCACCTCACTCGATGAACAATTAATACAAAAGGCATTGGCCTGCATTGAGCAAAATATGGATAATCCCGATTATTCCGTCCAGCAATTCAGCCAGGATATGGGAATGGATCGCACCGTGTTGTACAAAAAGTTGCAATCCATCACAGGACTGGCTCCTTCGGACTTTTTACGTTCCATCCGATTGAAACGAGCTGCTCAGTTTCTTGTTCTGGGGCAATATCCGGTGGCCGAAGTGGCTGAAAAAGTAGGATTTAATACCCCAAAGTATTTTACTAAATACTTTAAAGAGGCTTTTGGTGTAACTCCATCCCAATATACGCAGAATGGAAAGAAACCTGAAGATTGATAGAGGATAAACAACGACACATACCAACAAAAACAACAGGTCATACCCATTGATATAATATGATATCCATATCTTTGCCTATTATTCATCATTAAATCAGGCAAATGAAAAACAGATCAATGGGAAGAAAATCCCTAAGTGTCATGCTGTGCGGAATGCTCTTTATTTCCTCCCTACCAGCGCAGAATTATCAAAAAACGGCTACCGGAGTAAAAACCAAACTCCAGTCGATGGACGTAGAAATCCAGTTCTTTAGCCCGACAATTGTTCGGGCTCTAAAATCACCCGAAGGAGTTGCTTACAAAAAAGAGAGTCTTTCGGTCATCAAAACTCCGCAACAGACGAAACTCACCGTGAGCCAACAAGGCGATGTCGTTTCGATAAAGAGCGACAAGGTGGAAGTAACCATCAACCTGCTGACAGGGAAAGTCGCTTACCTTGACCTAACCGGCAACGTCCTGTTTACCGAAAAAGACTACGGAACACAATTCACCCCTACACTTGATGTAAAAAAAGAATCTTTCACGGTTCGCCAAGCTTTTTTGCTGGATAAAGACGAAGCCATTTACGGGCTTGGCCAGCAACAAAACGGCAAGTTGAATCAACGCAGTCAGAAAGTGTTATTACAACAGGATAATATGAAAATATGCATACCATATTTCCTGTCAATCAAAGGATACGGTATTTTCTGGGACAACTATGCTGCCACCACTTTCACTGATAATGTTCAGGAAACCTCTTTCGAATCGCTGGGCGACAACTCCGACTACTACTTTATGCTAGGTGGAAATGCGGATGGTGTGGTTGCGCAAATGCGTGACCTGACCGGACAATCGCCCATGTTGCCATTGTGGGCTTACGGCTATTTTCAGTCGCGTGAACGCTACAAAACTCAATTTGAAACAGTGGAAGTAGTTGAGAAATACCGTGCGCTGAAAGTTCCATTAGATGGAATTATTCAGGACTGGCGTTACTGGGGAAATGACAGTAACTGGAACGCAATGAGTTTCGACAAAACAACTTATCCCGACCCACAAGGCATGGTGGATAAAATTCACAACCTAAAAGCCCATTTGATGATTGTGGCTTGGCCGGGATTTGGCCCGCAGACCAAACAATACAAGGAGTTGAATGAAAAGAAGATGATGATTAATTTCGACACCTGGCCTCCAAAATCGGGTACAAAGCCTTACGACCCATACAATCCCGTTGCCCGCGATATTTACTGGGATTACCTGAACAAAGGCGTTTTCTCGTTCAATACCGATGGCTGGTGGTTGGATTCATCCGAACCGGACCATATCAACGTGAAAGACAAAGACTTTGACCAACCGACATATCTGGGTTCGTACCGTTCGGTGATTAACGCATTCCCTTTGCAACATATCAAAGGAGTTTACGATCATCAACGTACCACCACTTCCGAAAAACGCGTATGTATTCTTACTCGCTCCGCTTTTGCCGGACAGCAACGTTTTGCGGCCAATTCATGGTCGGGCGATATTGTTTCGAGCTGGAAAACCTTGCAAAAACAAATCCCTGCAGGCCTCAACTTTTCACTTTCCGGAATTCCTTACTGGAATGCTGACATAGGCGGATTTTTCTTGTGGGAACAAGGCGGCGGAAATGCTTTGAAAGAAAAAACCTATCACGAACTTTACGTCCGTTGGCTGCAATTTGGGACTTTTACGCCCATGATGCGCTCGCACGGAACCGATGCCCCACGTGAAATTTACCAATTCGGAAAACGTGGCGATTGGTCGTTCGATGCTATCGAAAAATACATAAATCTACGCTACCAGTTGTTGCCTTATCTTTACTCAACTGCATGGAATGTTACCAACCATTCGGGAAGCATTATGCGTGCTTTGGTTATGGATTTTGCTGCTGATAAAAAAACCCGGGATATAAACAACGAGTATTTGTACGGTAATTCCATTTTGGTTGCTCCGGTTACAAACGCCATGTATGTAAGCAAAAAAGATGGTAAAACCATTGAAGATTTTGGTACGGTAAAAACACAGAAAGTATATTTGCCCAAAGGCACAGAATGGTACGACTTCTGGACCGGCAATAAACTGCAAGGTGGTCAGGAAGTTGAAAAAGCAACACCCATTGATATTATTCCGCTTTATGTAAAAGCCGGATCTATTCTACCTTTCGGTCAAAAAGTGCAATATGCCGCTGAGAAAAATTGGGACAAACTGGAAATTCGCATTTACCCCGGAGCTAATGGCGAATTTACGTTGTACGAAGATGAAAACGACAATTACAACTACGAAAAAGGTGTAAATTCAACCATCACCATGAAATGGGATGACCAATCCAAAACCTTGACCATTGGTGACCGCAAAGGCAGTTTCAAAGGTATGCTTAAAAGCAGGACATTCAATATTGTACTTGTGGGTTCACAAAGCGGGATTGGAGTAAATCCAACCACTAAGTTTACTAAAACGGTAAAATATAATGGCGGATTAAAATCGGTGAAATTATAGACATATATTGCCAAGGTCATTCATCAATCATACTCTTATCCCCTTCGGGGGATGGGAGTCTTCAGACTAATCATTAAATCACTCTCAAATGAAAAAAACAACAATCCTTTTAGGAATTGCATTTGCAATCAGCACTTTGTTCAGCGTCAAGGCGCAAACCGACAAGACTAATTTAATCACAAATCCAAGTTTTGAAACCGGAACTGCTACAGGCTGGACATGGACAGGAACTACCGGCTACGTCTGGGTAGGAGTAAATACCGATGGGGATGCGACTAAGACCGGTTCGTATATTGCCGGAACATGGAATAAAACTATCGGTGATGTTGAGTTATCCCAATTGATTTCCGGTTTGCCAAATGGCAATTACCGTGTTACAGCCGATTTGATGGGAAGCAGCAATGCAACCACCAGCCGCCTGACTACGCAACGATTGTTTGCCAACGGCAAGTCGATGCTTTTTGGAACACCTGAGATGTATTCATCTGCCAATCTGGCTATTTTGGGTGCAACCGAAACCTATTTATTCGGCGGATATTCCGAGACTGCTAGCGACAAAGGCCCTTTCCTGAAATTATCGGTAGTGGTAAATGTTGCTGATGGGAATCTAAAATTCGGAATTCGTTCCAACGGTAAAACCTCTGCGCTCGGCTATACATTCCCCAATCTAACCGCCGGTGATGGTCATGGTTGGTTTAAAGTGGATAATTTCACGCTAACTGAAGTCTCCAATGTAGCCACTTTGGATAATATTGTACTGAGTGACGGATTGCTGAATGAAGCTTTCTCCCCGAATACTACAACCTATACTGCCACCCTGCCATATGGAACTAAAACAGTAACACCAACGGTTGTAGCATCGGCAGATGGTCAAACTATTTCCGGAACAGGCGCAGTTGACGTTACCAGTGGAAGCGGCATTTCTACCATTGTGGTAAAATCAATTGACGGAACAGCGACCAAAACCTACACAATCAATTATACCGTACTCTCCACTTCGCCTTATGCGGTTTCGGCCTTTAATACTGATTCGTCAGGCGTTAACTTTACGTTGGCACAAGGGCTGTTGAGAGTTCAGGTTTGTAACGATAAGACCATCCAGGTCAGTTATTCGTTAAACTCAACTTTGCCAAAAAAAGATACCATTATGGTGAATAAAGTTTGGGGAAAATCTGATTTTGCGGTTACAGATGGTATTGATACCATTACAATCAATACCCAAAGCCTCACGGTTAAAGTAAACAAAGCCAACTCTTTGGTGAGCTATTTCGACAAATCAGGCAACCTGATTTTATCAGAATCACAAAAGTCGATTACTCCGGCCACAGTTTTGACAACCAATACAAACACTTGTGTGGCTACCTTCAATTCCCCGGTCACGGAAGCCATTTACGGGCTCGGACAGCATCAGCAACGAATCATGAACTATAAGGGCAAGACCTTATCGCTGGATCAGCAAAATGGCGAAGTTGCATTGCCATTCATGGAGTCTTCCTTGGGATACGGACTTTTGTGGGACAACTATTCGTTAACACAGTTTACTGGAAACCTATCATCAAACACCAAATACAAGTTCAGTTCCGAAAGCGGTAAAATGGTGGACTACTATTTCATGTACGGACCCGAATTGGATAGTGTGATTTACCAATACCGCACGGCCACCGGTAAAGCACCGATGTTCCCGAAATGGGCTTACGGCTTATTCCAGTCGAAAGACAAATATTCTACTCAAGCCGAAATCCTGACCCTTGCAAATAAATACCGGGCTGCAAATTTACCACTTGACTGCATCGTGCAGGACTGGGATTATTGGACACCTGATTTGTGGGGATCAAACAACATGGATGCCACCAAATATCCCAACCCCAAGGCAATGGTTGATTCATTACATGCAATGAATTTGCACACAATGATTTCCATTTGGCCGGTTTTCCACAGCAGCACTGCCAATTACCAACAATATAATGCCATTGGCGCTTTGTATCCAAGTGCGGGGCCACACCATTTCTACGATCCGCACAACGATGCGGCTAAGAAAATCTACTGGAATCAAGTTAATAGCCAACTGTTCAGCAAATACGGCTGGGATGCCTGGTGGGCAGATAACGACGAACCACAGGGCTATCCGGATGCGTTCGACAGAAAGAACTTTATGACCGCCAAAGGCTCGGGAGTTACTTACTACAACACCTATCCGATTCAGCATACGGCCGGTTTCTTCAACGGTTGGAGTGCCGATATGCCAAACAAACGACCATTTGTCCTGAGCCGTTCGGCCTTCCCCGGACAACAACGCTATGCCACGGCAGTATGGTCGGGAGATATTGCAAGCACATGGGCCAAATTCCAAGACCAACTGTCGGGAGGACTTAATTACAGCCTGAGCGGAATGCCTTACTGGACAACCGACATAGGCGGATATTTCTACACCGATTGGTCGACAGCTGCTAATAACGAATTGATGGTTCGTTGGTTTCAATACGGAGTGTTCTGTCCTATTTTCAGAATACATGGCCAGGGAGAAAAAGCGTTGGTTTCTACCTCTTTTACTCAGGCTACGAAAGACAATCTAGCTGCTAGCAATAAATTACGTTACCGCTTAATGCCATACGTTTACTCCATGGCGTGGAAAGTAACAAGCGAGAACTATACCATAATGCGTCATCTTATTATGGATTACCGGACAGACGTTAACGTAAAATCAATTGATAATCAATTTATGTTCGGTCCGTCAATGATGATAAATCCTGTATCATCGGCAGGTGTAACCCAAAGATCTGTTTATCTTCCTGCGGGTAATTGGTACGATTTCTGGACCGGGAAACTATATACCGGCAGCCAGACAATTACCACTGCTGCGCCTATTACAAAAATTCCTGTTTTTGTGAAGGCCGGATCCATCATTCCAATGGGACCTGAAATCATGTACGCTACCCAGTCTATCGACCCTACTGAAATCCGCATCTACAAAGGTTCAAATGGCAGTTTCACGCTCTACGAAGACGAAGGCGATACTCACAATTACGAAAAAGGCAGTTATTCAGTTATTCCATTCTCGTACAATGAGGCTACAAAAGAACTGACAATTGGTCCAAGAACGGGTACTTATACAAATATGCCTGTAAACCGTAATTTCAAAATTGTATGGGTGGCTGAAAATTACGGTGTTGGGTTAAATAGCCCAGTCGTTTGCGATACCACTGTTCACTACACTGGTAGTCAGGTTGTAATACCTTATTTGGTTTCGGGATTGACTAAAGTGACTGGCAATAATGACAACTTCAAGGTGAGTGTGAGCAATGCCGATAAAACAGCTAAGATCACTTTCACATCAGCAGGAAATGGCCATGCAGAATTATCGTTCGTTGATTTAGGTGGCAGATGTATGTTGCAAAAGGACGTTCAAGTAGAAGCTGGCGAGAACAAGTACGATGTCAATTTACGCAAATATGGAATTGAAGCAGGAGTTTACATCGTTTCTTTAAAAATAGACAACAGACTGTTCAACAATAAAATAGCAGTTCAATAACTTGTAAGCGAAAAGAGATGTTCTCTTTTCAATAACTTTATAAAACAGGATTCAGGTTTTAAATCTGAATCCTGTTTTTATCTCTACCCAATGCTTCTACAACAAAAACAGTAGAACCTTTCTTTACAAATTGGTATTCATCCCCCAATTTCAATTGGTTAGGACATACATGTTCCGGCTGTTGTGCACGTTTTTTTTACGGGTCGTTGTCATTTTGCGTTGCATTTATCTACACAGTAAACAAGTTTGGGAGGCTCAACATTGTGAAAAACTTAATCTAATTATTGATAAATCTTTGTATGGGCATCTTTTGTTTAGTCTCAGGACGTTAACAAAAGCCAATTATATAGAGAATATATAAAAATTTAAGTATGGCTAAATGAAAGAATATCAAGATGTATACTTGTATTGTAACAATAAATATCAGAACAGAAAGAAAACTACGAAAAGTTTATTTTTGAAGTGGCTCGATAGTTTTTGAAGGTGAAGCTATCGTGACTTTTTTCAAAATTGATTTTAATTAGGGTCACGCGAGTTCCAACTCGCGGCATTCAACTATTCTTGCGAGTCAGAACTCGCAAGATCCGATTCAAAACTGTAATTAATGCTCCGCTAATGGCGACATTATAAAAAGTCAAGACGACTTCGGTTTAAAATAATTGTAATTTAAATTTATCTCTGTAAAAATGCAAATAATCTTAAATATTTACAAATGAATCCAGATACTGATAAATCATCTGATTATCTTAATATGTCGGGAGTTCATTATTCTGGCTTAGGATTCGGTTTGGAAACCATGTTTGAAATTGGCTACGATTATTAAAAAATTAGTGCAACTGCATTTTCGGTGGATTAGTTGCATTTTTATACATTGTGTCAATTATTTTTTTTATCATGTATTTTTACCCGGCTATAAGCAGACTGCTTTAGCCAAAGCAATTAATAATAGATAATTTTTTTTAAAGTTTATTCGCCATTACCGGAATGTCCGCTAAATCAGTTTTCTTTCAACATGGATTACTGCACGCCTAAATACCTCGATTTGCAATACCTCGGGACACTATATACTGATGTAGAAGATGTCTGGACTGAAAAAATCAAGTTTGCTCCAAATCCAGTGACTGAGAGGCTCACATTATATAATATGAACTATGGTGATCATATTCAGGTTATAACTATCGAAGGTAAAGTGATATTACAAACTATTGCTCGCGAAGAGTGTGTGGTGATAAATATGAGCGAATATAATCCGGGCATATATCTGCTCCGCGTTGGTGAAAATATTTCGAGATTTATCAAAAAATAATTTCCGACAATAAGTATCCGGAGAGGGCTTTGTTTTTGGCGTTTACTATTCAACAGATTGAATTATTGCTCTTTACGTTTATAATTACACAAAATAAATGAAAGTAAAAAATAGTATACCATAAACAGGGTATATAAAATACCCCATCATTGCGATTGTGGCGGTTGTAAAAATCCTGTATTTTTGCATCATAAAAAATAAACAAACCCAATAAAGAATATCGTTATGGCAAAAATTGCAAAAAATCTCACCGAATTAATTGGAAACACTCCACTCGTACAACTCTCAAACTACAGTGCAAATAAAGGTCTTGAAGCTACTGTAATTGTAAAGCTTGAATCGTTCAATCCTGCAGGTTGCGTAAAAGAACGTATCGCCTTGTCTATGATTGAAGATGCTGAAGCTGCCGGAATTCTGAAAGCAGGAGCTGAAATTATTGAACCTACAAGTGGTAACACGGGTATCGGACTGGCTTTAGTAGCAGCGGTAAAAGGATACAAACTTACGCTTACTATGCCTGAAACCATGAGCGTGGAACGCAGGAACTTATTGAAAGCACTGGGTGCAAACCTGGTGTTGACTCCCGGAGCAACAGGAATGAAGGGTGCCATTGCCAGAGCATTGGAACTTCACGAAGAAAATCCTAATTCATATATCCCTCAACAATTTGAAAACGCTTCTAACCCGCAAGTGCATAAACGTACTACAGGCGTTGAAATCTGGAACGACACTGATGGTAAAGTAGATATTTTTGTTGCAGGTGTTGGTACCGGTGGAACAGTAAGCGGCGTTGGTGCTTATTTGAAAGAAAAAAATCCAAACGTAAAAATTATTGCCGTAGAGCCTGCTGATTCTCCTGTACTTTCAGGCGGTGCACCGGGTCCTCACAAAATACAGGGAATCGGAGCCGGATTTATTCCGAAAAACTATGACGCCAGCGTGGTTGATGAAATTATTGCGGTAAGCAATGATAACGCTATTCTGACTTCACGCCAGTTGGCTCAGCAAGAAGGTTTATTGGTTGGTATCTCATCGGGTGCTGCTGCGTATGCTGCCACTTTATTAGCTCAACGTCCAGAAAACAAAGGCAAAAACATTGTTGCACTTCTTCCTGATACCGGCGAACGCTATTTGTCAACATTGCTTTATGCATTTGAAGAATACCCATTGTAATTAGAAGCAGTAAGAGGCAAGAGGTAAGAACGCAAGTAATTTGTGTTTTTATCTCTTGCCTCAATAAAAAAATAAAACTAAATATTTACACGGTCTGAAATTAAGATAGTGCTTCGGCTCCCGGGTGCTTATCTCTTGCTTTCTTACCTCTTACCCCTAAAATAATATGTCAGAATATAAATTTGAAACGCTGCAGGTACATGCAGGACAAGTAGTTGACGGAACAACCAAAGCGCGTGCAGTTCCCATTTATCAAACAAGCTCTTATGTTTTCGACGATGCAGCCGATGGCGCTGATCTTTTCGCCTTGCGTAAATTCGGTAATATCTACACCCGTTTGATGAACCCGACTACCGATGTGTTCGAAAAACGTATTGCAGCGCTCGAAGGCGGTGTTACTGCGTTGGCAACTTCTTCCGGCCAATCGGCTCAATTCATTGCATTAAATAATATACTTTCAGCGGGTGATAATTTTGTTTCTACTTCGCACTTGTATGGTGGAACTTACAATCAGTTCAAAAACCAATTCAAACGTTTGGGCGTCGACGTGAAATTCACGGCTGATGACAAACCGGAAACGTTCGAAGCACTGATTGACGACAGCACCAAAGCGCTTTATCTGGAGACTATTGGTAATCCGGACTTGAATATCCCTGATTTCGAGGCTATCGCAGCCGTTGCCGATAAACATGGTATTCCATTAATTGTCGATAATACTTTTGGTGCCGGTGGAGCTATCTTCCGTCCGTTGGAATACGGTGCAAGCATTGTGGTTGAGTCGGCTACTAAATGGATTGGCGGTCATGGAACTTCGTTGGGCGGTGTAATTGTTGACAGTGGCAAATTCAACTGGGGTAATGGCAAATTCCCGGCATTTACTGAGCCTTCTGACAGTTACCACGGATTAGTGTTCTGGGATGTGTTTGGTTTTGACGGACCTTTTGGCAATATCGCATTCAACATACGTGCCCGTGTAGAAGGCCTTCGCGATTGGGGTAATGCTATCAGCCCTTTCAACTCATTTCTGCTGTTACAAGGGCTGGAAACACTTTCATTGCGTGTGGAACGTCATGTTCAGAATGCACTGGAACTAGCTACATGGTTGGAAAATCATCCGGCAGTAGAATATGTAAACTATCCGGGATTGAAAAGTAGTCAGTACCACGCATTAGCTAATAAATACCTGAAACGTGGTTTCGGTGGTGTGCTTTCATTCAAACTGAAAGGTGATGCCGAAAAAGCTGACAAGCTTATTGATAGCCTCAAACTGATTAGCCACCTGGCAAACGTTGGTGATGCAAAATCATTGATTATCCACCCGGCAGCTACAACCCACGAACAACTTTCACCGGAAGATAAAATCTCTGCGGGAGTATTCCCGGGGTTACTTCGTATATCTGTTGGAATTGAAAATATCGTTGATATTAAAGCTGACCTTGAACAAGCTTTCGGGCAGATCAAATAATTGGTTTAATATTGGAACGAAAAGAGCCTCTCAAATTCTTGAGAGACTCTTTTTTACATTATTTCACCGCTTCCAATACATATTTTCGATACGGCATCGTAAATCACTCCAAATTGCCCGGGAGCAATTCCTTGTAGTTTCTGGTCTGATACCAAATGAAAGCCGTTCGGAGTTTTCAATATCTTACCAGGAGTAAACTCAGGTGTATGCCTTATTTTAAAGGTAATATCTATTTCACTGGAGGCATTCTCCCATGGGTTCTCTGTAATGAAATGAAAATCACGCATGGTAAACTCATTTCCGTATTGCGTGTCCACGTCAAAGCCTTTTGAAGCATAGACAATGTTTCCCGGCACATCCTTTTTAATTACATACCATGGGCCTCCAGACAAACCAAGCCCTTTTCGTTGTCCAACCGTGTGAAACCAGTAACCTTTGTGCTTGCCCAATATCTTTCCTGTTTCAAATTCTACAATCGGCCCTTCTTTTTCGCCTAAATACCGACGGATAAAATCGTTGTAATTTACCTTTCCGAGGAAACAAATTCCTTGGCTATCCTGTCGTTTTGCACTTGGAAGTCCGGCACTTACAGCTATATCACGAACTTCGCTTTTCATCAAATGTCCGATAGGGAACATTAGTTTCGATACCTGCAAATGATTTATTTGTGCCAGAAAATCGGTTTGATCTTTTATCGGATCTTTGGCTGTCGAAAGATATGTCTTGCCATCTATCTCAGTCGTTGTTGCATAATGGCCAGTAGCTGTTTTATCAAATTCTTTACCAATGCGCTGTTCAAAAACCCCGAATTTAATAAGTTTATTGCACATTACATCAGGGTTAGGAGTCAATCCTTGCTTAACTTTCTCTATTGTGTAAGCAACTACGTTGTCCCAATAATCTTTGTGCAAATCTACAACATCGAGTGTGCAGCCGTATTTGCGGGCTATAAGTGATGCCATTTCAATGTCTTCTTCCGAAGTGCAGTGCAATAATTCATCATCATCCATCCCGATTTTGATATAAAATAGAGAAGGTGTATATCCTGCTTCTTTCAGGAGGTGTACTACCACGGAACTATCCACTCCTCCGGATAGCAAAGTTGCTATATTCATTTTTAATACCTGTTATAAATTTAAATGTAGTATTCAGCCATATCTACTATGCCTGCACGCATGGCATACTTTGTGGCTTCATGTACATTATTTACTTCAATTTTTCGGAAAATATTTTTACGGTGAGTCATAATGGTATGAACACTTACATGACGTCTGGCTGCTATTTCTTTGGTTGTTTTGCCAAGGGCCATTTCCTTTAATATCTCTTGCTCTGTGGCTGTTAATACCTGTTTCGAATGATGGGTTTGTATATTCTTATTGCTATCGAGAAGAATATTGCTGACATGGTTACAAATATATCGGTTGCCTTTTAAGCTTTCCTTCAATGCACTTGTAATTTCTTCTTTAGTACTGTCTTTCATCACAATACTAAAATTTTGAGTGTTGTAAAGCAGACTCCTCAGAAAATCGTCACTTAATTCATCTGAAAACAAGATCCAATCGACCTGATCAAACCGGGCTTGTAGAAAAATTAGTTCATTAGCACTTTCAAAATCAAACAATGTATAATCAAGTATCACAAGAGAATCCGGTTGTCCGAGCAGTAATGACAGTAAACCTTTCTTTTGTGTTACTTCTGTCACTTCTGTCACATCATAGTGTTTCTGAAGCAAGTATCGCCAGCCGGCATTTGAAATATCTTGATTATCAGCAAGAATAACATTTCTCATAGATTTTAAATTGACGTATTTTACTATTTACTATACCGTAATTTGATGCAAAATTACTGTTTAAAAAGCATTTATACTGCATCATAATAAAAAAAGACGACAAATTGCCGTCTTTTTTTAAACTGTATAAAATCAATTTGGTTCTTAATACTCCCAAAGGTCTTGTTCAAAGTTCAGCAATTCAGTTTCAATACGTTGCTGCTCCTTCTTAATTTTATCAGGATTCACCAAATATTGCAGCAACATTCTGTTATTCATATTACTATCCCCAAGTATATAGCTAGAGTACAGACGTTGTGCAAAGAATTCATCATAAGTCAAACGTTGGCTGTCATTACCGCTTGGAATGATGTGTTGTTTAGCTAAATATGGACGTAATTCGTCAAACAGGAACCAGCACAAAACTGAACTTTGGAAATAGCTCCATGCGTCGTTACTTGTTCCTAAACTGATATTACTCTCAGTAAGAGCATATAAAGGAGCAATTCCGATAATTTTAGTATACATACGTGATGTATGTTTATCGAAGAAAACGATCTCTTGTGTCAGAAATTTTAATTGATCCTTGATATATGCAGGATATAAGAATCTACTGATACTAAGTTTTTGAGTTATTGGGTCAGACTCAATTAATTGAGCTTTTTCTGTAGTTTTGTTAACTGTATCATTTGTAATATACAAGAAAATATTTTTCAAACTATCCTTTGGCAACTCATTTTCATATAACGGTTGAATATCACGTTCAACTTTATCATATGCCTTTAAAGTGTCATTTACCACTGCATCAAGAATTAATCGAAACAGGCTACGATATTTTTCGTTGGGAATAGACGGAAAATAAATTTGAAAATTCTGTTTGTCTCTCATATCTATAACCCTATACACAATTCTGGACCACACAATATCGTCAAATCTGTGATTTAAAACAGCAATAGTGTCCGCTAAGGCATTCATTGAAGATGTTTGCAAAGCTACAGTACCGTTCTTTTCAAAGAATGACATCGGATTAGTTTGAGCTCGCAAAGAATGTGTAGAAGCTGAGAGAAATATTATTAATGTAATAATCCAATATTTTTTCATATTGTCTATGTTTTATATGTTAATGTAGTGTTCAGAACTTAAAGTTGAATACTTATGGAGCCTAAATCCCTGACTCTTTGGTCCGGCCCAACAGCTTTGATATTATTAATCATTAATATGTCGCCTTTAAGCAATTTATCAACAAAATTTGAGCTCAGGCGGGAACCCGAAACTGTTTGAGGAGTTAGCCCTTTTGCAATCATAGTAAATCCGGTTACAGTAAAGTTCGCTTTTACCAATTCATCATTACCGTAACTTGCAATCAGCGAACTGCTTTTCAAAAGACTTGGTGCCATGAATCCTCCCCGGATCGGTTTTGCACCGGCATCATTGGGTTGTAAAAAGGCTTTTGGATCGGGCAAGTATTTAACGCGATAATTCGCTCCACCCATAGCTAAATCCTTTTTGTCTATTTTTGCAAAAACATTAATCCTTATTTCACCATCCCGGGTCGGACGAATAATGAATCTTCCAGGTGCAACTTGCCTACCTGTTCCACCATCAACCCGTATACTTATATTAGCTGCGGCTACACCGGGTACTGAAACACTAAATTTATTGTCGATACCTTTATATACAACATTTAAGTCTTCATTTGACATTGTTGCAGATGGTTCGCCAACCATATAGTCACCCTTGAAGGGATAAGTTCTCATAATCCCATCGTTGCCGGGAATAGATATTTGTCCTGAATACGTTTTTGGACCTACACTTGTACAGCCTACCTCATAAAGCCCTCTTGGGATATTTGAACCGTTTACATAATATTGAGGAGTTTGTGTTGAGTCAACAGCAGATAATACAATTTGAGCTTTGAATCTGTCCCCTCTAATAACATAACGTGAGTCAGGTATAACAAAAGCTTGAATTTTATTTACCCTGAAATCGGATGCATCTGTTTGAGCTTTAAGGTACTGTACAATTTCTGCTTCTGCAGCACGTACATCGCTTTGATACTTTGTCAGTACGGTAACTACAGCCGCCACAGGCATCATTTCGAACATCGATTCCTCCCAGGGTTTACCATTAGATTTGTTTGTGGCAAATATGGATTGATACATTTTAATTTTGGCCTTGTCACCAACAGACAATCCAACTAGAAATTTAGTATAATCATTAATTTTCTCTCTTAGTTTCTTCCCATTGCCCTTAATAATGCCATATTCTCCTGCTTTATCCAGATTATCTTTGGCTTTAATTTGTTTAACGTAAGCACTGTCGTTGGCTTCATCCAAATCGGTTAGTTTCACTATATCAACTTTGAATTTTTCAATGTAATTATACAATTCATCAGATTTCGCTTTTACCTCTTTCGCTTTTTCCAACCATTCTCCTACTTTTGTTGGATTTTTATCATATAAAGATTTAAAACCTTCATATTGTGCATTGTTTCTGACATTTGCTGATTCGATGGTTGTATGTAAACTATTGTCCACCATGGTAAATCCTTCTAAAATACTGCTTGATACATTTAACGCTAACATTGCTGTAAGCACCAAATACATCATACCTATCATTTTTTGTCTTGGCGTTTCGGGACAATTCTTTGCTCCACTCATTGGAAATTTCGTTTAATAATTAGAAAACAAGCTAATGTAAATCTCGGCATGTTAATAAGAAATGTAAAGCAGATTCAACTTAGGGCATTTAACATATTCCCATACACTTGATTTAAATCAGCAATTTGCTTAGATAATTTAAGCGTTCCCTCTTTATATTTTTCTGTTTCGGCAGCTGCAGCTACTGTAGCTGCTTTTATTTTTTCTGTTTCAGCTACAACAGCTTCCAATTTAGTACCAACTAAACGAACTTTTTCTGTTTGTTGGGTTAATCCTTCAGTTTGAACCTGAATGTTTTTTAATTGAATTTCGTAAATAGAATTAATCGTTGATAGATTTTTAGTTACATCTTCTACTTTTCCTGAATATAGCTTCGTGTTTTTCACTACTTCTTCCATATCAGAAGAAACACCTAAATACGAACTTGCCAATTTGTTTGATGCTCCATTCAAAGATTCCTGGCTTTGGATAAAGTTTCCTGTTGCTTTAGAAGCAGAATCAATATTTTTTACAAACGCATCCGTTGCCCCTACCACACTTGATAAGCTTGAAAATTGTTCTGCAGTAGCTGTCAGATTTTTTATTCCTTCTGATAACTTTTTTACATCGTCATCGCTTATTGTTTCTGAATAACTAAGCCCAACACCGGTTGAAGTTGATGCTGTAACTACACTTTTTTGTTGCAGGCCATCTATATTATTAGAAACTTCATTTCCTTCAAAATCAAAAATCTTGTGCCATTCATATTCTTTATGAGGTTTATCAAAAATACCTAATGCGAACAACACAGCCTCAACTGTCATTCCGGTGCCTAATACATAAGATGCTCCCGGCAAGTGCAAGATTTTAAACATTGCTCCAATAATAACGACTGAGGCACCCAGACTATAAACAACACCCACTAAGCGCTTTACATTTGGCGAATTCCACCAGATATCAAATTTACTTTCGTTTTGAGACATATTTTTATTTTTTATACATTATAAACCTGATTATTCACCATTGTATGAGCGAACACAACGGAAACCAATATATGGACGGCTTTCACTTTGATATTCATAAGTTTTGACACCACATTGCAAATAATAAGCAATATCTTTCCATGATCCACCTTTAACCACTTTTCTCTTTAAAACATCTGAATCACTATTCTTTGCATTGTATTGAAAACTAGGATTCATATCAGAAATAAGTTTACTGCTTGAAACATCATATGCAGAAGAAGTCCATTCTGCCACGTTACCAGCCATATCAAATAATCCAAAATCATTTGGTTGGTACATAGCTACTTTCATTGTTGTAGCCCCTTCATCATCCGTATAGCTACCTCTCATTGGTTTAAAGTTAGCTAAGAAACAACCTTTGTCATCGCGCACATAGTTTCCTCCCCATGGATATAAGGCCATGTTTTTACCTCCACGTGCTGCGTATTCCCATTCTGCTTCTGTTGGTAAACGGTAATCTTGCCCACCGATAGAATTGGCGTTATTAAACAGTTGGGTTCTCCATTGGCAAAATGCCTGGCATTGTTCCCAGGTTACACCAACAACAGGATAATTAGCAAATCCCGGGTGGGAAAAATACATACGCATTTTAGGGTCGTTATATGAAAACTGGAAATCGCGAAGCCACATAACCGTATCGGGGTATACGTTCACAATTCTTGTTGAAATCAGATCCCTGCGCGAAGTCAGTTTACGCTCAATGGTTCTATTTATAATAACACCATTTTCAACATATGAAGTATCAACACGAGCTACCGCATTTGCTGGATATGCACCGGTATTAACATCGTATTTATTCTTTTGTAATGCGGCCTGATCGTAATTTATCCATTCATATTTGTACTGAAGTTTTCCCGGGTCAATTTGCTTTTTAAAACCCAAAGCATTAACATCATTGAAATAAAGAACACTTAAAATATTTTTTACCTCTTCGTCTTTTGAATTCCAAAGGTTTTTGGTTTGCCAGTTTAAACGAGCCACTTCCGGAGCAGCATCTTCGGTTTGATTCTTAAATTTCATGCGGTATTCATCTTTACCACCCAAAACCAATAAGCGTAATGCTATAGAATCCCTCACCCAATAAACAAACTGTTTATATTTGTCGTTTGTAATTTCACATTCATCCATCCAAAACGCATCGACCGATACATTGATTGCTTTTGTATTAATCGCTCCAATGGCAGACTGGTCATTTGCTCCCATAAGGAAAGACCCTCTTTTAATAAACACCATTCCATAGGGTTGGGCTTCCTGAAATGAGTCCTTTGTTCCCAGACCCACTACTTCACCTGTAGGCTTGTTGCACGCAACAAGTAGTAAAGCGAGTACAATTATTGGCAGATTTTTTTTCATTCTTATGCGATTTTTTTAGAAATAAAAACTGTTTTTTTGATTTAGTTCGCAAAGGCTTTATAATATCCTTATGCTTTTATATTTGCTATTTCTTTTTGCAAAAACATATTCGAAACTGTAGAGCAACACTACTTCATGCGATCCTGAACTTGCGGTTATCATTCTTGAAGCCGGGAAATCGTAAGAATACCCTATTGACAAACCACTGGCCAGATTTAATCCGGCCATAAATACCACAGCATCCTGAAATCTGTAACCAAGCCCTCCCCAATACTTATTATCATATTCCATTCGGGTAGATAAATCTATTTGCATGGTAGTGAAATTTGTTTTAAACAAACCACCCGGTTTAAATACATATTTAGTGTCTGGCAAACTGTAGTTATATCCACCAGTCAAAAATAGCGATCCTTTCAGATTTATTCCGGCATTATCATTCCACTCAACAACCGGACTATTCAAATGTGAATAAGATATTCCGGCATAAAACTTCTCTGTCGAATAATAAGCACCGATGTTCATGTCAAAGCTCATCCCCGAGAGACTTACCTGCGGAATTGCCAGATCAGTTTCTAAGTCGTGGTAATCACCAAGTGTAATTTTGTGGGCTACAATACTATCACCATTGATTCCCAGGCTTACAAATCCAATATCCGCACCAATGCTAAAAACTCCTGCACCGATATGTTTTTTATAGGCATATTGCAAATGAGCAGTTTGGTTTACAAATACACCAATACGATCATTGAAAAATTTAAATCCGACGCCATGTATACGATTCCCTATTTTCAACGGAGAATTGATACTAAATACCGTCGTTTGCCCTCCATTTGGCATTCCCACCCATTGAATACGATGTTGTCCTGCTATTTGAATCATTTCGCCTTCTCCTACCACAGCAGGATTAAAGGCCGATTGATTAAACATATACTGGCTAAACTGTGCATCAAATTGTGAAAAGACAGACTCTATGCAAAGAAGTGACAGGATTACACCTAAAATGGCTTTTTTCATGGAATTTTTTGAAATAATTTCTCTCACAACTTATGCAAATAACAAATAAGTTGATTTACATTTAATCAAACTACAAAATGATGAAAAAATTGTAAGATTTTATTTTTTTCACGAAAATTGGTGCATGTTTGATTAATCAAATCAACATCTGACGTTTCAGTTGTTCTTTAAACGCACTGGTTTAATACTCTTCTTCGTTGAAAAAAAAGTCTTCCTTACTTGGATAATCCGGCCAAATGTCTTCAATACATTCGTATATTTCTCCTTCATCCTCAATTTCCTGTAAATTCTCAATAACTTCCAGTGGTGATCCTGAACGCATGGCGTAATCAATTAATTCGTCTTTAGTTGCAGGCCAGGGTGCATCCTCAATTTTAGAAGCTAATTCCAATGTCCAATACATAATCAGCTTAATTTTTAGGTAAATAAGTTTAGTATAATTTTCTCTATTTTTCTGCAAAAATAGGAATTTTTTTTATTAATCCTGCGTTTTCCAATAAATTTCTTCACAACCTGAACGCAGAGTTAAGAAACGTGATAAAACGAAAAAGTAATCAGATAACCGGTTGATAAAAATAAGAATGTGACTATCAACGTTATGAAGCTCATTCATATCAAAAAGTCTACGCTCGCTTCTTCTTGCCACAGTTCTGCAAATATGACACAAAGCCCCTGATTGTGAGCCTCCTGGCAAAATAAATGAACTTAATTCCGGTAATGTTGCATCCAACCTGTCAATTTCCTGTTCAATACGCAAAATACTTTCATCGTCAAGTACAGATGCTTTGTGGAGCGATACCTTTGAAGTGTCTGTTGCCAGATGCGATCCAATAGTAAACAATTTGTGTTGAATAAATCGCAAAAATTGAATCTCAGACTCCGGTATTTGATAGGTGGTGAGCAATCCAATAAATGAATTTAACTCATCAATTGTTCCATAAGCATCAAGCCGGACATCATTTTTGGCTACCCGCGTTCCGCCAATCAGACCCGTTTGACCTTTATCTCCTGTTTTAGTATATAATTTCATTCGAAAATAATTGTTTTTTAATTGTCGAATAAAACGCCTCCCATTATGACGGGACTCGTTTCATGTTCGTTGTTCTATTTTCCTGGTGAATCCTAAACCCCGACCATTTAATAACGCATTTTATAGTGTTTCTTATGTAAATCGTTGTTGAAAAATACAATCCCCAATTGAAATATGTCAATTGTAGACATAACCTGCGGATAATCTTTAATATTTTTCCACGCTATTTCCATTCCCTTAGAACGATGAATGTCATCAATCACTATTACTGTGTCAGGATGCACTTTGGTCAGGCATAAATCAAAATAGTTTAAAGTTGCCTCTAATTGATGGTTTGCATCAATAAACACAAAATCCAAGTTATTTGTTTGCTCTAAAACATTGTTCAGAGTAATGTCAATATCTCCCGCAATGACTTCGATATTTTTTATAGCCAGTTTATCTATATTTCCTTGTGCAATATTAGCAATTTCAGGACAGCCTTCGAGGCTAATACAATGAATTTCAGAAGAAGCTGAAGCTAAATAAGATGTTGTAATTCCTAATGAAGTGCCTAGCTCAAGCACGTTACGCACCTTAAAATAATGAGCCATTCTAAATAGCAACTGTCCGTATTTAGCAGATTTGAGCGATTTGCATGTGATTTCTGAAATGGTTTCAGTCCTGTCACTTCCGGTCCCAAAGTCTTTAATGTTTACTGTCCTGAAATCTTTTTTTAATTCGGAACGAAGATTTTCAATCTGCTTAAAAATGTAGTACGAGTGTTTCTCCAGCAAGACGAAACGAGTAAACTGAAAAAGAAATGGAGAATGCACTCCGAATCCACGGGTATTACGGGCTGAAAAAAAATGAATTATATACTTTGTAGCGTAGAGAAAATGATTCATGTTAAAAAGGCTTTCCATGAGCAAAAGTAGAAAAAAGAATTGGTAAATCATGGCTGCGAAAGGGAAATTGATTCCAATAAAACAATTTTATACACATTTAACAATAATACCAGCTAATTATGACGCATGCTATTTTTTTGACCAGCTAATAACAAGAAACATGAAATCAGTTTCTTGCAAAAAAAACTTCCAAGCTGTATAACTTACAGCGCCCTTCTAAAAATTCATCGTTTTCCTTTTTTTGATTAGTATTTCAAAAGTATGTTTATTATTAACGGGGCAGTTTAAATAATGGTAAATAATGCTTTTTGAGTAATACTTCAGGCAGTGATATTGTTTATTACAAACATTTATTTCTGTTTTAAAAAAGAATCATTTTAAAATCAAAAAGTCATGAAACGCCAGGAAACATACAAAGAAATCGAACAAATGATGGGGTTAGTTCCTACCATGTTTAAATTAATGCCCGATTATGCACTGGAATCCGAATGGAAACTTTTTAAGAAAATCCAGGTTGAAGACACAGCTATTCCGGGAAAATACCGTGAACTGATTGGAGCCGCAGTGGCAGCTACTTTGAGATGTCCTTATTGCTCTTATTTTCACACCGAAATGGCTAAACTTATGGGTGCTACGGATGCCGAAGTAGAAGATGCTGTTCATTATGCAAAATCCAGTGTAGGTTTCAGCACCTACATCAATGGAATGCAAGTTGATTATAAGAAGTTTAAGTCCGAAATTGACCATGCATGTGCTCATATTCGCCAGAACCAAATGCAAAACCCAAAACGGCAAGTTCATCATCACAATTGACCGCTCGCTTGCAATTAACAGAAGAGGCAAACTCAAATATCGAGTTTGCCTCTTTTCTGTATGTAGCAATCAATTAAATTCTTTTTTTATAACTGTTTTTTTCGCCGGATGCTAATTTACAGAATTCACATGCCTGTATTATTGTGGCTTATTTCTTCGAAAGTATTTTGGAATAATTTCCTTCCGGTTTCAGAAAATCGAGTGCAACTTTTAAGTCATTGTCTGTACGAAGAGAGTATTGAATCTCCCCTTTTTGATAATAATATCGTTTGATTATTTCCAAACTCAACAAATCGGATATGTCGGTTTTGTTTTCCTCAAGGCTTTTTGAAATATCCGGCATTAACTTTACTTTCAAAGAATCAAACTCTTCTTTTGCCCGTTTGTCCAATCCTTCATATTTTGCTATTTCCAATAGTTCATTATAGTATTTTTCGGTCTGTGTAGTATACGTGAACTTCTTTTCGATCAGATAATTGCAGAATGCTTTGAAATCCTCATCTGTTAGTGTGAAATCAGTCGGAGAAGCAATAACCGGATGTTGCTGAACGTATTGTGTCGCATAATCAAAATACAGATTTTGGGCAAAAATATAATAGGCAATATTCAATTTGCGTTCGTCTTTCGTTAGCGAGTCTGGAATAATCCCTCCTCCATCTCGAACTTTACGACCGTTTCGGGTAAGAAACTCATGTGTGAGGCTATCGGGCACACGACCAACGCTACCATCTTCATTTTTATGGCTGTAATCAATTGCCTGTATGCAACGGCCACTTGGTATGTAGTACTTTGCTGTGGTTACTTTTAAATGTCCGCCAAATCCAATCGGGCGAATATTTTGTACCAAACCCTTTCCGAATGTACGTTCACCAACTATAACTCCTCGGTCGAGGTCCTGAATGGAACCGGCCAAAATCTCAGAAGCTGAAGCAGAGGAGCGGTTAGTAAGCACTACCAGCTTCATGTCAGGGAAAATCGGTTCGGTCGGGGTTTTATAGGTTCTGTCCGATTCGTTGTTTTTTCCTTTTGTAGTTACTACATCCGTCCCTTTGGGAACAAAATATCCCAGAATTTTCACCGCTTCATCAACTAAACCGCCGCCATTATTGCGAACATCCAATATTAGCGACTCAATTTTTTGATTCTTCACTAAATCATTTATCGCAGTTTTCATCTCAATGGCAGCACGGTCGGTAAATTCGCGAAGCATTATGTATCCTGTTTTATCACCCACAACTGCAGAATATGCCACCGGATTCACCTGAATTTTTTCACGCAAAAAAGCGATTTCAATAGGTTTTTTCTCGCCCAAGCGCTTTAATTTTAGTTTTATTGTGGTGTTTGGTGTTCCTTTCAGGCGGGAGCTTACTTCACTTACCGACAGGCCTTCTACTTTGAAACCATCCACCTCAAGAATTACATCGCCTGCGCGCACTCCATTTCGTTGTGCAGGCATTCCTTCGTAAGGTTCAGAAATACAGATGTCTTTGTCTTTTTTCATGATCAGGGCACCAATTCCTGCATATTCGCCGGTAGTCATAAAAGTCAGGTCATCCGTTTCTTCTTCAGGCATATATGTAGTGTATGGATCAAGCTTCTCGAGCATGTTGTCTATAGATGTCTTGACCATTTTGTCATAATTCAGAGTATCCACATAATACAAATCTAATTCGCGAAACAGGGAGTTGAAAATTGTGAGGTTCTTGCTGATCCGGAAACTGCGCTTTTCCGCAGGAGTAGCACCATAGGCCGAAAAACTCATGCAAAAAAGGACAATGTATAAATAAATGGTTTTCTTCATGTTAATGATAAATTGGAAATGAATTAAAGTTTTACATTCGGAGGCAAAAAACCGGAAATATCTTTTCCGTATGAGAATAAGTCGCGAACAACAGTAGATGAAATATAGGAGTATTCCGATTCGGTAAAAAGAATAACAGTTTCTACTCCGGTTAGTTTCCGGTTGGCGTCAGCAATAGTACGCTCGTATTCAAAATCGCCTACGGAGCGTAACCCGCGTAGTACATAGCCGGCTTCAACAGATAAAGCCAGGTCTACCGTAAGGCTGTCATACGAAGTAACTTTTACGCGTGGTTCACCTTTAAATGCCTGACGTATGATATCCAACCGTTTTTCGACGGAGAAAAGGGTTTTCTTGGATTGATTCACCCCAATTGCAATAACAATTTCGTCGAAAAAATTTAAGCCCCGTTTAACGACACTGTAATGACCTATGGTAAAAGGATCAAAAGTTCCTGGAAAAATAGCTCGCTTCATAGCTCCTGTTTTGAAATGGTTCAATTTATGTCTATCAAAGGTTCTGGTAATAATACCCGTCCCAAAAGAAGCACAAAGATAGAAAAATTTAAACTTGACTATTAAAAACAGGGCTTTTAGTTTGCTATTTTTAGTTTTTAAGAAGACAATTTCAGTTTAAAGCTTATCTTTGCGTAACGTCAATTACCGTATTTTTAAATGTTTAACCTGAAGTTATGAAAATTAGAATTAGCCTGATTATGCTTTTTTGTGGCTCTCTTTTTCAATCGGTTTTTCCTATTGAACCGGTTTTTTCTTTTCCAATTCCGAATAAAGTAGAGTTTGCCGGACGACCTATTTCGCTGGATCGATATGATATGCGTGAGCGTTTTGACCGTGAACAGATTTTAATAGCCTATAATCATTCGGTGAGTTTGTTGGTAATTAAACGCGCTAACCGATATTTCCCGATTATTGAGCCAATATTGAAACGGAACGGAATACCCGATGACTTTAAATACCTGGCAGTAATTGAAAGTAATTTAGATCCCCGGGCAATTTCGGGAGCTCAGGCTGCGGGATTTTGGCAGCTAATGCCTAAAACTGCTGAGCAATTTGGGCTGGAAGTGAACGATGAGATTGATGAACGTTATCATGTCGAAAAAGCAACGATTGCTGCCTGCAAGTACTTAAAAAGCGCATATAATAAATATAACAACTGGACAACGGTTGCAGCATCGTATAATGCCGGAATGGGAAGAATATCAGATGAGCTGGCGAAGCAGCAGGTTGACGAATCGTTTGACCTGCTTTTAAATGTCGAAACAAGCCGTTATGTGTTTAGGATTCTGGCAATGAAACAATTTTTGGAAAGCCCGAAAGTATTTGGTTATACGCTCGATTACAATGATTTTTACCAGACGGTTGGCACGAAAGTTGTTACTGTAAATACTTCGGTTGACGATTGGACCGCATGGGCGGCTAAATTTGGAATAAGTTATTATCAATTAAAAGATTTCAATATTTGGCTTCGCGACCGGAAACTGACAAATTCCAATAATAAGGAATACCTGATTCAGGTTCCGGAAGTGGCTGATTTGAAATTTAAAAGTTCTAACATTAAAATTCATAATCCTCAATGGATAACATTTAAAAATCCATTTATACCAATTTTTCAAATAAACCGTTAAAGACTTAATCTATTATTCAACTAAATAAATAATTGTATGAGAAAAATGATTTTTATAGCAGTACTTCTGCTTTCGGTATCGTCAATGTTTGCGCAACTCAATTTTGGAATTAAAGCGGGATATAATTCTTCGCTGGGATTGAACAATCTTAGTTCTGTAAGCTCGGGTGACTATAATTTAAATTCAGTAAAATCCGAATTGTCGAATGGCTTTCACATGGGGCTTTTTGCTCGTTTGAATTTTGACAAAATTTACTTCCAGCCTGAATTTTTGTATGCTATGGGGAAAAAAGATTATACAGTGACGTTTCAGGATGTGCAAAATAATAGTGTAACCTATGATAAATTTGTAACCATTAGTACGCTGGATGTTCCATTGTTGCTAGGTTATAAACTGTTAGATTTGAAAGTTGCGAATCTTCGGCTATTTGCAGGACCTAAATTAAGGTTTAATGCAGGTTCTTCACTTGATTTTGGAAATCTTGTGAAATCTGGTGGTTCGGTTACTGAGGATCAATTGGTGAAGGATGTAAAGGCTGCACAATTAGGCCTGGAGGCCGGTGTTGGAGTTGATGTGCTTATGTTTACGCTGGATGCACGCTATAACTTAATTGGTGATATGTATCAAACAAAACTAAACTCATTGACTATTGATAACATCCCTGCTAATACATTTGTAATTTCTCTTGGTTGGAAATTATTTTAAATCTTTTCTTATTTGAATGCCTGTTTCTCATTAGCAGAAACAGGCATTTTTTATAGTACACTGTTACTTAACTGATAGAGAGTCATTCAAAGATGCCTTGTTTTGCCGTTTAAATTTTATCACTAATTTTTGTATCTTTGCACTCCGAACAGAAAAAACAAAAAAACATGAATTTAGAAACTATCCTTAGCGCCCTTGTTGGAGAAGCTGTAAAATCGCTTTACGGCTTGGAAACAGAGGCAAGTCAGATACAGCTCCAGAAAACAAAGAAAGAATTTGAAGGCGACATAACCGTAGTTACTTTCCCATTTGTAAAAGCAGCCCGCAAGTCGCCCGAACAAACCGGACAGCAAATCGGGGAATACCTGCAACAGCAAAGCCCTGTGATTTCGGCATTTAATGTGATCAAAGGCTTTTTGAATCTGAGTATCAGCAAAAGCTACTGGTTGGAAACGTTGAATGAAATTCATGGAAATGCATCTTTTGGAACGAAAGAAGTAAAGGATGATGCTGATTTAATGCTGATTGAATACTCTTCTCCAAATACGAATAAACCACTTCACTTAGGACATATCCGCAATAATTTGCTCGGATTCAGTATTGCTGAAATTCAAAAGGCAAATGGTTGGAAAGTGGTTAAAACCAATATAGTTAACGACCGTGGTATTCATATTTGCAAATCCATGCTGGCATGGAAACTTTTCGGGAACGGTGAAACTCCAGAAAGTACCGGCACGAAAGGCGACCACCTGGTTGGAAAATACTATGTGGTTTTTGATAAAGCCTTCAAAGCGGAAATCAAAGAACTGATGGACAAAGGAATGACGGAAGAGGAAGCAAAAAAATCGGCTCCGCTTATTCTCGAAGCCCAGAAAATGCTCCTTGCCTGGGAAAACAATGATGCCGAAGTACGTCAATTATGGGAAATGATGAACGGCTGGGTGTACGAAGGTTTCGATAAAACATATAAACAGTTAGGTGTTGATTTTGATAAGATATATTACGAATCGGAAACATACCTCGAAGGAAAATCGGAAGTAGAAAGAGGTGAGGCAAATAAGGCTTTTTATCGTCGCGAGGATGGTTCGGTTTGGGCCGATTTGACTGCTGATGGATTGGATGAAAAGCTGTTGTTGCGCTCAGATGGAACTTCGGTTTATATGACGCAGGATATTGGTACGGCCAAACTTCGTTATAATGATTACCCCATCAATAAAATGGTTTATGTTGTTGGGAATGAGCAAAATTATCATTTTCAGGTGCTGGCTATTTTGCTGGATAAGTTGGGTTTTGAATGGGGGAAAAGTCTGGTGCACTTTTCGTATGGCATGGTAGAGCTGCCCGAAGGCAAAATGAAAAGCCGCGAAGGAACAGTGGTTGATGCCGATGATTTGATGGCAGAAATGATTGAAACCGCCCGCGAAACTTCACAAGAACTAGGGAAACTGGATAACTGTACTCCGGAAGAAATTGAAGCTATTGCCCGCATGGTTGGCTTAGGTTCATTGAAGTACTTTATTCTGAAAGTTGATCCACGTAAGAATATGACTTTCAATCCGAAAGAGTCAATTGACTTTAATGGAAATACCGGGCCGTTTATCCAATATACGCATGCGCGAATTAAATCGGTTTTGCGTAAAGCTGTCGACCAGGGAATTGATTTCAGCGTTTTGAACAATACAGAACTAGCAATTTCAGAGAAAGAAAGTTATCTGATTCAACTGCTTACAGAGTTCCCAACTGTGGTTGCCCAGGCAGGAGAGGAGTTTAGTCCGGCACTGATTGCCAACTACATTTACGAGTTGGTAAAAGAATACAATCAGTTCTATCACGATTTCTCCATATTGAAAGAAGAGAATGCAAACCTGAAACAATTCAGACTGGTGCTTTCCGAATCTATTGCGTCGGTTATAAAAACAGGTATGCGTTTGCTTGGCATTGATGTGCCCGAAAGAATGTAATACCAACTGTACATATAAAATGATACAAAGTCATTTTTATGTCTACTGTTGTTAATGCCGGTGCATTCAAACAAATAAACAATGAGACGAATTCGAAATTGGGCTATATTGTTTGTGCAATCGGTATAACAATCATTTACAATTTAATCACCTGTCTTCTGACGGATAAGTTTCACTATTTACAATTCAGTTATGAAAAAATTCTATCAATTTCTCCTGCTCTGTTTTGTCGTTCTTTTTGTTTCTGCGTGTTCAACTGGCCATAATGCCTATAAACAAGGTGATTATTATAAGGCTTGCTTCGAGGCTATTGAACGGTTGCGCTCAAATCCAAATAGTAAGAAATCACAGTTTGTGCTTACAAAAGCATATCCATTGGCAAAAAAAGAAGCTCAGCGTGAAATTGATAATGCCCAACTGGCCAATGGAGTTGACCAGTATGATATATTGGTTTATCAGTACGAACGAATGAACCAATTGGCTAATGCTATTTTTCATAGTCCGAAAGCAAATCAACTGATCCCTCAACCAACGGAATATATTGCTGAATTGAGCAACGCCAAGCAAATGGCTGCCGAACAAGCTTACAATATGGGAATAAAGGCGGTTGAAGCTAATACAATAGAGCAGGCACGCCTTGGTTTTCAGTTTTTCACCAAAGCCAATGAGTATGTTTACGGGTATAAAGATGTGATTCATAAGATTGAAGAAGCACGTTATTATGCTACTTTGCGGGTTATTGTCCAGCGACCTTATACCAGCAATAGATACCAGTATTCTGCCGATTTTTTCTACAATAATTTGTTGGCTGAAATGAGCCAGAACAGCAAAAACCGTTTTGTCCGTTTTTTCTCGCCCGAAGAAGCTTCTGCTGAAAATATGCGTGATCCTCATCAGAATATCTACCTGAATTTCGAAGATTTTTCCGTAGGTAATATTCGCGAAACAAGCAATACCGTTGATGTAAAACGCGACAGTGTGATTGTGGGTACGGTGAAGGTGGAAGGAAAAACCTACAATACTTATAATACGGTAAAAGCAAGGTTAACGACCTTTCGTCAGGAACTTAGTTCCGGAGGCGTGATGAGTTTACGTATTGTTGACGCGCAAAGCAACCGGGAGCTACAATTGCGAAACTTCACAGGCCAATATGTTTGGGCCACCGACTGGGCCACTTTTCAGGGCGACGACAGGGCGTTGACCAATGAGCAAAAAAGAATGTGCGGACAAAAGCCGCAGGTTCCGCCAACGCATCAGGATTTGTTTGTTGGATTCACAAAACCAATCTACAATCAGGCGGTTTCTTACGTGCGGTCGGTGTATAATAAATACTATTGAGAAAGCAATACCATTCAGTTAGGCACACTGAATACACGAATTGTACAGAATATATACCGGAATATCTTTTATAGCAAATACAACCCTGATAATATGCATTTAAGGTCTTGTCATTCCGTGTTTTTCCATTTAATCTGCGTGTTCTGTGTGCGAGTCACTAACTTAACGTGAGTTCGATATAAGCACAAATCGCAACTCATTATTAGACTTCAACATAATGAAAAAATAAGGGTGAGAGTTGGTGTATATTCCTCGATTACTACTAAGGGTTTCAACAAAATCGGGTTTTTAGAGATGCTTGCCCCCCTTAGTAGAAATTCAATCCAGATATAACAAACCCTTATTCGCATATTGTATAGGGTTTTATAATTAAAGCAACCAAAATCTTATATCGAACTCACATTAACTTAACGACATTGATTGAGAAAGATAAAACGATCATAACAAAAAATCCCCGACGACCAATCGCCGGGGATTTTTTTTATGGTTTCTGAATCCAGGATCGACCTTTCAATTCGTAAATAACCGGTTGATCATTCAGCACAGGTAAAATTACCTTACGGTCTTTATCGCCAAGAAACTCAGCACTATTGTTTGTTGCAATAATCTGTTGATTCGCCACGTCAAACCGGAGCGATATGAAACTATTTTCCAACACATCACTTACCCAAGCTTTATCCAATTCAGGACTTTCTGCCAGCTTATCCTTATTTATCCATTCTGTAGCTTTTGGCAGATTAAACTGAAGTGGTATTCTGTTCCAGGCTGTATCGTAAAACGCAATGGTCGATTGGCAAATTGGGGAACAGACTGTATTTATCAACCCTAAAACAGGTATTCCACCTTCCGTTTTCAGCAACTTCATTTCAAAAGTAGTACTTTCGGTGTTTCTGACTACAATTCGATTGTTCAACGTATCAAAAACCTGCAAAAGAACCTGCCTGCCAAACCTGTTCTGTATGCTATCATTCTGACCCGCTTTATAGTACTCAAGCAACTCCATTCTTGTTTTTTTAGGAACGACCGGATTTAGCCTTTCCGGCATATTGATATAGCTCTTTTCTATATTCTGAGAAAAAATACTGAGGCTTGATAAAATCATCAAACCTGCAATTAGATATTTATTTAGTTGCTGCATTGTCATTCGTTTTTTTCTTTCCTGCTCCTCCTGTAAGCAATCGCCAGTAATAATTAACCATATCACCCACGGTGGAAAAATCTTCTTTATATAGAAAACCAACTCCCTGGGTTGTTTTAGCTGTCGTCAACCTATAACGGTCAACTGTATGATTATAAGCTTTCAAGCGAAGTTTTCCGGATTGAGAAAGTAAATATTCCACATCCACATCGCCAATAAACTTATTGTTATTAGTACTTGAATTGGCGTTCTCGTTACTATACCCAAAGTTTCCATTGATAATTAACCTATTATTAGGCTGGTACAACAACTGTGTTTGCACCTGATACTCATTCTGCACCTGGGCTGAAGGCTTATAATCAAAACCAACCGTAAAATTATTACTTGCATGTGATATCCAACTATTTACCTGCGCACTCAATGTTGAAAGACCAAACGAGATTGCCTCATTTGGCACAATACTATTAGTTGCAGTTGCAGCATTCTGCATATATTCAGGTGTATAAAACTTATTAAACACCAACAGATAAATGATTTGACGGTTCATCATTTCTTCTGTATTAATAATACTCCGTACACGCTGCTTCATGCTTTCATCAGACTGAGGCAAATCAATATCAAACTTAATATCCGGCTTCATCAGATCATCAGTCAGCTTTAGCACACAATTCACAGGAACGCTCGAACGGTTCTGGGCCTGAGCAGTCAAATCCGGATCCAGGTCTTTCAACGAAGCAGATAACGGATACAGGGCCCGGATATCAACCTGTGCACTGAACGGATCTCCCGTCCATGCCAACGTACTTCCCTTATCTATTTTAAACTCCTTACGGATAAGATTTTGAAGCGTAAATAAATAATAACCATTATCAATGGTATAAGTGCCAAAAAGCTTTATGTCTGAGAATGTATCAAATTCCACCCGCAAGTTTCCATTTCCTTTTCCGGTGATCAGATCGCCACCTTTCGGATCCACAATCAACTCCATTTCTGCATTGGGAGTAACATCAATCTGAAGATTTACCTTTACATTAAAGGCACTCTGAGCAGGCTTTTGAAACACAGGTTCATTACCCGTATCAACCCGCTTGTTCACAAAATCAATAAAACTATTATCAGAAGCATTAGATGCCCCACCCATATTTATATAGCATTTAGTCTTTGGTTGCGACACAGCATTAACAAATATATTTGCCACTTTTTCATCTCCGAAAATATGCACATTTCCATTGGCATAGGCTTTCCCAAAAAAATAGTCATTATCCTCAGCATGTGTGTTCATGGCCAGAAGATTTCGTCCTGAGATATTCACATCGTAATCCAACTGTTGAAAAAGACCGTTATGAGTTATTAGTCCTGTCAAAGTCCCCGGGTTACGTTCCTGATCATATAACTTGATATTTCGAAGCTGAATTGACTTGCGGGTCAAATGCACCGAGTCATTAAAGAAATAAGTAGTTCTAAGCATTTTTACAGATCCCTGCCCTTTGTCAACATACACATCTCCCTCAAAACCGAGAGTCTTCGAGGGTCCAAACATTCGTATTTTTCCACTCACATAGCCTTTGAAATCCTGAATAACACTCCCGAAGTAACGATCCAGGAATTCAACACTCAAATGTTTTGCATCAAACATAAAATCGAGTGAATCATTCCTGGGCACATACGCTCCGCCGGCTGTAGCTAGGGTTTCGTTTTTATCATTTACAAAAACAGCATTGGCCAACACCTGGCTATTTACTTTATCCCATGTTGAAAACAAGCTTGCATCACCAATATGTTTATGGTTGAGCGTCACACTCCTCACTGAAAGATTTGCCTCGTAAATCGGTTGTTTCAGCAAACTGAATAATGAAACCTTCCCCGTTACATTTCCACCAATAGAAATTGGCCTCAGTTTCAGCAAAGTAGACAAAATAAATTCAAGATTCAGGTCATTCATTTCAACCATCAAGCCATCATTCTGACTCTTAGAAGCAATTCCATCAACATGAATAAACTGTTTATGGTTATCAAAAAGAAAATCGTTCACCCGGATAGTGCTATCGGCATTAAAATCGACAGAGCTGGAGTGAAGAGTCCATATTGAATCGGAAACAATGACCTCTGACGGTAAAACCGAAAGGCGGGCAGCTGTTTTGTCACCTTCTTTTCTAAACTTAGTAATGGTACTAATCTGACCGGCATTTGTAATTTTCTGCGAATTTTGCCAACCAAACTGCGCTGAAACACTATCCATAGCGGCAGAAGCAGTCATAAAAAGATTCAGCAAACCACCAGCCTTCTCATGCAGGAGCGCCCGGGAAGTAAGTTTCAATTGTTGATTCGTATTCTCACAATGAAGCGTAATATTTTCAATAAGCTGGTTACTGGACTTTAACGTTGGTACATTCCCCAAAATATCAATTCTGTTCGTCCTTTCATCAATAAATCCCTTTATCGTAGCAACTCCACCAAGCGCATAAGGTAAAGCCAGTACTTCGGAAATTTCTTTTGTATTAGCAATTTGTAGGTCAACATCAACATGATTTGGATTTCGGTGTTTAGTTTTACCTGCTATTGATAATGCCGGTAAATAATTTTGAATAATTTTATTGATTGTCAATCCAATAGTGCTATACTTAAAGTTCCCGCTAAGAGAACCATTGATATAGTCAGAAGCAATATTGACATGCGTAAAATTATTGTCAATCCTTGAAATTACCTGAATATTATCTACATTTAGCCTTTTCCCCTGATTAGTAAATGTTATACTGTCAAAACGGACAAAGCCATTGATATTATCCAGGGAATTACCCACCATATTGGTTTTCCCATTAAACGAAAGTATTGACCCTGGGTATTTATCAGTAAGGTGGAGCGCATACAGATTGGTATTGACCACTTTCAGATCGAAATCGAAAACCGGCAATTTCTTTGTAAGATCAATAATACCATTAAAATTTGCATGCACATTATCATCCTCAACATCTACCTTGCCATCAAACCCGGTTCCATCGTATTTTCCATCAAACTTAACATCACGATAAGAATAATTATTAAACTGTATTTCAGGGACTTTTGCAGTAATTGTTCCCCGAAGACTAGATTTATCCTTTTTAGAACCCTTGGTATTCAGATTAAAGGACACTTTACCAAATTGTTTGTTATTCAGCAATTTGCCCAGTTGAAAATTTGACGTTTTAATTGTTCCATTGTACGACAAATCTTTCAAGTCGTTTTCCAGTTTCACTAAAATATCCGTAGAGACATTTCCAAGTTTCGTATTCAGGTTTCCGTAAGCCACTAAGTTACTCAGAAATCCGGTAACATTTCCTTTATATTTAAGCATTCCCAATTGATTCAGTTCTTTAGGAAGCAAGAAAGGCTTGGCTGAGAGCTGGGAAATAAAATCCTGAACATCAGTTGGCTGAACATCAAACTCATTGATTTGTCCGTAAATAAAAGCTTCACTCAAATTCGGAAGTCCGTTTATATCCAAATCTGCTTTCATTAAAAACGATTTGCCATATTTAATTTCCATATTCTGGAAACGCATGCTTGAGATTCGGCCACTCAACAACCCCTTTAAGGTGGCTACGCCTTTTACGTTTTTAAATTTCGGGATAAAGGGCTTTAAATCAGACAACGTTACTGTCGATAGAGCAATTGGCACATTCCAGCGCACCTTATCAACCAGCTTTTTAAGGTCGGCTAAACTATCATATCTTAGCTTAATTTCATCCAGTTTAATGTTCGAATGTGGCAATTTGAGTTCAACGCCGGGTATATGCACAACTGTTTTTGAACCAAAAATCTGCGTCTTCAAATCCATGATTTGAAGACCCGATTGTTCAATGGCATTTAACTCCTTAATTTGCGCACTCAACGTATCTCTTTTCAACACATCCAACGACACATCTGCATTTATACGGGTGAACTTCAAATCATTGCCATTAAAAATGCCTTTGGGGGAATGCTTATAAAGCTGGAAATTACGGTAAGTAAATGTGGAATTATGTAGTTTGAAATTTTTAATCCGGTATTCAACCCTTGTGGTATCGGTCGTTTGAGGTTTTTGGAATGCCTTTATTACAAAGTCAAGATTGGAAAGTCCGTTTTTATCAACTACCAGATTTCCATGCAGTTGATCTATATCAATAGAGGTAAAGATAATTTTATTTTTAAAGAATTTCCAGAAATCGAAATGAGCATCTGCTTCGCCCACAAAAAGCAAAGTATCTTTCTGCAAATCTTCAACACACAAATCACTTATAGACAACACATTAAAAAACTTATATTCAACTTTTCCAACAGATACTTTCGTATGAAGTTTAGCCGCCAGTTCTTTTACTACGGTCTGAGCAATAGCTTTCTGTATATTGCTGTTTTGTAGCAACATATAAAGCAACGCGAAAAATAAAACAATTCCCGCAATGCTAAAACCTAATATCTTAGCTGTTTTTTTTATACTTTTGGACTTTATTTCGCAAAAGTAACCAATAATTTTGTGAAACCATAATGAAATGCCCATAAGTAAGCGATTTAAAGAATTAAAAAAATACAAATTACAATTGCCGTGCCAACATAATTGGCTTCTCGTTTTTGGGTTAATTATTCTTATTGTGAAACACAATCAAACAAAGCATTTTTATCAAACTCCGGCAACTTCCTACAACAATGAATTCAACTATTATATTAGGCATCGAATCTTCTTGCGATGACACTTCGGCTTCAGTTATCCGGGACGGACTAATGCTATCCAATGTGATTGCAAACCAGGATGTTCATACCAGCTTTGGCGGCGTAGTACCCGAACTGGCTTCGCGCGCCCACCAACTCAATATCATTCCCGTGGTTCACGAAGCATTGAAGCGTGCAGGAGTGGATAAAAGCGAACTTAGCGCTATCGCCTTTACACGCGGCCCCGGACTACTTGGCTCATTGTTAGTAGGAACCTCATTTGCCAAAGGGTTTGCGCAAGCGCTGAATATACCGCTAGTGGATGTAAACCACTTGCAGGCACACGTGTTAGCCCATTTTATCAGCGAGGGAAAACCCGATGAGCGCCAACCTGAATTTCCGTTTCTATGCCTGTTGGTCTCGGGTGGCAACTCCCAGATTGTGTTGGTAAAGGCCTATAACGAAATGGAGGTTATCGGGCAAACCATTGACGATGCAGCCGGCGAAGCATTTGACAAGTGCGCTAAAGTAATGGGGCTCCCCTACCCCGGCGGACCACATATCGACCGCCTGGCCACAGCGGGCAACCCGAAAGCTTTTGCATTCAACAAGCCTCAGATACCGGATTACAATTACAGTTTCAGCGGATTAAAAACTTCGTTTCTGTATTTGCTTCGCGACAAAATCAAAGAAAATCCAAACTTCGTGGAAGAGAACATGAACGATTTGTGCGCTTCGCTCCAGACCACTGTCGTTGATATTTTAATGAATAAACTCCGAAAAGCCGCAAAGGATTTAAAAATCAACCAAATTGCTGTTGCAGGGGGCGTATCTGCAAACTCGGCTTTGCGCCAGGCTTTTCACGATCACAGCGAAAAGTACGGCTGGGAAACATACATTCCACCACTTGCATTCACCACCGATAATGCAGCCATGATTGCCATTACCGGCTATTTCAAATACCAACATGCCGATTTTTGCTCCATCGAAGAGGTGCCGTTTTCGCGGGTAACTAACAAATTATAGTAAACACGATGAATCTCCGCGCCATAAAATTCCCAGAAAAACTTGTTCCATACAAAGGGGCGATTCTTTTTGCTATAGTATTAATGCTATCTAATTTTTTCTGGAAATACAATGTGTTGGGCGACGAATCAGAAGACATTAATTCCGCCGTTACTTTTTGGGGGTTAGACATTTCAGCACCATTCATCTGGCTGGCACAACACGTTGCCCGAGCAACAGAAAGTATTTTGAAGTTTTTCGGGTCAAACGTAACATTGAAGCCGGGAAATATCCTTAGTTATCCCAACGGTAATTCTGCCATAGTAATCTGGTCATGCACCGGGCTTAAACAAGTCTTTATTTGTTTCTTTATCTTTGCTTTTGCACGTGGTCCGTGGCCGAAAAAACTGTGGTATATCCCGTTAACCCTATTGGTGGTCTACGCTTTCAACATTTTCAGAATTACATTCATAGTGGGCTGTATAGAAAACCATCCAAATTGGTTTGAATTTCTTCATTTATACGTTTTTAAATACGTGTTCTACGGAATTATATTTTTAATGTGGGTATATTGGGAAGAACGGATTGCCGGGAAAGAAACAGAAAAAAAAGAATTGATATAGCCAAAGCAAACTACTTCTTTTAGCTTGTAATAACCATTCCATCCCGTTATTAAACATTTTCACCCCTGGTCGGCAAAAGCTAATCAGGGATTTTTATTTTGTACCGATTGTTCCGCCAATAAAAAAAGGCTTTGTCATATAACTCAATTAAAACAAAAAGGCGAGTTGCCCCGCTACATTTTATGTAAATTATGTTTTACAACACATTATTAAAAAAAACTAAAGTAAAAAATCGGTTCCTAAAATTATTACTATTAACTTTATGGCATAAAAAACCCCACGGAGTACGCGGGGTTAAAATCTTCGGCTTATAGCCTTATTGTGATAAGTTTTCAAAAATTGTTCTGCAAATGTAATTATATTTTCAATATAAACAAATTATTATGGAAAAAATTTTAGGAATTGATTTAGGCACAAACTCGTTAGGGTGGGCAATAAGAGAAATAAATAATGACTTAAACAATCAAATAATTGACAAAGGCGTCCTGACTTTTGATAAAGGAGTGGCAGAGGAAAAAGGTATAGAGACACCAATGGTTCAAAAAAGAACAGAAAGCAGAAGTAAAAGAAGAAATTATCAAGCTGAGAAATATAGAAAGTGGGAATTATTGGAGCTTTTAATTGCCAATAAGATGTGTCCACTTTCCAAAGATGAATTGGACGAGTGGAAGCATTATAAAAAAGGAATTGGACGAAAATATCCTCAATCAAAGAGATTTATTGAATGGCTTCGTTTTGATTTTAATGGAGACGGAAAACCTGATTTCAATTTATTAGGAAGTGATATACACGAGAGTTACTATATTTTTAGAGCGCTTGCTGTAAGTGATAAATTAGAACATAAAAATGTATTTTCAAACAATCCTGAAATATTGGGTCGAATTTTCTATCAATTGGTCCAACGTAGAGGTTTTAAAGGAAGAGATGAGGATGAAGCGCAAACAATGCTAAAAGGCTCAAAAGATGGTACAACAAAAGGTCGAAATGATATTATTACTTATATTGAAAAGTATAAAACACTTGGTGCTGCATTGTATCACTTGCAAGAAGAACAAAATGTCAGGATAAGAAAACGCTATAATCTTCGAAGCGATATAGATGCAGAATTAAAGGAAATTTGCAAAACACAAAACCTTGATAGCAAATTACATAAAGGATTATGGAAAGCAATTGTATGGCAACGACCGCTACGAAGTCAAAAGGGGTTAATTGGTATTTGCACATTTGAACAAAAGACTATTTACAAAAATGGCAAAGAAATAACCCAAGGCAAACAAAGATGTCCGATAAGTCACCCTCTTTATGAAGAATTTAGAACATGGATTTTCATCAACAACTTAAAGATTAATGTGCCAATTGAAATTGACAGATTAAAATATATAAAAGAAATAGTTTATCCACTTTTCTATAATTCGAGCTCTGATTTCAAACTTAGTACAATTCTAAAACAATTAAAAAAGGACGGTGCTTATATTGAATCAAACTTTAAAGAGGATACAAAAGCCATATCTTCCAGGCTATTAAACTCATTTGAAAAAATATTTGGAGAAACATGGAAGCATGATTTAAGTTGGAATGAATCTTTGAATAATAAAAATAAAAATTGTGATTATTCTTTCGAAGACATCTGGCATGTATTATTTTCATTTGACAGCAATGAAAAACTAAAGGAATTTGCTATCAATAAATTAAAATTAGATGATGAAAAAGCTGAGAAGTTTTCAAAACTAAAATTACAACAAGGCTATGCTACTTTAAGCCTCTCAGCAATTAAGAAAATACTGCCTTTTTTATACGAAGGTTTTATTTATAGTGAGGCTATTTATTTGGCTAACCTTCCAAAAGTATTCGGAGAAAATGGTTTAAATAACGATTTAATCAAAGATTTCAGTCAAATCTACACCTATTTAAGAAATGAACATGAAAAAGAGAAAGTTCTGAATGCATGTATTAATGAGTTGATTAGAGACGAGCTGAACAGTGATTATCGTTACAAAATAGAAAATAGCAGGGAACTCGATGAATCTGAAAAGAAACTAATTGAACAGAAATTAGTGAGCAATATCGGTATAAAATCATGGAACAATAAGTCGGAAGAGGAAAAAGCAATTTATAAATCTTACGTGCAATCTCATTTTAGAGACTTCCTTCAAAAACCATTTTACGGAAAGAAAGACATTTTATTCATGCCTGTACCTAATTTCCATGATAGAATAAAAAACTATTTAAGAGATACCTTTAGTATCAATGAGAAGCAATTGGGATATTTATGGCATCCATCCAAACAAGAAAGTTATCCAGATGCAAAAGAAAAAAGACTTGAAAATGGAGTAGTAATCAAAGTTCTTGGTAATCCAATGCCTATAAGTAATGGCTTTAAAAATCCAATGGCTTTAAAAACTTTATACAAACTAAAAAATCTTATTAATTATCTACTCGAAAATGGCAAAATAGATTACAACACAAGAGTTGTAGTTGAAATTGCTCGTGAATTAAATGATGCAAACAAACGAAAAGCTATTGAGAAATGGCAAAGAGAGAGAGAAAAAGAAAATGATGATTTCAAAAAAACAATTGATGAGATAAACTCTGAATGTGGAACTAATTTCAATAGAGAAGACAAAACTCTAATTGATAAAGTTCGATTATGGAAAGAACAGAATATGCGTTGCTTATATACTGGGAAACAAATTAGTCTTTGTAAGCTATTTGATGGTCTAAAATATGACATAGAACATACTATTCCAGCTAGTATGAGTTTTGATAATGAGCTTAAAAATCTAACTATTGCTGATTCATATTATAACCGAGAAATCAAGAAGAAAAGTATTCCTTTTGATTGTCCGAATTATTCTAAAGAAGCCATAATCAATGGTGAAACATATAGTTCAATCCTAAATAATATAGAATATGTTTTTGGAAAAAGAAGTACAGTAAAAAAGAAAAAAAAAGGAGTAGAAAAAGAATATGTTACTTATGAAAAGATTGAACATTTAGAAGAATTATTTTATGACTGGAAAAAGAAAACTTCTGATAAAAAAGACATCAAAGATGCAATAATACAGCGAAGACATCTAATCAAAATGGAGTTAGATTATTGGAAAAAAAAGTTAGATACATTTACTTGTACAGAATATAAAGCCGGTTGGCGAAATAGTCAAATAAGAGATACTCAAATAATAACTAAATACGCTTTACCTTACCTAAAAACTGTCTTTAAGAAAGTAGAAGTTCAGAAAGGTGAGATCACAAATGATTTTAGAATTATTTATGAAGTTCAACCCAAAAAGGAAAAGAAAAACAGAACAATACACGCACATCATGCAATCGATGCAGCTGTTTTGACCTTAGTACCACCAAGTGCAACAAGAGATAAAATACTTCTTGCCTACAATGAGGAAAAAGATAATAACACTGGAAAAATCTATCATGAGAAGCCTCAAGGGTGGAATAACTTTGATGCGTCTCACATTATATCTATTGCCGATGATATCTTAATTAATTACCAGGCTCAGCATCGCACTCTCTCTCAAACATCTAAACTTGTAAAGAAAAGGGGTAAACAACAATATGTAAAATTTAAAGATGAGAATGGCAAATGGCATTTCAAATTAGATAATGAAGAGAAGAAAATTCCCCTTATCGCAAAAGGAGATACGATAAGAGGACAATTACATAAAGAAAGTTTCTTTGGGGCGATAAAGATTCCTCAATACGAAGAAAGAAATGGAAAATATATTCCGACAACTGATGGACAAGGAAACTTTTTATTTCAAGAAAATGAAAAAAGAAAAGATCCGATATTCTTTGTTGAACGAGAGGTTAACTTAACAAGGTTCAGCCAATTTGATGATTTCAATATTATTATTGACCCAAACCTTAGAGCTTATTTGAAAAGGGAAATTCAAATACGAATTTCATCTGGTATGAAATTCAGCGAAGCAATGCTAAAACCAATATATGCATTTGGTGTAAATGTTGATAAAAATGGAAATCCATTGAGACCTATTCGTCATTTAAGAGTTAGGGCTACTGGTAGCGGTGCGTTCATCAACAATCCAGCACAAATAAGAGATAAGAAGAGTTTCATTTCTAAAAGACCATACAAGTGTTTTGATTATGCAATCAATGGTGAAGTACCTGTCTGTGCTTTATATCAGGTAATTATTGATGAGAAAGCTATTAGACACTTGGAAACTTTTTCAATATTAAAACTCGCAAAATCAAATACTGAAAACAATTTTGAGAAATCTGTTGATTCAAACATCGTAAAGAAAATTGGACGTGAAGAGGTAATAATTCCATTGTACTCTGTACTTCTAAGCGGTATGAAAGTAATCTTTTATCAAGAATCAATTGATGAGCTAAAAGGCTTACAAAATCAAGAATTATCAAAAATAATGTATTTAGTTGTTTCATTTGAAGATGGGAAGATATACTTTAAGCACCATTTAAATAGCATGAAAGAAGATGAAATTAAATTGGAATTGAAAAAAATGGGAGTGTCAGACAAAGGTGCTTCTGCATTCAATTTCGAAACCCCATACCCAAAACTTAGGCTAAGTAAAGACAATATGAACTTTGCAATCGAAGGAAAACATTTCGAAATAAAACTAGATGGTGAAATAAAATGGACAAGTTAAACATACATTTAGATAAATGATATAATACGCCTCTTCATTTTGATAATTCTCAAATATCCTCCAAAGTTTCTTTTAACTTTGTAAAAGTTTGAAGGTTGTTAGTAGATATTTAGTTAGAGGATATTTTAAAAATGTTTTATTAAGAATTAAGTATGGAATCTCTAGTTCCAAATACATGCTATCACATTTTTAATCATGCCAATGGCTTTGAGAATGTGTTTGAAGAACCGGAAAACTATCGGTATTTCATGGAGAAGTATGTGGATTATATTTGTCCCATTGCCGAAACGTATGCGTATTGTTTGATGCCCAACCACTTTCATTTGGTGATACGCATCCGTAAACGCGAGGTGATTGAAGAATTAAGTAAAGGTCAAAATATAATGTCGTATTTTGTCCCGAAGTTATTTAAAACAAACGACAGTCGTTCTTTGAGATTCTGAAAACAGAGATAAGCATCAAGAGGTATCCAATTATACTTGA